>Ga0326762_1000043_pt1 | contig 65102 bp, 65 predicted proteins | sample NORPS_S_FD_207669 | JGI IMG/M metagenome (GOLD analysis project Ga0326762, IMG submission 207669) | Hot spring sediment microbial communities from Norris Geyser Basin, Yellowstone National Park, WY, United States - NOR.PS_S | ecosystem: Environmental > Aquatic > Thermal springs > Near-boiling...
CACCAGTAATACCAATAAAAGGACAACCTCCCAAGCTTAAAATTAGGTTCAAAATCAAAATTAAACTGAAAATCCAGAGTAGATTTTTTGAAATATCCATTTTCTTACCAACTAAAAATTTAATCATCTCGAAAAAAAAAAAAGTCAAGATTTTGAACAATCTCCGGAAGCCTTGTCAGATAAGGGGAAGAAAGCGATAGAAAATTGAAATTATAGATGGGGAGATTCAAGCCATTTTTAATAAATGTAGTTTTTAGATTAAAATAACAAAACGAAAAACTCCAAAAATAAATAAAAACTAAAATAGAACTGAAAAATGAAAACACACCATTCAAAATCTTCAAAGAGAATTTTTTTCTGGAAACTCAAATTATCTTTCATGCTCCCTCTGATTTCATTAATCGTCACAACTTTACATTGCTCAAATAAAGTCGGGAAAAATGAGAAAGAGAAAAAAGTTTTAGTTGTAGCTATGGAAGATGCTCCATCAACTTTATATCCTCCACTTGCAAGATCTGCCTACTCATTCCGAGCAGTAGAACTTATTCACAGAGGACTTTTCAAATTTGATGAAAATCTCAACCCAATCCCTGATCTCGCAGAAGAAGTAAAAATAGAAAATTTAGATGAAGAAAAAAAACGAAAAATCGCTCTGACGATAAAAATAAAAGGCGCAAAAACATGCTCGGGAGAAAAAATATCAGGAGATTTAGTTAAAAACTCACTTGAAGAATACAAAAGATGGGGAAAATTTGATTACATAGAAAAAATTGAAGCAGAAAACGATAAAGTTAAACTAATATTATCAAGACCTTATTCTTCGGTTTTTTACGACCTTGCTGTTCCTATATTCCCCAAAAATTTCACAGATTGTACAGGTCTTTTCAAAGTAAAAAAATTCATTCCAGAAAACATAACAGAACTCGAATCACAAGACGGGAAACTCAAAGTAATAATAAAAGGAGTAAAAAACGATATAACTCGGGTTCTTGAACTTGAGAAAGGAGATATAGATATCGTTGTAAACGCAATTCCGCCTCACCTTATAGATTATGTCAAAAGCCTGAAAAATGTTCATCTTCTGGTCTCACCCGGAATAAATATAACCTACATCGCCTTTAACCTAAAAAATGACATACTCAAAAATAAAAATGTAAGATTAGCAATAGCTCATGCAATACCAAAAGAGGAAATAATAGAAAATATACTTCAAAATCAAGCCGAACCAATTTTCTCTTTCATCCCAAAAAGATCAGAATTTTATTTTGAAGACAAAAAAATAGAGTATAATCCAAAATTAGCAGAAAAAATTTTGGATGAATCAGGTTTCAAAAAAAACGAAAACGGAATAAGATTTGAACTCACATGGAAAACTTCAACTGTAAAATATGCGATAAGAAACGTAAAGGCTATCGCAAGCTATCTTGAAAAAATAGGAATAAAAATAAACATCGCCCAAAGAGAATTTTCAACCCTGATTTACGAAATAAACAAAGGTAATTTTGATTTATTTTCTCTTAACCTTGTTGGGGTAAAAGATCCACAAATTCTGAAAGATATCGCACACAGCAAAAAAATACCACCATACGGACTCAACAGAGTTTTCTTCTCAAATCCTACTTTTGACGAAATAGTAGAAAAAATAGAAGAGGAAATTGATAAAGAAAAAAGAAAAGAACTTGTGATATTGGCTCAAAAAATCATTCAAGAAGAACTACCCTACTTACCACTATGGCAAGTGAAAGATATAATAGCAATAAGAGAAGATAAAATCCCACAGGAAAAAATAAGTAAAATAAAAATCACTCCGGGCGGAAGCCTTCTCTTTCTATCTTATCTTCTGCAAAATAAAATTTATCCTGAAACCCAAAGCAAAACAAAAAACGAAGACGAAAGAAACCGTGATCTACTCAACCACAACAACAAAACACCTCCCGAAAATAACAAAATATATCTTGAAGAGTTTCCAGAAGGCAGAAAGTTAAAATTAAGATTTACAAATCCTGTATTTTTTACAGAAAATCCTATTCACAAAGGTATATTTTATGTCATAGAACAACCTGGGACAGTAAAGTATATATACGAAGGAAAAGTAGGAATTTTTTTAGATATAAAAGATAGGGTTGATTTCGGCGGAGAGAAAGGACTACTCGGATTAGCTTTCTCGCCAGAATTTGGAAAAAACGGAAGGGTTTATGTATCTTATGTAGATAAATTCGGAAACTCAGTAATCTCATATTTTATCTCAGAAGACAGAAAATTTAAAGTAGATCATAAAAAAGAGTTCATCGTAATTAAAGTCAAACAACCTCCTTTCCCTAATCACAAGGGAGGTATGATAGCTTTTGGAGAAGATAAAATGCTATATATAAGTTTGGGAGATGGAGGGGGAGCAGGAGATCCTCTTGATAACTCACAAAATACAAAAAATCTTCTTGGGAAAATTCTCAGAATAGACCCTGAACCAAAAACAAAATTACCCAAAAACATAACTTACTTGATACCAAAAGATAATCCCTTTTACGGGGATGTAATGTGTGGAATTGAAAAAAATAAAAAACCAAAATCCGGATGTGCCGAAATATTCGCGTGGGGATTAAGGAACACTTGGAGGTTCAGCTTTGACAGAAAAACAGGAATCATCTGGGCAGGAGATGTGGGACAAGACAGATGGGAGGAGATAAACATAATTCAAAAAGGTAAAAACTATGGATGGAGATGTTTTGAAGGTTTTGAACCTTTCAACCTCAAAAACTGCAAAAAAGAGAATTATCTTGACGAATATCAATTCCCAATTACAGTATATCCTATATCAAAAGTTCAAGATTGTGCCGTAATCGGGGGATATGTTTATAGAGGTTCAAAAATAAAACCACTTTATGGAAAGTACATTTTCGGTGATTGGTGCTCTGGGAAAATCAGAGTATTAGACGCAGACAAATTATACCAAGATTATAAAAACGAACTTTTATCAGATAATCAGAAAAAGAATATCGTTTTCCAAAATGTTAAAACAGAAACTTTGATTGATACAGATTTTATGATATCTTCATTTGGTGAAGATAATGAAGGTGAAATTTATGTTTTAGACCACAAAGGAGGTAAAATCTACAAAATCAAAATTTTTCTCTATTCTAGTTCAGAACTATGATGTTAAACCTTTCAGAAGTTTCAAATCTTAAATTTAAAATAAAAAGATTTAAAATATCCATATATATGAATGAACTAATAAGAAAATCATTAAATGTGATCAGGAATGAGGGGATAATTTCTTTTATTCGTAGGGTAAACTATCACATAATAGGAGCGATCCTGACTCCCTATTTTATTAATAAATTAAAGCGAGAAACCTCCAAAATAAGCAAGCTCGAGGATTTGGTAGATCTCGCTTTTAACTTTAAGATAGAAAGATATAATTATTCTTCCAGGTCAAATTAAAGAAGAAGTATTAGAGTTATTAAAAATTCTGGAGAAAATTAAACCAAAAACAATCCTTGAAATAGGAACAGCTCACGGAGGCACTTTATTTCTTCTTTCACAAGTCGAAGATGATAATGCAACAATTATAAGCATTGATTTACCTTGGAGTAAATTAGGCTATCCGATATGGAAAGTACCTGTATATAAATCCTTTGCTAAAAGTAATCAGAAAATTCACCTCATCAGATCAGATTCTCACAGTGAAAAAACATTAGAGAAAGTTAAAAGCATTTTAGGTAATAGAAAAATTGAATTCCTTTTCATAGATGGAGACCATAGTTACGAGGGAGTAAGAATGGATTTTGAAATGTATAGCAAACTTGTGAGAGAGAATGGTGGGATTATAGGTCTGCATGATATTGTTCCCGGTTCAAAGGGATTGGTAGGAGGTGTGCCAAAATTCTGGGAAGAAGTAAAAAATAAATACAAAAAAAGTATTGAAATTGTAAAAGATTGGAAGCAAGGTGGATATGGAATAGGTTTAATTTTTCTCTAAAGATTAGGTTGTGAAGTCAAAGGCTCAGAATAATCAGAAGAGAAGCTTTCCTCATAAAGAATATTTTTTTCTCGCATTTTGAGAAATTCAAAAATAGCATCTGCTACTGACTGAGAAAATAGAGGTGAAAAATGACCAGCAGATTCTAACTCAAATTTTCCCGCACCATCTATAAAAGAACTTTCATAAGGTATAGTTAGCTGATCATACTCTGCTCCAACACAGAAATATAAAGAAGGATTTTTTACTTCATGATATTTTTCTACAAATTCCGAACCTGGTACCATCTCCAATGCATTCTTACCAATTCCAAAGACTGCAATTTTTGTCCCCCGATGCGGAGAACATATAGTAACACACCCCTGAACATCTAACCCAAAAACTTCTTTATTTTCTGCAATATACTTTGCCACAAGTCCTCCCAATGAATGTCCAATAATAAAAACCTCTTTACTTTCTATCGCTAAACTTTCAAGAATTTCTTTTATTATCCTGGCACAATTTGAAGCTATATCATCTATGCTACCTGTAAATGGACCTGGATTTATAACATATATGTTTTCAAACCCTCTATTTCTCAACATGTAGAAAAGAAAAAAAACGGATGCTCTGTTTAAAAAATATCCGGGTATTATGAAAGTAGGGATTTTGACTCCGCCGAGCTTTCTTGGTATGTAATTTTCATACGGAAAAAAACCGAAGATCCAACTTAAAAAAAGGTAAATATAAGCTAAAAATTCTTTAAGAAAAGAAAAAAAAAGCTTTCTCGGATCTAATCTATAATGAGCATTTAATCTCTCATAAACAAAGATAGTATATGATATTGCTGTAAGAAAAAAAGATAAAAAGATTACAACCTTCAAAATAAACCACATATCAAATATAATTTAAGAACTAGGAAAGTAAAATTAGCTCTTATTTGCAGATTTACCTTTAAGATTATCACTTACTTGCAGATTTACTTTGCTCTTTATTGAGTTTTCTTGCAGAATGAATAGCCATAAGTGCTACCCAATTACTTGCTCTCACCGCATATTCTTCAAGAGTAGCAACAAGATTATTAGCTCTTGACGATATTATAGCAAACAAAATAACACCTGTTATAGCTGCAATAAGTCCAAAAGCTGTTGAATGCATGACGATAGCAATTGATTTTGAAAGATATATTTGTCTTTGAGCCGGATCCATTGCCCCAACTCCCGAGAAAGCTTCTATAAGACCTACAACTGCACCAAGCAATCCCAATAGCACAGCAGTATTAGCAAATATATGGATAAGTGGTACCCTTCTTTGAATTTTGGGAACAAACCTCAAAAACTCCTCTTCCACTGCAGAACTTACAAGTTCTTTTATTTCTTCCTCATTTATATTTGAAGGATTACCTTCTTTGACAACCCTCAAAGCAGAATACATAATGGCGCCTATTGGTAGGTTAGAGTTCTGTTTTGCAACTTCTAACGCTCTATCTAATCCGCCCTCTTCAAAGGCAGCTTTTACCTCATCAAAAGTTTTAGCAGGATTTTTACCATAAACAAAATAAATAGCTATTATTCTTTCAATTGAAAAAGCAAGTATAACAAGGAAAAAGAGCAAAATAAAATGCATCGGCCAATCCCCAACCTTATAAGCTTCTATGAGTTTAGCGATAAGACCCTTTTCCTCTTTCTTTTCCCCTGCTTCTTTCTTTTCTTCTCCTGCCTCAGCTTTCCCACCTCCCTGAACAGCACCACCGGGAGGAGTAATTCCCTGCGTAGTCTCAGGAGAAGCGCCCCCTTGTTGTTCCACCGAGGGAATTGCTCCTTGTGGTCCTTGGGTTCCTTCCTGAGAGAATGAACTCACAACAAATACCCCTAAAACCAAAACCAAAGAAATAAAAGATAATAATAATATTTCTTTTTTTCTAATTTTTATTCCCCCCATATCAGAAACCTCCTTTTCTTATTTTTTTTATTTTCCTTAGATTTCTATATTTTTTTCAAAAATATATAGTTTAAGTTTTTTTCAAATTTTTCCCAAAATTTTTTTCTCAACAAAAATTCGGTAATCTCAAAACAGAAAAACTCACAAGAATCAAACCTTACATCATTTTGTTAGCTCCGATATTATCATCTCTATTAATTTTATTGATGCGATGAAAATGACAACGAAACCAAATATTTTTTTTATTATTTCTGCCGAAAACTTTCGCGCTCCCAAGAATGAACCGGCAAATGCTCCCAAAACAACAGGAAGAGAAAATTTTAAAATCGGTATTATATCCGGGCTTTGTTTAGTTATGTTTCCTAAAAGTCCGAAGATTGAATTGAAAAATATAAATATTGCCCCCGTTGCCGAAGCTGATTTATAATCCATAATCCCAATCCAATAAACAATTGGTATGAGAAAGATTCCTCCACCTATTCCTATCATCCCAGATATAAATCCTATTGCTGACGATAAGGGCAGAACCAAAATTATTTTTTTTATCTTTGATTTATCATCATCATAATGGTAATTTGATGTTTTCTGCTGATAATTTGATATTTTTTCCGTTCCGATTTTTGAGTCGCTCTTTCTATTATCTTTGTTTTTATTTCTTTCGTTTTCTTTCTCTTCCCTCTCAGATTTGAGCATCAAAAATCCAACTAAAAAAAGTGTTATGATAAGCAGTATATTGAAAGTCGTCTGGGAAATTTTCATTTTCCCCCCAAAAAAAGCAGCAGGTACCGATGCTATTAAAAAGAGTATTGAAGTTTTTTTAATGTATCCGCTTCTTATCCAGTTTATAGTTGATGTGAAAGTAGAAAGAACACTCAAAAAAAGAGCTGTCGGTGGTATATGTGTATGTTCCAGTTTCATTAATGAAAAATATGCAAGATATGCCGAAGCTCCTCCGAGACCGCTTGCAGAATAAAAAAATGAAGTTATAAAGAATACGAAAATCCATATAAAATCAATCATAGACATAACCGTATTAAAGTAAGATACTACAATCTATAGTTCTAAAATTTATAGTTCTACAAACTGAAAAAATAAAAATATACCAAATACGAGATTAAAATTGGATTTTATGGGAGAAAAGATTTTTATATATGATACAACACTACGAGATGGAGCACAAGGATTAGGTTCATCATGGACACTTGAGGATAAAGTAAATATAGCTCATTTGCTTGACGATTTCGGAATAGATTACATAGAAGGAGGATGGCCCGGTTCTAATCCAAAAGATGAAGATTTTTTCTCCATTATGAAAAATGTTAAGTTAAAACATGCAAAGCTTTGTGCTTTTGGCTCAACTTGCAGAGCAGGGAAAAAACCCGAAGATGACCCACAAGTTATAAAGCTCCTTGAAGCTCAAACCCAAGTTATCACAATATATGGAAAAACCTGGGACCTCCATGTAAAAAAAGTAATAAAAACCACCCTTGAAGAAAATTTGAGAATGATAAAAGAAACTGTAAGATTTTTGAAAAAGGAAGGAAGAGAAGTAATTTTTGATGCCGAACATTTCTTTGACGGAGCAAGATTAAATAAAGAGTACGCTTTCAAATGTATAGAAAGCGCACTTGAAGGCGGAGCCGACTGGATTGTTCTGTGCGATACAAATGGAGGCTCGCTTCCGTGGTTTATAAGAGAAAAAATAGAAGAACTCAAAAGCGTGTTCGGAAATATAAAAATAGGAATACATGTTCATAATGACCTTGACCTTGCAGTAGCAAATTCAATAGAAGCTGTAAAAGCTGGAGCAAAGCAAGTTCAGGGAACAATAAATGGACTTGGCGAGCGATGCGGAAATGCAAACCTTACATCAATAATCCCCATCCTAAAATTCAAAATGGGATACGATATATCTCCTGATACATCTAAACTCAAATTTGTTGCTGATTACATATGGGAACTTTCTAACATTTCACCTCCGAGAAATCAACCTTTTGTTGGGGAATCTGCTTTCGCTCATAAGGGAGGAGTTCATATTGACGCTATGACAAAAGATATGAGCTCGTACGAACATATGCCGCCGGAACTCGTCGGAAACAGAAGAAAAATAGTAATTTCAGACCTCGCAGGTAAAACGGCAATAAAGCTGAAATTAGAGGAACTGGGATTTGAACCAGATGATAATATAGCAGCAAAAATACTGAATAAAGTTAAATTTCTTGAAAAAGAAGGTTATGATTTTGAAATGGCTGATGCTTCACTGACGCTACTCATATTAGATGAACTTGGCAAAAGACCAAAATTTTTCGACTTTGAAGGATTCACAGTCATCATTCACAGAACAGAAAATGAAAAAAGAAAAGAAGATATACACTGCCAAGCTATGGTGAAACTGCGTGTAAACGATGAATTAGAGCACACAGCAGCAGATGGAAATGGTCCGGTAAATGCTCTTGATAGAGCAGCAAGAAAAGCTCTTGAAAGGTTCTTCCCTGAAATAAAACAGATTGAACTTTCTGATTTCAGAGTTAGAGTTGTTTCTGGAAGCCAGGGAACAGGAGCGAAAGTCAGAGTATTTGTTGAATCAAAAGATAAAAATTCTGATTTAAGATGGGGAACAGTCGGAGTGTCAGAGAACATAATTCAAGCTTCATGGAAAGCTCTATTAGAAAGCATAGAATATAAACTTATATTATCAAGAACCAATATCATCCCACAAAAAAAGAAAAACGGCGAATAAAAATATAAGAAATTATAATTTTATAGCGCATAAATTTAAACCTTTCTATAAAGTCTTAAAGCAATTTTATCAAAAAAGCTTATTACATCATCAACTCTTACTTTTTTGAGCATATTTAAAGGTATGAATTTCAGGTTTTTCAAAACTTCTAACCTTTGCTCTATCTCAAAAGCAGCACTTGGTGGATCATCAAATAGGGCTTCCTTTTTTATGCAAATTTTATAAATCTCATCAAAATCCAAATTGAAGTTTTTCATAATAAAATAAAAATCTATCAAGTCCCTGATTTCTAACCTTGAAACAATAGCGCAAAGTTTATTACTTGCTATATTTTCGATACAGTCAATAGTGAGTTTCCTTTTATTCTCAAATTCAAATGCATTTCTGACACAATTTATAGAAAGCTTATCAATTACAAAATCAACCCTCATATTGAAAATCTCATAAGATAAATAAAATTCAGAGGCGCTGACTATATTTGCATTGCTTGAAAATTTTAACTTTATCCAAAAGCTTAAATCACCTAAATTAACATCCGATGTTGTAAAAAAATCTAAATCTTCTGAGATTCTATGACCTAAGTAAAAGACAGAAAGAGCTGTTCCACCTGTCAAGAAAAATGATTTCTCAATAATCTCATTTTCCAGCAATTTCAGTAGTAGCTCTCTTTGTTCAGGAGATTTGTAAGCTTCTTTTATTTCAGCAACTCTAAAATTCTTTTCCATTTCTTTTTTGACCTTCCTGAAATTTTCAGCTTATCTATATTTTTCTCAATCTCTTCAAGAGAAAAAATTTTCAGAGTATCCACTACCCTCCCATATTCTAAAAATCTTGACATAATCCATAGATAAACGGATTCGTTATGTTTATTCTCTTTCAGAAATTTTAGAAGCTTATTTTCATCTTGAAATTCATCATAATCCCAAAATACTCTTTTCAAATTCATAAATCAGATTACATCTTTTGCTGTTATCTTCTTTTCTTCAATTTTTAGTTTTTCTTCTTCAATTTTTACTCCTTTTTCTTTAAGTAATTTCTCATACCCTTTTTCTTCAAGCTCACTTGCCAAAGATTCATCACCAGATAAAACTATTTTTCCATCAAAAAGTATATGGACAAAATTTGGTTTCACATAGTTTAAAATTCTTGGATAATGAGTTATTATTATGATTATTTTTTCCTTCGTCATAAAATTTATTACGGCTGATGCAACAATTTTTAGAGAATCAACATCAAGTCCTGAATCTATCTCATCCAAAATAACAAGTTTAGGATTCAGCATTAACATTTGCAAGATTTCTGTTCTCTTTTTTTCTCCACCTGAAAAACCCTTGTTTATCTCTCTTTTTGCAAATTCTTCCGGAATTTTGAGCAAAGACAATTTTTCCTTGAACTCACGAGAGAAAGCTGAAAAATTTTTCTCACCCCCTGCTACTGTCCACAAAAATTTTCCAAGAGGAACACCGGGGATCTCTTGCGGATATTGAAAAGCAAGAAAAATCCCTTTTTTTGCTCTCTCATGAGTTTTGAGGTTATTTATTTCTTCACCTTCAAAGGTAATCCTTCCACTTTCTATTTTGTATCTTGGATGTCCCATTATTGTAAAAGCAAGAGATGTTTTTCCAGAGCCATTTGGTCCCATCACAGCGTGTATCTCTCCGCCCCGAGCAACAAGATTTATACCTTTTAGAACCAATTTCCCCTCCACAGAGACATTTAAATTTTCTATTTCAAGCATATGAATAATCCTTCTTACTCAAAAATTGATTATCCTTTTAAATTTGTACACAAAATTATCTTTTTCACTATTTCCTAATTTTAATTTTTGAATATCTCAAAATAGAAAAACTGCCGATAAATCATTTCATTTATGATACCTTCACATTATCAGGACGAACTAGACGAACTTGAAAAGCTTGACGATCCATTTAACATATTTTCAGCGTGGTATAAAATAGCGTCGGAGAAAGAAAATGATCCAACTTATATGTATATTTCAACGGTTGATGAAGAGGGGAGACCGAATATAAGAACAGTTCTTTTGAAAAAATTTGGGAAAGAAGGTTTTGTATTTTTTACAAATATTGAATCTAAAAAAGGTAGAGAAATCCAAAAGAACCCTTTTGTTGCGGCACTCTTTTGGTGGCAAAACTTTGGCAGACAAGTGAAAATAAGAGGTAAAGCTGAGAAAATCTCCGAGAAGGAAGCCGATGAATATTTCAAAACAAGACCAAGATTAGCTCAAATTGCAGCTTGGGCATCAAGACAAAGCCAACCGATAAGTTCATATAAAGAACTGATTGAAAGATTCAAAAAGTATGAAAAAGAGTTTGAAGGGAAAGAAGTTCCTCGCCCTCCATACTGGCTTGGCTTCAGAATAATTCCTTACGAATTTGAGTTTCTGATTTACACCACCGAAAGATTACACAAAAGAGCTTTATTTTATCTTGAAAGCGGAAGATGGAAAAAGACCTTTTTGTGCCCTTAAATTGAAGGAAGTAAAAAACAAAGATGTAAAAAGAAGCCAAGCGTTAACTTGATGTAGAACTCCCCAAAGAACTGGTATGTCTCCTTTTGAGTTCAGGGTTGTTATGATTCCCAAAATGAGCTGCATTAACCAAAGAATAATTGGCAAAAAAACCCCTTTTAAAGCAAGGAAAATCAAAACCACACCTAAAATCAGAGCAAAATGCCTGTGAAAAAAATTTAAAAATAGAGGATTGTTTAGAAAATCTTTTTGTGAAAATAAATTTGGTGGTATAAGATGTCCGTTCATATCAGGGTAAGTTGGAGCTAAAAGAGCAGCTTTATGTCCAGCGACCAATGTCCCGGCAATGAATTGGAAAACAAAAATCAAAATAGCAACCAAGCTCAACATCTTTATCTTTCTGAAATCTGTTGAAAATCCAGCTTCTTCATAATTTTTATTTCCAATATTTTGATTAATAACTTCATTTTGACTAACAACTTCTTTCCCTGTCGTTTTAGATTTATATATTCCGTAAAGAACGAAAGAGTATAATCCGAGAGCAAAAGTGTTATGTAAAGCTAAAAATATAGGAGAAACAAAAATTCTATCTTCAACAATCCCTGTTCTCACCATAAGCCATCCTAAAACTCCTTGAACAAAAATCAAAAAGATAAGTGTAATGAAGTATTTTACCCATGTTTTATCTATTACTTTTTTCAGAGAAAGTATAATTAGAGGAAAAATCACCGCAAAACCAATCATCCTGCCCCAGAGCCTGTGCAGATATTCCAAAATGTAAAGTTTTTTGAACTCTTGCAAACTTATAGAGAACATAAGTCTTCTGTATTGAGGTATTTTTTTATATTTTTCAAACTCTTCCTCCCAGTGCCTTTGAGTCAAAGGAGGGATTATTCCAGTCACCGGTCTCCATTCAACGATAGCTAATCCAGCCTTTGAAAGCCTCGTAATACCTCCAAGCAATACCATGACAAAAATCATAAAACCAAGAATGCTCAACCATATTGCAATAATATTATTTCTTTTACCATCCCCCATAGCTTTTTAATTCTCATTTTTATTATGCAATTTTCTTCATAATTTAGCGATGTAAAAAATAAGTTAAAAGTTTCCGAATTAAAATTTTGCGAAGTGTTTTTGATTTTTTAGCTTTAATAACATTTGTTGGGTTTTATTGGTAAGTTCATTTTTTTAGGAAAGTAGATTAAATTTTTATATTTAAGGAGGTGAAAGAGTTGTGAAATTTGATAAGATAATAAACCACATAAGGGAAATAAACGAGAAAAATAGGGCAGAAATGATGACAATTCCCCGCAAGATAAGTCCGGCAAACTTCGCAGAATGTGTTGATGTTATACTCAAATTCTTCAATTCAATAATGAGAGCCCACCTTGTCGTTCAGATGTGTGAGATCGCAGAATCTCTTGAAATTCCCCCACGAGATAAAGCTCAACTTACATATCTTAAAGAAACGATAAAAGAGAACATACTCGGATTATACAAAGCGGTATCTTTAATAATTGATGGACTCTTAAAAAACTATTCACAAGAATCATTTGAATACAAAGCTTTTGATGAGCTGAAAGGAAATATAGAGCAAATTATGAGCAAATACTTACCACGAGAGACTGAAAAGAATGTCGCAGAAGAAATAAAATCTGCTTAAAGATTAGGCAAAATAAAGACAAAATTTTACAACAAGCAATAAAATTCAAACAGAAATTTGATTGCCAAACAATAAGTTCGTTCAATCACATATAATGTTTTAGTCTATGAGGAAAAGATGGGCTATATTTTTTATCATTTCGCTTTGCATTTTCGCTGCTGATATTTCAACAAAATATATAATTGAGCAAAAATTACCATATCTTTCAGAAGTGAAAGTCACAGAATTTTTCAATATAGTTCATATAAGAAATAGAGGTGTAGTCTTTGGAATGCTTTCCGATATTCAAAACGAAAAAATAAGGTTAGTTCTCAATTTTATATCGGTTTTTGTTATGGTTGCCCTCCTTTATTTCGCAAGATTTTTCTCCGGTATTCCCTTTTACACGATAGGAGCTATGTTCGGAGCAGCTCTCGGGAATGTCTCCGAAAGAATTTTCAAAGGCTATGTAGTTGATTTTTTAGATTTCCATATAGGTAAATATCACTGGCCAGCTTTCAATATAGCGGACTCAGTTATAACGGTAGGAATGATAATTTTGGTTTCGCATGGATTATTCTCAAAAAAACACGAGCAAACTTGAAGCAGAAAAATAAAAAAACGGAGGAGCTGCAATAAATAAAAAATAAAAAATGGAAAGGATTAGTTCTGATCAGAAAATAGCCATAATCGGTATAAATGAAGACGGAATTGCTGGTTTATCTAAAAAAGCTATTGACCAAATAAAATCAGCAGATATTATTGTAGGTGGTAAAAGACATATAAATCTTGTATCACAAATTCTTTCTCAAAGCCAAAAGATAGTTTATATAGGCGCAAATATAAGTTCCACCCTTGATGAAATAGAATCTTACATCAAAGAAGGGAAAAGAATTGTAGTTTTAAATTCAGGAGATCCTTTATTTTTCGGGTTTTCAAAAAATCTATTTGAAAGGTTTGGAAAAGATATCTTTGAGGTTATACCGAATTTATCATCTTTGCAGCTTGCATTTGCGAAAATAAAAGAAACATGGGATGACGCAAAAATTATAAGTATTCATTCAAAAGCGTTCAGTTTAGATGATTTTTTCTGGGATATAGTTGAAAATGAAAAAATATTTATATTGACATCTGGGAAAGATGATCCTAAAAAAATAGCGGAATTTCTTGAAAAGAACGATATAAATGTGAAGAAATTTTTTGTTCTTGAAAATTTAGGTGGAGAAAACGAAAGAGTTTTAGAACTTAATACAAAAGATGTATCAAAATATGATTTCTCACCTCTGAATGTCGTAATAATACTTAAAGATAAAAAAGAAAGAGTTTTTCATATCGGAGAAGAAGATGAAAATTTTGCCTCAAAAGAGGGTCTGATAACGAAATCTGAAATAAGAGCAATAGTTTTATCTAAACTTTGCTTGAAAGAAAATTCTGTTGTGTGGGATATAGGTGGTGGTTCAGGTTCAGTATCAATAGAATGCGCACTTATTGCAAGAAAAGGTAAAGTATATTGTATAGAAAAAAGAAAAGATTTGATTGACATTATAAAAGAAAATACAGAAAAGTTCAAAGCAAAAAATTTAGTAATTGTTCACGGTGAAGCTCCACAAATATTAGAAAATTTAGAAGATCCTGACTCGGTTTTTATAGGTGGAGGAGGAGAAAAAATAGAAGATATAATAGAAGAATGCTTAAAAAGAGAAAAATTGAAAAATCTTGTTGCAACATTCGTTGTCCCATCACATTTTATAAGAGCAAAAGAGTTCCTTGAAAAAAAAGGCTTTAATCCAGAATGCCTTTTTATAAATGTTATGAAATTAAAAAAAATTGATAGGTTTGAAAAATTTGAAGAGAAAACAAATGTATTCTTGCTGAATGTTAAAATAAAGTGAAAATGTTAAAATAAAGTGAAGATGATCACTTAAAAATCCCATCTAAAATTTTGTTTGCACCAAAATTTTTCAGATTTGGCGAAAAATAAGAATGTTTAAAAGAGGAAATACTCATTCCTCTGAAATCTTTTGTTCTAAAATCTAAAATTCCATTTATATTTTGCGGATAAAATCCACAGGATTTACATTTTAAGTTTTCAACTTTCCCTTTGCAGTCTGGACAGATGAACATCTTCTAAAAAATAATTACTTTTTGACTAATTTTCAATAAATTTGAGTAAATTGAGCTTTTGAAAAATCAATCAACAAAGTCTGTTATAGGAGACCTATATATTTTTGATATAGCGACTTGGGATATATACCTGAATTCATAAATTTTCTCAATTTGCCTCAGAACCTCAACAGTTTGAGAAACCATTCTTGCCAAATCTCCAACTTCAATTCCACTCTTTTCCTGAACATCATGAATATCTCCACCTTTCGCCCATATCTTCATAGCAGAATAAATTTTGCCATCTAAAAAAGCTAAGACAGTATATTTTGCCCCCCATTTGCGCACAACCACCTCGGCTGGTTTAAATTTTGGGGTAATTCCGAATTTCAGCTCAAGCTGATATATCTTCTCAACTTCACGCTCTATATGTTGAGGAGGTTTTACAAAAGGAGGTTTTGGTTCGCCCAAAAGCATAGCTAATGTTGCAGCAAAAATTGCAGGGTCATTCCCAAAAAGTCCCTTCTTCAACAACTCATATATATATATGGACCGCGGGGTTTTCAGGTTTGAAGCCTCCCATCCTTTCTCTGTGAGCATATAATCCTGGTCCAAATACCCCATAAATTTCAAGAATTCTATCGTTCTTCTGAACTCTTTTTCAACTTCATCTGGATTATCTTTTAACATTTTATTTAGTTTATCATCAAGTTCCTTCAAATTTTTAGATATTTCTGAACATACATCAAAAGCTTGACAAGACGAACAAGGAAATCTTGATATTTCCTCAATTCTCCTTTTATTCTCTTCTTTTATTTTGATGACCAATTTTTCAGATCTGTTGATTAAAGATTGTATCGCTTGAAGCAGATTTTCTTTATCATAAAACCTTTTATCTGTAAAAAGTGGGAGTATTTTCTCCTTTGTAAATTTTTTTTCGTCCTCTTTCAGCGAAATAAAAAATTCAAATTTGAATTTCTTTTTCTTTTTTCCATCGTCAGAATTCCCAAAACATTCCCAGTCCTCCGATAGTATGAGCTTTCCTTTTTTATTTACAAGAAATCTAACCAAATTTCCATTCATTGAATTTTCACCCTTTATTGAATTAAGAAGCTTTTCAAGAATTGATACCCTTGTTTTGAGTTCCTCTATCGTTTTTTCACCTTGATACAAATTTTTTTGAGTGTTCAGAAAATCTATTTTAGTTTTTGGGGAACATCTTTTCTCTTGCGGCTTTATTTTCTGAAATTCTGAAATGAGCTGATCTATCTTCGCCTTTACACCTTCTTTTTCTTTCTCCCACTTCTCAACAGAATTTGATATCTCAAAGAATTTTAAACTCTTTCTTATAAGCTCCAAACACTTTGGTATATCAAGTGATTTGAGAAGATTAAGAACAAGATGTGGAGTGATATAAAAACTTGATCTTATAGGCTCTATATCGCCAAAAAATTTCTTTATTTCTTGACCACAAGGTGCAGCTATGAATACATAACCCACAGTATCTTTGCCTCTTCTACCTGCTCTTCCTGTCATCTGCAATACCTCGGAGGGAGAGAGCAATCTTTCTCTTTCTCCATCAAATGTGTATTTTGAGGCTATAACAACAGATTTTGCTGGAACATCAATTCCTGATGCAAGAGTTTTTGTAGCGAATATAGAGTGGGCAAGACCGATTTTGAGAGCATCTTCAAAGAGAACTTTCATAGCTGGAAAAAGTCCAGCGTGATGAGGAGCTACACCTGTTTTTATAAAATTCAAAACAAAAAGATCATCACGAAGATATGGGAAATTTTGGAAGTAACTTTCACAAAACTCTCGTCTCCTTTCCTCATCTTGATCAGAATCATCTAAATTTATTTTTCCTTCATCAACCATCTTACCTACTTGCAAGGCATACTCTTCACACTCTTTTCGTGAAGAGAAGAAGATAATAGAAGGGGTTGCTCCTTTTTCTTTGAGTTTAACAAGAGCTCGCGGAACAGAAAAATCACTTTGATTTTCTATTATCTCCCCAGGTTCAATTTTCAAAGATGATGAGACCTCTGTTTTAAAAAGAGGCTTAATTGTTCTGCCCAAAGAGAACCAAATGAGCGGTACAGGTCTTTCAAACTTGAAAACAACTTTGACATCCTTCTGTCTGGTTTTTGATATCCATAAAGCTATTTCTTCTACATTTGGAAAAGTTGCAGAAAGTAGAAGAAGTTGAGCTTTCTTTGGAGCAAAAATTATCATCTCTTCCCAAACAACTCCCCTTTCTTTATCAGCTATCCAGTGAGCTTCATCAAGAACAATAAAATCTACATCCAGATCTTTTACTAATCCTTCCTCAATTATTATATTTCTGAAGATTTCCGTTGTTCCCACAAGAATTGGAGCTTTTGTGTTTTCTTTTCTATCCCCTGTCATTATGCCGACATTTTCTGGGCCAAAGAGTTTTTTGAAATCTCTGTATTTGTCGTTTGATAGAGCTTTCAGAGGAGAAGCATACCAGGTTCTCCCCCCCTTTTTTAGTATATCCTGAATTCTGACTTCTGCTATTAAAGTTTTCCCAGAACCCGTTGGAGCAGAAACGAGAACATCAAAACCTTGGAAAAGATAATCTATTGCTTCTTTTTGAAAATCGTCTAACTTTATTTTTCTTTCAAGTTCTATTTGTTCAAAAACATAGTTCATTTATTACAACGAAATCTTTTCTCCTTTTGGGCGGAGGGGACGGGATTTGAACCCGTGCGCCCCTTTTTACGGGGCACGTGGTTTCCAGCCACGCTCCTTGGGCCGCTCGGACACCCCTCCTTTTTGGCTGGGGGGCGAGGACTCGAACCTCGACCCTCGGATCCAGAGTCCGATGTTCTGCCAATTAAACTACCCCCCAATTTTTTATATTTTAAGACTTAAAAGCAAAACAAAATAAAAATTCAGGTTTTGTACACCACCCTTCTTAAACGCAGAACTAAAAAAACTGAAAATATGTATATAGCAAATATTAAAATTGAATAAAAATCATTTTGCGATGAAACAAAACATCCGCAAGAGTCCCCATCAAACCCTATACCAGATGTATAAACTTTTTTCCTCTCCACACTACTTCCTCCAGTTTCCCCACTACTGTTTCCAAGTCCTATCCATCCCCCTAAAAACTCCACTTCAAACTCACTCGGTACCGTTGAATCAAAATATAGCTTATGATAAGTGCTCCATCCAAGATCATAATAACCTGACGAATCAAGAACACGAAATGGAACAGAACTTTTCATTAAAATAACGGTATATGTTTTGTTTCCTACTCTCTCAGATGATTTTTGAATTTCCACACTTTTTCCTTCTTTATTGATACCAGATGGTACCACAGGCGGAATATTGCTCAGGAATTCAGGAACTCTGAGTTTGCCACATCCCCAGATTTTGTTTGGGACATCACCTGTAAAATTATCTTTCAGAGCACCCTTACACAGAGCATCAATTATTTCTTGCGGAGTAAGATAAGGATTCCTTTCAAGAGCCAAAGCAACTGCCCCCGTAACATGCGGTGTCGCTTGCGATGTTCCTGAATCTCCACATAAATAATCATCACTTGACGGACAAAGAGAATATATTACCTCTCCAGGAGCCGTTATGTTAGGTTTTGATGAATCAAATCCCCAAGAAGAAAAGACAGAAATTTGACCTCTCTCTCTTTTTGCTGATGTCAAGTTATACGAACCAACAGCTATTATATCAGGAGATGTTCCAGGAACGGAAATAGTTCCTTCAGATACCGGTTTTAAATCTCCCTCTGATGAAAAAAGACATCCTTGGGGATCAGATGATACCCATCCATCTATTCTTACTTTTTTTGAACTTTTGAATTTCAATACAAGTTTATCATTTATTTTTTCCGAAGCGAATATTATGCCATCTTTTATTTCAGATTTTGAATAAGTTATATTTTCAAGGTAAAAAGATATATCTGCTCCTCCTTCGTAATCAATAAGAGCTCTTTGCGATCCAGAGTTGACGACAAATTTTCTTTCTCCCTTTTTGATTTCTGTATAAGAGTCTTTTATACCTAAAATATAGGCAGATATTTCAAGGTTTGAACCTTTACCTACCCAAAATTGGACTTCACAATCTCCTAACAAATCTATTACCACTGATACTTCGCCTTGAAATTCACCACCAACATGTATTTTTTGATTTGCCTCGTTTCCAGCTGCTGCAACTATAATTCTACCTTTTCCAAGTTGTTGTCTGAGAAGTAGTTCAAATAAACTTGTTCCATCGTGTGGACCAAAGTGTCCTCCCAAACTTATATTTACAACTGCCGGTAACCTCCATTTTTCAGCATAAGAGAAAATATATTTCACGGCATCAACTACTAAATCTTCGTACATGGGTGTTGATACCACAATTAAAAGAGATTCAGGAGCTATTCCTACCTCCTTACCATCTCCTGCATCAAGAGCAATCACTCCAGATATGTGAGTTCCATGACCTGATTTATCACTATGAGGACATCCTTTGTAGTCTTTTATATCATCTCTCAAAGAAGGGAACAAGCATTCTACTCCGTAATTGAAGTTCTGAGGTGTGGTGAAGCCTCCTGTGTAATTTTTACTTTCTTGATCCCATATTATAGTTGCTTTTGAAAAGTTTCTTTTCAACCCAAAACGGGAAAGAGCATCTGAAATATCATACGCAAAAAATTCAGAGTACCATCTTACGCCTGTATCTATTATTCCCACTATTACTCCTTTTCCGCTGACCCTGAAAATATCACGAGCTGCTCTTGCTCCTATTTCCTCTGATGATTCATAAATTTTTGCAAAGACTCTCCTCAAATAGTTTTCACCGCTATGCTCCACATTTTCCTGTGTATTTTTGGGAAAAAGCTTGCGAGGATATCTCAAATATATTATGTTTTCAGTAAAACATTTCCTTGGATTCCACAAGTTTTTTAAAATACAATCTATATCATCCTTCCGAAGTTCTTTTGCCCAGACAACCGGGATAAAGTTCATTCCCAATTTAGGCCCCCAAAAATTCAGAGGAGATAAATTACCCTGCAAATTAATCTCTACTTCTTTCAGCTCCACAACCATAATTTTTTTATTTTCCTGATGGGTATGAGCTTTCAGAATCAATAAAGGATCTATAACAACTTTTTCTGGTATTAATCCGAGAAAAACAAAGCAAAATATGAATGAGTTCATACTTTTTCAGACAGGTAAAACTTTAAAAATAATTTTTTTGATTTTTTGAAAATTGATTTTATTGTTTTAATTTCATAGTTTTATATGGAAGTAAAGAGTGGGAAAATTTGTAAAGTTTGTACAGGCGAGTTACCGCCAATAACATATAAAAATCCTGATTTTTTGGCTCAATTTCTTACTCCACGTGGTATGATAAAAGCAAAAAAAACCACTGGATTATGCTCAAAGCACCATAGACAACTTGCAAGAAATATAAAGAGAGCAAGGCATCTAGCTTTATTACCATTTACAACAGTAGGGGTAAAGCTTCAACCTCACGAATTGAAAGAAATTTTTGAGTTATCTGCTAAAAAGAAACAAAACGAAGATCAGCAACAAAAATCTAAGCAAAAAGAAGAAGAACTAAAAGAAGAAGAAAAAGAAGAATGAAAAGAGTAAAAAAATAAAGCAAAAAACTAAAAATAAATAAAAAAAGGAGGTTTTTGATGATGAAAGTTTATTTTATTCAGGAAGCAGGAGAATACGGAAGAAAAGGAGAAATCAAAGAGGTTTCAGACGGTCTCGCAAGAAATTTTCTGATAAGGCGTGGATTAGCAATAAAATTGACAGAATCTTTACAAAAACACCTACAAGATATTGAAAAGGAAAAAAAGAAAAAATATGAAAGACTTCTGAAATTTGCAGAGAAAGAATCAAAAGAGCTTGATGGAAAAACTTTTGAATTTTATGAAAGAGCCAATCAAGACGGCTCCCTTTACGGTTCAGTAAGGAAAGAAGACATAGAAGCAAGAATAAAGTCAAAATTTGACTTCAAATCTGAATTTGAGGTTATTTTGGAAAATCCAATAAAATCCATAGGAAAGTATGAGGTTGAAGTTGATTTTATGAAAAAATTCAAAGCTAAAATAAAAGTCGTAGTAAAACCCAAAAATGTTTAATCTTCCATCCTCAAATTTCCCGATTTCTCCAAATTTTGGGTATGTACGAAAGCTTTCAAAGAAATTTTTTGAACTCCTGAAAGAGAAAAAAATAAAATGTGCAGTTGTTGAATGTTCAACAGGAGGTATTATTTCATCTGAAATAGTCAGAAATGCTGGTGCCTCTGAGGTTTTCGTGGGAGCTTTTTTGCCCTATTCAAATGAACTGAAATCTTTTTTATCAGCTGACATTTCTGATGGTGCAGTATCTGAAAAATGTGCCATCTCTCTTGCAAGGAAAATAAAAAGTATCACAAATGCAGACTTAGTGTTATCTGAAACATCTATATTGGGACCAAAAGGTGGTACAGAGCAAAAGCCAGTTGGTCTCTCTTTTTTAGCAATAGCTTCAAACAAAGGTGAATATTCTTTTGTAAATCTTTTCAAAGGTGAAAGAGAAAAAATAATGGAATCTGTTGCAAGTTCTGCTTTCTTTTTTGCAATAAATCACATATTGGGTTGGGAGCTTCAAACAAGAAAAGTTGCATCCACCTTTGTAGAATACAAAGGGAAAATCTTGATACTAAAAAGAAGTAGAAAAGTTGGAAGTTATAGAGGAAAATGGGGAGTTGTGTCAGGACATATAGAAGAAGGAGAAACAGAGGAAGAAACTTCATTAAAAGAACTCAAAGAAGAAATAGGACTTGACCCAACCCTGATAGAAAAACTCATAAAATCCACCCCATTTGAGCTCTCGGATGCAAAACTTGGAATAAGGTGGGAGATAACTCCTTTTCGTGTGATTCTGAAAACCAAACCAGATATAAAAATAGATTGGGAACATGTAAAGTTTTTATGGATAAAACCATCTGAACTTTCAAAATTCAAGACTGCTCCATTACTATATCAAGGATACCTTAAAACCATTTTCAACCCTATTGATGCAAGAATTTAACAGCCTATTTAGTATTATTATTGGATTTTTTTTATCTTCTTTTTTCTCTTTTCTGCACCTTACATTTTTATTTTTTCAAGTATAGTTTTCAAAAATAAGATTTTTAGTGAATTGTGTAGCGCCAAAGTTAAAAACAGAGCTTCATCAAGGTCTTTTCCTCCCACAAAAACGCCGTGACCTTTTGCGATACACAATTTAAATTCTGCGACACATTCTGGTATTTCATTGTATTCTGCCACTTTTATTCTCTTTATAAAGTACTGAGCTTCATAGTCGGGAGGTATTACCTCATCTTGAAAAAACGATAAAGCAACTGCTTCCGCCATATGGCAGTGTAAAACTGCATTTATATCTTTCCCTTTATTTTCTGACTCTATGTAGATTCTCCGATGTATTTTGAGGTCCGATGAGGCTAAATTATCTTTTTCCGTCTCTTCGTAGATTGGTAAAACTATAACATCTTTTTTTGTTATATATGGCATAGAGGAACCTGTTCTTTTTATTATAAGTTTGTTTTTTGTCAATTTTACGCTTACATTTCCTGACCTTGTATCTACCAAATTTTTTGAAAAAAGAATTTCACCGCATTCTCTCATCTTCTTCACTATCTTATCTAATTTCTCTTCACTCCGATTTTTTCTACCCATAATAGGTTTAAAAAATTATACAAAAACTTGAAAATTTCTACTGAATGTTTAAAATTTTTTGATATGTTGGGGGTTATAAGTGGATTAGGATTTCTTACATTAGTTTTTATCATTTATTCTGCGTTAGGTGGATTCTCTTGGGCATCCATAATATTGTTTCTTGGTGGGATTGTTGGAATTATATTAGCTTTCATACTATCAAGGATTTATGAGAAAAAAAGGTTCAATTTTATTCTTGAAGATATAATGTCAGAAACTCCATCAACAGAAGAAGGAAGAAAAATAAAAGCTCTCATAGATAACCAAATAAGCGCAGAGAAAAATAGAATCCTTTCTAAGTTAAGGGAAGCATTGGAAAAGTTGAGAGCGTTTGAGGAGGATTACCTTAATGTCGTCAAGGAGAATGATATGCAACTTAATAAAATAAATGTAATAGTAACTGCTTCCGAGGAACTTTCTGCTTCTGCTGCTGAGGTTGCTTCAAGAATAGTTCAGATCGCAAATATGGTTGACCAGACAGCGCAAATCTCACAGGAAGGTTTGAAAAAAATAGATAACATTGTGAAAATGATAGCCGATATAGAGGCAACTATGACCATGGTCAGAGATTTAGCAAAAAGTCTTGAAAGTGAAACAAAAGAAATATCAGAAATAATTTCAACGATAGAAGATATAACAGACCAGACCAATCTTCTTGCTCTGAATGCTGCGATAGAGGCAGCAAGAGCGGGAGAACAAGGAAAGGGATTTGCAGTCGTTGCAGGTGAAGTAAGGAAACTTGCTGAAAGAACTTATCAATCCGCCAGAGATATATCTGAAAAGATAAACTCAATCATAGCTAGGGTAAGTCAAACTTACGAAGCAATAGAAAAGGCTTTTGAAGCTGTCAAAAAAGGAGTTGAGATTGTCCATGAAGGTAAAAGGAGCTTTGATGAGGTGAATCAATACACAGCCAAAATAAATACTGAAAGTTCTGCAATTTCTACGGCAACAGAGGAAGAATCAAAAGTCACAGATGAGATTTCAAGAAACTTACTTTCCCTACTTGAAAGCGCAAAAAATATAGAATCTATGTATAAAAAAGCTCTTGAAACATTTAAGATGGCAAAAGAAGATTTTAAGAGCATAGAAGAACTCCTAAAATGAACCCGCAGCTTTTATCAACATGTTAATGATTTCTTTTCTTTCAGCAGGTGGAAGTTTATCTATTATAAGTTTCCCATCAAGATGGTCTATTTCGTGTTGAAAAAGGACGCTTTCTAAATTTTCTAATTCTTTTTGGTGCTCATTCCCCCTTTCATCAATCCACTTTACTATTATTTTTCTTGACCTTTTTATTGGAAGTCTCAATCCGGGAATTGATAGACATCCTTCTTCAAATTCTATTTTCTCTTGGCTTTTTGAAATTATTCTTGGGTTTATGACAACCTGTGGTGAATTTTTTTCTTCTGATATATCAAATGTGAAAATTCTAAGTTGAATTCCGACCTGAGTTGCAGCAAGACCTATCCCATCTGCTTCATACATAAGTTCTTTCATCTCTCCTAAAATCAAGTTGATTTCTTTATCTATAAATTTAAGTTCCTTTGCTTTTATTCTCAATCTCGGATCTGGAAACTTCAATATTTTGAGCATTATAAATTAAATTTTAGATTTTCTGTCCCAAATATTTAGTAAAATCAGGTTGTTTTCCTTAATGAATAAAAATTTGGATTTATTTTTGAAAAAAGATTATAATTTTATGATGCAAGAAGAAGGAAAAGGTAATATAGATACAGAAAAAAAAGATGAGATCATAAAAAAGGATCTATCGTACATACTAAATTTTTTGAAGGAAAAGGGTATAAAACTTACCTCCCAACGAAAGATTATATTAGATATATTTTTGAAGCTCGGGGGACATGTGAGCGTTGAGGAGATTTTCCATGAGATCAGGAAAAGAAAAAAAAATATAGGGCTTGCGACAATATATAGGACTTTTAGTTTGCTCAAAAATGTAGGCTTAGTTTCTCAAAGGGAGTTTGGCGATGGGATTTCAAGATTTGAAGTTGTCTCTTCACATCATGACCATCTTATATGTCAAAAATGCGGCAAAGTCATTGAGTTCAAAGATGAAAGGATTGAAGAAATTCAAGAGGAGGTAGCTAAAAAATTTGGTTTTATTCTCATAAGCCATAGACACGAACTTATAGGGATATGTCCTGATTGTAAAAAAGCTTTGTAAGTATGAACTTTTCAATTCACAATCGTATGATTTCTCCTTCCTTTGGAATGAATATATCTAACTTCAACTTCTTTGCTATTTGATCTATTTCTTTCCTTACCTCATCAAAAAATGCAGGTTTTATATGTACAACAAATATTTTCACTTTCCTTTTTAGTTTTTTTAGCTCTTCTTCAAACACATCTGTTGAGAGATGTTTCGCTTTCTCTCCCAAATCATGAAGCCGTGCAGGATATGATACATCTATAAAAATAGCCTTAACTTGCTCATCATCATTTGTAAGCTTCCATATGTTTTGCTGGACATAAGTGTCACCAGAAAATATTACAGATTTTCCTCGGAAAGTTATCTTAAATCCGAGGGTTGGTATAATATGATTTGACTTGAAAGGCAAAATCACATATTCTCCAATCTGCAAAATTTGACCAGCCTTTACTTCATAGTATTGCAACGAAAAACTCCCATTTTTTCTCAACTTCAACGCAGAAAAATCTGGCCATATCTTATGGTTCATAATAAACTTCTTCATAGCTCTTATTGTATGCGAGCTTGCAAATATACGCAGAGGTTTTAATCTTGAAGGAAAAGATTCAGATATAAGAAAAGGAATCTCTGCAATATGATCAAGATGGTAATGAGTAAGCAAAATATTTTCTATATCAAAAGCTTTATCCCCAAGCGGATTTAAGACATTTCCCGCATCTACCAAAATCTTATCATCAACAAGAAAAGATACCATATTTTTATCTTTGAATTTTGAACCAAATGCCCCAAGAACATGTATCCGCATTCTTTTATTTTATTACTTTTTTTTATTTTTTTTCTTTCTTTTATATATATTAAAAGCCCTCTAACAAAGCTACTTCCCTATGCAGAAGTTAGAGAAAATTTTATTTATAACTTCCTCTGAACTTCCGACACCAAAAACTTCGTCAATTTTCCCAAGAGCGTCTTTTAGAGAATATGAAGCTCCTATATACTCTGAATTTTTCATAAAATCCAATGCACGCTCCACATCAGCAGCTACTCCATCTAATAATATTTTCTGCCTCGTACTTATCACTGATAAATCGTCTGACCTGAAAGTATTCAAAAAACTTCTTATCTCTGCTCTCAACTTTTCAATACTTTCTTTATAATTTACAGATGTTGCAATTATAGATATATCTTTCTTATCTTCTGGATCAGACGCACCGGAAACAAAATCAGAAATCTTTTCTCTCAAAAGGTTTTCCCACTTTCTCAAATCACCTATATCTATTTTGTTAATCACAAATATTAACTTAGAAGCATCAGAGATCAAAGTGTATTCTAATGCATCTTTATCATCATCTTGAAAATCAGATGAAGAGTCAAAAACACATATTGCAACATCAGCAGATTTTAAAACTTCTTTTGTCCTCCTTATACCTTCCTCTTCTATCGGATCAGGGGTTCTTCTTATACCGGCTGTATCTACTATCGTAGCTATCACACCTCCTATATCTATTTTCGCATCTATAAAATCACGAGTTGTACCAGGTATAGGAGAAACAATAGCACGAGATTGCCCCAAAATAGCGTTAAATATTGATGATTTCCCAACATTAGGTTTTCCAACTATAACACATTTTGGACCATCTATGAGGACTTTTATAGATTTCCATCTCTGAGCAATTTCTTTTACTTTTTTTGAAACTTCCAAAACCTCCTGATACAATTTTGCGTAAGGGAGTTCCCAATCAACATCTTCTGGAAAATCAATTGATGCCTCAATCTTTGATAAAACATCTACGATTTCATCTTTTATTTCTTTCATTAAGACCTCAAATTCTCCTCTCAAAACTTTGAGAGAACTTTTTATACCCTCCAGAGTTGAAGCCCTTATGATAGAATTTATAGCTTCCGCTTTCTCTAATGTTATCTTGCCGTTAAGATAAGCTCTTTTCGTAAATTCTCCCTCTCCGGCAAACCGAGCACCATATCTTATGCACAGATTGACAACATAATCAACCAGCAGAGGATTTCCATGAAGATATATTTCTGCCATATCCTCACCAGTATAAGATTTCGGTCCCTTAAAAAAAACAGCCATCCCCTCATCTATAACTTCTTTGCCATCCTGATCATATATTCTCACAAACTTGATTTTATTTGGAACTTCAAAATCTGAATTCGTAAGTCTTTTCAAAATAGAAAGGGTATCTTTTCCTGAAATTCTAATTATCGCTATCGCAGATGGAAATGGAGGAGTCGCAGGAGCAACTATTGTATCATCAACCCTCACCATAATCTAATTTGTAAAAAATGGTATTCATATTATATTGAACCTTCGTGCACTATTTACCAAATCACAAAAGTGATATTAACTTTATCTTAATGAAGATGAAAAGACAAAAAAGATTGAGCAGAATAGATAAAATAGAACAAATAATTCAGAGACTTTCTGAAAGAATTGAAAGATTCTCCAAAGAAAACGAAAAAGGGTTTAGGGAGCTTAGGGAAACTATCGCTAAATTATCTGAAAGGGTAGACAGAGCATATGAGCTATCAGAGAAAGCTTTTGCAGCGGCAGATAGAGCTTTTGCAGCAGCAGATAGAGCCTCGCAAGAAGTAGCAAAAGCATCGGAAGAGATAAGAAAACTGAAAACAGAAGTGAGCCGGCTCACAGGAAGCTGGGGAGAGGTTCCAGAAGGTATGATTGAACCCTCCGCTATAAAGTTTATGGAAGAAAAAGGCTTTAAGGTAGTTGGAGTATATCCGGAGGCAAAAGTTTCACGAGATGGTGAGAACGCAGAATATGATTTATATTTGGTCTGTGAGAAATCAAATAATACCAAAAGTAAAGGCAATAATAACAGAAAAAAAGAGAAAGTTATTTTGTTGGTATCTGCAAAAACAAAAGTTTCTTCCCAAGATGTGGATGAGCTTTTAGAAGACATGAGAAAATTTTTCTTTTTCCTTGAACAATACAAAGGTTTTAAATTAATAGGGGCTATTGCTGGGATAAGATTTGGAAAAGGCGCAGATTTATACGCTTTAAGATCGGGACTGATTATTATGAAACCAGCGGGAGAGGTTATGGAAATTCACGAACCGAAAAAGCTCAAAGTTATTGTATAAAAAATGGAAATTAGAAAAACTCCGTTTTTTGAACTTGAAAAAAAAGAAGGGGCTTTTTTTACGGAATTTGCAGGATGGTATCTCCCCCTGCACTTTGGATCAGCCATTGAAGAGGTCCTATCTGTAAGACAAAACGTAGGATTCTTTGATGTATCTCACATGGGTAGGGTAAAAATATTTGGTAAAGACTCAGAAAAACTTATAAGTAAAGTTTTCACAAGAAAGTTAGACCAAGAAAAAAAAGGATTATACGGATTTTTCGTATCAGAAGACGCAAAAATAATAGATGATGTTGTAGTCTTCAAAAAAAAAGAAGATGAGTTTTTTTTAGTAGTAAATGCGAGTAGAAAAGAAAAAGATATAGCTTTACTTGAATACGAAAAACAAAAAAATTCTTTCAAAGCCGAAATAGAAGACATATCAGATAAAACAGTTTTCGTAGCTATACAGGGTCCAAAATCCCCTGAAAAAACCGTGAAAATAATGAGTAAATTCTCCCCTGATTTATCTCAAAAAATCTCCGAGCTCAAAAGATTTCAATTTGATGAAGACGGAGAAATATTCATTTCAAGAACGGGATACACAGGGGAGGATGGATTTGAAATCGTTATGCCAAAAGAAAAAGCTTATGAGCTGTGGAATGAAATAAAAAAGGAGGTAAGACCATGTGGGCTCGCAGCAAGAGATATTTTAAGACTTGAAGCTGGACTTATTCTTTTTGGGATGGATTTGACAGAAGAAACCCCTCCCCCATTCCATTCACATCTTGAAAGATTCATTTCAGAAAAATCAGAAAGATTTGAGATTCTGAAAAAAAGATTTGAGGAAAATCCTTTATACCTCAAAGGCATTATATTTGATAGCTTACCTGTACCAAATCCCGGTGCTAAAACTGAACCAGAAGGAGTAATTTCATCCGCTGTATTTTCCGCAGTCTTGAAAAAACCCATAGCTTTCGGATGGTTCAAAGAAAACATAAAAGATGGAACAAAAATAAAAGTTTTCATAAGAAACAGAATATCAGAAGGTATAATATCTAAAACCCCCTTTTTCAAAAATTAAAAACAACTTAAAAACTAACGAAAGAAAGTTAGCAAAATAAACAAAAATAACAAAAAAATAGAAAAAGGATTAAATTATATTTACGAGATTAGCAGGATATTAAATACGGGGTAGAAAAATGGCGTGGGGAAAAACAAGAATTTATATTTCCCCCAAGATTTCAAAAAAAAATCCAAAGAAATTTTTGAACGAACTTTCAAATTTTGTAGAAATTGAAATATCAAAAACAAAGAAAAACTCAGACATAATTGTTATCTCCGAAAAAGAACTGAAAAATCAAGTGAGAGCAATAAAGGAAGAAAAAGAAGAAGGAAAAGCTTTTATTATACTGTGCGATAATATAAAAAAAATCCTCAAATTTGACACTTTACTTGATGAATTAGGAAGCAGCAATTTGGTAGATGTTATACCAGAAAAAGGATGGGAAAAGATTCTACCTTTGTTGATTTTGAAGCTTTTGAAATTGAAAGATAAACAGAAAAAAGAAGGTAGAAGCTCTTTTATTTCAGGAATAAAAAATAAAATAGAGAACATTCAAAAAACTTATTTCATATTAGGTTTAGTTCAAATAACCAATTTTGATTTCATATCAGCATACTTTGGGGATAAATTAGCCCTTGAAATATTAGAACATATATTTCATAAGTTAAAAGAGATAGTTTTGGAAAATAACACAAATGGGGAAGATATTGAAACCAGAAGAGAAAACAAAGTAGGCGAAATTTATAGGATTTCAGATAGGAAATTTGGTTTTATCTTAAAAACATCAGCAAAAACTGAAAATGAGGCATATGAAAAAGCAAAAAGGTTAATAAAAAAGTTAAACAGTGAATTGAATTATCATCTGAAAGTTGATGGTAGAAAAATTTATGTATCATCAAACGGAGGAGTATATATTTATTTTTCATCGGAACATCAAAATGGCCAAAATATTCTGGATATTCTTGACATATTAGAAACAACTTTATATGAATCAACAAAATTAGGAAGTGAAGAATATTTGATAGCAAATGAAATCATAGAAGGCATTCCTAAAAAACTTGAAGTTATAAGAAACATATCAAAAGCAATAGAAGAAAAGAGAATTGGAGTTGTATTCCAGCCAATTTATGATTTAAAAGATATGAAAATAAAAATGTTTGAAGTACTTTTGAGATGGAAAGGACAAGATATAAACCCAGAAGACATAATAGACATAGCAGATGCATCAGGAACGCAATCTGATTTGCTAGATTTTATACTTGAAAATACAGTAGATATTATGAAAAGCTTGAGAAAATACAAATTTGCAATAAACCTTACAGCAAGAGCAATAACAGAAAAAAGAGCTTATAGAATACTTCAAATTCTATCAAATCAGGGTATCCCCCCAACTAATTTATGCTTGGAAATAAGTGAAAAGTCAAACTACGAGGAAATAAAAGCAGTAAAGAAGAATATAGAGCTTCTTCATAAAGCAGGAGTAGATATAGCAATTGATGATTTCGGATCGGCTTTCTCTGAAATTGGGCTTCTATATGAGCTCCCAATAAAATTCATAAAAATTGATGGTTCAGTAATTAAAAGTTTGAAAGAAGGAGATGAGAAACAAAACATAATAGCAGAAGCAGTAATTTACATGGCTACAAATTTAGCAAAAAGAGTAGGTGCAGAAACAATAGCAGAAAAAATAGAAACAAAAGAAGAACTTGAAATAATAAAAAGATTAGGAATAGACTACGCTCAAGGTTTCTTTTTATCTTATCCTCTTACCCAAGAAGAACTGCTGCAAATCTGAAAAGTTTCAAAGAATAATTTCAGGCAACAGAATCACCAACCTTTAACCTTAATCCATTTACAAAATCTTTTCCTGATACAACTTTTTTCCCGGGTCTCTGTATTTTTTTTATGGCTATTGGTTTTTTATCACCGCAAAGAACCCAAAAAGATTCTTCATTTATTTTGACTATTGTTCCGGGTTTCCCATCAAACTCAAAATCAGGGAGGAAAGTTTCATGTATTTTCACAGTTTCGCCTTTTATTTTTGTAAATATTTTTGGCCAAATACAGAATGCTCTCATCTTTCTGTGAATATCTTGTGCTCTCTCTTGAAAAGAGAAAAAACCATCTTCTTTTTTTATTACTCTTGCCCATGTTGCCAAACTTTCATCTTGTGCTAAAAACTTTGTCTTACCCAAAATTATATCATGTATAGATTTTATAAGTAGCTCCGCTCCCAACTCAAAAAGTTTTTGCGAAAGAGTAAGGTATGTATCATCATCTGAGATTTTGATTTCTTCTTGTGAAACTATGTATCCGCTATCAACTTTCTCTTCAACAGTACAAATTGTAACACCAGTTTTTTCATCTTGCGAAAGTATAGCCCACTGCACAGGAGCAGGTCCACGCCACCTTGGTAGCAAAGAAGGATGAACATTCAATCTCCTTTTTTGATCTAAAAGATAAAGAATTTTTTTAGGTATTATTTTGCCGTAAGAGGCTACAACCATAAAATCAGGTTTGAAATCGTAAATTGTAGAATAAATTTTCTCCCAATCATCTGTATCTAAAAAATTTATTTTGTTCTGGATACAAAAATTTTTTACCGCATTAGGTTTTAGCTCTAAACCCCTTCCAGCAGGCTTATCTTGTGAAGTGATAACAAAACACCGAAATAAAGTAATGAGTTTTTTTAGAACCAAAACAGATAAATCAGAATTACCAAAGAAAACAACTTTCACATCTGAAAACATGAGATTAAATCCTTCTATCTATTTTATTTTTTATTTTTTACTTTTTATTTTTTGTCTCACATCAGCTGTTTCAGTTGAGGTATTAGTTTTGCTGCTTTCTCTATGTCTTCGTCTTTTGCTGTAAGTGATATCCTTACAAATCCTTCCCCACCATCACCAAAACCTATACCGGGAGTAAGCAAAATTCCGAATTTATCAAGTGCATTTTTTACGAAGTCTTTTGAACTCCCACCGCAGCGGAACCAGATATAAAAAGTCGCATAAGATTTGAAAAAACTTATTCCAGCTTGCTCCAATGCAGATTCTATTTTTCTTTTTCTTCTTTCATAAACTTTCAGTATATCTGGGACTATCTTGTCGTAATTTTCAAGGGCAAATTTTGCAGCCATCTGGATCGCCCTGAAAACTCCGGAATCAGTATTCGTTTTTACTTTGCCAAGTGCAGAAACAACATCTTTATTCCCCACCGCCATACCTATTCTCCAACCAGTCATTGAAAAAGTTTTGGAAAATGAATGGAACTCAATAGCATAAATTGAGTCATCTTTTACGACTTGAAAGAAGGAAAGAGGCTTTTTATTATCAAAATATATTTCAGAGTAGGCGAGATCTATGGCTACAACAAAATCATATTTTTTTGCATAAAAAGCAACTTTTTCATAAAACTCCCAAGTAGCACACGCACCAGTTGGGTTATTCGGATAACAGAGCCAAAAAATTTTTGCACGAGAAAGTATATCTTGCGGTATATTTTCTATATCTGGTAAAAATCCATTTTCTTCTTTCAGAACAACATTATAAACTTTACCTCCCGCAAACTTTGTCCAGATACCATACACTGGGTACCCGGGAGATGGAACTATTGAAATATCGCCTTCATTCAAAAAAGCGAGATGAAAATGAGCTATTCCTTCTTTTGAGCCGATCAAAGTTAATGCAGAAGATGGAGAAAAGCTGAACCCGAATCTTTCATAATACCAATCAACAAAAGTTTTTCTTAAAGATATATCTCCATCATAAGAAGGGTACCTATGGTTGCGAGGATCTTTTACTTCCTCTCTCATTTTTTCTACAATAAGTGGATGAGTAGGTAGATCAGGATCTCCTATGCTAAGGTCTATAACATAAACTCCTTCCTCTATTTTTTTAGTTCTAAGTTCGTCTATTTCCGCAAAGAGGTATTTTGGTAAAGATTTTATTCTTTCAGAAACTTCCGGCATAGCTAAAAATTTTTTAATCAACTGAAATTTTACCTTTTCTTTTTCAGGTTTCTCTGGAAGGTAATTTAGGATAAATTTCAGATGTTCCTTTATCTGTAAAACTCTGAAAGTTTTTGAACAACCTCTCTAAGAAGTTGAACCTTCTTTTTAACAGTCCTCATAATAGATAGCATTTTTGTAAAAGTAATTTATCTCACTCTTTTTTATTTTTCCGCTGTGCGCAAAGGAAACCACCAAATGATCCTGCTGAACTTTACAAAATTGCTATGCAAAAAGCAGAGGGTGGCATCTTTGCAGCGGATTATGAAACAGCGGAAAAATATTTACAAAGAATTATAGAACTATTCCCAACTTCTCAATATGTTCCAGATGCAAATTTTGGTTTAGCTTATGTTAGGATGAAAAAAGGAGATTGTGCCGAAGCTGCTGTTTTATTTGAAAATTTTTATCAAAGATACAGCTCTCACAAAAAATCTCCTCATGCTTTGTATTATTCTATTTTGTGCTATATGAAATTTGTTGATACGGCTGATAGAGATATTGAATATGTGAAAAAAGTAAGAGAGTTATCTTCAATATTCCTTCAAAGGTATCCAGACCACGAAAAAGCAGAAGAAGTATCAAAAATAAGGGAGAAGGTTCTTAATATTTTAGCAGAGCATCACCTTCTTGTCGCAGAGTTTTATTTAAGAAGGAAATTATATGAGCCAGCTATAAGAAGGCTTGAAATTATTGTTGAAAAAGACAAGGAGCTTTTGGGGACATCTGTTGGGAAAAAAGCTCAAAAGCTTTACGAGGAAATAAAGAAAGATAAAACTTCGCGGTTGCAATATTAAACTTTATATTTTTTGGATGGCTTGAAAAGGCATTTGTTTTTTAAATTCTAAATTGTTTTTCCTTCAATTTTGTCTATTCCTTCAATTTTGTCTATTGTTTTTTTATTTTTAGTTTTTTGAGGTCAGTTGTGTTCTATAATTTCTTTGCAATAAAAATCAAAGTGTATCGGTAAATCTGTGATTGGATTTATTTGTACATCTTGCAACCTTACTCTGTATATTTTGTTTTCTACGGCTATTTCAAATTCTGTTACACCTGCTTTTAGGATTTTTGAAATATCACTATATTTTACTTTTAAGTGTTCGTAAATTTTCCCATTTGCATATATTACCGCAGGAATAAAGCCTTGCTTTCTTATTTTTTTCGCATCTTCTTTCCCAAGTTTTTCTCTCTTTGATCCCTCTATCCTTATTACTTCTGCCATAATATTCCTATTTTTTACCTTACTAAAAAAGTTTCTTTTTTTTCAGATTTTATTTGGACAGAGCTTTATATACACTTTTATTTTACAATTACGGGATTCGCCAGAGCAAACTATCATTGACTATTGTTGAAGGAAGAAAGGAGAAAACAAAAATAAAAATCTTACCTTAATTTATATTCAAATGCCATCTTATATTGGACGACTAAAAAAAAGCCAAATAGAAGAGTTATTTAAAAATCATGTTTCATCTGGGAAAGTAAGAGTTTTCACTTCGTTCGGTATGGATTTTATCTTCGGTAAAAGAGATGGAATTTATGTCTATGATGTGGAGACCGGAAAGGAACTTATAAATTGCCATTGCAACGGGGGGGTCTTTAATTTGGGACATAGAAATCCTGAAATAGTTAATACTCTCAAAGACGCTTTGAATGAACTTGATATAGGTAATCATCATCTGATAAGTGAACAAAGAGCACTTCTTGCGAAAAAGATGGCTGACCTTATGCCTCCGGGCATAACTTACACAGTTTTTGGAGTTGGAGGGGGTGAAGCTGTTGACCTTGCTATAAAAATTGCAAGAGCTTACACGAAAAGACCAAAAATAATATCAGCAAAAGGTGGATATCATGGACACACAGGTTTTGCTCTTGCTACCGGAGATGAAAAATATAAAAAACCATTTGAACCACTTGCACCCGGATTTGTACAGGTCCCATTCAACGACATTGAAAGCCTTGAAAAAGCTGTTGATTCTGAAACTGCTGCGGTTATTTTTGAAACTGTTCCAGCTACTCTTGGAATTTATGTCCCGGATAAAGAATTTTTTAAGGGAGTGAGGGAAATTTGCAACAGAAAGGGTGCTCTAATGATTATTGATGAAGTTCAAACTGGTCTTGGAAGAACTGGGAAACTTTGGGGGATAGAACATTTTGGAGTTGTTCCAGATATAATCGTCGTTGGAAAAGGTTTGAGCGGGGGAATTTACCCTATATCTGCCACATCTTTTAAAGCTGAGCTTGAAAGCGTTTTTCATAATGACCCATTTATTCATGTCTCAACTTTCGGTGGAGCTGAATTAGGCTGTGTTGTTGCGATGAAAGTTCTTGAAATATCTTCTTCTCCTGAATTCCTCAAACATGTAAATGATATAGCAGAATTTTTTAAAAGGGAACTCAATAAGTTGAAAGATGAGTATTCTGATGTGATATCGGAAATAAGACAGCTTGGAATGATGATGGGTATAAAAATGAAAAATGAGCTTTTATGCATGTATATGGTGAAAGCTTGTTATGAATCTGGGCTTTTATGTATATACGCTAATAATGATCCATCCGTACTTCAATTCCTTCCTCCTCTGATAATAAAAGAATATGAAGCAGAGGAGGTTATAAGAAGACTTGATAGAGCACTCTCTATGGTAAGCAAAATTGCCTGATATTTTTTATGTTTTTTGTAAGTGTTTTTTGCTTGAATTGATAATTATCGTGATATGGTTTTTATTGAAAAATGGTTTTTTTATTGAAAAATCGTTTTTTATTGAAAAATGGTTTTCTGATATGTGAGCGAAAAAATGCTTTTTGATATAAATAAAAATATTTTGAAAGAATTTGAAGATGGACTGAATACATTGAACCCCGAAAAAAGTAAAATCCCAGCAAGAATAATAGGCTACGGAGAGATAAGTACGGTTTTTATTATTGAACATCCTTCATTTCATTCTCTGGTTTTCAAAAGGATACCTGTATTTTCTTCCAGAGAGGAAGCTGAATATTATGACGGAATCTTGCAAGAATATTTGCAGATATTGAAAGATGATGTCGGAATAGATGTTGCACAATCGCAAGGTGTAATAGTTGAAACATCTGACGGAAGAATTGTTTATTATATAGCCCAAGAGCTTATACCTAAATCAAACATTGCAAATTCATTTATAACTTCGGTTGATGACAAAGATAGGACAAATGTTTTTAAGCATGCAGTTATTGAGATTCTCAAAGTAAAGACTTTCAACGACCGAAGTAGTAAAATAAAGGTTGGCATTGATGGACAAATATCTAACTGGGCAGTTAAAAACTCTTCGGGAAATATACATTCGGGAAATATACAATTGACTTATATTGATGTATCTACTCCGCTTTATAGAAAAGATGGTAAGGAGATGCTTCCTGCTGAATTGTTTCTGAAAAGCACTCCGCCAATTATCAGGGGTATTTTAAAATTAGCTTTCCTTAAGGAGGTCCTTGATAGATATTATGATTTCAAATCTATATTAATTGACCTTGTAGCAAACCTTTTTAAGGAGGGGCTGATTGAATTTGTTCCAAAAGCTGTGGATATTGTGAATGATTTCCTTGATGACAAAATTTCTTTTGAGCAGGTCAAATCTTATTACAAAAGGGATGCATTTATATGGAGTTTATTCCAATCTATGAGGCGAACTCACAGATTTTTCAGAACAAAAATTATGAGAAAAAGATACGAATTCATACTCCCAGGAAAAATAAAAAGATAAAAGGGAAAAAGTGATAGAAGAGAAGGCGGAGACTTTCAGAGGCTGATTTTTATAGGAGAATTTAGCTTTTGAAAATCTGAAATCAAATTTGGTCGGGATTGCAAATTTTTGTGGAAAAATTTAATTTCTTTATTAAAATATTTTGATCGTTAAATTAAAAACTAAAAAATTAAAATGAAAAGGAGGTAAAAAATATGCAGTATGAGGTAAAAATACCTTTCAGGAACATTCCTGATCTTTACAAGTGGAGGGTAAACGAGACGCCGGATAGACCTGCTTTCTCATATAAAAAAGATAATCAGTGGGTAGATATCAGTTGGAAAGACTTTTTTGAAAGAGCGAAATGTATAGCCTCTGCGCTAATTCATATGGGATTCAAAAAAGGGAACACAGCTGCGATATATTCCTACAACAGGCTTGAATGGGTTTTAGCAGATCTTGGAATTCTGCTTGCAGGTGGAGTTTCGGTTACTATATATCATTCTTTACCTTTCAACCAATCATCTTACATAATCAACGATTCTGACTCCATTTTCGTTTTTGCTGAAAACAAAGCAATAATTGAGGAGATGAAGGAAAAGAGAACTGAAATCCCGAATGTTCAAAAGGTTATATCTTTTGATAACGGAGTTAAGGAGGGAGATTTTATTATTGGTTTTAAAACATTTGAGGATTTGGGAAGGAGCTACTTGAGAAATTATGAAAAGCAAATAGAGGAGAACATAGAAAAAATAAAACTTGATGATATAGCAACTATAGTATATACATCTGGAACCACAGGCGTTCCAAAGGGAGTTATTCAGACGCACCTTAATCATCTCTCTATGGTTGAGATGCTCTATGATATTGGAGATATCAGAGAGGATGATGTATGTTTGTTATTTCTGCCTCTTGCACATTCTTTTGCAAAAGCAGTTGAGTATGTCCATCCGAGATTTGGTATAAAAATAGCCTTTGCTGAAAGTATAGATAAAGTTATAGATAATCTCGCGGAGGTGAGACCTACGGTATTCCCATCTGTTCCGAGAGTTTTTGAAAAAGTTTATGCAAAAGTTAGAGCTAATGCCGAGGCAAGTCCTATAAAAAAGAAAATTTTTGATTGGGCAATCTCGGTCGGTAAAAAATATGGTGATTACAAGATAAAAGGTCAAAAGCCACCCTTGGGGCTTTCTATAAAACATAAAATAGCTCATAAGCTCGTTTTCTCAAAGATTCACGAAAGGGTTGGAGGAAGAATAAGATTCTTCATATCCGGTGGAGCTCCGTTGTCAAAGGAAATAGCTGAGTTTTTCTGGGCTGCTGGACTTCTAATTCTTGAAGGATATGGTCTCACAGAAACTACTCCTGCTATATCTATAAATACAACTCGTGAATTCAAATTCGGAACTGTTGGGAAACCCTTGAAATGGGTTGAAGTTAAGATTGCAGAAGATGGTGAGATATTGGCTCGCGGTCCAAACATAGCCAAAGGATATTGGAAAAAACCAAAAGAAACAGAGGAGGTTTTCAAGCCAGATGGTTGGTTCCACACAGGTGATATCGGTATCATAGATGAAGATGGTTTTCTGAAAATAACAGATAGGAAGAAAGACCTTATAAAGACTGCTGGTGGAAAGTATGTTGCTCCGCAACCTATTGAGAATGCTATAAAGGCTGGTTCTCCTCTTATAAGTCAAGCCGTTGTCATAGGAGATGCAAGACCATACTGTGTAGCTCTGATTACTCTCAACAAAGATGAAGTTTTGACTTTGCAAAAGCGAAAGGATTAGATACATCAAAAAGCTATGAAGAAATAATAAATGATCCAGTAATCGTTTCAGAAATACAGAAGGTTATTGACGGAGTGAATTCAAATCTTGCTTCTTTTGAAACGATAAAGAAGTTCAGAATTATTCCTCAGGATTTTATGATTGAAGATGGTTCATTAACTCCAACTTTGAAGGTAAAAAGGAAAGTTATTATGGAAAGATATAAAGATATTATAAATGAGATGTATTCTTCTTGAAAAGAAAAATAGAGTTTTTCGCTTTTATTTTATTGTTTGGACCTCGGTTCTTCTCCTTTCTTCTTTTTTTCATCGTTCTGTTTCCGCTCAGGAGATAAAGGAAGCTTTTGAGAGTTTGAGAAAATTTCAAAGTTGGCAAGTTGAGTTCTACGAGGAAATTGTTGAAAAGGGTAGTGTAATAGAAAGAAGGGAAGGGAAAATTTATTTTGAAAAACCTCTGAAATTCAAAATATCTTATCAAGATGGAAATGAGGTTCTCTCAGATGGAACTTTCATTTACTTTGTAAGAAAAGATAAAAATAAGGTTTATGTGAGAGAGCTTAAAGATGAAGTTTCTGAAAATCTTATTGTTGAAATTCTGAGAGGCTCGGATAGAGTTTTTGATTTTTTCTTTGTTAAAAAAATTGACGAAGGAGAGTATGAACTCTATCCAAAAAAAGATGTTATAAAAAATGTAAGCAGAGTCATAGTATATCTTAACCCTATTGTGTTCCCAATAAAGAAAGTTGAGATATGGAGGGGAACTTTGGGAGTAAAGCTTGAAATCAAGAATGTTTCCTTCAAAAAAGAAAGTATGAGATTTTCCTTTGAAGGCTTAAACATAATAAGAGAGCCTAAATAATAAGAGAACTAAATGACAATTTCTATTTACTTATATCAGGGAGAAAATACTATTTACTCATCTTCCTTTATGTTTTCATCTTCTGTGTTCTTCATTATTTCATTTCCCTTTCTCTTTTCTCCAATTATTTCTTCTACATTCGTTATTCTCTTTTTATTTTCTTGTTTTTCGTTTTTTGTTGACCAAGCTTGACCCTTTAATATAAACGATACTTTTTCATCTTCTGAATTTTTCATATTCACTATTTCTGTTCTTACCAAGAATTCACCTCTTTTTTTTGAAAGTCTTTTTGAGAAATTATTCGCATTTTGGAGCTCTTTTGCTTGACCTTTGATGAGGAAATTAATCTTTGTGTCTTCCGGGATTATTTCAAGTTCTTCTAAGCTTATGTTTTTTGATGAAACTTTTGAGGTTCGCAAAAGCAAGGAGTAAATATCTGCTGTTTTATTTTTGCTCATTTCCCATGATGAGTGATTTTGCCTGAGTTTGTGCAAATTCTCTTTTAGTGTTTTCATATCTCCCTCAACTTTTTTTGATTCATCTTCTATTGATTTTTTTAAAGATTTTATCTGTGGTTCAAACTTTTTTTTCGTATTTACTTTGATAGAAAAGAATATAATCAAAGATATAGCTATTATAGCGAGGTTCAATTTTATAAAGTTTTTTGTCCTTCTATCTAATTTTGCTTTTTCTACTATATCTCTGATGTCCATTTTGTATCAATCTTCTATATCAGTTTTCAGGCTTATCTTCAAAAAGATAATTTAGTTTTGATTTTTTCTTCTGTTGAATTTTTTCTCTTCTACTTTTCGGATTTATATATGGTGAGCATATTTCCTGTGTGTTTTAGATAAATTGAAATAAACCAAAGATAAATCTTGTAAATTAACCTTTTCATTTAAATTGTCCTATGACTGAGTACGAAATAAGATATAATAAGCTTAAAAGGCTTGTTCAGGCAGGTCTTGACCCATATAAGCAGAAGTTTAGACCAACTTATTCTTCAGCAAAAATAAAGGAGGAATTTCAATATTTAAATCAAGGGGAACATAGTGTAGATAAGTCTGTTTCGGTTTCTGGAAGAGTCTTAACTATAAGAGATTTCGGCGGTTCAGTCTTTTTTCATATTTTAGATCATGCTGGCACTATACAGGCATTTATTGAGAAAAAATATAGTCAAGAACTTTTAAATTTTTTCAAAGAGTTTGTTGATTCTGGGGATATAGTAGGAATTGAAGGAACAGTTTTCAGAACAAAAAAAGGAGAAATAACGATTTATGTTAATTCTTTGAAGATTTTAGCGAAATCTCTTCATCCTCTACCTGAAAAGTGGCATGGACTAAAGGATGTTGAGGCGCGTTTCAGAGCTCGGTATCTTGACCTTATAATGAATCCCGATGTTAGAGAAATTTTCATAAAGAGGCACAAAATAATAAACTTTATAAGAAATTTTCTTATTGATAGGGGATTTATTGAGGTTGAGACACCAATTTTACAGCCTGTCCCATCAGGTGCGGTCGCTCGCCCGTTTAAAACTTACCATAATGAACTTGAAGTAGAGCTTTTCCTCAGAATAGCTCCTGAACTCTATCTCAAAAGGTTAATAATAGGAGGATTTGATAAAGTTTTTGAGATCGGGAAAAATTTAAGAAATGAAGGCGTGTCCTCTCACCACAATCCCGAGTTTTCTATGCTTGAACTCTATCAGGCTTACTCAGATTACAACGATCTTATGAAACTTACGGAGGAGCTTTTCTCACAAGTTTGTCAGATTATTAACGGAAAACTCACAGTAAAGAGAGGAGAAGAAGAGATAGAGTTTTCTGTTCCATTTCCGCGACTTAGTATAAAAGATGAATTTATAAAACATTCAGGAATACCAGAAAATAAAATAAAGGATGAGAGTTTTCTGAGAAAAGTTCTGAAAGACAAAATGAAAATTGAGGACGATACGGACTGGGGAAACATAGTTTTAGAATATTTTGAAACTTTTGTAGCAGATAAAATTAAAGCTCCTACATTTGTGATAGATTTTCCTACTTCAACATCTCCCCTTGCCAAAAGAAAAGAAGATGACCCGGATTTTACAGAAAGATTTGAACTTTATGTCTTTGGAATGGAAGTCGCAAATGCTTTTTCTGAACTTTCTGACCCGGAGGATCAAAGAAAAAGATTTGAGGAACAAATAAAAATAAGGAGAATGAAAGAACTCCTTGAAGACATGGATTGGGATTTTGTAAGGGCTCTGGAATATGGTATGCCTCCTACGGCAGGGGAGGGTATAGGTATTGATAGATTGGTTATGTTGATAACCGGTGCTACGACGATAAAGGAAGTCATACTTTTCCCAACTTTGAAGCCGGAAAAAATTAAGGAATAACATGAAAATTTTTTATATGAGGGAAATTCTTCTTCAAATCTTTGTCGGTTATATTGTTTTGCTCCATTTATTAATTTCATGTTCAACTACTGAAAAAGAAAAAGATAAGCGTACGGATATTTTTAGAACCCAAGGTATGTTTATTTTGACACCTGATGACGAAAAAATTTTGTTGAGAGGAGTTAATATATCTCATACGGCAAAGTTTTCGTATGCTCCTTGGGTTGGAGAGGAGGAGTTAAGAGTTTTAGCAGAAAGGTTTGGTTTGAATTTTGTTCGTCTTACCATTTTTTGGAAAAACATAGAACCCGAGAGAGGAAGGTATGATATTCAATACATCGAAAAAATAAGGCAAGTAATTCGTTGGTGTGAAAAGCATTCTGTATATGTTATGTTAGATATGCATCAAGATTTGTTTGGATTTCAGGCTCATGGAGAGGGTAGTGGCATGCCGGATTGGGCAAGAGATAATGAATGCCCTTCTTTCAAAAACCTTTCTCCATGGTTTGCAAATTATTTAGATGATTCTATTTCTTGCCAATTTGATTCTTTTTGGAAAAACAAAAATTCAGTTCTTTCTGATTTTATTAAGGCGTGGGTTTTAGTTGTAAAGGAACTTGGTCAAGAAAAAGCTGTTATTGGTTTTGATGTGATCAACGAACCTTGGCCAGGTTCCTACTGGAAAGACGATGAAAGTCGCAAATACTGGGAACAAAATATTTTGACTAAATTTTATAACCAAATAATAAAGGAGATAAGGAAATATTCTGAAAAAATAATCTTTTATGAGACTCATCCTCTTTCAGATTTTGGAGCTCCTGTAAATATTTTGAAGCCGGAGGGAGAAAATTTAGCCTATGCTCCACACATATATACTATTACTGGAACTGTGGGACAAGCTGGTACGAGTTGGAATCAAGAAATAGATCTTACCTTTTCTAATCATTATACACACGCTCAAAAGTATAATGTGCCTATTGTTGTTGGTGAGTATGGAATAGGTTATGAGCATCCTCTTGCTGCTGAAATTTCAAGGTATTTTATAGATAAGTTTGATGAGAATTTTGTAGGTTCAGCTATTTGGTCATTTGATAAAGCTCCTTATTACGATCTTGCTACTATTGATGAATATTTAAATCCTCTTACAAATTTTGCTCCTGTAATAAGACCGTACCCTGAAAAAGTGAAAGGAGAAATTTTAGAAATTGATTACGATAAAGATAAATTGAAGATAAAGGCGCGAGGCGATTATATAATTTTTTCTTGCCCTCAAATTAAGCCTTGTTTCGGAGATAAAATAGGAAAGATAAAATTCGAACTTGACAGAAATAACCCTATTGATGTTGAAATCAGATTTTGAGGTTTTTGAGATTTTGAGGTGTTTGGAAATATAAACTTTACTCATATATGAATTTTTGAGGATTGTATTCAAGAGGAGCTCTTGCTCCAAACTCTGTGTGAAATGTTCCGGGACAAAATAGCTTTACTTTTTTATCATCTATTTCTATTTCTATTTCAGCAGATTCAATTTCACTATTGTGGCAGAAAGCATTTTCTCCATCTGGATCTTCGTAGGTAGCCACGATGAAGTTGTTTTTTTCTCCCTTCATAACAAGGTTAAAATTCATTTTTTTTGATCTTACTTCCCATCTTATGCTATCTCCGTATTCCCATTTTGCCGAGTTGAATAAAATATCTCTGAAATTATTGAAGTCAAAATTTTTACCTTTGTATCTCAGAGAAAATAAGGTCATGGGTGGAAGGATAATCGGTCCTCGTTTAGCAACAACTGTTAAACCTTCAAAGAATGAGTCTTCTAACATTTCGCCATTTTCATCTAATATTGCGTTGCAGTGCCCCCATACCCATCTAAAAGCATGTTTTGTTCCCCATATGTGCGTTTGGTATCCTTTCCCATCTACCTTTATATCGTGGATTTGTGATTGCGTTTCTAAATTCTTTACCTTTATATATCCTTTGAGTTTAAGGTCTGGATTTGGTGATAGAACTTCTGTTTCAAGAGGTAGATAATAAGCTGCTTCGGGTAGGTGTTTATAGACATATCCTGTTGGTTCAAACTCTATTTCCCACTCTGTAAGGATGTTTCTTACATTTATTTTGCCTTTTAACTTTTTTTCTGCAATTTCGTTTTCTTCTCCTATTTTTACAAGAAAGTTCTTGTTTATATTGTGGAAAGCTGAAAGCGGAAATTTTCTACATACTCCTAATGGTTTTTCACCTTTTTTGAATACTGCGCACCAAACTCCACTCCAACTATTATACCCGTCTTCCGAAACATTCAAGGTATATCTTAGGAAGAACAGGTTTGAATTTTTCATACTCATCTGGATATAGATAAGGTTGATGAGATGAATCAAAGAAAATGAATGAGAAAAACGGTTTTGTATAGAAAAAAAAGCTATACCCAAATTAGGTGCAAAGAAATTTGAGACAAATGGAATAAATTTGAAGATAAAAGAATTTTCGCTATATTGCAAGTTGGGTAAAGAGATGAACATCAAAAGAATCATATTCATAAGAGCAATAAATATAAAAGAATAAAATCTCATCATGAATGAATTTTCATACCACAAATAATATATAGATCCAAAGATAAAAATTTCTGTTTATTAATAAAATTGGTTTGACTTACAAAAAATAATGCCTCATAGAAAATGAGGATTCTTTATGATATAACGCCAATCTTTATCCAAAGAGTGAATGGAGCAAAAAGACATATTTATGAGATAGCTAAAAACATGCTAAAAATCGCCCCTGAGCATGAGTATATTTTTAGCATAAGACGAAGCAAGTGGAAATTCATTAAAGAAAATAAGAATTCCCCTATTGCATACAATATACTGCAGCTTAAAGCTAAAATAATAAAGCTATATAGCTTTTCATTTTCCTCCAGAATATTAAATCTATCTTGGGAACCACATTATGTGTGGTTAAATAATGATGTAGATATATATCATGCTAACTTCAAAGTGTACAAAACATTTCCAAAAAAACCAAAAAAAACGATCTTGACTTTACACGACCTAAATCCTATTCTGTTTTCAGAAGACCCAAAAGTGAAGAGAAAGAAAATGTCCTTAACAAAGAAAGTAATAGATATTGCAGATGTGGTTATAACTGTTTCAAATTTCTCCAAAAGGCAAATTTGTGAAACTTTCAATATACCCGAAAGCAAAGTAAAAGTAGTATATAATGGATGTGGGGATGAATTTCATAGAAAAAGCGAAGAAGAAGTCAATAAGGTATTAAATAAATTTGAAATTAAAAAACCATATATCCTCTTTATAATATCAAGCAAAAAAGATGAAAAACATATCGTAGATTTTGCAGAAAAAATATCCGAAAAGTCTGGATTCCAAGTCGTTATAACTGGGGATAAGCCTCATACTAAAAGCAAAATCAAATCATTAGGATATGTAAGCAATGAGGAACTTGCTGCACTTTACAGCGGAGCTTTCTGCCACATTTTGCCAGATATAAGGGAAGGATTTGGATTAACAGTTTTGGAAGCTCTAAAATGTGGTTGCCCAGTAATAACCCATCCAAACTCCCCTATGGAAGAGATAGCAAAAGATTCAGCTTTATATGCACAAACACCAGATGAAGTAATAAGTCTAATAAAATTACTTGAGAAAAATAGTGTGAGAGAAAAAATTATAGAAAAAGGAATTGAAAGAGCCAAAGAGTTCACATGGGAAAGAGCAGCAAAAGAAGTTCTAAATATCTACGAAGAATTAATTGGACAACATAATAGAGAAGATTAATTATTGAAAGATTAATCATTACCTGATATTCATAACTTGCAAAAAATTCAGCATATGGTAGGTGATAATAACGAAATAAGAATCTTGAATGTATCAGCTTCTGGGAAAGGGGGTTTAGAGGTATTTGCGAATGAACTTGAAAAAGAACTGAGTGAAGAATTCAACATAACAACTATAAAACACGAAAATATCTCTAATATTATACCATATCTTTTGAGAAGTGATATAGCTATATTGCATAGACTGAGATTAATAAAAAAGCTAATCATATTCTTCCCTTTTATCAGAGATAAGAAGATAATAGTCTTCAACCATGGAAAGGTCAGCTGGAAGAAAGATATCTTCCATGCAATATTATATTCAAGAGTAAATAAGTTTATCGCTATATGCGAAAGGATGGCAGAAAGTATGCGAAAAAACTGGGCAGTTGATCCCCAAAAAATTATAACAATATATCTTGGTGTAGACGAGAAAAAATTTTCTTTTTCCCCAGAATTAAGACAATATATAAGAGAAAAACTAAAAATAGAAAAAGATGAAATTGTTTTCGGAGTAGTCGGAAAGATTGAAAAGAGAAAGAATCAAGAATTAATAATAAAAGCTGTATCAGGTTCTGAAAATCTGAAAAACGAGAGAATAAAAATGGTATTTGTTGGAGAAGCAGTAGATGAAAATTACTACAAAAAAGTCCTGAAAAGTGTAAGAGAAAAAGGGCTTGAGAACAAAGTAGTTTTTCTACCTTTCACGGAGGAAATAAATAAAATCTACAACGCTTTTGATTTTCTTGTTATAACATCAAAAAGGGAACCCTTTGGACTCGTAGGTCTTGAAGCGCTTGCTACCAAAATCCCTGTAATAGCTCCTGACGAGGCAGGAGTATCAGAGGTTTTGGAAGATGGTAAAGACTCTTTCATATATAAAACAAACAACGAAAAAAGTCTTGCAGAAAAAATTGAAACCGCTCTCGGAACCTCAGAGGAAAAAAGAAAAATGATGGGAGAATACGGAAGAAGAAAAATTGAAGAGAAATTCACAATGAAAAGATGTGCATCAGATATAAAAAAAGTAATTTACGAACTTATTTCTTCCTCCCCAAAGAATAAGGCCAAGGTTCTGGAATAGCTAAAAACATAAGAGCAGACGACATCAACCCCATGTTCTTCAAAAAATGAATCATATGCATCATTCTCATCTGAGCATCTTGTTCAGCCCAGAAGTTGTGCATAATAAAAGTGACTGGTAAAAAGAAAACAACCAAACTCAAAACTCCAAGATATGGCAAAAAACCAGTAAGTATTGTGATACCCCCAACGAGCAACAAAATCCCTGAAACAATAACACTAAGTTCAGGTAGTGGAACTCCTTTTGATGCTGTCCACTGAGCCATTTGTTTCAACTGGGTAAAATGATTTAATCCCGCGCTAATATAGTAAAGACCTAAAATAATCCTTCCTATCAAAAAGAGAATATTTTTTACTTTCTCCACAATTTTTCACCTCCTTTCTTAAAAAATTACTTTTGGAGAAATTAACCTTCTTCAATTTTTTCTAATTTTACTTTATATCTTTTACCATCTTCATAAATATAAAGTTCATCGTCTTTTTCATCTCTTGTTTGCTTATGCCTACCTGAACAGTAAGGCGGATTATCAGTAAGCCCACATCTACATATCCACACACTCTCCCCTCCTACTTTTATTTCAACAGGAGATTTATCTTTTCTTATCACAACCCTTGCCATTTTTTTACACCTCCTTTTTTATTTTTTGTTATGCAAAGATAATTTTATCATTCCAAGCTTTGATTTCAGTGATATATATCACAATTTATCTTCAGACCTACTATCAAAGAAATTGAGATGAACTACAATTTTTCTTCTTGATATTTTAACTTCACCGTCTTGCTCCATAAATTTCAATATTTTAGATGTACATTCTCTTGAAGCTCCTAAGAAAGAAGAAAGCTCTTGATGAGATAAATTGAGTTCAACAAATCCATTTTTCCTTCTTCCTAATCTTTCTGCGAGATAAAGGATTGTGGGTTTTATTCTTTGTTCAAGTGGTAAAAGAACAAACTCCTTTATTCTCTTTTTGAGGAAAGAGTTCCTCTTTGAAAGAGCAGAAATTAAACCCACTGCTACTCTATTTTTTAAATCTTTTAATCCCCATTTTGGTATGAATATTAATTCGCAATCTTCAAAAACTTCTGCAAATTCTTCAACTTCACCATCCAAACTCCCAAAAACATCATTTTTGATTAAGACTTCAAGCGAAAACTCTTTGCCATCTTGACTTAAAAAATATGTTCTAACTTTACCATGTTTGATAACAAAAATTCCTTCTATATCATCCCCAGGTTTATATATTATTTCACCTTTTTTTAACTTGAACGTTCTCACTTTTAATATTATAATTAAAGTTCAAAAGAGAGAAGGTCCAAAAAGTAAAATATTTATTGGCAGATGAAAAATCAAAACAGCAAGATATATCCTTTTGCGCTTGTGATGATGCTTTTTATACCTATTTCAAAGGCAAAAGGAGAATATTCTATGTATTTGATAGGGGAAAGTTTCATATGGGAACAGGACGAGGATGTGAGTGGGAGAAGGAAAAAATCAGGGTATTCTTTATGGTATAGGAGCACTGGGAAAATGGAATCTATATTCTAACCTTACTTTCAAAATCATTACCGAAACCAAAGGGAACAGGTTTGATAGAAATATCAAAATTCTCATGATTAGAGAGTTTGATCAGGATGTTGAATTCCTAATGATTAGAGTATCAGGCGATATAGGTTATAAGTTCAAAATAATTGATTCTTTATTGTTGGACCCTTTTTTGGTTTTGGTTATAGACGATGGTTGAGAGATTTGTTTGTTATCCTTTCAATTTTCTCACTCATAGACATAATCAGAGAAATTGCTGCGTATAAGAAATTAAACCTTTTTTGGCTTTCCATTCTAATAACAATCAGTATATTCTATCTTACGATAAAATATTTAAAAAAGAAAAAGAAAATCTAACGATCACTTTGGTAATTTGATCAGTTTCTACTTTCATCTCTTTTATTTGTAAATATCCGAAAAACAAAAATAAGTAAAAAAGCTGGCAAGGCAGGTAAAGACACAATAAACCAGAATTTTCTGGGATCATGATGAAACAAATCAAATACGAATCCACCAAAATACTTTCCAACAGACCATCCAATAGCTTCAGAAAACTCAAAAAATCCAAGATATGTACCCTTTTTATCTTTTGGAGCAAAATTCATTGCCAAATCCATAGAGAATGTCTGAAAAATTATCTCTCCCAAAGTTAAAATAAAAACACAAAAAGAATACCAAGCAAAACTTTGATAAAACCCAAAAAAGTTGAAAGCAACAACATAAAGTAAAAGCCCCAAAAATACTGCTGAAATTTTTCTACTACTGATATTATTATTGTTAATCGCTTCTTCTCCGATTTTTATATCATCATTTATGAAAAACTTCATTATGAACTTTACAAGAGGTATTTGCAAAATTATGACGAAAAATCCGTTCTCAGTGAAGAAAAAACCTATTTGACGATTTGAAAAATTTTGGGCTTTGGCTATTATAGGCAACGAATTTAAAAACTGAGATATAATAACTCCACCAAAAAATACAAATAATAGAAGAATTAAAAATTGAGCATCAAGAATGGGCGAAAAAACATCCTTGAACGAAATTTTTTCACCAAGATTTCGTGATTTTGCAATCTCCCCATCTATCTTATTTTTTATCTTTATTACAAAAATCAAAAGAACAAAAGATAAAATCCCCGATATCAAGAACAAAAGAGGAAATGAAAATTCGGAAATAAAACCTCCCAAAAGAGGTCCAACTGAAAAACCTATGTTTATTCCAACTCTTACGATACTAAGAGCACGAGTTAAATCAAGCTCACGGAAGTATAAACTTATTATTGAATTAGAAGATGTGATGAGGAATGAAAAGGCAGCGGAATTGAGCAAAAGCAACGGGAAAAACCAAATCAAACCAAAATCATAATACATAAAAACTGCAATCATAACCAGAGCAAATCCCCTCAAAAAAATACCAAAAATGAGAACTCGTGATGGACCAAAAATATCAGAAAGTAAACCGGAAGGAATCCTCATAGCAGAGCCTACTATTGTTGATATACCTGTGATCAGCCCTACATAAGCCATGCTATATCCTCTTTCAAAAAAGTAAATGTTGAGAAAAGACAAGGATATGGCAAATATAGCTGCTGAAATTCCCCTTATGATTGCGATATCTTTCGCGACAATCACTTTAAACTATAATTTTTCTTCTCAACTCTCATCATCCTCAAAAATTTCAAAATCAATTCTCTTTTCCTCTTCTGATATTATGTTCATTACATCTTTTAAAACTTCAAGGCGAATCTTATCTTCTTTTGTTATTTTGCTCTTAGATTCTATTTCATCTATAATTTTAGCTATTCTCAATTTTATTCTTGCAGTTGTACTTCTTTCACTTGCTCTCACAAAATCTATAAACTTCTTCACAGCTTTTTCAAACAAATTCGGGTTCAAACCTATATTTTGTAGAATATTAGATAAAAATTTCCAAAGCTTTTCTATATCAGATACAGAAAGACGCATACGAACCTTTTTACTTTTAAAAATTTTTATCTTCTGTTGTGAATTTACAAAACAAAGCTAAAATAGAAAAAGGAATAAGGAGAAAAAATAAAAACATAAACGGGCTCACTAAACTTGATTTTCAAATTATAAAATGAAAATTAAATATGGGAAAAGAGAAGGAAACAGGAAAGTTCTTGGTAACTGGTTGTGCAGGATTTATAGGTTGTTTCACAGCCAAAAAACTTTTAGAACAAAATTTTGAAGTGATAGGAATTGATGACCTTAACGACTACTACGATATCAAACTCAAAAAATTCAGACTTGATATACTCAAAAGTTTCAGGAAATTTACATTTTTGAAATTAGACATTTCAAAAAAAGATGAAGTCTTTTCTTTGAAAGGAGAGAAATTAGATTGCATATTCAATCTCGGAGCAAGAGCAGGAGTAAGAGCAAGCATAAAAAATCCTCAAATTTATGTAGATGCAAATATAACGGGAACTCTAAATCTACTATCTTTATGTGTTGAGAATTCAATAGAAAAATTTGTTCTCGCATCAACATCAAGCATATATGCTGGAGTAAAAGCCCCCTTCAGAGAAAGCGCCAAAACAGATTCTCCTTTATCTCCTTATGCTGCAACGAAAAAGGCAGCAGAGCTTTTAGCATACACATTCCACAAACTCTATAAAATAGATATAACTATCCCAAGATATTTTACTGTATATGGACCTGCTGGAAGACCTGATATGAGCATATTCCGTTTTATAAAAAATATAATGGAAGACAAACCTATTATAATCTACGGCGACGGAAAACAAAAAAGAGATTTTACATATATAGATGACATAGTAGAAGGAACAATAAAAGGAACAAAAAAATTAGGATATAAAATAATAAATCTGGGAAATTCAAGAGCCGTAGAACTTATGTATGTCGTAAAACTCATAGAAGAAAATTTAGGCAAAAAGGCTAAAATAATTTTTGACAAACCAAATCCTGCGGATCTCCCTGAAACCTGTGCCGATATAACCAGAGCAAAAAAAATATTGAACTGGGAACCAAAAACGACAATAGAAGAAGGAATTAAAAAAACATGTGAGTGGTTCATAGAAAATAAAGAATTCATAAAAACAATAAGCACAGAAGAAAAAGTATAAATGAAAAATAACAAGAGGGTAAAAAATAAAACAGAGTAGAAAAAAGCAATTGAGAAAAGAACAAAACAATGGGGAAAATAAGAGTTAGTGGTGGTGAGCTCAAAGGAAGAGCTTTAAAATTCAAAGGCGACGCAAGACCACTTACATCACTCATAAAGAAAGCTATCTTTGATTCAATAGATGTTTCAGGAAAAACAGTTCTTGACCTTTTTGCAGGTTCCGGCTCGTTCGGAATAGAAGCTATATCACGCGGAGCTGAATTCGTGTTATTCGTTGAATCAAATCCAAAAACAGTAGAAAATCTGAAAAAAAATATTTACGAACTTGGAATTGAAAAAAAATCAAAAGTTGTATGCCAAGATGTAATAAAATTCCTGAAAAGAAATAATCAAAAGTTTGACATTATTTTCGCAGATCCACCTTTCTCCTACAAAGTATCAGAAGAACTCATAAAACTTATGAAAGAAAGTTCAAACTATCTTGTCATTCTGAGAAGGTTCAAAAAAACAGATGATGAAAAAATATTCTCCTTCTTCTTTGAAAAATATGAAAAAAGAAAATATTCAGACTCGGTCCTATTTTTTGGGTTTCTAATTTAATAAATTTGCAATGCAAAAACTACACACAAAATATCAGTAATTTACGATTGCAATAACCACTGAGAGCGAGGTCTTGTTTCAAATATTTTCGTAAATGATACACGAGAAACCCTGTAAATTTCTTCAGGATGAAATAAATTCACCTTCATTGCTGGAACATTGATGTTTTTCGTCTTCCAGAAATCCTCTACTTTCCTTTTGAGATCAGGAGAATCTGATTTACTTACCCAACCAATACCGAGTATCCCTTGACCCGAAGGAATATCAAAAATTAAAATTGATATAGGACATGGTTTTTCAGCATTTATTTGGGTTTTGTGCCGAGTTGAATCACCGAATACCCACGCATCAGGGGTTACCTCAACAATCCATCTTGGAGTTATGTTAGGAATACCGGTTAGTGGATCTATTGTTGAGACTACGGAATATATACCTTGTGAATGAGCTTTATCTCTTATTGATACAACTTCATTCAGTATGTTTTGCGGTATGGAAAAATTATAGCTTGCAAACTTAAAATTTTTAGAAAACTTGGTTTGAGCCCACAAAAGCTTTTTTCTATAAATTGGTATGGTCAAATCAATTCCTGCTTTTGGAATAACATCGTATATTTCATATATTTCAAGTCTGAACCTCTCAACTTCTCTTTTAGCTAATCCCTTTACTTGCAGACCCGTAGGATTTTCCCATTTTATTACTGAATCCATATCAACAAGTGAAAGAGAGACTTCCGGAAACTTTTCAATAAGTTCGTAAGCTGGATTTTGCCTTGTAGTGTCAAAAATAATAAAATCATCTTTTAGTTCACAATATGTAAGGTGAAAAGGAATAGGAACTCCATCTTGGTCCTTTACACAACCAAAATGTATTTTAAAAGAAGAATTTATTGCCCTTATTAATGCATCTTTCAGATCCTATCTTATTTCCATAAATAAATAAATAAATAATATGTATGAAAAACAGAAAAAAACAGATTTTTTCATAAATCAGATCCCTTGTAATATAATCAAAAGTATGCCGGAGGATATTAAAAATAAAGAAGAAGAAACTGAAAAAGTGGAAAAACAAGAAGGAGAAACCGAGAGAGAAGAAGAGAAGACTGAAAAAATAGAAATGACAACTTTAAGGTCTTTAAAAGCAGATGAAGGTGAAGTAGAAAAATATGTATCAGATGAAATAAAAGAAGCAGAAAGTAAAGGCAAAAACTATGTAGAAAGAAACGGAAGATTAAAAAGAATAAAAGTCTATGAGTTTACCGTAGTTATAAGACCAGACCTTGGACAGCAAAAGGAAAAAGAAGTTATAGAAGAAATAAAAGATTTCGTATCAAGAAAAGTCGGCTTAATAATTGAAGAAAAAAACTGGGGAGAAAAGGAATTAGCTTACAGAATAAAAAGATATGATAGAGGTAAATATTTTTACTTTGAATATAAATCAACAGGAGAAGGAGAACGAGAACTACGGAAATTCCTTGAAACTCACGATGATGTTCTAAGATACCTTATAGTCAAAAAAGAAAAGATAGAAACAAAAGGGCATCTGTGGAGACAAAAGATGAAAGAAGCATTATCATAAATATTTGATGGGAATTTTTAGGTCAATCATAAATGATGTTTTAGGGATTTTTACTTTTTCTGGAACTATTCTGAAAGAAATAGTAAAGCCTCCGTTTAGATTCTCCCTTTTATACAAAGAAATAGAGTTCTGCGGGATGAAATCACTCCCCATTATTTTCATAACATCAACATTTCTTGGGATGGTTTTCACTTTACACTCAATAAGAGCTTTTTCACTTGCAAAAATGGAGTCTTTGGTTGGACCATCTGTTGTTTTATCTTTTGCAAGGGAGCTTGCAAGCGGATTCAGCGCGCTCATAATAACAGGAAGAGTTGGCTCCGCCTATTGCTCAAAGATAGGAACGATGAAAATTACAGAACAAATAGACGCCCTCTCTGTTATGGGAATCTCTCCAACTCACTATGTAGCAGTACCAAAAATATTAGCTCTATCTATAAGCATGCCAATAATATATTTTCTGTTTATAGTCTTTGGAATTTTTGGTGGAATAATATCAGCAGCATCATACAACATAGACGCAGAGCTTTTTCTGAAAGATGTTCATAACTGGGTTGATATTGAAGACATAGTTTTAGGTGCAACAAAATCTTTTTCATTTGGACTTACAATAGGAATAGTATCGTGTTATTTTGGTTTTTCCACAAAAGGTAGCGCAGAAGCAGTAGGCGAAAGAACAACAGAATCAATAGTCTATACTATGGTAGCAATATTTATCCTCAACTACATAATATCTTATCTTTTCTACACAATAAGATGATTTACTTCAAATCCCCCTCCACGAATTCATCCTCCGTATAATTTGGAGACCCGTATCTTTCTTGAATATCCTTCATTTCTTCATCAGAGACATAAGGTAGAGAATTAATCCACAAGTTCAAAAATTCTTCATGCAAAACTTCCCTTACAGCCTCTTTGATTATCTCTTTTAACTTTGATATATCTAAACTATCCATAGCACAATTTATTACATCTTCATTTATTTTAATTTTACCAGTAGTAATAATTTAAGAATTTTGAAACCTTTGGAAGAAAAATTTCAAAGTTTTTCTATATCTTCAAGAGCATATTCTGAAAGTTTTTGAAACTCATCAATCTCTATATCGTAAATCTCTGTTTTTCCTACATCTACTATAACTGGAAATTTCAATTTATTCCCTCTTGTTTTTTTATCAAGCTTCATAGATGAGAAAAATTTTTGACGGTCTATATTTTTTTTGAACTTTGACCAATCAACACCGGAGAAAAATTCATAGAAAATTTGTTTTGCCGCATCATAAACTTTTGAATTTCCCAAAATAGCAGATGAAATTTTACTTTCAGCTATCAAACCTAACGCAACAGCAAGTCCATGAGGTATTGAAAAACCTAAACTTGATTCTATTGCGTGTCCGATAGTGTGTCCAGCATTCAAGATCATCCTCAAACCCGTCTCCTCTTTTTCATCCTCTGACACAATTTTTGCTTTCAAAGAAGAACTTAAAGAAATAACATTTTTGAGATGTTCAGGTTCTCTTCTCAAAATGCTTTCTTTGTTTTTGAGCAAAAATTCATAAAGCTCATAGGACAAAGATAGAGCGTATTTTATTACCTCTCCCATTCCAGACAAAAATTCCCAATCAGGTAAAGTTTCAACAAATTTTATATCCGATATTACAATTGATGGCTGATAAATTACTCCTATCATGTTCTTCGCTTTCAGAGTATTGACCCCTGTTTTTCCACCTATTGCAGAGTCAACTTGTGAAAGTAAGGTAGTAGGTATGTTTATATAACCTATACCTCTTAACCAGCATGCAGCAATAAACCCTCCAAGATCACCAATAACTCCACCACCAAGCAAAGTGAGAAAATCACTTTTTTTAATATCTAAATCTGAAAAATAGTTCCAGCTGTAAATGGCATAAAAAACATCCTTTGTATTTTCTCCTTCTGGTAGAGTCAATTCAAAAGTTTCAAGTCCCAATTTTGAAAGAAAATCTAATATTACTTCTCCTACTCTTTTTTCATCAGAATACATCACATCTTTTATTGAGTGAAAAGATAATATAGCTGTTTTTCTCGCTTGCGGAAAAATCCTTTTGAGTTTCGCTGAAAGATAATCTAAAACATCCAAGTTATCAAAGATTTTGTATCCTACAATAATATCATATGACCTTTCCGCGAGATTGACCCTTACAAAATCAATCAGAGATGTAAGTTTGAGAAAATTCAATATTTCTTCCACCACTTCATCGGGAGTTTTTTCTGTTGTATCTATGTAAAAATCGTTTATTTTATACCACTTTTCTCTTTGCAAGATAAGTTGTTTTAGTCTTTCTTCTGGTGAATCTCCTTTGAGAAGAGGTCTTTCTTCACGACTTCCCTTTATTCTCTCAAAAAGTTTTTCAGGCTTTCCTAAAAGATTAATCACTATCCCATTATTTCTTATTGTGTGAAGATTTTGGGGATTTATCACGGCTCCTCCACCGAGAGAAACTACAAAATTGCCTTCCTTCTGAACAACATCCCGAATTACTTTTGCTTCCAAAAACCTAAAATAATCTTCGCCATCTTGCAAAAATATATCTTTTATTTCCTTACCAGAAATCTGCTTTATTATTTCGTCTGTATCTAAAAATTCATATCCAAGTTTTTGAGCTAAAATTTTACCAACAGCAGACTTTCCAGATCCAGACGGACCAGTTATAAAAATAAACCTTCTCATTACTACTATCCAAAGAAAATAATTTTTGCAACAAATATGAGCGTTAAAACCAAAATTATCGGATTAAGCTCATTCCATTTTCCTGAAACAATTTTTAAAAATGTCCAGCTTATGAAACCAAAAATAATTCCATCAGATATGCTCAAAGTGAAAGCCATAGTTATCAGAGTTATAAAAGATGGTAAAGCTGATGTGATATCATCCCAATTTACTTTCAAGGAAGAAAGCATAAAAAATCCAACAAATATCATGGGTACAGCAACTTGTGGATAGAAAATTTTGCCTTGATACTCTATTCCTCCCGCAACAGATTTTACAACCGGGTAGAAAAATAAAGAAAGGAGAAAAAGAATTGCAACTACAAAAGCAGTAATTTTTGTTTTTCCTCCCGCCTGAATGCCAACAGCTGATTCAACATAAGTTGTAAGAGTTGTTGTGCCAAGTGGAGCTCCGATACAAGCTCCAAGAGAGTCAACTATAAAACACCTTTTTACTGTCTTTTTATCGGGTTCTATTCCACTTACTTGAAATAATCCAACCAAAGTTCCCGCTGTATCAAAAACATCAAGAAATAAAAGTATAAGTAATGCTTTCACAAAAATTTCAAAATTGGGCAAAAAAGGAGAAAAATAAGGGAATTCAGAGGGTAAGTGAGGCATCTGAAAAAATTTTTCAAAAGATACAAAACCTTTAAAGTGCAGAAAAATTGTGGATGCAATAACTCCCAAAATAACTGCCCACCTTATGCCGATCGCATATAAAGTGGCTGAGACAGCAAGTCCCAAAGCAGTAGCTAAAAAAGGAATACTTGATACATCACCAAGTTGGGTTAAAGTTGCAGGATTTGCCTGAATTATTCCTCCCCACTGTAATCCTACAAAAGTAATAAGGAGACCAATTCCAGCAGATATAGCGCTTTTGAGATCGGCAGGTATAGACCTCAAAATCAGAGGCAAAATTCCTGAAAGAGAAATGATCAGCGATATGATAGCTGAAATAAAGTTTATAAATAGAGCTTGTTTTATATTAAGTCCAAGCGCTCCTGCAACAAAAAGCGCAACAAAAACATTATGTCCCATAGCAGGAGCAACAGCAAATGGAGTGTTTGCGAAAAGTCCCATAAGGAAAGTAGCAATTGCAGAACTTAAAGCAGTAGCAAAAAAGACAATATAAGGGTCAGCCCCTGCACCTTGAAGAATTGAAGGCTGAACAAAAAGAATATAAGCCATAGCCGAAAAAGTTGAAAATCCAGCAAGAACTTCCCTTATGAAAACCATAGCTATTTCAAACCTCCTATCCCCTACTCCACTTCAAAAAAATTTTTTTGAACCTCAACTTAATTTAAATCTACTCCGCTTTTTAAATTTTACTCCATTTAAATTTTATCTTAAAACTTCACCTACCGTTTTCATTCCGGGGACAAGATATCTTTTAACATAATCTTGAATTTTTTCTTTGATGTTCTGAATTTTTGATACATCGTATCCTGATTCTTCGAGCTTTTTTATATTGGCTTGTGTGAAGTTCTGATATTGCTTTTTTATATCTTCTGGCATATCAAAGTATTCTATTTTCGGTTCAAGTCCAAGAGCAGAAAATGTAGATTCTACCACAAAGTTGAAAGAATGAGCCTTTCCAGTTCCCACATTGAAAATCCCTGTTTTACCTTTTTCAAAAAGATAAAAAACTATATCAACAACATCAAAAACATAAATAAAGTCTCTCTTCTGCTCCCCATCTGGTATTTCTGGAACAAAAGATTTAAACAGCTTAACTTTCCCATAATTTACTATTTGCTCATATGCTTTCGATATAAAGCTTCTCATATCACCTTTATGGTATTCATTAGGACCGAAAACATTGAAAAATTTCAATCCGAGAGCATAATTTAAGTAGTTGTTTTTCCAGAGCCACAAATCAAAAAGATGTTTTGAAAAAGCGTACGGATTCAAAGGGGTAAGTTCGGGGAGTTTTTCCTCATCATCATCAAATCCTTTTTCACCTGCACCATATGTTGCAGCAGAAGATGCATAAACGAACCTTATATTTCTTGAAAGAGCAAAAAGAAAAAGTTTTTTTGAGAACTCATAATTTTCTTTTAGAACGAGACCAAAATTTTTTTCTGTCGTTGATGTTTTTGCTCCAAAATGAAAAATCACATCTACCTTCATTGATTGAACGACATCAAAAAAATCATTTTTATCTATAACATCATAAAATTCAAGACCCACAAGATTTCTCCACTTTGAATGTGAGTTGGTATCAGAAAACGAATCAACCACGAGAATTCTATCTTCACCTTCTTTATTTAGTTTCCATATAAAAACGCTGCCTATGAATCCTGCTCCACCCGTGACCACAACCATTTTTTCTGTCCCCCCTCTTCTTTGAAAAAAACCAATTTAAATTTTCCTTTTATTTTTTCTCCTTCAAGTTCAAAAACCACTCTGTTATTTTTCACACTTATCCATTTTACCTTGCCTTTATCGTATATTTTGACATCTCCTGCTCCGTACATACCTTCTGGAATTTTGCCTTCAAAGTTGTTATATTCAACGGGATGAGGTTCAGTTTCTATTGCAAGCAGTTTTTCACCTTTTGCAGGTTCTTTTGCTTTTGGTATAGCAAAGCTCCACATAACGGTATCTTTGTTTTCAACTTTTATACCTAATAACTCATAAGATTTTTTATCCATTTGCTCAAAATCATCGGGAGTTGAAGGTACTTCCAATCTCAGATCCCAGTGAAGTCTTTTTGCTTTGTGTTGATGTATCACAAATTCACCCTCTGACATCTCATAAGGCAGTTTCACATCAGAATATTTTTTACAAGCTCTTTTAAGTTTTGAATTTATCAAGACTTTCCCTGGGAAATGTGAGAAAATAAGACTTTAAATTTTCCTACCACATCACCACTACCTCAGTAAATTATAACTTTTCAAGGATTCTTTCTGACACAAAATATGATATAGACATAACCGAAACTTGCGGTGGAACCCCACAAGATGATGGGAAAGCACTTGCATCAGCAACCCAAAGATTTTCAAATCCTTTCAATCTCCCTTCCTCATCTAAATACTTACCCCAACTCAAAGTTGCCTGAGGATGAACAGATATAAAAGGAACATCATAAGGTGAAATTTTTTCAACAAAGCTTTTGACATCAGATAAATTTTTTGCTTTCTTCACAGAGAAAATATATGGTAAGATAACCTCTTTTGCACCAGCTTCAAAGAGAATCTCTGAGCTTTTCAAAATTGCATTTTTCACATCATCAAATGTCTTTTTAGAGAAAGAGTATTTGAAACTAATCGGTCCTTCGCCAATTATCTTCCCGGAGCTTTCGTCATGCACTATGAAAGAAATGCAGGCAATATTTTTATATTTTCTCATAACCTCAGAATGTTCTGAACCAAATCCACCAATTGCAAGGGAAAAAGTAGCTGGATGCATAAAGTAAGGTAAAAGAATAAATCCTCCGTCCTCCCTCAGGAATTCATCTGAAATCAATGTTATAGGAATTCCGAGCCAACCAGATATATCTGAATCAAAGATCCCAAGAACATAAGATGAAGGATGCAAACATAGACCTTCCGGATCCACACCCAGCGAATTCTTGACTATAAGAGGCGAAGATAGAGCACCTGCTGAAAGAATAAACTTTTTTGCTTTTATTTTGAAAACCTCCCCTTTATGCTTTACAAAAACCTCTTTGACTTTTTTGCCGTCTGAATCAAGGTAAATAACTTTTGATTCTGGAAAAATTACGGCTCCGTTTTTTGTGGCTTTGGGTAAAATATTCAAAAGAGCAGAGAATTTTCTGTTCCAGTAGCAACCGAGTTCGCAAAAACCAACTTTAAGACAATCCCTTCTACTATGGTATGGAAGAAAAAAGGAAATTCCGAGTTTTTTCATTCCTTCTGCGCAAACCCGCGCATTTTGATTTAAATCTTTTTCTTCAATTTTTGTAGCCTCACATATAGAAAATATATGATCTGAAAAAACCGGGAAATTTTTGATAGGGAAACCTTGACTTAACCAATAACTCAAAATTTTTTCTGGAAGCTGAATGAATAAAGCAGTGTTATGAACCGTTGAACCCCCAACACAATTTCCTGAAAGGGATATTATAGACAAATCTTTATCTATTCCTATTTTGTAAAGTTTTGGTATCATTTCATCTTCTTTTTCGTTGAACTCATAAGGTTTTACAAGCTTTCCTCTTTCAATTATACATACTGATGCTTTTTGAGAAAGTAAAAGTGCAGCAATACTTCCACCTGCTCCAGAACCTATAATACATACATCAAAAGAATAAGAACTATCTTTTTTGAAATAACTTGGTTGTATTTTGGGATCTTGGTATCTTGGGAACCTTGCCTTACCTACAAAAGGGCCCGAATACCCTAATTTTCCAAAGCTTTTTTCGTCAGAATAGAAAGAAAAAAACAAAGGGATTTTAACTGAAAAGAAAAAAATTTTTCTTAACTTTTTTGGCAAACGGAAACCAAAATCAAAAATTGCTCTTGGCAATCCAGAAACAAAGTAAAGAAAATTTTCCAAAGGTAGAGAATTCAAAAGTTTATACTCGTAAGCTATTTTTTTTCTCAACTCTTTTATTGAGATCAGCAAATTTTTTGCTTCCTCATCACTTATATTTTCCCCCAAAATAAAGCTGAGAAAATCAGAAAAATTTGATGAATTTGAAGATTTATGATCGCGGAATTTTTCTTTTTCATCAACAAGAAGATTTTTCCTTTTTTCCGAGATTGTAAGTGCAGAAAGTGGTAAAAATAAAAAAGATAAAGAAAAGATCTTCCTTTTCTTTAAATCAACTTCTTGTCTATAATCTAGGAAATTTTGTTCATCAGCTGATCTGTTTTCTTTGTCACTATACACAGATCAAAATTAAATTGTGAAAAAACGCAGAAAAAAAACTGAAAAATGAATAAATTTTTCTTGTAAAAATATTCTTTTGGTAGGCAATTTTGAAAAAAATTTTTAGCTTTGTTCTAAATTATATTCATATGGTTTTTGAAAGCAAAGAAAAAGAAAAGAGGAGAAGAAAAAAAGGGAAATTAAAAGTAAGAATAGAGCTTGAGAATAAAGTCTACATCTTTGAGTTATCGGGATGGAGGAGATATATTTTGGCTATTCTTCCTACTTTTATTTTATTGGCTATACTAAATTGGATTCTGACTATACCAAAAATCAAAAAGCTAAAAGAATTGCAAAACATGCTAAACAACAAACTAAATGGAGACTTAATCGTTGTCAAAGCAGAAGAAATGATGAATCAAATAGAAGAACTTGAGCTCGCAAGAGAAAAACTTCTTGAAAATATCGGAGAAAAGGAAATGAATAATGACATAGGAAACAATAGCAACATATCTTTTCCTAAATTCACAATAGCAAGTGTTGAACCGGGGATAGATTCATCGGTGAATTCCTTCATAAATTCTCCGGTAGAAGTTATAAAAAGACTTGAAAATATAAAAGAAGATATCAAGATAATCAGCGAGAGAATAAAGAGGAAGAATACGATAATAGAGTATCTTCCCACAATTAAACCTGTAAGGGGATACATCACGAGCAAATTTGGTCCCAGATTTCATCCCATAGAAAAGGAAGAAAAATTTCATACGGGAATAGACATCGCAGCTCCTTATGGATCACCAGTATATGCCACCGCAAGTGGTAAAGTACTAAGAGCAAGGAGAACGGATTCCGGAAAAGGCAAATTTGTGATGATAAAACACATTAACAATATAATGACTATATATCTGCATTTATCAAGAATAACTGTGAAAGAAGGACAATTTGTGAAAAAGGGAGATATTATAGGATATGTTGGATCATCAGGAATGGCAACCGGACCACACTTACATTATGAAGTATTGTACAGCGGCAAACCTATTGATCCCCTTATATTTATGTTAGAAGATTAATAATATTAATATTTTCATCTTTTCTGCTCCCTACGGTTCTGAATTGAATCCAAAAGCAAAACTAAAAAAATACTAGCAAACAAAGATGAAACAAAAGATACCATAACTATTAATTTTCTTTTTGGTTTATATTTGAATCTTGGGGTATAAGCATAATCTACAACTTCAAAAGAGAGGGTTTCTTTCTCTTCCTCAATTCTTGCCTGTTCAAGTGCTCTCAATAAAACTTTATAAATTTCATTCTGGATCTCAAGTTCTCTCCTTCTCCTTATATATTCCATCGCAAGTTCTGGAACATTTTCCAAAGGAATGATAAGCTTTTTTGACCTATCTAATATATATCCCTTTACTTGCATTACCTTTTGCCCCTCTTCAAGCTCTCTTATTTTTTTCCTGAGCTCATTTATTTCGTAGTTTAATGTAACAACCTCTGGATTGTCAGGACTCGTAATTTTTCGCATAACCTCAAGTTGCATCTCTTTTTCTGCGAGTTTAGCAACAAGTTCAGCATAGATTTTTAGTCCTTCCTCCATTTGTTTATCAATCGCAACAACATTATACCTTTGCTGAAAATCTTTAAAATCTTGTTCTACCTGAGAGAGCTTCAATTCAGTTTGCTTAACCCTTTCTTCAAGAAAAATTCTGTTTTTCTTTGCTACAGTATATGCTTTTTCATTCAATATTTTGCTCAGCTCCTTAATATACTCATTTGCTATTATAGCTGAAAGAGTTGGTTCCTTCGGAAAGAGTATAGATATATCTATAACTCCCGTCTTCTTATCTTCTGTCACAACTAAATTTTCCTTTAAGAACTTTTCTGCAAGCTCATCGTCTGATGGGATCTTATGAGGTGGTATATCTTTTCTGAGCGAACCTGATTTTTCATCCCACAGCTTTCCATAAAGATATTTTTTTATCCCGGTATTTTCAATAACTCGTTTTGCAAGTTCACGGGACTGCAAAATAGCTTTTATCGTAGCCGATCGGCTTCCCCCAAATTCCGTTCCTAACAAACCCATAAGTCCCAACATATCCGATGGTATAGGAATAAAACTTTGCTTCTGAGAAGCAAGAGGGATTATTTTAGCGGTCGCTTTATATACTGGAGTGATAAAAAAAGAAATAATCCCAGAAATTGCCGTAATTGACAAAGTTATAGCTAATATCAATTTTCTTCTTTTCCATATACGAGAAAAAAGCTCAAAGAGGTCTATCTCTTCCTCATAAATATTTTTCTCCTCCATAATCGCAATATTTCATAAAAAAGTTTAGCTCTACCATTTAAATTACTAGAATCTTTCAGGATTAAGAAATTTTATCCAATACAAATCAAAAATTTATAAATTCCAAAAACCTCAGCACCAGAATTAGCTAATTTTAGAAGTTATTTTATTTTTTATTTTATACATATAATAAGCTTTTGTCTATCGCAACAGCAAAAGTAAGTCCTGCACCGCTTTTTCCTTTAAATTTTGTTTTTTGTACAATAAGTTCAGATTTCTGACCTGCAAGCAAAAGAGCACAAGCTTCTGAAACCGACGGAACACCAACATATTTTTCTGCATAAGCTGATGGATTCTTTACAAGATGAGAAACAGAAGAAATCTCATCTTTTGTAAAATAAACCGTCTCAATTCCAAAATTTTCCTTCAAAAATTCAGAAAACTTTCTGAATTCATCATCTTCTTTTTTTGTCTCTATCGTCGCTATTTTTTTTACGCTAAAATACGAGAGCTTATTTTCCTCAAAAAGTCTCAAGAAAAATTCATAAATTTCATCAGCTCTTATACCTTTATCAAACCCTACCCCACAATACAAAACCCGTGGTCTATAAAATACACATGGAATTTTTATTTTACTCTTTTCATGCAGAATATGAGTTATAAAAAGACATGCTTGAAACTCATTTTGTCTTTCAAAAAATTCAGAAGTTGAAATTAAAGAGACATTTTGCGGCAAAGAAAAAAATCTCTCACCTGATTCTTGGACCAAAGCTATTTTCCTTCCATTCACCATATGAGCAGAAACTTCAACAAGAGTATCATGATCTGCTTCAACTTTCCATCCATACTCCCTACCGAATATATCAACAGGTATAGTTCCAATTGAATCAGAAGCAGTAGTTATAACAGGTATAGCATTTATAATTTTTGCAACTTCCTGGGTAAGTTCATTTGCCCCTCCCTGATGTCCAGAAAGAACACTTATTACAAATCTTCCGGCATCATCTATGCATAAAATCGCCGGATCTTCTTCTTTTGATTTCAAATAAGGTGAAATAATCCTTATAAGAGCCCCAAGTGATACAACAAAAATAAGAGCATCATAACTTTTAAAAATCTCAGAAACGAGCTCCTTTAAATTTTTGAAACAAAAAATATTTTCATAATTTAATTTTTCAAGCTCTCCCTTCTGTCTCAAATCTTCCTTCAACTTTTCAGATATAAAAACATTTACTTTTGTGAATTTTATCGCATCAGAAATTTTCAACACTATCTTTACACCATGTAAAGTTATAGCAACTAACCCAATTCCCTTTTTGAAAAGCTCTCCAAAATACTTTTCCCGATCTACATAATAATTTTTAAACTCATCTCTCATCTTGTTTTCCCTAAATCTTGCTTGATCTTCCAATCTTGTCTAATTTTCTGATTTTCTATTTAATTTTCTGATTTCTTATTTTTCTATTTTACTTTTGCTTATTTGCCTTTCTGACCAAACTCGCATATTTTTCAGAATAAACAAAAGATTTCTTTCCCTTTGATAGAAAAGCTTTTGATACTATAAAAAGAGCATGCATTGATACTCCTTCCTTCTTTGCTTTATCAGCAATATCAGATAACGTTCCAAAAATTATTTTTTCATCCTCAAAAGTTACCTTATAGCAGAGCGCACAAGGAAAATCAGAAGGATATCCGACCTCAAAAAGATCATTTACAATTTTTGGAAGCAAAGAAGCAGAAAGGAAAAATATGAGAGTCGGTTTCTGTTTTGCAATCTCTTTGATATCTTCTGG
>Ga0326762_1000046_pt1 | contig 64034 bp, 76 predicted proteins | sample NORPS_S_FD_207669 | JGI IMG/M metagenome (GOLD analysis project Ga0326762, IMG submission 207669) | Hot spring sediment microbial communities from Norris Geyser Basin, Yellowstone National Park, WY, United States - NOR.PS_S | ecosystem: Environmental > Aquatic > Thermal springs > Near-boiling...
TCTTATAATTATACATTACTTTCCAAATGAAAAATTTAAAATTAAAAAAAAGAGAAAAGAATCAGGATACTTCCTAAAAGAAAAAACCAACCAAAACCAAATTTTGACCAAATGAGACCTCCGAAAATACCGCTGAAAAGTTGACCAAAACCAAACTCAAATAAAAAACATTTTTATTCACTCCTAAAATTTCTTTCATTCTCGGAGTCACTTTTGAATCTAAAATTATCGGTTTATTATATTAAAACCTTTCTTCTTAATCTATTCTTTCAATTGTCATTTTGTTATCTTTAACATAGATTATATAAACTTTATTATCTTTAGTGAAAGTAAATTTGGTTTTATCATAAGGACCATATGTTTGATCATTTATTTGAATGTAGTATTGGTTGTCTTTTCTAAACACCCATCCATATTTTGAACCATCATTAGAGAAATAGGGACTAATAGCATAATCATAAGGACCATATGTTTGATTGTTTATTTGAATGTAGTATTTGTTGTCTTTTTTATTTCTAAGAAACACATATCCATATTTACCATTTTGTGATAAACCTATATCCTCTACATAATATGCATCAAACTTTAAATCATAACTTCTTACTTTATCAATTATTCCTTTTGTTTCTTGTTTTTTTCACTTTTTAAACTTAATCTTTTTTTTATTTCATTAATACCTCTATTATCTATTCTTATTCCTGTCCATTTTCCTTGATACCATTGAGAATAGAATTCCTTGACAGCTTTTTTAGTTTGAATACCATAATAACCAGTTGCTCCGGCAGGAAGATTATAGCCTAATTGAATTAAGCAAGCTTGCAGATTTTTAACAACTTCATCTTTTTGACCAAATCTTACAGGTTGAAGTTTATCAGGATTACAAGTTTGGGCATGGATTTTGAAAAATGGAAATAAAGAAAGAGATATAATTATTGAGGCTAAAATGAACGTTATTACTACAGATTTATAATTTATATTTATTTTCATATTTTAGATTTTAAAAATTTAAAAGCGACCTCTGTTATTAATTTTAATTTAAAAATAAATTATTTTTCAATTTTCAAAAATGGTACAAAAATTAAAATCATAAGAGAAGTTAAGCCAGAAACAATAATAAGTGGACCCAGACCAATTTTTGAATATAAATAACCTCCTAAAAAGCTTGAACCAATTGAACCTAAATTAATTATTGAAGTAAGAAAAGCAAACATACTACCAGCAACTAATGATTCTGTTTTTTGAGCAGCAAAAGTAAGCATTGTTAGAAAAGCAATCATTCCTAAAATGCCAAAAACTATTCTATCAAAAATAGATAAAGCAATAGCTAATGTTTGGTTGTTTTTAACAAAATCTAAAAGATAAATTAAGCTAAAAAATGTTCCTATGCCTCCAATCAAAATACTGAAAATTAAAAGCTTTTTAAAATTGACTCCCCTTAAAAAACTTCCAAAAATCATTGCTCCTAAAGCTGAACCAATAGCAGAAATTGATCCTAAGGTACCAATTAAAATTTTTGAAAATTTGAGTTCATCAACCATATAATAGAAAAATGGTGTTCCATAAGAAGGAGAAAAATTCCATAAAAATAAAAAGAAAGTAACTAATAAAAATTCTTTATTTAAAATTGCTGACTTGAAAACTTGTTTGAATTCATAAAATTTTAAAATTGCTTCTGGTTCATGTCTTAAAAGTAGATAAGTAACTAAAGCAACTGTAAATGGAAAGAAAAAGGCAATAGCGAATGTTGTCTGATAAGCTAATTTTTCTGCTGCCAGTCCTCCAGCAAAGCCAGTAATAATTTGTGCAATTGAAACTGCTAACCATTGAATTGATTGAAATTCTCTTAAACTATTTTCTTTTTTACCAATCTCAACCATATAAGCATCAGTCACTACATCTTGAAAAGCATAAGCAAAAGATGAAATAGTCAAAATTAAAAGAAGAAACCAGACATTATAATTTGAAGTTAAAGCTAAAATAAGCCAACAAAAAGAAGCAACAAGACTTGTTAAAATAAGATAATTTCTTCTTCTTGAACCTTTAATTGGAAATAAATCAGAAATCAATCCCCATAAAGGTTTTATTGCCCATCCTAAAATAGAAATAGCACCAAAATAAGCAGCTTGAGTTGCTGTTAATTTAAAAACATCCTTTAAAAGATAACTAATAGATAAATTAGGCAAAGATGAAAGCCCATTGGGTGAGAAAAAATAAACTAAAGCAAAAATTATCAAATATTTAAATTTACTCATTTTTGCCTAAATTTCAATATATATAAATTAATTATAAAAAACTCGTATAAGGTTCAATTGTTTATATTTCCGTAATATCTCTTGGATAGAATAAGTCTAAAAGCCAATCAATGAAAGTTTTAATTTTATATTTATTAGAAATCATTTTAGAAAGATAAACTCCTCGCCATAATATCCAAGCAAAAAATCCTGAAAAAGTGAAATTTTTAATTTCACCAACAGCAAAAAATTTTCCTAAAGAAATCAAATATCCTTGATGTCTATAAACAAATTTTTCTAAAGGTTTATTCTGAACTAAATTGAAAATATTTTTAGCCACAGCCATTGCTTCTCTTACTGCTACTTGGGCAAGTTGAGGAAGTGGTTTTTGATTTTGGATAAAACAACAAACATCACCAATGGAAAAAACATTTTCATAATTTTTAACTTGTAAATATTCATTGACAATCAATCTTCCTTTGTTGTCTTTTTCTATATTACCAACAATTTCTGGCAGGTTTGGTTCAACACCAGCTGTCCAAATAACTGTTTTTGTTTTTATGATAGTTTCATCATCTAACTTAATAAAATCTTTACCAACTTCTTTTACCCCTTTTCCTAAGATAATTTCAACATTTTTCTTTCTCAAAACTTCAAGGGCTATTTTTCTTAATTTTGGAGAAAATTGTGGTATAAGTTCATTTCCTCTTTCAATTAAAATAATTTTTACTTTAGAAATAATTTCCTTTGGATAAAATTTAGAAAAAGTTTTATAAAAATAATCTGACATTTCTCCAGCAAGTTCAACTCCAGTTGCTCCACCACCAACAATAACAAAAGTTAATATTGCTTCGTCTTGATCTTTAGAAGCTATTTCGAACATATGAATAAAATGATTTCTCAACTTGATAGCATCATCTAAAGATTTCAAAGTAAAACTGTTTTCTTCTGCTCCAGGAATATTATAAAAATTTGTTTTTGAACCAAGAGCAATAACTAAGTAATTATAATCCAATTTGTTTTCATTTAATTCAATAATCTTCTTTTCTAAATCAATTCTTTTTACTTCTCCATGAATAAATTCATAATCACAACATCTTATAATTTCTCTTATTGGTTCAACTAAATTTTCTAAAGAAACACCTCCAGTAGCAAATTCGTGCAAAAGCGGAGTAAACAAAAAATAATTTTTCTTATTAACTAAAACCAACTTAATATCCGCGTTAATCCGCGTTGTGATCCGCGTTAATCCGCGTTTATGAAAAAGCCTATGCAAATATTTTAAAGTATAAACACCGCCAAAACCGCCTCCTAAAATAACTATTTTCATTAATTTTCATTAAAAAGGTCTAAGACTAAATGGCCAGGGTTTAGGAATAAAAAGTAAAGCTAAAATTGCTGCCCATAAAGCTAAATTTTTCATAAAATTAATCATTTGCATCATTTTCATTTGAGGATCAGTCTCTCTCCAAAAATCGTGCATCACAAAAGTAACTGGCAGAAAGAATAAAGTTAAAGCTAAAATGCCAATTTCAATATAGGCTCCAAGTAAAATTGAAAGGCCACCAATTAAAAGTAAAAGTCCTGTTAAAGCGACCATTAATCGAGGGGCAGGAACATTTTTACTTTGTACCCAACCAGCCAGAGAATTTAAATTACGAAAATGATTAAAAGAATTAAAAAGAAAATAAAAGCCTAAAATTACTCTTGAAAGAAGCAAAATATATTCATTTGTCATTTTTATTATAATTTATTTTTAATGACGACCTATTTTTAATTTTAATACCAATTAGCTAAAATTATCTCAATATTTTTATTTTCTTTTTCGACCAATTCTTTAAATTTATTAATATCACTAAAACCTTTTTCGCCTCGATAATGATAAGGATAAACTTTTTTAGGTTTAAATTCTAAAACTGCTGACACTGCTTGCTCAACTGACATTGTCCAAGGAAGATTCATTGGCAAAAAAGCAATATCAATGTTTTTTAAATTTCTCATTTCAGGAATATCTTCAGTATCTCCAGCAATATAAACTCTAAAATTTTCTTTTTCAATTAAATAGCCATTGCCTCTTCCTTTAGGATGAAACTCAAGTCTTTCAGGAGTAAGATTATACATTGGCAAAGCTAAAATTTTAAAATCTTCAAAATTTGTTTCCTCGCCGTTATTTAAAATTTTTGTTTTTTGTTTCAAATCATCTGTAAGCTCATCATAAACAGCTTTTGGAGCAATAATTAAAAATTCTCCTTTTAAATTTTTCAAAACATCAACATTCAAATGATCAAAATGAATATCAGTAATTAAAACTAAATCAGGAGGGGGGTTGTCTTTATACAAATCAATATCCCACGCAGGATCAACATAAATAATCTTTCCCCAATCTAAAATTAAAGAAGCATGGTAAATAGGAATTATTTCTGGTTCCATAATTTAATTATAATTAAAAAATGAAAATTTTGTTAAAAATAGAAAATTATGAGAAAGGGGTGATTATTAAAAGGCTAAATAGGTTTGTCGTTAAAGCAAAAGTTAAAAATAGATATATCTTAGCTCATTTAAATAATACTGGAAGATTAGAAGATTTTTTAAAGAAAGGAAAGGTTGGTTTGTTTTTGCCAATAAATGCAGACTATGCGGACCCCGTAGCAAACACTTCGCGTCGCTACAGGACAGGCTTAACGCAGACTGCGCGGACAAAGTTAAAATTTAGACTTTCAATGGTTAAGGAAAGTAAAAATATTTATTCAATTATTGATACCCAACTTCAAATGAAATGTTTTGAGATTGCTTTAGAAAAAGGGTATATTTCTTGGCTTAAAGGAGCAAAGATTTTAAAAAGAAATTTCAAAATTGATAATTCTTTAATTGATTATTTGATTCAACATAAAAACAAAAAATATCTTCTTGAAATAAAAAGTGCAGTGATGAAATATAAAAATTTTGCTATGTATCCAGACTGTCCATCAATTCGAGGCCAAAAGCATATTAAAGAATTGATTAATATACAAACCTTGCAGACTGAACGCAGGCTAGACAGACAAATATCAAAACATAATGCAGGCTTCACGCAGACTAACGCAAACAAAAACACGAATTATTCGCGAATTAAAAACGAATTAGACACGAATAATAAAACACAAATTAATCACGGATTAACAAACACGAATGAATCACGAATAAAACGAATTAATCACGAATTAGATAATAAAGAATTCGAGACAAATTTGTTGCCATTCGCGAATAATTCGAGAAATAATATTCGTGATAAATTCGTGGATAAAAATACAGAATATCCGCGTTTATCCGCGTTGTATCCGTATAAATCTGTGATGCTTTTTATTGCTGGAATGAAAAATATTTCTGCTTTCTCTCCAAACAAAAATGCTGATCCAAAAATTTATGAACTTTTAAAAATTGCCGAAGAAAAAGGAGTACAAATTAAAGCCATCCAAATTTATTTTGATGAAAAAAGAAAAAGTGTAATCTTAAAAAACGATAATCTACCTGTGATTTTATAAATTTATTTTTTTAAAATACAAAACAACATTCTAACATTCTGCAGAATGTTAGAATGTTTTTACTGGAATTTTAGTGGCAGAAATAATATTTCGCGCTTTATTAAAAGAAAAATAAATGTAGAAAAGAGACCAGCTAAAACAAAAACTATAATTAAAACAATAATAAAGAGTATTTTTACCAAAGATCTTTTCTTTTTCCGTCTAATCAGCGATAAAAACAAAAGAAAAGCAATTAAATAAGCAATCCCCGCTCCACCTCCAAATAAAATTAAACCAACCTCTTTTGGATAATTCATAAGCTTAACTAAATTTTAAACTAAATTTCATTTCTCGACAATTATAATTTCAAGCTCTGGAAATTTTTCTGATAAATTTTTTATTATTTCTCTAACTTTTTCTTTCTCTAAGCCAACAACGCTGGTTCCTAAAAGTAATGTGGCAATCGCTAAGATGCAACATCTCAGAATAATATGGGAACATTGTACCCTGCCTGCTAACAGACAGGGAATATTAGAATGTTTTGTATTTTAGTTTTTAATTTAAAGAACATTTTACTATAGGACTTTAAACTTTAGGACTTTAAACTTTAAAATTATTCTTTTTCTTCAAATTATTTTTCTTTAATAATTATCTTTTATAAATTTTTCAATGCCATTTGATATTCCTTCAGCTACTTTTCTATATCCTAATATTAAAGTTAATAAATCTTTCTGGTTTCTCATATTCCCCATCTCTATAATTACAGCTGGAGTTTTAGGATGAATGGCTTTTTTATATCTTGACCAATTAAAAGTATAATAATGGGTCATATTTACAGTGGCATAATCTATAAATTCCAATCCTGAGCTTTTTAAGTATTCTTCTATAATAGCAGATTTTAATTTTTCAGCTTTACCTGAATAATCTACATAAGGCGTAGAAATCATAAAACCAGAAACTGAGCTATCGGTTGAATTAGCATGAATTGAAACAAATGCATCCGCATAATAAGCTTCCGGTATAATAGCAGGTAAAATCTCCACTAAATAACCTTTTTCTTCTAAAATTTTTTTAATCTCAAAACCAATCAATTTGTTTATTTCCACTTCTTTTATAGACCCTAAAACAGCACCTGTTTTAGATACTTTTTTAAGATCTAGAGGCGGTTCTTTATCCATCATATGGCCTATTTGGATTGCTATTTTTATAGGGCCTTCAGGCCTTTGCCATTTATCAAAATCTGGAAATCTAAAATAAAGAGCTTGTCGAGAAAATTCAGGATAGGGTTGATAGTATATCTCGCTTAAAATCTCGAATAGTTTATCTTCGCTTAATAAATTAGCCTGATTAAAAATAAAAAGAATGGTTAAAAGTTTTAGCAAAATTGCGTGATTTTTTATTAGCATTTCTAATTTATTATACAAAATAAAATTAGCTTTTTTCTAAAAATTCTTAATTTTAAAAAGAACTATGTTAAAATCAAGAAGGTCGTAATTAAAAATTAATGTAAAAAATGAAAAAAATTAATAACAATAGCTTTTGTTTTAATAGTTGTACCATTATTAGTTTTTAGTCAAACTACGACAGCTATACCTTCAGCAACGCCTACTCCACAAACAGCGAAATCTACAACTCCTAAAGCAAAACAAGTCGATTTTAATTGTATGAAAAATGTTGTTGAAAAAAGAGAAAATACTTTAAAAACAGCAAGGGAGGCACTATTTAACAAAATAAATTAACCTTATGATGAAAGAAAAACTGCTCTTTTAAATGCTTGGACGATTGGAAATCAAAAGGAAAGACAAAAAGCAGTGCGCGTTGCTTGGGATAATTTTAAAAATAGCGTAAAATCAGCTAGAGCTGAATACAAAAAAGTATATAACCAGGCTTGGAATACCTTTATTAAAGATAGAAAAGTTTGTAAATTTGGAGCAACCGGAGAAAATCCAGAGGCAGATTTAAATTGCTAAAATAAAAATTAAACTAGTTTCAAAAAAGAAGGCCGGGACGGTATGGTACGCAATGGCTTTGGCTCCCTCGTAAGAAGGAGGACTCCCCGACCGGCTAAAATGCTATCCCTAAACCTAGCAGAGGAGATTATTTTAATTATATCATAAATTGTAATTTTTAAAAAGAAAAATGGGCCGGAGCTGGGAGGCGAGGTAGGTGTCGTGAGGACGGGGTTGGCGGCACGGGGACGGCTCTCGCTCCGGCCCAAAACAAAAAACGGGCGGTGAAAGCCATCTAATTTTATTATAACAAAATTAATAAAAAATTGCAACCCCCTAAAACAAGAATTGTAAAATTAAACCGAAAATTATTAACAAAACTAAAGTTATAATCATCCTCTGAAGCAAAATTGGTTTTCCTCTTTTTTTAGTGATCCATTTACTTATATAAGGAGCAATAAAAACTAAAATGCCTCCTAGAATTCCTGTTAATAAAGATTTATCAATTAAAATAAATTTTTGATAGTTGCTAATATTTAAAGTTAAATAAGTATAATCTGCAATCCAATTTTTCACTGGCAAATAAGAAATAATAAAAGTTAAAACAATAACTAACAAATTTTGACCTTTGAAAAATTTCTTTTTAATTAAATTGTTCAACCAATCTCCAACTACTACAGATAAACCTCCTATTAATAACCCCATTACAATTTTTTTAACTCCTAATTCATAACCAGCAATAACTAAAACACTTGATCCAATTACACAAACTGGACAATATGCAAATGCTAATAAAGGGAAAATAAATATTGTAATAATTAAAAATTTGATCATTTTATTATTTAACAACTTCTACTTGCCAATTTTCATTCACCCATAATCCTATAATTTTAACATTTAACTTCATTAATTTAATTATTTTCATGCCTTTTTTAATTTGTTCAATATGTTTTTCTTTTTCAACTGGATTTCCAGCACAATCAGCATGACCAACAATCGCAATTATCTTTGAATTATGCTTTTTAACAGAAATTTTAATTTTTTCTTTAATCCAAGAAATTAATTCTTTAGCCCCCTCAGCTAAAATTTTATCTATACCTGGTTCAGTTATCATATCTACATAATCAACTTTAAATTTTTTCTTTAAAAATTCAATTACTGGAACTTGAACTCTACCATCCATACAATTTAAAGCTGTAGCAAATTTACCCTTTTTCATTTTTGTACTTATCTTTTTATTATAAATTGAATTTTTTAAAAAAATTTTTAAATAATCACGACCAAATTTTTTATTAACAAAATTTTAAATAATTTTGAAAATAATCCCAATATAAATACCAATTTTACTAGTAGATAAAAATTACAATTACATTCAGCTTTATTTTAGCTTTAGTAATGTTTTAATAATTTGAATAAGTAATTCAATTATTTTTTTTGTTTTCTACCCCTTCTGCCTGAAACTCTTTATCTCTCATTCTCCAAACTGCATTCCCTTCTTAGGTTTCAACTCTTGTACAGGTTTCATAAAAATGTTTTACATATGGACCTTTGGGTGGAGGGATAGTTTCTAAACCGCATAGTGGTATTCCTTGTTGTTGATATTTTAAAACCATACCAATTCTTTGGCCTTCCTCTTGGTTTTGACCAGGGATACGACCATAATAGATTGGGAGTAATTGAACTCTAAATTTATCTTGTTCTCCGAAAACCGATAAACCTACATCTAAAAATTTATACTCTGGAGAAATAATTCTATACCTTGCTTGTAAAGTATATTTTTTACCTTTTTTAGGATACCACCAAACTTTTTCTGATTCGCCAGAAACTTTCCTTAATCCCCAAGGAACAACATCAAACCCTGCTTCGAGTTTAGTGAGATCTGGTGCTGTTTTTGGTAGGATAATAGTACCATAATAGAATTATTTCATTCTTTTTGATATTTTGACGAGCTTCTAATTTAATATAGGCAACACCGTGAGGCTCTGTAGCAAATGTTACATTAGCTATTAAGAATAAGATTATTATTAAAAGGAAACTAACTTTACGCATAATTATATATAAAAATTCAAATGTACATCAATCTTGTTAATTACGACCTTTATTTAAAATTATTTTTAAATTTTTAAAAAGTTTTTAAAAACAAATTTTGTTTATTTAATATTCTTTTGATTTTTGCTCTAATAAGCTTCTAACCATATTAGGCCAATTTTCTAATGGAACATCGTATAAAAGAGCATTTGCATCAAGTTGTGAATATTTACCTTTTTCTATTAACTCAGCATAAGCATCAATCGCTCTTTCAATAATTTCTCTATATTCTTTAACTAATATTTCCTGAATCATTTCCTCTAAAACAGGATCCTCGTAATACTCTTTTAATTTTCTTTTTTCTTTAAGATAATCATATGGTAAGTTCTCTGTAAAGAATATATGAAGAATATATTTTAGATCATGAATACTTCTTTCAGATAATATTGCTAAAATTTCATCTTTTGCTCTTTGTAAAGCTTCCTTTTGTGCTGTCCGGAAATAATCTTTTAAAATTCTCCTCCTGGTACCTTCTTCATCAGGGAGCGCTAAAAATTCTACAAAATATAATCCTTCTTGCTCATATTGATGTTTAAATCGTTCCCAAACCCTTCTATAAAGATTAAATTTATGATGTTGATATTCATGCATTTTAGTGGCTCTAGCTTCAGGATCACCATAATATTTTCCTAGGCCTTCCTCATTAATTACAGTAAAATAAATAGGGTGCTCTTCTACACTATAAGAGGCAAAACCTATGGGAACTCGGGAAATTTCAATTGTAGGATTTTCACTTCTTTCATATAATCTTCCTGCGTTAAATGCATTAACTCTAATAACTAAATTCATTGGACCAATTTCAATTTTAACTTCATCATTTGGTCCTAATCTTACCCCTGTTAATCTATATACAAGATCGCGGTCATCAGGAAATTTTTGGCGAATTTCTAATACTCTTCTTCTTTGTTCATAATATCCTTCTATCATATTCTCTATGATCTGATTTTGTAAGTTATCAAATCCATAATTTTCAGAAAATTTCCTAAATATCTTCATAAGCTCTTCTTTAGGAACATTGGGGTTGAAAAATATTGTTCTTTCTAAAAATCTATGAAGTTTTGCCAATGCTTTACGTTGTCTAATCAGCTTATCTTTAAACTCCCCAAGTGCTTTTTTCTTTTCTTCTCTATTTTCAATTTTTCTTATCCTCTTAAGTTCTTCTTGTGGAGAAAATACTCCTTCTATAGGTGGATTTTCTTTTAAAAATTTCTGAAATTCTAGATCTAAAAGCTCAAAAAATTCTTCTTGTGAAAGATTTCCCTCTTCCCATTTTCTATGAAGAGTCTCATACCTATCCTCTGAGCTCTTTCTTAGCCAAAATAGCGGTTGGCTTTCAAAGCTTGGCATAATTTTGCTTATTTGTATTCTTGACAGTAAAAATTTATATAATTATAACGTAAATTTATTTAACTCCATTTTCTTTAATCTCAAAAAGATTTTTTGAGGAATCAATTCTAACCTTAACACCTAACTGAACCAATAATATATGCTTCTTCTAATTTTGGTGGTTTTATTAGAGGTATTATAATTATCTTCACAAATTTTTAAAAGTTAGGATTTTTAATGTGTTAGATAGTTGTTATTATTCATATTTTTTGACGATTGCTCTTAAAATCCTTGATGATAACTGTACTTTTGTTTGCTTTTCTGTTCTTTTCATTCTTTCTAATAATTCTTTATCTATTTCACCATTCAAAATAGCCTGAATTACATCTGCTTCAGTTTGATATCCTCTTTTCACCAACTCTTCGTAGATATCAATAACTTCTTCATATTCTGGGTGAGCGGGGCTTCCTCCAAATATTTTAAGTTGATCTATCAGCGTACTTAATCTTATTTGTTTTGCTTGTTCTATTTCTTCCTTAGTAAAAATTTTTCCTGATATTTCTGTTTCTTGCTCACCCTAAATCTTTTCTTGACTCAAATCTTGTATCATCTTAATAAAATCTTGCTTTGTTTCATTAACCCATTGGTTAAATTTTTCATCTTCTATAGGTTCAAATGCGCCGATTGTATTATATTGACTTATCATCTGTTTACATTGTTGCAGATTTTCTGATAAATCTTTAATATCAAGCTCTTCAATAGTAACTTTCAAGCCTGCTTTTCTAGCAAATTCTATCCAGTTCTCCATATTATAACTTTTATTGAATTTTCTTTCCCAGGAATTTATAAAAAAGAAATCAAATATATCAATGAAAACATGAGTGCCTCTCATTAAAAATAGTTTTGAAAATTTCCTAACTATTGCACTTGCATTTTCTCTAGCTAGATTCCTACATTCTTCAAGAGCTTGTAAATATACTGAAGGTTCCTCCGGTTTTTCTAGAATTATTTTATAAAAATTACCTAAAATAATTTCTTTTCTTCTTCTTTCATCTATACAGAAATTTAGAAAATCTGCATGAGATGGCATATCAAAATGGGTTCTTTCCCTTAAACGTTTTTCTAGTTCTTTTAAGTTAATAGGGTGTGTATGAAATTTCACACTTCCTTCACCACCTCTTACTACTCGATATTCTTCTCCTAATGAAATGTTAGTTAACCTAATATATTTTCTTCCTTGCTCATCTTCATATTCTTCTATATCTCCTCCAATCTCCATACCATATTGATCTGAGAAATGTTTAATTTTTGACATAACTTCTGATAATTCTTCCTCTTGATAGCCTTTCTCAATTATTGGGGCTAATTCTGTTGTTAACTGTTGTAATTTTCTTTCTTTTTCTTGAGATTTTTGAGGTCCTTTTTCGATATTCATAATAAAAAATTATTTTAATTGCAACCCATTTCTGTTTTTTTAATTATTTAATGATTCTAATTTCTTCTCTAATCTTTCGCTTATAATTTTTCTAATTTCTCTTAAGAATCTTTTTAAATTGGGGGGGCAATGTTCTGTCAAGATATCCCAAGGCTTCAGAAACATTTTTGCCTATTAAATTAGGTTTTATTTCTTCTTTTATATCATCAGGTAAATTAAGTTTAGCAAATACTTCTTCTATATCTTCTTCTGTTAATTTATGTTCTCTTAAAGCTTGATCTAATTTTTCTTTCTTTTTAAATTCTTCCATTCTTTTTTCTAATTCCTCTGGTAATATATCCAGGTTCATTAAATTCCTTTTATTTTCATCAGTTAAACCTGAGTTTTGAATCAATTCATAGTTCTTTTTAGCTATAACCATATTAACAAATCCTTGGAAATTAGGTTTTTTATCATTACCTAAAGATGCAGCTATATCTATAAAACAAGCAGTATAAAATAAATTAATTTCATCTTCTTCAAATCTTGATTTAATATGAGTTTCATAGTTTTTAGCAGAACGGGCAGTAGTAAAAACTTGAAAATGAACTTCATGGTTTTCAATTAGTTTTAAAATAAGATCTAAAATTTTTTGCTCATCTTCGAACAATTGTATCTGAGATTCTGACAAAGCTTTTCTAACCAAAACTACTGATTCTTCTCCATGATCTCTTTCTTCTTCAAAATATTCTTTTTCTTTTCTGAAAAAAGTTTTATCATAATGCTCTTGTAAAAATTGCAAAGCAGAGTCTATATTGCCTCCTGATTCTCTTAAGATTTCTTCCCATTCTTCTAAAGATAGCAAATATACTGGAGGTAATTCAAGTTGCTCCTTTAAAGATTGCTTAAGTAAATGTTGGCCTCTTATTTGTTTTAACTCTTCTCTTACCGCCTTTATTCTTCTTTCTTTTTCTTCTTTAGGTAATTTTCGCAATTCATTTAATGCTTTACTATTTTGTAAAACCAAACACTCGGTCTTACCTAAATCATGCAAAAATGCAAATAATTTTAATTCTTCACTATATCTCTTCGCTGTTTCTATGATCATATTTTTAGTTTCTTCTTTTAAGTTTGCTGGTAACTGCAATAGATCAAAATTATATTTACCTTCTCTAACTTCTTCAATTGCTTTTAACATCTCTTCAATATGATAAGCTAAAGTTGGTCCTTCTTGATGATAAGCACTTATCTGTGGAGTTTTTAAAGATTTTCCTATTAATTCTACAAGGTCTTCTGGTAAGGATATAATTTTCAAATCTTTTAATTTTCTTATTAAATTACTGATAATTTCATCGGGATTTCGAGAGGTTTCAATGGAAAATTTTCTCTTAAAAATATCTTCTATTGATTCCATTTCTACGTTAATTTAAAAAATTGTTTTTTACAATAACTATTATTCCCTTTGTGAACTTTCTTTAATATTAGAAATCTCTTCTAAAACCTTATGTAGTTCAATGAGTATTCTTTTCATTTGAAAAGCGGTTTTAATATCTTCTATAAGTTTATCTATCCCGAAATCTTTTATTAATTCAGCCCTTTCATTTTCAGGATATTGCTTTAATATTTCCAGAGTAGATCTTAATAACTCAGCGATTCTTTTCGACTGAGGCCTAGCATCGCCACCGCTTTTAATAGAACTTTCTACATGTTGTAATATTGCTTTTATTGCTCCAAGGAAAGTTTTAATTTCTAATTCTCTTTTTAGCAATTCTTCAACCTTTTCTCTAAAACCTTCTGATCTTGTAAGAATTGCTAAATCTTCTACTTCTCCTAATCGTAGTTTTTGTATACGCTCTATCAGTTCTTCAGCAGAATAAAATGTACCATCAGAACCGATAAGTCCTCCTTTTTTCTTAAGAATATCAAAGAGTTCTTTAAAGCTTCTGGCATCTTTTATTTCTTGGGGCTCTTGAGGCATTTCCTTTACTGTTTTTTGTTCAGGCTTTCTTTTTAACCAAGAGGGGAAGAATCCTTTCATTCTGAAATTTTAATATTAATAAAATTAATTACGACTGAATTTGAATAAGTATTTATTTTTATTAAATTTTATATGTTCTGCTTTCTCCCCACATTTTTCTACTTTCAATATGCTTCCCTTTTTAATTTTTTTGAAAATTAAAATAAAATTAGTAAATTTTTGGTTAAATCCGACCTTTAATTTTTTAATTAAGTCATTATTAATATTATAAACGGTTATAAATAAAAATACCATTCACTATGTAAATAATTGTATTACTTTATAGTTTGTTAATCTATTTGCCTTATTTTCGAAAGTTAACAAAATTTTAATTTTTTTGTAACAGAGTGTAGGTTAAAATTAAGAGGTATTTCTTAACAATTTTTATACTTCTTTTCCAATTTCTGGTAATAATTTTTCTAAATCCTCTTTTGTTATTCCCCTTTTCCATATTCCCCACTTATGATAACCGGGCGCGTTTGGATCATCAGGTCTACTTCCAACTTGATGGTATACTGTTAAACCTTCTTTTTCTAAAACTCTTCTTATAGCAGTATTATAAGCTTCGCATTCTTTTTTAGTTCTACAATTAAATCCTATCATAAAGTTTTTATTTACGTGAGGTTCTATTATTTTCAGCTCAACTTTCCTTGGTTTTTCTTTATCAAATTTTTCTGGCATTTGCTATAATAAATCTATTATATACCTTTTGCATAATGCTTGCTATAATTCATTTTTCACAATTATATTTGGTTTAGCACTTTCTGAAATCATACAAGTATTGATAATGCTGTTGTTAATGCACATATTTTGAAAACACTTCCCGAAAAATATAAAAAGATATTTTTACTTTGGGGAATATTATTTGCAGTATTTGTGGTAAGAGGACTTTTGCCATTTATTATTGTTAAAATTGCTAATCCGTCTTTAAACTTTGTTCAGGTTTTTACTGCTGCTTTTTCTTCTAATAAAGAAATTATAGAATATGTTGAAAAATCTAAACCACTCCTTCTTCTTGCCGGTGGTGTCTATCTATTTTTAGTATTTTTAGGTTGGCTATTTTTAGAAGAGAAAAAATATGCTTTTATGGTTGAACATTTTATTCATCGTCAAGGATTTTGGTTTTATGCTATTTCATCAATATTTTTAACTATCATCATTTATTTTGCACTTAAAATAAATCCAACATTAGCTTTATCAGCGTCTATTGGAGCAACAGCATTTTTCATTACTGATGGATTTAAAAAGAATGCTGAAGCTAAAGAAAAAGAACTTTTAGATCCACATTTAAGCGCTTGGAGTAAGATTCTTTACTTGGAAGCTTTAGATGCTTCATTTTCTTTGGACGGAGTAATTGGTGCTTTTGCTTTTACTATTTCTGTAACTTTAATTTTATTAGGCAATGGTATAGGTGCTTTTATAGTCAGAGAATTTACTGTTAGAGGTATTGATTTAATTTCTAAATTTGCTTATCTTAAAAATGGCGCTATGTACTCGATTGGTATGTTGGGAGCTTTAATGATTTTAGAAAGTTTTGGTCAAGAACATCCTTTCTGGTTAGCTCCTTTAAACACTTTTCTTTTGCTTTCAGTTTTCCTCTACCTTTCTTCTTATAGAGAAATTAAATATTATGAAAAAATATAAAAAATTTAGTAAAATATTATCCCTCTCAATGAGAAAATTCATTCTGAGATGTTCCGCACTGCTTACTTTGTTCGAACCATTGAAAACATTATCAAACAAACTCCTTGGGAGGTGAAATTAAATATTAAGAATACCTGTGAGGTTTTAAACAAAGTATAACGCTTTATTTTTTAATTTCTCAGTAATTTTAAAAATTCTTCTACTGATAATCCTATTTGTTTAATAATGACTCTTAGTATGCCTTTCTTTAAATCTTTATTATGATAAGGAATTGTAATACCGATGTTGCCCTTAACATAAATTCTATGACTTCCTTTTTGTCTAACAAAAAAACCTAATTTTTATAAAACTTTAATCACTTCCTTAGGCTTTAAGGATGGCAATTTAGATGACATTTAGATTTTTACTTTAACAGGAGCAATAATTATTCCTTCCTCTTCTTTTATTTTCTCTTTATCTTTTTTCATAACTTCAAGATATAGAACTATAGCTTCTTTAATATTCTTTAAAGCTTCATCAAAAGTATCTCCTTCAGAAATACAACCAGGCAAAGAAGGAACAGTCACCGTATAACCACCATCCTCATTTTTCTCAAAAACAGCTATAAATTGGTAAACTTTTTTCTTTAAAGATCTTTTACCCATTAGTAAAATCTGTTTAATTTGACATCTTTTAAAGAATTATAACATAAACAAGTAAAAACTGCTAATTTTGAGAAAATTCATTCTGAAATGCTCCGGGGGCAGGATTCGAACCTGCGACATCCTGCTTAACAGGCAGGCGTTCTACCGCTGAACTACCCCGGAATCTTTCTATTTTCTATTATATATTATACACAATCTTTGCAACAATTTGAAATTTGGTTTTTTAAATTATAATATCTAAATGACGCAAAAAATTATCAAAAAAGCAATTATTCCGGTAGCAGGATTAGGAACAAGATTTTTGCCAGCAACTAAATCTCAACCCAAAGAGATGTTACCTATAATAGATAAACCTGTAGTTCATTTTATTGTTGAAGAAGCAATTAATTCTGGAATCGAGGACATTATTTTTATCACAGGAAGACATAAAAGGGCTATAGAAGATTATTTTGATTATATGCCTGAATTAGAAAATAACCTCTTTCAGAAGAATAAATTAGATATCCTAAATAAAATAAGATCTATTGCGAATTTAGCTAACTTTATTTATGTAAGACAAAAAGAACAAAAAGGTGATGGCGATGCTATTTTACAGGCTGAGTGTTTAATAAAGGACGAACCTTTTGCTGTTTTATTTGGAGATGATGTTGTAATAAGTAAAAAACCTGCCTTGCTTCAACTAATAGAAGTTTTTGAAAAATATAGAGATTGTACTATTGCTTTATGTGAAATACCAAGAAAATTTTTAAAACACTATGGTGTAGTTAAAGCTGTTCAAGTAGGTAAAAATATTTATGAAATAAAAGATATTGTTGAAAAACCTGATCCTTCAAAAGCACCTTCAAATTTAGCTATCATTGGCAAATATGTTTTAACACCAGAAATATTTGATGAATTAAAAAATGTAAATTATAAGGATGAATTAAGGCTTGCTGATGCTTTGAAAAGTATTTTAAAGAAAAGATCGGTTTATGGAGTGAAAATTAAAGGTAAAAGATATGATTGTGGTAGTAAGGTGGATTTTGTAAAAGCAATTATTGATCTAAGCCTTCAGCATCCTGAAGTTAAAAAAGAAATTAGAAAACACCTAAAATCACTAAAAATTTAATATTTTTAAAAATTTAGAAAAATTTTTTCTATAAATTATAAAGTAGATTTTAGGTGTATTAACCTTGAAAGGGGCTTTTTGAATTATCATTTTTAAAATTTATTTTCTATTTTTCTATAGAAATATAGAAATTAATATTTTTTCATAAAAAAGCAAATTTAAATTTCTTCTCTTTGTCATCTTTTTTAGAATTTCTCATAATTTCTCAAATTATAGATGGAAATTTTTTAACAAATATAAAATTCGTCTTCCTAAATTAGAAATTTGATAATGAACAATTAATCCCTCTCTTCTTTTTGTTATTAACCCTGCCCTTAAAAGTTTTTCAAGATGAGGAATTACTATTTTATAATCTGTATTTAAATAATCTGCAATAGTTCCAGTATCATTTTCGCCAGTTCTATTTAAAAAATCTAAGATCATTAATCTCTTTTTATTAGCTAACCCCTTTAAAATTATTTCTAAATCTTTATATTTCATTTTCAAATAAATATTTAAATACGCTTTTATATTATTTTATCATATTTTCGATTTTTCTATAGAAATATAGAAAAGTTAAATACTTTAAATTGTTTAGTTTTGAGATCAAATTGTTATTTTACAATAACCAAAGTTGCTATAAAAATGATCGCTTGTCAATCATTTAAGGAATAAAAATTAAAAAAACTTTTTAAAAACTTTGAATATTCTTGGGTTTTGTCTCTTCGATTTTTATTTTTAATAAATTATTGTTCCTTTGAAAGTTTTGTTTGCTAAGTAATTTTCTAAATTTTTTAATTTTCTTCCATTTAAAATTATTACTTTAAATTTAAATTTTTGAGCCAATTTAGAAGCTATTGGATCAAAGGGTGCTGACATTCCTGGCATCCATTTTTGTTCTATAAGTTTTAAATAATATTTCCAAGATATTTCTTTAAATGGTTTTGCGTCTTTGAATTTTTTTGGATCTTTATCGTAAACATAATCTACATTGGTCAAATTAATGATTGTATCTGAGCAGTATGTTTTCGCGAGCAAAACTGCGTCATAGTCTGTGCTAAATCCTGGTTTCCAGCCTGCAGCAATTAGAATTTTTTCTTTAAAACTAATTTTTTCTTTTGGATTTTTAATTATTCTAAAATGAGCGTATTTTCTAAAAATTGTTAAAAGTAAATGAGCATTAATTCTTGTAGCATGTATACCTAACCAATCTAAATCTTCATTAGAGACTTTAGTTAAAGCTTTAGCTGCGTTTTGATAATTTCTTGCTGTTTTTCCTCCTCCAACAATAATAATAAATTTCTTGTTTTCTTTTATTTTTTCTCTATAATATTTTTAAATAGGCTTAAGAATTTAATATTTATTTCATTTGGAACAACTAAACTTCCGCCAAGAGATATTACATAAATCTTTGTCATTTATTAAATTATAAACTTTAATTTAAAAATGATTAAAGAATTTATTTTGAGCAAAAGTTCAGATTACAAAACAAAAATAGTTACTATTCAAGAACATAGTGTGGATATTTTGAATTTAATTCGAGAAAATTTGAAAAATTATGAAGCTAATGATAAATTTTTAAGCAAAATAAAGAAAATTGATAAAAAGCAAAGAAGTAATTTTGTATTTATATTAAGATCTTTAGATTTCAGGTTATGGGAGTTTCCGGAAAATTGGCGATATAAAGGAGAAAAAGGATTTTGGGGATTAGCAGAAAGAGTTATAGATTTATTTAAATTTATTAGCCTGAGTAATAAAAATTTAACTTTTCCTCTTTTCAAAAAAATTATCTCTCCCAAAGAAAAATTATCTTTAGCAAAATTGAGATTTAAAATTTTTAAATCTACTTTAGGATGGCTCAATAAAAAATATAATGGAAGTTTTGATAATTATTTTGAAGAAAATAAAAATGCTTATGAATTTTGTTTTAATTTGCTTGAACTAGAAAAATATAGAGATTTTTATAAGAGTTTATATTTTTTAAAACCTAATCAGCTTTTATATCTTGAATATATTTTAGCAAACAATCTTTTTAAAAAATATAAAGATGAATTAGAAACCTTAACAATTTTTGCTGATTATAAAATTCAACAAATTTTTCTTAATTTAGGTCTCATCAAGCTTCCTAAAAAATATCTAACCAGAATATTAAAAGAGCAACCATTACGAAAGTTTTCTACACTTGAAAATGAACTAAGGCTTACTTCGATTTTGCTTGGAGAAATGATCAGCCAACAATTAAAAATTCCTACTTATAGAGTAGATAATATTTTGTGGTGGATATCGCATAAAATTAAATTAGAAATTCCAGCACCAAAAGTTAAAACGATTTTTTATTAACCGCGGATTAACGCGGATTTCAACACGGATTAACGCGGATATAAAACAACAATCAAATAAATCATTAATATTATCCGCGTTCATCTGCGTTGTATCTGCGGTCATCAGTGGTTTACGGATAAATGCGGATACAACACGCATGAATGTGTATAATCGATTTAAATATAAAAAATGTTTAGTTTCAAAATTATTAAAAAAGATAAAAATACTAAAGCAAGATTAGGAATTTTAAAAACACCTCATGGAATAATTCATACTCCTAACATTGCTATTGTGGCTACTAAAGGTTCAATAAGAGGAATAAGTTTTGATTTAGCTAAAAAATTTGGAGGGGAAATTTTTATGATCAATACTTTTCATTTTTTTCATAATGATAGATATAAAATAGTTGATAAATTTGGAGGCCTTCATAAATTTTTAAATATTAATTATCCTTTAATGACTGATAGTGGAGGATTTCAGGTTTTTAGTTTGGGTTTTGGGATGGAACATGGAGTAGGCAAAGTTGCGGATATTTTCCCTTTAGAAGCTCGTAATCAAAATCAATCTTTGGAGGTCGCACGTCCAAAAGGTAAATCATTGGTAAAAATCTATGAAGAAGGAGTGGAATTTGTTTCTCCTTATGATGGCAAAAAACTATTTTTATCTCCTGAACTTTCTATAAAAATCCAAAAAATTCTAAAAGCAGATATTATTTTTGCCTTTGATGAATGCACTTCTCCATTATCTAGTTATGAATATACAAAACAAGCAATGAAAAGAACTCATAGATGGGCATTAAGATGCTTAGAAGAATTTTATAAAACGCGGACCTACGCGGACTATACGCGGACTAACGCGGACAAAAATAATTCACCAAGATTGGAAACGGATATGCTACCCGGATATAAAGTGGATATATCCGGGAAAAATCCGGGTAGTCTACCCGGTAAGCATCCGAGTAAAAATATAAAAAGTCTTGGTGAGTCCCTGTCCGCTGGTAAGACAGGTGCGTCCAATCAAGTTATGTTTGGAATTGTGCAAGGAGGAGAATATGAAGATTTAAGAAAAGAATCTGCTCAGTTTATTAATTCTTTACCATTTTTTGGATTTGGTATTGGAGGAAGCTTAGGTAAAAGTAAAAAAGATATTATTAAAGTATTAAATTGGACAATACCTTTATTAGATGAAAACAAACCAAGACATTTGCTGGGCATAGGAGAAATTGATGATATTTTTAATGCAATTGAACAAGGAATTGACTTATTTGATTGTATTATTCCTACAAGATGGGCAAGGCATGGTACAGGTTTTACTTATAAAGGAAGGATAAATTTAAAATCAAGCAAATATATTACAGACAAAAAACCTATTGATCCTGAATGTAAATGCAATGTATGTCAAAAATATTCAAGAGCTTATATTTGTCATCTATTAAAGGAGAAAGAAATATACGGCATAATTCTTTTAACTGAACATAATGTTTTTTGGATTCTGAATTTATTTAAAGAAATACGAACAGCTCTTAAGAATGATCAATTTCATCAATTAAAAAGGAGATTATTGAAGTATTGGTAATATTATCTTTTTACTTTAAACATCAAAGCTGGTAAAGATTTTTGAAGGATAATTTTTAGAGACAATTTTACTACTTCTGGATAAAATACCTCATAATTTAACTTTTCATTACCTGTAAGTGCCCAATCCAATCTTACAGTTAATTGTCTATTCCAGCCAAAGTTATTTCCGAAAGCTTTTCTATTTGAGCAAACAAAAACGAAACTTTTACTTTTTGTAGGATCACTATTATTTATTTGAGGCATCCAACCGCTACAATTCATATACATATTTAAGGTATATTGAGGAGTTTTTGACCAATCCCATCTTATAAGAGGAATAGCCCATTTATCTGGAGATCCGAATTTAGCTACTAATCCTTCGTATGTTCTTGGACAAGTGCCTCCGCAATCATAATTTACTTCAATAGTATTAGTTATTCCCATTGTGGTCACTCCTCTTGTAGGTAAAGTTGAAGTAGCTGATAGTTGTATTCCTGCATGAATAGCATTAAATCTTCCAGTAAAGGAAGTGAAGTATAATGTAGCGATATTTCCTTGTTTTTCGTAAACTAAAGCAGGGTATTCGTCAGATCCAACTTTAGCGTTTATAGTCACATTTGGATAATAAGGAACTATTATTTTGTAAGTATGGGAAACATCTTCTCCTGTAGATTTAACTTCTATTTTGTTATTTATATCTTTAGCAGTAACAGAAGTAAACCTAAATGAAACATTACCATTTGTATAAGGAAAATCTTTATCTTGGGGAGAATAAGCAAGTCCTTTTAACACCACAGTATAAGTTCCATTTGTTAAAGGAAGATTAGTGTTAGTGGGAAATGTTACAGTTAAAATAGATGGCTTGGAAGCAGTAGCAGTTAAGATTGTACTCCATTTTTCTGTAGTATCAGATTTAGTAACTTCTACTTGAATTTCTTTAAATGGCCATTGATATTGTTGATTCAATCTAAAGGTTAATGAGTTCAAATAAAATGGTGTATCAGTAGGTACACTTGTTACTTCGAAAGCATATTGAATTTCTGTAGTTGTATTAGGTCTTATTTCTCTAATTTCTTGTGTTCTAATTTGAGGAATAATAGTTATTTTTGGTTGAGGAGGAACATAAGTGTATTTTAGAGGAGGGGTTATTACTAAAATAGAGCCTTTTTTCTCAGGCATTAACGGAGAAATAGAGGAATCTTCTTCATAAATACCAAAGTATACAAAAGAAACTTTTTGTGAGGTAGGAAATTGTATTACGGGCACTACAAACTTAGCATAACCACTATTTATTTCGGTATCAGTAATATCTCTTATGTATTGATAACTCAAACCTTCTCTTAAGACAAGTCTTTTATTAGGTTGTTTTACATAGGAAGGAGCTCTAAATTTTAAATTAAATAAATTTCATCACCATTTTTTATTTCTTGATTAATTTTTAAATTTGTAACGACTGAATAGCTATTTACTAAGTCAACTAAATAATAGTACCAATTATATGGAGTTGTATTTACAAGCCATTTTAAAATTGGAAAAATTTCTTCGGCCTTTTGAGAACTAGTTAATTGAGCATGTGCATAAGTAATAAAAATTAAAGTAGATAAGAAAGCAAATAAGATTATTTTATTTTTCATTCTATAATTTCACTTAATTCGACCTAATTAAAAATATTATATTTAAAAAAATAATTGTCAAGTAAAAATTGTGGATAATTTGCTCTTTTTATTACCCTATTTTCCTCTTAATTGTCTTATATATTTCTCCTATTATTAAAACTAAAGAAGAAAGCATAAAAATAATAACAAATTCTTCAATTTTAATAGGTGCAAAATTCAAAATATTTCTTGCCTGAGGATTAAAAATTACAAAATATTGTAAAAATACTGAAAATACAAATCCTAAAATTAAATAAAGATTGCCCTTAATATTAAGTTTTAAGATACTTTGATTAAATGACCTTAAGTTTAAAGCATTATAAATTTGAGTAAAACTCATTACTAAAAAGGCGTAGGTTCTTGCTTTGTCTAAATCAAACGGGTATTCATTTTGGAAAATTAAAAAAGTTAAAATTGTCATTATTGTTGCCATAATAAGAAGAAATGGAATTAGATCAAAAGATATTAATGATTCTTTAGCTTTTCTCGGTCCTGAAATAAGCTCATAACCATGTTCTTTTTCAAAAGCTAAGCCTGTACCAACTAGGGTATCAGTAACAAAGTTTAAAAACAAAATATGTGTTGGTCTTAAAATAAATGGTAATCCTGTAATTAAAGCACTTAAAATTGTTAAACTTTCTGCAACGTTAGTAGTAATTAGAAAGAAAACAACTCTTTTTAAATTGTTATAAACTTTTCTGCCTTCTTTAATGCTTTCAATTAAATTTTCTAAATTATCATCTAATAGAATAATATCACTAGCTGATTTTGCAATTTCTGAACCTCTTTTGCCCATACAGATGCCAATTTCAGCATTTTTTAGACCTAAAACATCATTAACACCATCTCCTATATAAGCAATCGAAAAACCAAGTTTTTGATAAAGTTCTAAAATTTTAAGTTTGGTTTCTGGAGTAATTCTTGCAAAAATATAAGTATCTTTAATTTTTTCTAAAAGTTCTTTTTCAGTTAAATTTTCAATTTCTTTTTGATCTAAAACATTGAAATTTTCAAAACCAACCTCTTTAGCAATATAAACAGCAGTTTCTTTATGATCGCCAGTTAAAATTCTTATATCAATTCCCGCTGACTTTAATTTTTTAATTGTTTCTTTAATCCCTTTTTTAGGTGGATCATATAAAGCAATAAGACCTACAAAAATTAAATTTTCTTCTTTTTCTCCTTCGTTAAAAGCAGCGGCTAAAACAGAAAAGCCATTTTTAGCATATTCTAAGCCTTTATTTAAAACTTCTTCTTTATTTTCAAAATTAAATATTCCATCCTTTTTTAAAATAAAATATGAATTTTCAATAATTTTTTCAAAAGCTCCGATATAATAAGATTCAATTCTTTCATGCTTTACAATTACTCTTTTATGTTTTCTTATTCTTGAAAAAGGTTCTCTTTTAATTATTTTTTCTGTTTCTAAAATTTGTGCTTGTTTTATTCCTGCTTTTTCTAAAAGAACAAGCAAAGCAATATCTCTTGGATTTCCTTTAAATTTTACTTCTCCATCTTTTATAATTTCTCCTTCACTTACAATAGCTGAAATGTTTAAAAGCTTTATAAGCGGATAATTTTCAAAAATATTTATTTCTTTTCCATCTTTTAAAAATTTTCCTTCTAAAGAATATCCTTCTCCTGTTACTTCAATTTCTTCATTATCAACATAGATTTTTCTTACTGTCATAACATTTTCAGTTAAAGTTCCTGTTTTGTCAGAAAGCAAAAGATTAATAACTGATAAATTTTCTACTGCCTGAAAATTTCTCACAAAAACATTCTTTTTAATTAAACCATAAGCACTCACAACTAATAAAACAGTAATAATTACTGGTAAGCCTTCTGGTATAGAAGAAATAAACGAAGACAGAACAAAAAGTAAAGTTTCTGACCATAAGTAATTTCTTTGAAAAGCAAAATAGAATATCAAAATAGAAGTTGAGAAAGCGATCAAAAACATTTTCAAAATTAAATCTTTAGAAAGTCTCTCAAAATGCGGGGCAAATTGTTCTATCTTTTTAAACCTCTCATAAATTGAGCCTATATAGGTATTAACTCCTGTCTCAACAACAACCCCCTTCCCTTTTCCTTCAACAACATAACTTCCCATAAAACCGATATTTTCCCTTTCAGGAATTGGAGTGTTTTCATCAAGTGGTTTTATATCTTTTTCGACAGGTAAAGATTCTCCTGTTAAAATAGATTCATCGATTTTTAAATTTTCAACCTCAAAAAATCTTAAATCTGCAGGAATAACATCTCCTTCTTCAACAAAAACAATATCTCCTGGTACTAATTCTTCTACAGGTATTTCTCTTAGCTCCTTGTCTCTTAATACTTTTGCTTTCGGCTTAAAAATTTTTTTAAGTTTTTCTAAAGTTTTTTCTGTTCTTATTTCAAAGAAGAAACCTATAAATACATTAACCAATATAATTAATAATATTACAAAGGTGTCTTCAAATTTTTTAAGGAAAATACTCAAAATTAAAGCAAAAAATAAAACTAAATTAAAAATATTTTTGAATTGCTTTAAAAAAATATCCAAGGTTGATTTCTTTTCTTCAGGTAAAATATTAGCCCCATATTTCTTTAGTCTTTCCTTTGCTTCTTTACTTGAAAGCCCACTTAAACTAGTTGATAATAAATCTAAAATCTCTTCAATTTTTAAAGAATGCCACCTAGTCATATTTAAGATTATAAAATAAGATTATAAAATAAAACATTTTTATATAATTTTAATTTCTAAAATGAATATAGACAAAAAACTTTTAAAAGAAATTCGAAATAGACTAAAGGAATTTAAAAGAATTGAGGATGAAGATTTATTATTTAAAGAGCTTTGTTTTTGTATACTTGTAGCAAATACAAGCTTAGAGAAGACATTAGAAATTTGGAAGAAAATTGATGATGGTTTTTTAAAATATAATAAAAAACAACTTTCTTTAAAATTAAAATCATTGGGTTATAGATTCTACAACAAAAGAGCTGATTATATTTTATATAATAGAAAGCTTAAAAAAATAATTAAAGAAAAAATAAAAGAGTTATCAGCTTTTTATTTAAGAGAATGGCTTGTTAAAAATTTAAAAGGAATAGGATTCAAAGAAGCAAGTCATTTTTTAAGGAATATAGGATTCAAAGATTTCGCTATATTAGATAGACACATTTTAAGATTCTTGTTCAAAAATAAAATAATAAACGAAATACCATCAAATTTAAGCAAAAGAAAATATTTAGAAATTGAAAATAAACTAAAAAATTTAGCAGATAAATTAAATATTACATTAAGCGAATTAGATTTTCTTATTTTTTATTTAGAAACAGGTACCTTACCTAAAAAATAATTAAACTTTAATAACTACAGGCAAAACAACTGGCCTTCTTCCTGTTTTTCTAAATAAATATTCTGATAATTCTTCCTTAAGCGAATATTTTATCTGCTCTTCTTGAATTATTGGCGCTTCATCTCCTAAATATTGCGTGTTTCTTTTTACTATATTTTTGATAAGTTCCCTAACCTCATTTAATAAATTTTTTGACTCTCTCAAATAAACGAATCCTCTTGATATTATATCTGGACTTGTTTTTAGTTCTCCTGTTTGAGAATCAATTGTTACAATAACAACAAACATTCCTTCTGTTGCTAAAGCCTTTCTATCTCTTAAAACAACATCACCAACACTTCCCAATCCTAAACCATCTACATAAACTAAATTAGCTGGTACTTTCTCATCTGTTAATTCTATTCTATCTGGGAACATTTTTATAACTTGGCCATTGCTTGCTATTATTATTTTTTCTTTGTCAATTCCTAAATCTAAACCTATTTCTTCAACAGCTTTCATCATATAATAATGACCATGAACAGGCATTAAATATTTAGGTTTTACTAAATTTATAAATAATCTAATATCATCAGCAAAGGCGTGCCCTGAAGCATGGATATCCATCATTTGATAATGATAAATTTTTGCTCCTTGCTTTGTTAATGTATCTTTTAAATTCTGAATAATTCTTTCATTACCAGGAATTACAGAAGAAGAAAATATGACAGTATCATTTTTTACAATTCTAAAATATTTATGCTCTCTATTTGCTATTCTCATTAAGGCTGAACCTTCTTCTGCTTGAGAACCAGTACAAATTATCAAAACTCTATTAGGAGGTAACTTAAATGAATCTTCAGGTCTAATAAATATTCCTTTCTCATATTTAAGATATCCTAATCTTTTAGCAACTTCAACATTTATTCTCATTGTATGACCATCCACTACAACTTTTCTTCCATATAAACCAGCTAAATATATAAGTTGTTGAATTCTTTCAATTAAGGAAGCAAAGGTAGAAGCTATTATCCTGCCATTTGCTTTTTTAAATATTTCTTCTAGATTTTCCATAATCTTTCTTTCTGAAATAATATGCCCTGGTTCTGGAGCATTTGTAGAATCTATCATTAAAAGATCTACTCCTCTATGGGCTAATCTAACTATTCTTGAAAGATCTGCAGGCTTATCGAAAAATGGTGTAAAATCAATCTTAAAATCTCCTGTATGCATAATGTTCCCAATAGGAGTTTGAATCATCAATCCTATAGAGTCTGGGATATTATGATTTACATGAAAATAATCAATTACAAATGGACCTAATTTTAATGTTTTATAATCATCTTTTTTAATTTCATGAATTTCTAATTTAGGAGCATTTGGAAAATCTTGCTGTCTTTTTATTATTAAGCCTTTTGTAAGAGGAGTAGTATAAATTGGAGGATTACCTATTTTATCAATTAAATAGGGAATTGCACCAATATGATCGTAATGACCATGAGTTATTAAAATTCCTATAATTTTATCCTTATTTTGAGATAAATATTCAACATTAGGAATAATATAATCTACTCCTAACATATTTTCAGTTTCTGGATAACCCAAACCTAAATCAATTACAATAATTTGCCCCTTTCCATTTTTAGGAACCCATTCTAATATTGTTAAATTTCGACCCACTTCTTCTAAACCACCAAGGGGGATTATTTTAACAACACCTTCTTGCTTTACAATTTTTTTTGCTAATTTTTTAACCTTAGGAGTTTGTGCTGTTTTTTCTATAACGACTTGCTGCTCCATTATAATATCAAAAATAATAATACGACCAAAAATATTAAAAGAGAAAAAATTATATTGCCGAGGGTGGGATTCGAACCCACACAGCCTTAAGGCTACAAGGCTCTGAACCTTGCGCGTCTACCTATTCCGCCACCTCGGCTATTTTTAGTAACCATATGCATAAAATTCCACTAAAGAAGCTTGAATATTTGTTTGATTAGGTTTAACTGCTATTCTTATTTTTTGAGTATTTTGATTAACATTTAAATTCACATAGCTTCCTGTAATAGTTGTGCTTGCAACAGCAATGGGTGTTTGGTTAGTACCTATTGGAAAATAAGAAACTTCAACATACGCGTTTGGAGAAATATCATTTAAATAAATAGAAACATAACTTACATACTTTGGTTCTGAAAATTCTAACTCTGCAACATAATTTTCTATAGTACCGGAAGTAGAAGTATTATCTCCCAAAATTTTTCCTGTATTAGTATAGCCATCGTTTAAAACAGTAGAATTAGAACCTTCGCAAATTAATGTAAAATCTGTTTGAATTGCTGCATAAACAAAATTAAATATTTTTATAATTGAACATCCTACATTTGTATCATAATAATAATATAATCCTTTTAAATTTTGAATTTGTGTTCCTCCTGTAAAAGCTCCCTCTTGAATTGTTATACTTTTAATTTGACCACCTTCCCTTACAACTAACCAATTAAATAGCCAACTTACAGGATAGAATAAATCTTTAAAGCCAAAATATCCTTGATAAGTAATAGGAGAAATCTCTCCTCCCAAAATTGTGATTGTAGAGGGCCAATAAAATAAAGGTAACAAATTTTCTTTGCCAAAATAAGGAATTGTAACTTCTTGACCTGGAACAACTTCTTTAACCATATTTAATTTATATAATCCGTAATTCAAAGATGACAATGCAGAAGAAAACCATTTGCTACTTCTTAAAATTAAATTTGAAAAATTAATTTCTTTACTTACAACAAATGCTGCTCCTATTGCTAATGTAACCCCTAACACAAAAAGAACTATTATTAAGGCAAAAGTTATTTCTCCTCTTTTTACTCGTTCCATAAATAAATTACAGATGTTGCATTAATGGTATAATTTCCTTTTAAATTTTTCAATGATATATTAACATTAATAAATGGACCTGCTGTTGCAACTGAAAAATTGTTAACTAATATTTGATCTGATGTAAATTTTGAAATTCCTGAATTATTTTCTAAAAATATCGCTGATGATGACACAAAATAGTTTTCGAAATTATTATCAAAAATGAACTTTATTGAATTAGGGGAAGTTGAAGCATTTTTAGCAATTATAGAGTTATAATAAAATTTTTGTAAAATTTTATACATTTCTGTTCTTAAGGTTACCCTATCTGCATAAGTAGTTGAATAAAATATTATAGCATAGAAAATAGCAAAAGTCAAAATTAAAATAACAGAAACAACTCCTAAATATGTTAATAATTCTATTAAAGTAAAGGCTTTTTTATGGTAAGTAAACTTCCCCATTTGTACCTAAATTTGATGATGTTGAAAATTGCTTAATTGTTGTTGTAGGAGTTACAATAATTACACTAGTCGTTGCTTCACTCCATTCATCTTGAAGAAAAACAAATTCTCTAAGATTTGTAAGAATTAATGGGGATGAATAAATATAACTTGGTGTTTGTACATATATTTCTATAAGTTTTTTTGCTGGATCATTTTCAAAAATAGGATCTACTACTCTAAACCAAACTGCATAATTTTCTCCTATGTAAGAAAAATAATTTCTCCCTTCTTTTATCTCATATCCAGAACTAGTTGCTGCTAGATAATAATCTGTATCTTTAGAAAGCATATCTAAAGCTTGGAAATTTTTTCTTGAAATTCCATTTAATATATTTATGTAATTATTAGATAAATTAAAAACAATCAAACTATCCTCAGAATATCTTATAGCACGGGGAAGCACAGAAAAAACATAAAATAAAGTAACTGTTAATATAATTAAAATAACTATAGTTATTAAAACTTCTACTAAAAATTGAGCTTTATTTTTCATAAATTATTTTTTAATCTTTTGTCTATTATTTACAATTACATCAAACAAATATTGAGGAACTTCTTGATAATGAGAAAATTCCATATAGCTGAATCCTCTACCTTGGGTTAAAGATCTTAAAACTGTTACGTAACCAAACATTTCAGCTAATGGAACCTTTGCTAAAATTTTTTTCATTTCTCCTAAATCCTCAACTTCTTCAATTTTCGCTCTTCTACTAGCTAAATCACCTGTAACATCTCCTAAAAATTCTGAAGGAACTATAACCTCTAATTTCATAATAGGCTCTAAGAAAATAGGATTAGCTTTTTTAACAGCATCTTTAAAAGCTATTTCTGCTGCAATTTTAAAAGCTAAGTCTGAAGAATCAACTTCATGAAAAGAGCCATCAAATAAAATTACCCTAACATCTGTTACAGGATATCCTGCTACAACTCCTTTCTCCATTGCTTCTCTAATACCTTTTTCAACAGCTGGTATGAAATTATCTGGGATTACTCCTCCCTTTATAGCATTAACAAATTCAAAACCTTTATCTCTTTCTAATGGTTCAACTCTAATAACTACATGGCCATACTGCCCTCTACCACCGCTTTGTCTTATATACTTCCCTTCTGCCTCTACAGCTTTGGTAATTGTTTCTCTATATGCTACTTGAGGAGTACCTACGCTTGTTTCTACTTTGAATTCTCTTCTCAATCTATCTACCATAATTTCTAAATGTAATTCACCCATCCCACCAATTAAAGTTTCACCTGTTTCAGGATCTACTTTTATTTTAAAAGTTGGATCTTCATCTGATAAAGCTTTAAGATAAATTCCCATTTTTTCTTGGTCTTGTTTAGTTTTTGGTTCTATTTTCATCCATATAACAGGCTCAGCAAATTTTATACTTTCTAACATTATAGGGTTTTTAGGATCACAAATGGTATCCCCAGTTTTTAGTTCTTTAACTCCTACTAAAGCTCCTATATCGCCTGCAAATAATTCTTCTATTTCCTCTCTATGATTTGCATGCATTCTTACAATTCTTCCTGCTCTAAATGTTTCATTTGTTCTTGAATTTAAAACAGTATCTCCTCTTTTAAGAACTCCTGAATAAACTCTTATGTAAGTTAAAGATCCTACAAATGGATCCACAGCAAGCTTAAAAGCTAAAGCACAAAATGGCTCATTGTCATCGGGCTTTCTGAAAATTTCAGCATTAGTTTTAGGATCCCAACCTTTAATATCTGGCAAATCTACAGGTGAAGGCAAAAAATCTATAACTCCATCTAAAATTAATTGAACGCCTTTGTTTTTTAAGGCTGAACCAGCGTAAACTGGAATGAAAGTATAATTAATGCAAGCTCTTCTAATAGCTTTTCTGATATCATCTTCTGTAAATTCATTAGCAAGATATTTTTCCATAAATTCTTCGTCTGCTTCCGCTAATTTTTCCAACATAAAATTTCTGTATTCTTCAGCATAATTTTTTAAGTCACTTGGTATCTCTTCATATTTTACAATCTCACCTTTATCTCCCTCAAAATATACTGCTTTCATTGTTATAAGATCAATAACTCCTTTAAAGTTTTCTTCTAAACCAATAGGAATAGTTACAGGCACAGCATTTTTTGAAAGACGATTATGAATAGATTTTAATGAATTCTCGAAACTAGCACCCATCCTATCTAATTTATTAATAAAACATAACCTAGGAACTTTATATTTATCTGCTTGATGCCAAACAGTTTCTGATTGAGCTTCAACTCCTTGAACTCCATCAAAAACTACAATAGCACCATCTAAAACACGTAAGGATCTTTCTACTTCAGCAGTAAAATCAACATGCCCTGGAGTATCAATAATGTTAATTTTATATTCACCTTTTATTCTTTCTTCTCTGGTCTCAGCTTGTTTTTTGTAACTTTGAGTCCAAAAACAAGTAACTGCAGCAGCTGTTATTGTTATACCTCTTTCTCTTTCTTGAGGCATCCAGTCAGTAACAGTTGTTCCCTCATGAACCTCACCAATTTTATGAGACATTCCTGTGTAATATAAAATCCTCTCTGTTGTTGTTGTTTTCCCAGCATCAATATGAGCTATAATTCCTATATTTCTTGTTTTTTCTATTGGATATAATCTAGGCATTTTACTTTTTCTTTTTTCTACCCCACCAAGCAAAGTGGGCAAAGGCTCGGTTTATTTCTGCTAATTTATGCATTTCTACTTTTTTCTTGTATGCTTCTCCTTCTTCATTGGCTGCAGCTATTAATTCTTCTGCTAATTTTATATACATCGGCTTACCTTTTCTATTTCTAGCTGCTTCAATAATCCACTTAACTGCTTTAGAAAATCTTCTTTCTGCTCTTACTACTCTCGGAACTAAATAAGTTGCTCCAGCAACTCTTCTTGGCCAGACTTCTAATAAAGGCGCTACGTTTTTAATAGCTTGGTGGAATGTTTTAAATGGATCCTGACCTGTTTTTTCTTTTATATAATCTAAAGCTGAATAAAATATTTTAGCTGCTTTTGTTTTTTTACCATCCTTCATTAAATTATTAATAAATCTAGTAACAGCAATACTATTATAAACAGGGTCAGGTTGCCATTTTCTTTCAATTTTAACTGGTCTTCTAGCCATTATTTTTCTTTCTTAGTACCATATAATGAACGCCCTTGTTTTCTCCCTTCTACAGGAGCAGCATCATAAACACCCCTAACAATATGATACCTAACACCTGGAAGGTCTTTTACTCTTCCACCTCTTACTAAAACAATTGAGTGTTCTTGTAAATTGTGCCCTATACCTGGAATATAGGCAGTAACTTCTTTACCATTACTCAATCTCACCTTAGCAACTTTTCTCAAAGCAGAATTAGGTTTTTTAGGTGTCATTGTGTAAACTCTAATACATACTCCTCTTCTAAAAGGAGCTGGCATATAAATTAGTTTCTTCTTCAACGAATTATAATGCCACAAAAGAGCTGTTGCTCTCTTTTTTTCCTTTCTTTTTTCTCTTCCTTTTCTTACTAATTGATTAATTGTTGGCATTTTGTGCCTGGGGAGGGAATCGAACCCCCGACGCCGGGCTCTTCAGGCCCGCGCTCTACCACTGAGCTACCCAGGCATTTTGGTGGGCGACGGGGCTCGAACCCGCAACCTGAGGCTCCACAGGCCTCCGCTCTAACCAATTGAGCTACGCCCACCATTGCCCCCGGCAGGATTCGAACCTGCAACCTTGGGCTTAAGAGGCCCCTGCTCTACCTATTGAGCTACGGGGGCTCTTTTAATAATTATACCTCATTTCCTCTTGATGATACTATAAGATAATACTGTTTCTTTATTAAATCTACCTCATCTAAAATTGGCTCAATGGCTCTAGAAACAATTTCACAATCTTTTAAACTTATTTTATCATCTTCTTTATCAATAAAGATAGATAAGGCATCTCTTCCCATTTCTTTGTGTAATTTTACTTTCACCAATTTATAACCTAAATCTTCGATAGTTTCTTTGATCAAATTAGCTATCTTTTCTTCTAAGGTCATATTAAAATTTTTTCAATAAGCACTTCATCAAAATAATGTTTATAACCTTTTCTCTTTCTATATCTTGTTTTAGGTTTGAATTTAATAATTAAAATTTTTTTCTTAATTTTTCTTAAAACTTTTCCAACAACTTTTGCATTTTCTACATAAGGTTTACCAATTTTAATATCGTTATTTTTAACAAGTAAAACTTTATCAAAAATAATTTCTTCTCCCTCTTTCTTATCAGTTTTATTAATCAATATTTTATTCCCTTCTTTTACTAAAAATTGTTTTCCTGAAGTTTCTATTACTGCTATCATTTTTTTAATAATTTAAATAAAATAAATAAATCAAAACAATTAGCCCTATGATGAAAAATAAAGTATTTACTTTATTAATTAATTTTTTATCTAATCCAAAAAGAGCGAATAAATAATTATAAAAAATAATGAAAGAAAAAGCAAGTGTGATGTGAAATATATTTGATCGCGGCAAAAGATGAACCGATTCAGGGTAGGGGTGGAAAATAACAACAATCTGTGGCTCTTCAATTTTTAAGTAAATTAAAAAAGATAAACCCCACAAAAATACTACTAAAAGAAAATGGTAAAAAACATCTAATAATTTATCTTTCATTCTTTTATGGCTAAAAATGATAATTCTTCTGCTATTATTTTAGTTGCTTCTTTTTTAGCAAATTCTAAAGCTGATTTTTTCATAAACTCTAAAGTAGCCTTATCATTTAAAATTTTATGCACAACAGAAGAAAGAATGTCAGGAGTAAAATTAGGTTCTTCTATAACAACTGCAGCACCTGTATGAGCATATTCATAAGCATTTTCAATCTGGTGTTTACCAGCTACATCTTCTCTTAAAGGAATTAAAATCGATGGTACTCCAGCAGCAGCAATTTCAAATATAGCCCCAGCACCAGCTCGAGAAATTACTAAGTCAGAAATTTTTAAAAGCTTAATTAAATCATTATGCTCAATAAAATCAATTGGGTGATAATATTTTCTTCTAACAGGAACTTTTTCTAATATAAAACCCTCAGCTATTTGTTTGTATTCTTTAAACAAAGATTTTCCTAATTGATGGATTACTTGGCTAAACATTAAAAGTTTATCTAAAGAAAAAATAATCACTTCATTAATTTTCATTGCACCCTGTGATCCTCCTAAAACTAAAATAATAGGCTTATCAGTTTCTAAATTAAATTTCTTAAATATTTCTTCATCCGGATTAATTGAATCAAAATCTGGATCAATGGGATGGCCAATAAGTGCTGTTTTCTTTTTACTAAAATATTTTTTTGCTTTCTCAAAACTCACTGCTATTCTTGTGGCAAAAAATCCTGCTATTCTGTTACTTCTACCTGGAATAGCGTCAGATTCATGAATTAAAATAGGAATTCTTAAAAACCGACCAGCTAAAACAACTTCTAAAGTACCATATCCTCCTTTTGAAAAAATAACATTAGGCATTTTTAAGTAAAGAATCCATAAAGCTTTTAAAAAACCTATAGGAAATTTGAAAATATCAAGAAAATTTCTAAGATCAAAATATCTTCTAATTTTAGCAGAAGGAATAGTAATAATTTGAATATCATATTTTTGCATTAATTCTCTATCAAAGGGTTCAGCTCCCAAATAAAATATTTCATAATCCCATCTTTTCTCTTCCATTATTTTTTTAAATTCCTTAGCAACATTTAATAAAGGAAAAAAATGCCCACCAGTAGTTCCTCCTGTTAAACAAAGAATTATCTTGTCCATTTTTATGAATTTTCTATATTATTTATAATACCTAAGGCCGACATAATGGCAAATTGACTTGACGGTCCGTAGCTTATAAATGGAAGTGGAACTCCTGTAGTTAAAAATACATTAGAAATTATATGAATAAATGCTTGAGCAGAAATCCAACAACCTACTCCATAGCAAAAAAATTTTTTCTCTTCATTTGTTATCTTACTAGCTTTAGCAAAAATTCTTAAAACTAATAAAAGAATTAATGATATCAAGATTAAAGATCCTATAAAACCTGTTTCTTCTGCATAAATAGCGAAAATAGAATCTGTAAGCATCAATGGAATTCCTATTATTTTAAATTCTGAATTACCTAAACCTTTACCAAAAAGCCCACCAGAGCTTATTGCTAATCTTGTTTGTTTGAGCTGAAAAGCTATACCTTTTTCATCTCCTTTAATTATTCCTAAAATTCTTTTAATTCTATATTCTTGTGAGAAACTTAATCCTATTATCAAAACCATAATAATAAGTAAAACTAATAAATATTTATTTGAATATCTAACTGAAAACAGGCCTGCTGAGATGCTTACTAAAAATATAATTAAATTTGAGAGAGCTGGTTGAATAAATATTAAAAATGAGATTAATCCTATTATAAAAAGTGAAAGCCAAAAATATGTTTTATCCTTTGTAAATAATGGAACTAAGAACGCTAAAAATAAAAGTGTAGAAAATTTTATAAATTCTGCTGGCTGGAAAGAGATAAATCCTAATTTAAACCATCTTGCTGTAGTTTGCCCAGGTAATTTAAAAATAGGAATAAAAGCTAATATAAGAAAAAGCATAGAAAGAAAAAGTAAGATAGGAGCTAATCTTTTAATAATTCTCCATTTAATAAGAGAAAAAAATATAAATCCTAAGATAGGGAAAAATATATTTAAAAGCAAATATTTATAAAAAGTATTTAAGCCTCCTGAAATATTATCTAAATTTGCTAAGGTTATTTCATAAGCTATAAAGCTGCCTATTAAATATAAAAGACAAATTAATATTATTAGATATAAATCAAACTTGAACATTTATTATCTTTTATGCCATTGAGGAGCCCTTCTTGCTTTCTTAAGCCCATATTTTTTTCTTTCTACTTCTCTTGGATCTCTTGTCAAAAGGCCAGCTTTTTTAAGTCTGGGTCTCCATTCTGGATTTAGTTTAACTAAAGCCCTTGCCAAACCTAATTTAATAGCATCAGCCTGGCCATGTAATCCTCCACCTTTAACTTTAACTGTTACTTTATATTGATTAAATAATTTTAATTTCCTTAAAGGAGCATCAGCGCTTTTTTGTAAATATAAAGCTGGAAAATATTCTGTATAATGACGATCATTTACAAATATTTGCATACTTGTTCCTTCAGGGTTATTCCATATTCTTACCCTTGCTACAGCTTCTTTTCTTCTACCAATACCTTCTACATATTTACCATCCTCTAATTTAGGTGCAGAAATAAATTCTTCTTGTTTTTTCTCTTCCTCCTTCTCTTCTGTCTTTTCATCTTCTTCCAAGACTCGTAAATTCTCTTCAACATTTTCCAATTTTTCCCATTCTTGTTTTTCTTCTTGTTCGTCTGTTTTAATTTCTTCCTCCATTTTTAAACTAAAATAATTCTTTTAATCCTTTTTTGCCTTAATTTATTCTTAGGAAGCATACCAGCGACTGCTTTTTGGATTACTTTTAAAGGATTTTTTTGCCATAATTCTTTTAATTTATATTCTTTTAAATGCCCTATATATCCTGTATGTTTATAAATTATCTTTTTATCAAGCTTATCACCAGTAAAAACTATCTTACTCCAATTTTCAATTTCTACAAAAATAGGGAAATCAATATAAGGAGCATAATTTACCTTATGCTTTCCTTGTAAATAATGAGCAATCAACGTAGCCAATCTCCCTAATGGCATACCCTCAGCATTAATTCTTATTATTTCTTTTTCTAATTGCTCGTTTTTTGCTTTGCTCATTTTAATTAATTTTAATCTAATTTTAATAAATTTTGCAACATATTTATAATTTTAATTGAAAATGTTAGAAAGAATTATACAAGAAATCAAAGAAAAATTGGATATTGTCGAATTTATAGGAAATTATGTTGAACTAAAGAAAGTAGGAAGTTACTACAGGGGTTTATGCCCTTTTCATCAAGAAAAAAACCCATCATTTTTTGTTTCTTCTTCAAAACAAATGTTTAAATGCTTTGGCTGTGGAGCTGCAGGTGATGTAGTAACTTTTTATATGAGAATAGAAGGATTAGAATTTAAAGAGGCAATAAATAGATTAGCAGAAAAATTAGGTATAGACATAAAAAGCTCGTCTGAAGAAACTGTAGATCTTAGTGAAATTAAGAAAATATTAGAAATAAATAAAATTGCTATGAATTATTATAAAAGAAATTTAAGCCAAAAAGAAGAGGTTATTAAATATCTTAAAAATAGAGGAATAAAAGAAAATACTATAGATTTTTTTGATATAGGATATGCAGAAGAAGGAAGCCATTTAAGGGATTATCTTTTCAATTTAGGCTATTCTCTAAATGAAATTATGGAAAGTGGTTTATTGAATGAAAGAAAAGAAGATAAATTTCAAAGTAGAATAATTTTCCCTTTAATTGATCATAAAAAAAGAATTGTTGGTTTTACAGGAAGGTTGTTTGTAGAAAAAGAAAATGCTCCTAAATATTTAAATAGCCCGGAAACTAAAATTTTTAAGAAAAATAATTTTATTTATGGTTTAGTTTATTCTTTAGAAAATATAGAAGCAAAAAATGAAGTAATAGTTACTGAGGGGCAGTTTGATTTAATATTGGCTTATCAAGAAGGTTTAAAAAATATCGTAGCAGTTTCTGGTTCTTCATTAACAGAAAATCAACTCAAAATTTTAAAAAGATATTGTAAAAAAATTGTATTTGCTTTTGATAATGATTTAGCAGGATTTAAAGCTAGTATAAGAGCAGGATTAATGGCTTTAAAGGAGGGGTTTGAAATATACAAATTAAAATTTAGATCTTATAAAGACTTAGCTGAATTTTTTGAAAACAACGAAAAAATAGATAATTTACAAAAAATAGATTTTATAGAATATTTGTTAGAAATTATACAAAATGATTATGATTTGGATATTTTAGATAAGAAAAGGGAGGCTATTTTGTTAGTATTACCTTTTATAAAATTTTTAGATAACATAAAAAGAGCATATTATATTTCAAAATTATCAGAAATTGTTAAGATAAGAGAAAGTTTTTTAATAGAAGAATTAGACAAAATAGATTCTCCTTATTTATTAGCTCCCTATGAAGAAAGGGTTGAAATTAATTTTGATAGATTAAATAATTTAATAGAAAGATTTGCAAGTATTTCAATTGTTTTAAATAAAAAAGAATTCATAGAGGATTTAAAAAATCAATTAGATTTCGAATTTAGAGATATGATAGATGAGATTTTAAATAATGAAGAAAATTTAGAGATTTTAAAGGCAAGAGGAGATTATGAAAATTTGCTTCATGAAGATTTATTTAAAGAATTGGAGTTCATTAAAAAAGAAATTATGAAAGAGTATTATAAAAGAAAAATCAAATTTTACCAACAGTTATTAAATTCTAAAGGTTTTGATAATTTGGAAGATATTTTAAAAAGTGTAAAATTTTATACAGAAAGATTAAAAGAATTAGAAAAAAATGCCTAAAAAAGAGAAGAAAAAGGCCACAAAAAAAACAAAAAAAGATCAGGCTTTTGAAGAAAAAATTCAAGAGCTAATAAAAAAAGGGAAAACAAAAGGTTTTGTTACTGAAAAAGAAATATTATATTATTTTCCTAAAATTGAGCAAAACATAGATTTATTAGAAAAAATTGCTGAAAGATTAGAAATTGCAGGAATAGAAATAAAAAGCAGTGGAGAGTTGTGGAATTTGAATGAAGATCTTTCTGAAGAATCAATCGCTAAAGAATTAGAAACTATTGAAGATCTTCCTCCACATATCCAATCCTATTTAAAAGAGATCAATAAAATTCCTCTTTTAACTCCAGAAGAGGAAAAAGAGCTAGCGAAAAGAGCAGCAAAAGGCGATATGGAAGCTAGAGAAAGATTAATTAAATCTAATTTAAGATTAGTTTTTAGTATTGCTAAAAAGTATTATGGAAGAAGCAAAAAATTATCTTTTATGGATCTTATTCAAGAAGGAAATGCGGGTCTTATTAAAGCTATAGATAGATTTGACTGGCGAAAAGGTTTTAAACTTTCTACTTATGCCACCTGGTGGATAAGACAAGCAATTACTAGAGCTATGGCAGATCATGCAAGAACAGTAAGATTACCAGTTCATATAATTGAACAACTATATAGATTAAATAAAATCAAAAAAAGACTAACAGAAGAATTAGGAAGAGAGCCAACACCTGAAGAATTAGCTCAAGAATCAAAAATACCAGAAAGAAAAATTCATAGGTTGCTTAAATTAACATATGATGTAACATCCTTAGAAAAGCCGATAGGAGAAGGTGAAACAGAACTTAAAGAACTTATCAAGGATGTTGGAATTTCTCCGGAAAAAGAGGCTAGTTTAGAAATATTAAGGCAAAAATTGTTGCAAGCTATTGAAGATCTACCTCCAAGAGAAAAAGAAATAATTATGTTAAGATATGGATTAAAAGATGGAATTATGCATACTTTAGAAGAAGTTGGTAAAATTTTTGGAATTACTAGAGAAAGAGTTAGACAATTAGAAATCAAAGCATTAGAAAAATTAAAAAATCATAACATTGTTTTAGAACTTAAAAAATCTTATTAAAAATGTATTACAGAAAATATAGACCAAAGAAATTTAACGAGATAGTGGGACAAGAAATTATTGTCAAAATATTGAAAAACTTTTTAAAAAACAGGCAATCTTTACCACAAGGGTATTTATTTGCTGGCCAAAGAGGAACAGGGAAAACTTCAACAGCAAGAATTTTTGCTAAAGCTTTAAATTGCTTAAATTTAGAGAAAAATGATTATGAACCCTGTGACGAATGTATAAACTGCCAAACTATCAATAGTGGACAATTTTTAGATTTAATTGAACTAGATGCTGCTTCAAATAGAGGTATAGATGAAATACGTAATTTGAAAGAACATATTGGTTTTAAGCCTATTCAAGGAAAATATAAAGTTTTTATAATTGATGAAGCTCACATGCTTACTGAACCAGCTTTTAATGCTTTACTTAAAACATTAGAAGAGCCTCCATCTCACGTAATATTTATTTTAGCCACCACAGAACCTGATAAAATACCAGCTACAATTCTTTCTCGAGTACAAAGGTTTGATTTTAAACGGGTTTCTTTAAAAGACATAGTTAAAAAATTGAAATATATTGCAGAAAAAGAAGGTATTCAAACTACTGAATCTGCTCTTTATTTAATTGCTGAAGAAGCTGGGGGCTCTTTGAGAGATGCAGAAACTTTATTTGAAAAAATTGTTCTTTCTTTAAATCCTCACAAAATAATTAATGAAGAATATGTCGAAGAATTCTTAGGAAAAATTAGCAACAAGGAAATTTTAAACTTTTTAGAGCTTTTTTATCAAAAAAATTTTGAAGCTGCTATAAAAAAAATACACCAAGCTTATGAAGAAGGTTATGATTTGATAGTTTTTACAAAATCTGTTATTAAAATTCTAAGAGATATTTTGATTTTAAAAATTCTTCCTAAATGGGAAAATCAGCTTCTAAAAACTTATCCTGAAGAAGTTGTATCAAAAATTATTAACATTTCTAAAAATATTTCTTTGGAAGACATTAAAAAGGGTATTAAATTATTCACTGATGCTGAAAGTGGCATTAAAAGAGACCCTCCATTTTTAACGCTTCCTTTAGAAATTGCTGTTGCTGAATATTGTCTTTCTTAATTATCTAACTTGTGTACCAGGAAATACTTGCTCTAAAGGAACAATCAAAACAGGCCCTTCAGGAGCATCAGCTGCTAAGATCATTCCTTCGCTTTTAACTCCTTTAATTTCTTTAGGTTCTAAATTAACAACAACTACTACTAATTGACCGATCAATTCCTCGACGCTATACTTATTCCCTATTCCTGCTACTATATTTTTGATTTCATTACCTAAATTAACTTTTAAGACTACTAGTTTTGTATTTTCGATTTTTTCTGCTTGTTCTATTTTGCCTATTCTTAAATCAATTTTTTTAAAATCTTCGATGGTAATCATTATTGAGGTTGCGGAGTTCCTTGAAAACAATCAGGGTTAGAATCATACATTAAATCACCATGACTTAAATGAGGTTTTAAGGCATGCTGGTCAACTTCAATAATTACATAATTATTTTTTGATGAACTCGTGAAATGACAGATTTTTATTTTATCAGCTGCATAGCTAAAGTTTAATAATAGACCTAAGCTTAAAATTAAGAAAAATAGGTATTTTTTCATTTTTAAATGAAATTAATTACGACCTTATTAAAATTATAAAATGAAGAAGGTTATTTTTATAACAGGCGCTACAGCTTCAGGAAAATCTGAAATTGCTATTTGGTTAGCTTTAAAAATAAATGGTGAAATTATCAATGCAGATTCTAGGCAGGTTTATAAATATTTAAATATCGGCAGCGGAAAAATTAGCGAAAAAGAGAAAAAAATAGTAAAACATCATCTTTTAGATATTGCTCATCCAAAAAGAAGTTACTCTCTCGGAAAATGGTTGAAAGATGTGGATGAGGTCATTAAAAAAATTTATCGGAAAAATAAAATTCCTATTATTTGTGGAGGTACAATTTTATATTTAAAAGCTTTAAAAGAGGGCTGGGTTTTGCCTAATGTAAAGCCCAATTATAAATTAAGAAAAGAATTAGAAAAATTTAGCGCTGATGAGCTTTATGAAATTTTATTAAAATTAGATCCAGAAAGAGCTAAAACTATTCAAAAAGAAAACAAAAGAAGATTAATAAGAGCTATTGAAATTGCTACTTTCTTAGGTAAAGTACCGTCTTTAAAAAAAGAACCTAAATATGAAATTTTAGTAGTTGCTCCTTATGTTGATTTTAAAAGATTAGAAAGAAAAATTTATAAAAGACTAATAAAAAGAGTTAAAGGAATTATTCAAGAAATAAAAAAATTAAGAAAATTAGGGTTAAGCCTTGAAAGAATTATAAGTTTTGGTTTAGAATATAGATGGTTTGGGAAATATGTAAAAGGTGAAGTCGACTTAAAAACAGCCATTGAAAAATGCTATAAAGACATTAGAAGATTTGCTAAAAAACAAATTAATGAGTTAAAAAAACTTAATTATGTCTATTGGTTTAAAAATAAAAAGGAATTATTAAAAATAGTAAAAGATTTTCTTAAAAATGAGAATTGATAATTTACTTATACTTACTGGTTTTTTAATAGTCTTGATGGGAGTAATTTTAAAATTGATTAACTTAGAAAGATTACCTTTGCTTCCTGGAGATATATTAATTAAAAAAGAAAATTTTGTTTTTTATTTCCCTATCACAACTGCTTTAATAATCAGCCTAATTCTAACAATTTTATTTACGATTTTAAAGAAATAAAAGCTGGATTTTTGTATAAAGGCGGGGGAGGCAGGATTCGAACCTGCAACCTGCGGTTTTGGAGACCGCCGCTCTGCCAGTTAGAGCTACTCCCCCTTAAAAATTATTATAAATCTTCTTCTTTCTTAATTTCAATGCCTAACTCTTCTAATTGTTCTTGGGAAACTTCTGATGGTGTTTCCATCATTGGATCTCTAGCTTCACCTGTTTTAGGAAAAGCTATTACTTCTCTTATAGAAGGTTCATTTAATAAAATCGCCAAAATTCTATCTATGCCTAAAGCAATCCCACCATGAGGAGGAACACCATATTTAAAAGCTTCAATTAGGTGACCAAATTTATTTAAAACATCCTCGCGCGAATTACCCATTGTTTCAAAAACTTTTATTAATAATTCAGGGTCATAAATTCTAATGCTTCCACCTCCTATCTCATAACCATTCAAAACAACGTCATATTGTTCACTCAATAATTCTTCTGGATTCTTCTCTAAAATTTCCATTAAAACTTTTTTCTCTTTGCTTCCAGATTTAGTTTTTGGTTGAGTAAATGGATGATGCATAGCATCCCATCTATTTTCTGTTTCTTTCCATTCAAACATTGGAAAGTCAACCACAAAAGCAAAAGCAAGTTCATTAGGATCATTTGGATTGGATCTTAAATCAGGTTTATCAGAGTTGTATTTTGTCATTACTTCTTGATAAGTATAAATAGGGAAAGGATGTTCTTTTATCTTTTTTTCTGGGAAAAGATTTTTAACTAATTCATATAAAAGTTCTCCAACTAGCTTCAAAATATCTTCTCTTTCTACAAAGCTCATTTCTATATCTATTTGAGTAAATTCTGGTTGTCTGTCACCCCTTGGATCTTCATCTCTAAAACACCTAGCAATTTGGAAATATTTTTCTAAACCTGCTACCATTAAAAGTTGCTTGTATTGTTGAGGAGATTGAGGTAAAGCATAAAATTTGCCTTTATGCAATCTTGAGGGGACAAGATAATCTCTTGCACCTTCAGGTGTAGATTTTGTAAGGATAGGTGTTTCAACCTCTACAAAACCTTTACTTATAAGAAAATCTCTAACAAATTTAGTAACTTTACTTCTTACAATCAAATTTCTCATCATTCTTTTTCTTCTAAGATCTAAATATCTATATTTAAGTCTTACTTCTTCATTAATTTCATAACCATTTGTATCTATAGGAATAGGTAAGGGTTCAGCTTTATTTAAAATTTCAATTTCCTTTACAAGCATTTCAATTGTACCTGTTTCTAAATCAGGATTTATCATTTTAGGGTCTCTTTCTTTTATAATACCACGTACTTTAATAACATATTCAGGCTTTAAAAGTTTTGCAGTTTCAAAATATTCAGATTGAGCATCAATTAAACATTGAATTACTCCAGTTTTATCTCTTAAATCAAAAAATATTATTTTTCCATGTTCTCTTACAGAATTTACCCAACCATAAATAACTATCTCTTCTCCTACTTTGTTTAAACTATCAATAATACTGAACTCTTTCATCTTTAAAATTTAATTATAATATATACTTTCAAAATTTAAGAATACAATAATTTAATGGCTTGCCATAATAGCAAGTCCTTTTGTCTGTATTTTATTAAACATCATTAATCTGATAAATTATTGCAAATTTTCACGAATTTATTTATACACGAATAATCCATTCGTGATTAATTCATTTAATTAGTGATTAATTCGTGTTTGTTAATTCATGATTACGAAATTAAAAAATAAATTAGGATTTTACAAATTTATTTTTTATAATTTAATTGATAACTCAATTTATCTACTGCCCGGGTGGCGGAATTGGAAGACGCGCTGGTTTTAGGGACCAGTGGGCTTTAAAGCCTGTGAGGGTTCGAATCCCTCCCCGGGCACTTTAAAATTTCTGTTTTTACTTTATTTATTAACTAATCCAAAATCCATGAAAAAAAGACCTCCTATTGTAACCATTTTTGGACATATTGATCATGGAAAAACTACCTTACTTGATACTATTCAAAATACAAAAATTACTGAAGAAGAAGCTGGTGGAATTACTCAAAAAGTAAGTGCTTATGAAATTGAATATAAAGGAGAAAAGATAACATTTATTGATACGCCTGGGCATGCAGCTTTTGAAAAACTAAGAGAAAAAGGAGCTAAGGTAGCTGATATTGCTATTTTAATAATAGCTGCTGATGAAGGAGTTAAACCTCAAACAATAGAATCTTTAGAGCTAATTAAAAAACATAATCTTCCTTTTATAGTTGCCATTAACAAGATAGATAAACCTAATGCTAATCCAGAAAAAGTGAAAAAAGAATTAAGTGATTTAGGCGTAATTGTAGAAGATTGGGGTGGCGATGTTCCTTCGGTAAATATTTCTGCTTTAAAAGGAATCGGTATAGACGATTTGCTCGAAATTATTCTCATAATGGCTGAGATGTTGGAACTTAAATATGATGAAAATAAAAATGGTGAGGGTTATATTTTAGAGACAATTAAAGATCCAAAAAGAGGGATTTTAGCAGGATGTATAGTTTTAGATGGTAAAGTTAAAATTGGAGATTACATAATTACTTCTTCAAGCTATGGAAAAATTAAATTTATTGAAAATCCATTTGGTAAACCATTAAAAGTTGCTGAACCCTCTTCTCCTATTTTAGTTGGTACATTTGAAACTTTACCTATAGCTGGTGAACTTTTCAAAATAGGAGACAAAAATCAAATAGAGAGCATAAAAGAAGAACTTCAAGAAATAGAATTAAGCTTTCGTAAGCCTATAGTTATTGAACCACCAGAGAAAACTTTTGAAATTTCCTTAATTATAAAAGCTGATCTTGTAGGCTCATTAGAAGGCATTGAGAAATTATTAAGAAAAATCGCTGAAGAGCAGAAAATTGGTATTAAGATTATTAAAAGGGATTTAGGTATAGTCACTACTGAAGATTTAAAATTAGCAAAAGATACTAACTCGATTATAATTTCATTTAATTTAAAAAATCCAAAGGCTATCTATGAGGAAGTTAAAACGTTAAATTTAAAACTTATTGATGTAAAAGTAATTTATGAATTAGAAGAAATTTTAAATGAACTTGTACAAATTAAAAAGACAGAATCACCTGAAAAAGGCAAATTAGAAGTATTAGCTACTTTTAGTAAAACCTCTACAAAGAAAACTATTGGAGGCAAAGTGATTTTAGGAAAAGTCTCTTTAAATGATCGGGTTCTAATTATAAGAGATAATAGTATTATTGGAAAAGGGAAAGTTGTTAGTTTAGAATCTAATAAATTACCCGTTAAAGAAGTCTTAGAAGGTAATCTTTGTGGTTTAATTATCAATACTAAAACCGATATCGAAATAGGAGATATTTTAGTTTTTCAATGAGAGGAGAAAGAAAAAAATTTTTACTTATGGAAATATTATCAAAAATTTTACGAGAAAGAATTGACCCAAAAATTGTTTTTACCGTTTTGGACGTAAGTTTACCCCAAAAAGGTGGCATTATGAAAGTAAAAATTAGTATTTTTCCTGACGAAAAAGCCAAAGAAGTTATCTCTGATTTAAATAAAGATTCTATTAAAATAAAAAACGAATTAAAAGAAAGCATTTATTTAAGATATTTGCCGAAAAAAATTATTTTCAAATATTCTAAAGACTTAAAAGAGGCTCAAGAAATTGATAAAATATTAAAAGAATTAAAAGAAGAAAAATGAATAAGAAAAATTTCACTTTGTTAGAGCTTCTAGTAGTTTTAAGCATACTAAGCTTGCTTTTCGCTATTGCTCTTTGGGCTATAAAACCTTTAGAGTTTTTTAGAAAAACAAGAGATGCAAAAAGAATAACAGATTTAGAAAATTTGAAAAAGGCTGTAGAATTGGTTTTAGCTGAAAATAAAGGTATACTAATTCTTACTACTTCTACTAACAATATTATATTTTTGTCATTAAAAGATGATTCTCCTACTTGCAGCACTTATATTAATAGTGGGCTTTTACCATCACCACCAGTAGGTTATGAGTATAGGTGTTCTAATTCACCAGAAAATATTAATAATGGTTGGTTGCCCATTAATTTTTCTTCTTCTACTTTGGTAAATTTAAGTAAACTTTTGGTAGATCCGCAAAATTCACCTCCTTATTTTTATTCTTTTATCACAAATGGAACAAACTTTGAATTTACAGCTTATTTAGAAAGTGAAAATAATAAAGGGCCTAATAGCATCTCAAGCAATGATAAAGGGAAGTCAGATTATGTTTATGAAACAGGTAATTCTAATATTACTCCAATTTCTTTTTTGAATTCTCGTTCAGGTATAATAAGCGCTTCTTGTTTTGCTAAAACATTTGGAACCGTTGATAAACAACAAGGTATTCATGCAATTAGAGATTCAAATAATAATTTTGTCATTGCTGGCTATGGTAGATATTCATCTGCCAGCGATTTTGATTTTTGGGTGTTAAAATTAGATAATTCAGGAAATTTAATAGCTCAAACTAATTTTGGCGGAGGAAATCATATTATTTTTACAACATAATTCAAACAAATGACGAAGGATATTTATTAGTGGGATGGAGTAGAAGTTATAGCGGAATTAATGATGCTATCGCTGCTAAATTAGGAAATTCTCTAAATCTTAATTGGTTAAAATTCTATGGAACTTCAACTACCGACTATTTTAGAACTGCAGTTGAGGTCGATGATGGTTATATTTTAGGAGGATATATTTCTGAAACAAGAAAAGCATATATTGTAAAAGTCACTAAAAATAGTGGAGATCCTATATGGCAAAAATTGTATAGTACATCTACAGGTCCATTAGAAATTTATGAAATGAAAATGTTATCTGAAGGAAATATAGGTATTGTTGGGGTTTATAATAATGCAATGATTTGGTTTTCTAAAATTGATAAAAATGGAAATGTGCTTTTAAGTAAAATATATTCTTCAAATGGTAATAATATTGGTGTTACTTTTGATCTAGACGGGAATAATTTGATTATTGGAGCAAGAACTACAGGGGTTAATAGCACACAAGATATTTTACTTTTAAAATTAGACAGCCAAGGCAATATTATTTCTAATAGAGTCTTAACCGGCTCAGGAACAGAAGATATAATAAAAATTATTAATCTTGATGACGGTTATTTAATTGGTGGTTATACTAATTCTTCTCCGGCTTTATCTTATGACTATTTATTAGCTAAAGTTAATAAAAATTTTGATAATTTCTCTATATTATTTCAAAAAATTTATGGTGGTAGTGGAGCTGATTATGGAAGAGGTCTATCTTTAGGTAATGATGGAGGTATTTTAATTTCAGGATATACTGCTTCTGTTGGTGCAGGTTCTGATGATATTTGGTTGATCAAAACAAATTCCTCTGGGGTTATCAATTTTAATACTACTTCAGTAATAACAACTAATGCTAATTTATCTGTATCTTATTTAGGACTTTTTCTAACCCTTGATCTACCTTTAATTGTTGAAGATGTAACTAATTCTTATTTTGCTGTTACTCTACCTTCTCTTAATACTAATAGAATTTCTTATACAGAACTTTCTCAAAGTAATTCTTGTGAATAAATATTTAAGTTGTAATTTTAAAAAAGATCTATTATAATTAAATAAGTGGCACGGTGCCCGAGTGGTTAGGGGACGGTCTGCAAAACCGTTCAACGTGGGTTCGAATCCCACCCGTGCCTATTTTAATTTTTATGGCCCCGTCGTCTAACGGATAGGACACCGCTCTTTCAAGGCGGAAATACGGGTTCGACTCCCGTCGGGGCCAAAATTAAAAGAGGAAGCCTTTAAAGGCTTCCTCTTTTATTATTGCTTTGTTTAACTGTTATGGTTGTGGAACTGGTGGTTGAGGAGATGGAACACCTTCTGGTTCAGAAGTTGCCTCAGGAGTAACTGTTCCTTCTGGAGCTGGCGGAACCGGAGCTGGAACTGGTGGTTGAGGCATTTCTGTTGGTGTAGGAGCTGGTGTAGGAGCTACTTGAGCTCTTTGTTGTAAATACCACCAAGCTAATAATCCCAATACGACAAGAACTACTAAAACTACTACGACTGTAACCAAATTTTTATTTTCCATTTTTTAAAAATATTTAATTTAAAAAGTTAATCACGACCTCTTAAAATTTTACAAAATAATTTATTTAAATTCAACCTTGCCACCAGCGCTCTCGATTTTTTCTTTTATTTTATTTGCTTCTTCAATGGCAACATTTTCTTTGATTGTTTGAGGAGGATTATCAACAATATCTTTTGCCTCTTTCAAACCAAGATTTGGATTTATTTCTCTCAAAGCTTTTATTACTTGAATTTTGTTAGCTCCAGCATCAACTAAAATAACATTAACTTTAGAAGGGGCAGCAGTTGTTGATTCAGTACCTGCAGCCTGAGGAACCACTCCTTGAACAGGCATAACTGCTGGTCCAAATTTTTCTTCCAAAATTTTAATCAATTCATTTAGCTCTATTACAGTCAAATTCTCTATCTCCTCTACTATTTTCTTAATTTTTTCCTCCATTATTTATTTTATTTTTTAATATTATTTACGACCAAAGTTAATTTTGAAATAGGGATTTTTAAAGTAAATACTAATCGTCCTAATAGTGATTTCAAAAGGTAGTTGTATTTTTGAAGCAAAACTTCGTAAGATGGAAGCTCGCCTATTTCAATTATTTCTTTAGGACTCAAAACTCTATTTTGCATTAATCCTTCTATAATAGTGAGATTATAAGTTTTATTAAATTCAGTTAAGATTTTAAATATCTCTATGTTTTTTGCATCATTTAAATCAAAAATAAGGCCGAAGGGTATTTTAAATTTTTCTTGTTCTAAATCTAAATTAGGATTAGCTAATTTGATTAATGTTTTTTTGGTAATTTTTAAAATACCGCCAATTTTTTTTATTTGATCTCTCAAAGAGTTTTGAATTTCAGCATTAAGATTTAAAAGACTAATAAAAAAAATCTTTGAAGATTTTTCAAAAAATTGTTTTAATTCCTTTATTATTTGTTCTTTTTCTTCTCTTGTTTTCATTTTTGTCTCATGAGGCCTTACGGCATTAAAGCCTGCCTCATTTCTTCGACCACGTTGTATAAAAAAATTATAAAGCAATATTTTAAATTGTCAATATTTGAGTTGTTATTTCAATTTTTTATTGATAATTTTTTCATAAATTTCTTTTAATTCTGGCTTTGAAATATGAGTATAAACTTGCGTTGTTGAAATATTTTTATGCCCTAAAATTTCTTGGACAACCCTTAAATTAACTCCTGCAGAAATTAAAAAAGTAGCTAACTGGTGTCTTAAAACATGGGGATGAACATTTTTTATAATACCAACTTTAATAGCGTAAAATTTGATAATTTTTTGAATAGCTCTTACAGAAAGTCTTTTAGGTTCCATATTCCTAGCTAATGAAATAAACAAAGCAGGATGGTTATCGGTTCTATTTTGAAGATATTCCTTAAGTGCTTTTTTAGCGCGCTCTGATAAAAATACAGTTCTTATTTTATCACCCTTTCCTTTTATAGCAATTTCACCTTTATCTATTTCTATATCTCTATTTAAAGAACATAACTCAGAAACCCTTAATCCTGTGCTAAATAAAAGTTCTAATATAGCTTTATCTCTTAATGATTTAAGATCATTCCCCTTAGGAGCATTCAATAATTTTTCTAGTTCAGATTCATTTAGTATTTTAATTTCTCTTTCAGGTAATTTGGGCAGCTCTATTTGGGTAAAATCCATTACATCTAAATTTAATTCTCTTTTCAAAAACTTAAGGAAATTTCTAATAACTATTAAATAATGTGCTTGAGTTCTTTTATTTAACTTTTGTTCTGACAAGTATATTCTAAATTGCCAAATAATATTTTTATCAATTTTTTCATATTTATTCTTATCAAGCCATTCAAAAAATTTCTTTAGTCTATTAATATATATTTTTCTCGTGCTTTCTGATCGTCCTTTAACTATTTCTAAATATTTCTCAAATTGAAAAATTAAGGATTTAAGGTTATTTTTTTCTTCTTGCTTTTTCATATTTAATATTTTAAAATTATTTAATGGCAAATAGCAAAGTTCAAGAAATAATTAAAAAATTTGGAATGCACGAAAAGGACACAGGATCTTGCGAGGTCCAAATTGCTATTTTGACCGAAGAAATTATTAATTTAACTAAACATTTACAAAAGCATCCCAAAGACTACAATTCGAAAAGGGGGCTTATATTAAAAATAGCACAAAGAAGGAAGTTATTGAAGTATTTAGAGAGAAAATCTGTTACTAGATATAAAAAACTTAAAGAATTATTGAAGTTATGAACCCCTTTGCTTCTCCTGGACAAAGAGTAGGTATTTTTATTGATACTCAAAATATTTATCATTCTGCAAAAAATTTCTATGGTAAAAATGTTGATTTCGGAAAGTTAGTAGAAATTTTAAATCAAGGAAGAAATCTTGTAAGAACTATTGCTTATGTAATAAAATCAGATCTTAGCCCCAAAGAAATTTCATTTTTTGAAGCTTTAATTTTTAAAGGAATAGAATTAAGGATTAAAGATATAATTTATTTGCCAGGCGGAGAAAAGAAAGCAGATTGGGATGTTGGTATAGCTGTAGATACTATTAGACTTTCTAAGTTTTTAGACGTTATAATATTAGTTTCTGGTGATGGAGATTTCGCTCCTTTAGTAGAATATTTAAAAAATCAAGGTAATATTGTAGAAATAGCTGGATTTGGCAGGAATACTTCTGTAAAATTAAAAGAACTAGCAGATTTCTTTTATGATTTAGATGAATTAAAAGATTATATTTTAATAAAAAAATGAAAAAGGCTTACAAATTACTTTTAAATTCAGAAAACGGTTTCGAGATTGAAATTGAAATTAATGATTGGGCACAAAGAGCGAATGTTTCTTTATTGTCAAAATGTAAAGGAACAGTAGTTTTAACAACAGTTGTTTTAGGCGATAAAAAAGAGGGAATTGATTTTACTCCTTTAACTGTAGATTATGAAGAAAGGTATTATGCTGCTGGAAAAATTTATGGAAGTCGATTTATTAGAAGAGAGGGTAGGCCTTCTGAAACAGCTATTTTAAATGCAAGATTGATTGATAGATCTATAAGACCTGCTTTAAAAAATTTTCCTTATGAAATTCAAATCACAAACACTATCTTTTCATTAAATCCTGAATTTGATCCAGATATATTAGCATTTTTAGGCTCCTCTTTGGGAGTTGGGCTTTTAGGATTTGAATGGAAGGGTCCTGTAGGAGCAGTTAAAATATGCAAAAAAAATGGTAACTTTATTCTTTACCCAACAGAATTCGAGAGAGCTAGCTCAGATTTTACTATATTTTTAGGAGGAGTTAAGGATAAGATTAATATGATCGAATTAGAAGGGAAAGAGGTAAAAGAGGAAGATATTGTCAAAGCTTGCGAAATTGGGATAAAAGAGATAAATAAAGTTATAAACTTTTTAGAAAATATCATTAAAGAAAATGTAAATAAATTTGAAAGTATCGCGGTTGATAATCAAAGTTTCATAAAGTATGGAGAAGAATTTTTAAGAAAGCATAATATAGATATAGAGAAAGCGTTATTTAATTTTCAAGAAAGACCCGAATTAAAACAAGTTTTTGATATTTTAAATGAAGGAAAGGAGTTTATAGATAATTTTAATCTAGTTTATAAAGGAATTTTATTTAAAATAGAAGATGTTTTTAAAAAGAAGATTTTAGAAAATAAAGTTAGGCCAGATGGAAGAAAATTAGATGAAATAAGAAAAATAGAAATAGAGGTAGATGTTTTGCCTAGGGCTCACGGATCTGCTTTATTTAAAAGAGGATTAACCCATATCCTTTCTGGAGTAACTTTGGCATCTTTAGGAGAAGAATTATGGGTTAGAGAAATTGAATTTGAAGGCTTCAAAAGATTTATGCACCATTATAATTTCCCTCCTTACTCAGTAGGAGAAATAGGTTCATTGAGAGCTCCTTCAAGAAGAGAAATTGGGCATGGAAACTTAGTTGAAAAAGCATTAAAAAATTTAATTCCTTCTGAAGAAGAGTTTCCTTATACTATAAGAGTTGTTTCTGATGTATTATCTTCTAATGGTTCTACTTCAATGGGAAGTGTTTGCGCCTCTTCTTTAGCTCTTTTTGATGCAGGAGTTCCTATTAAAAAACATACTGCAGGAATAAGTATAGGAATTGCTTATCAAGACGAAGAAAATTATGAACTTCTAACTGATATTCAAGGACCTGAAGATTTTTTTGGAGGAATGGATTTTAAGGTTGCTGGAACAAGAGATGGAATTACCGCTATTCAACTTGATGTAAAAATAGATGGTTTAACAACAAAAATCATAGAAGAGTCATTAAAAAGAGCAAGGGAGGCTATTAACAAAATTTTAGATATGATGTATGAAAAAATAAGCGAACCAAGGAAAATTCTAAAAGAAGGTGTTCCTTATGTATCATTACTCAAAATAGATCCTTCAAAAATTGGACTACTTATAGGGCCTGGAGGTAAAAATATTCATGAGATAATAGCGCTAACAAATGCGAAAATAGATATAAAGCCTGATGGCGTTATTTATATTTCTGCAGAAAATGAAGAAATGCTTAGAGAAACCGAAAAATTAATAAAATCTTACACTAATTCTTATGAAGTAGGAGAAATGGTAGAAGGTGAAGTAATAAAAATTTTACCATTTGGTGCTATATTAAACTTAGGAGGTAATCGTACTGCATTGTTGCATATTTCTGAAATTTCAGACAAAAGAATAGATAATATTGAAAAAGAAATAAAATTAGGAGAAAAATTAAAAGTAAGAATTAAAAATATTTCTGAAGATGGTAAAATTTATGTATCCTTAAAAGATGCCAGATGAGATTAAATATAGAATAATAAAAGGGAGGGGGGAAGAAGAAGAAAAAGGATTAAAAACATCTAAAGAAATTTTTACTAAAAGCGAAAAAATTGAGCCTACAAATATTCCACCTGAAAATCTACCTCCTACTTTTAAAATTAAAGAAAAAGAAGTTGTACCTGAACCTGTTCCTGAAATTCAACCAATAGAAACACCGAAACCAGCCGAACATGAGCTTTTAAAAGTTCAAACACCACTTGTTCAAAAACCTAAACCTGAAATTCCTATCATTAAATTACCGCAAATTCAAATACCTGCAAAATCAAATAAAAAAATTTTGGCTCTACTTTTAATCGTGATCATAATTCCTTCTTTGCTCTACGGAGGTTTTCTATTTTTTTCTAGATCAAATATACTCAGTAAATTTTCCGCTAAACAACTTACGAAAGAACCTGAAGTAAAAACAGAAACTCCAAAAATTACAAGTATATTTCGAACAACTCCTTCTACAAGTACAATATCAACTTCTTCTTTATCTGAGCCTACAACTTCACAGCCTACAACTTCACAAATTAGCTTAAATGAATCTACTTCTTCTACCTCTACTCTTTTAACAAATACTTCTCTTATTTCTTCAATATCAACATTTACTCCTACGACTTCTTCTCCTTCTGCTTTATCAATCTCATCTAAGCCTACATCTTCAACAACTTCTCTTTCATTTACCACTCCCACCAAAACTGAGACTAAAGAAATTGAACTAGCCCAAGAAGAAAAATTAGAGAAACCTTCTCCTAAACCAGAAGAAATTAAAGAAGTAAAAATAGAAGATATCGAAAAACAAGGAACAAAAGTTGTATTTCCTTATTTACAATTACCAGAGATTAATATTTCTCTTGACGAACTTACTACAAATAATTTTAGATTAAAATGGTTAGAATTAATGAGAATCCAAAAATCAGCAGGTAGCTTGTATAAAATCAACTTTCTGTATAACAACCAACCATTGCCTGCAGAATTCATTAAAAATTATTTATTTACTCCTTCATTTATTGAGAAAAAATATCAGGAATCTTTTAAAAATAGTTTAGGAGATTCTTATTTAATTTTAATTTATTATACTTATACTCGAAAATTTCCTGTTATAATATTTACAATAAAAGACGAGAATGTTGTTGTTCCTTTTATGAGACTATGGGATAAAGAAAGCTTGTTAAATGATTTCAAAAAAATTTATCTTGGTTTGCCACAAGGAGAATTATTAAGATTTTATACTATTACAGAAGAATACGAAGGGATAAAATACAAAATTGCTTATTACAATAATAATTACAAATTTATATGGACAATTTATAATAATAATTTGATAATTTCAACAAGCTTAAATGCCTTTAAATATATTATTAAAAATCTTAAATAATGAACATAGTAGAAGTAAAAAATAAATTATTAAAAGAAAAAGAAGAAGTTGAACTACTATTAAATGAAATAAATTTTGAATTAGAAAAAGTTAAAGAAAGTGATGAATTTGAAGTTTCAGATATTGCAGAAAAATATGAAGAGAAAAGTGATTTTTATTCAAAAAAAGAAATATTAGAAAAAAGATTAGAAAATATAAAAAGGGCATTACAAAAAATTGAGAATGGAACATATGGAATATGTATAAAATGCAATAATCCTATTGAAGAGGCTCGCTTGAAAATAGATCCTACAACAGAATTATGCAGAAAGTGTGTTAGTTAATTTACTTATTGTAATATAAAAATATTCTGTCTACTCTAGGTATAGCTGATTCATCACAGCTTTCCATTATAATTTTATATTTCATATATTGGCCTTTTAAATTTTCTAACTGAACAATTTCTCCTGGTTCACTTGATGTTGAAAAACAATTAGAATTATTAAGCTCAGAATCATTACCCACACAAAACTCAAAATCGACTCTTACTTCTCCTTCTCCTCCTTCTTTTGTACCAAACCATAAAAACTTATTAAATGTTGTTGAAGTAGTACTAAAATCAAAAATTGGTGATTCTAAATAACCATTTCTACAATTCTCTGTCTCTAAAAAACCTATTTTATAAAATAAAAAAAGAAAGAATATTAAACTACCTAGACCAAAAACTATAGAAAAATTTTTTAATTTTTTCAAGTAAACCATATTCTTTTGAAAGATCTCTTAACATCAAAGCTGCGCCTGCTGAGCTTGAAAATTTTCTAAGTTCATATTCATTTTCAAAAATATTAAGTTCGTCTTTAGGAAATTTTATTGAAATTTCTAAGATATTTTTTAATAAATTTAAGCTGTTTTCATACAAAGAAAAGCCTCCTATCATCACTAAACCTGCTGGTAATTTATATTCTTTTTTAATATTCTTTATATAATCTTTAACCTTAAGTTCCTCAAAATATTCTCTTAATTTTTTTTCAAAAAATTTAAAAATTTGTTGTCTCAATTTTTCTTCCTTTTTATTTATTTTTTTGCTTGTAACAGCTGCTGGTTTATATAATTCTGATTTAATTTTCTCTATTTCTTCAAGGTCTACTTTTAAATATAAAGCCAAATCTTGGTATAAAATTTCAGAGCCAAAATCAAATACTGCCATATCAACAAGTTTTCCTTCATTAAAAATCCCTATGCTTGTAGTTTCGCCACCAATATCAATTAAACCTACTCCCATTTCTTTATCTTTTTTAGATAAACAAACCTTACTAGAAGAATAAATAGAAGGAAAAATGTTATCTATTTCTAAATTCAATGCCTTAAAGATGTTTTTAATTTTTTCATAAAAAGATCTAAAACAAGTTATAAAAAGAACATCTGCATCCAATCTTTTACCTGCAAAGCCTAAAGGATCTCTTACTTCTTGTATACCATCTATTAAAAATTTTAAAGGTTCTTCGATTAAGACTTCTTGATTATTTAAAAGCAAAAAATTTTTTGCAGTTCTTATTGTTTTTTTGATATCTTCTTCTTTAACATTATCTTCAAATATAGCATGCCCTTTTTGTATATGTTTTTGAAAACTGGGTAGTGTTAAACTGATATTAAGTTTTTCAATTTTCTTTATCTCAAAGGTTTCTAACGTATTTTCTAAAATATTATTTATTAAAGAAATTAAATTTTCTTGTTCTATTATGTCATTTTTTCTGAAATATTCATTTTTTAAAGAGGTATTATAAGATATTAGCCTCCCATCATAAGTTTCTTCCAAAACAGTAAATTTTATCTCGTAATGGCCTAAGTCTAATCCAAAATAAAAATTTCTCATCCTTCGTATTTAATATACTGAATATATCTTCTTGCCATATCTAATGCTTTTTCTAAGGGCCAACCTTCTTTCATTTTTTTCTTAATAAAACTTTGAATTTTCAATCTATACATTCTATATTCCTTTTTCCTTCTTTCATTCATAGGCCTTGATCTATACATATTTTTTTTAACTTCAATAGCTAATCCAGATTTTTGAAATCTTGTTAAAAATCTTCTCAAAAATTGTTGCAATGTTTCTTTCTTTTGTTTTTTTGCTTTAATCCTCATTTTTTAAAATTTTATAAATTTTTTCTAACGGCTCTTTAGGTGGATTATAAACTACTGAATGAATCGACCCGCCTTTATCATTTTTAAACCTTGGAATAATGTGAATATGCAAATGATCAATAGCTCTTCCAGCATTTTTACCTTCATTTATACCAATTGTAAAATCTTTTGTATTTAATTTTTCGCTAATTCTTTTTATTATATATTTCATAAACTTCAATAGCTCTATCCCATATTCTTCTGGTAAATCAACAAAATTTTCTATATGTTCTTTAGGAATTATCATAGTATGCATAGGAGCATGCGGATTGATATCTAAAACAGCAACAAAATTTTCAGTTTCATCAATCATATAGCTATATATTTCTTTTTTTGCGATTTTACAAAATATACAGCTCATTTTAATCTACTTTTTAACTCCTCAATTAATCCATCTACAGGAATTGTTTCTTGGGTTTTATCAAGCATATTTTTCAGAATAACACTACGACTTCCCATTTCTTGATGTCCTATTATTATACAATATTTTACACCAAGTTTATCTGCATATTCTAATTGAGAAGTCAAACTAGTTTTAGCAAAATTTTCTGCTACATTTATATTATGCCTTAAAAGTAAATCATAAACAAAAAATGCATAAGGTTTTGCTCTTTCAGCAGCATAAGCTATAAAAATTTCTGGTTTTTTACTTACTTTCAAATTAATTTGATGAAGTTTAACAATTTCCATCAATCTTTCTATGCCAATAGCTCCTCCAACTCCAGGAGTTTGTTTGCCACCTAAAAATTTAATCAAATAATCATATCTACCGCCACCACCAATAGCTATAGGTGTTTCAACAAAAAATATTTCAAAAACAGTTCTAGAGTAATAATCAAAACCTCTTACAAGATGTGAATCTAATTCATATGGGATCTCTAGTTCTTCAATATATTCTAAAACTTTCTTAAAATGTTCTTCACATTGTTTACATAAATGGTTAACTAAAATAGGAGCATTCTTTTTTATCTCCTGGTCTTTTTCGTTCTTGCAATCAAGCATTCTCAATGGATTAATAGCATATCTTCTTTTGCAATCTTCACATAAATTTTTTAAATACTTTCTATAATACCTTTTAAGCACTTGTTTATATTTGTTTCTATCATTTAAACAACCTATACTATTTATTTTAAAAATAAAATCTTTTAGCTTCAGTTTTTTAAAAAATCTATCAAAAACTTGAATAATTTTAGCATCATAAATAGGATCTTCAGAATTCAAAACTTCTAAGCCCCATTGATAATGTTCTCTATATCTACCTGCTTGTGGTCTTTCATATCTAAACATAGGTCCGAAATAAAAAAGTCTAACAGGTTGAGGCCAGGAGTGCATTCCATTTTGTAAATAGGCTCTTGCTATAGATGCGGTTCCTTCTGGTCTTAGAACATATTTTTCTCCTTTTTCTTTTCTTTCTACATGAAACATTTCTTTTTCTATAACATCAGTAGATGCTCCTAAAGAAGCTGTGAAAATTTCTTCTTTTTCTACAACAGGAGTCCTTATATATTCAAAGCCATATAAATATGAATGTCTAATTATCTCATTAAATAAACCTAAGAAAAGTTCAGCATCTTCTTTTATTAAATCATGCATACCCCTTGGAGATTGAGGTGCTATTTTAAATTTCTTCATAAATTATTAAACTTAATTATCTTAATCAACCTTCCTAATGGGCTTATTTTGAATGAAACTTTGCCTATTATCCTATCTTTTTTAAGAGGCCCCCATCTTCTTGAATCAAAACTTTCATTTCTATTATCTCCCAAAACAAAATATTCATCATCTTTTAATTGTATCTTCTCTTCTCCTAAGTCAAAATCTTCATTTTGAAGGTATGGTTCTTCTAATTTAAATCCATTAGGATTTTCTTTGTTATAAATGTAAATATTTCTTCCTTTTAAATAAACTGTTTCACCTGGTAAGCCAATTACTCTTTTAATATAATATTTCCTTTCATCAACAGGAGGAATAAAGACTATAACATCACCTCTTTGAACAGGTTGAATTTTAGTACAAATTTTACAAATAATTAAATAATCAGCAGTATGATAGTTGGGTTCCATACTTTCTCCCATTACTATAAATGGCTCAAAAATAAAAAATCTCACGGGCAAAAAAATTAAAAGAAAAGTTAAAATTACTTCTATAATTTCGAAAATTTCTAATTTTTTCATTAAAATAATTATAATGAAAAACGATACAAAAATCAAACTAATTTACGGTTTAGGTAATCCTGAAGAAAAATTTAAAAATACCCCTCACAATTTTGGAAGAGATTTAATTGAATCCTATCTAAAACAGAAAAAGGAACTTCAATATTCTATTATTGGAAAATACAAAAATATTTATCTTGCTATCGGAAAGGTTTATATGAATGAATCTGGTTTAGCTTTAAAAGAAATTTTATCTTATTTAAAAATCAAACCAAATGAAACTTTAATTATTCATGACGAAGCAGATTTACCTTTTCTTTTTGTAAAATTCACCTTTAATCAATCAGCTTCTATGCATAAAGGCGTAGAATCAATTTACAAAAATTGTGGTAACCAAGTTTGGAGAATGAGAATAGGTATCCAAGATAAAATAAGAAGAAAAGCTGAAGAAATAATTTTAAAAAAATTAAATAAAAATAAATTGTCGAAATGGGTAGAGGCTAAAATTAAATTTAAAGATATCTTAGACAAATTAAATATTTTGCCAATAGAAAAATTAAGTTTACCACGTGATTTTTTTTATAAATAACCAATTTCTTTTAAATAATCTCTATATTCCCATTCCCATAAATCTTTGCAAGCTAAAAATCCTTTAAAATCTTCTTCTGGGTTCTCGAATTCTTTTAATTCCCACTCATAAGTAATTTCACCAAACTTATGTTCGCAATTAGGATCTCCTTCTTTTATTTTGTCTCCCATGCTTCTTAAATATTTTTTGGCTCCACAAATTTCACAAATCTGAATTTGATTAATTCTTAAAATATACCTTTTTTCTACATATTTAGGCAGAACTATTTTTTTACCAGATTTATCTAACAAAAAAGGTTCTTCATTTAAAGCATAAAAGTAAGCAGCTGTTTGAAGGCGATAATCATCATAAACTTCTAAAGCTGTTTTTATATCTACTAAAGAAAAAACTCCATCTACTTCTGCTAAAATGTCAAAAGTTCCACTATATCTATAATTTGAGTGTTTAATTCTTTTTTCTATCCAATCTTTTTTTGAAAAGAATGAGTGCTCTTTTAAAAAATTTTCAAAACCATTTTTAAAACCAATATATTCTGGGGGTACAATAATTTCTCTTCCTCCTACTATTGCTTCTAAAATTTCATGAACAATTGTTCCTTCTTGTGCAGCTTTCGATTTCTTTTCTTGAGCTACTTCAAAATTTTCTTGAGCAGCATAAAAGTAATAAAGAGCAGGCTTGCTTTTAATATCAACAATAGAAGTAACTCTTGGATACCAAACGCCATTTATTATATATCCATGTCTTTTTTTAAATTCCTCTAAGCTCATCTCCCTTTTCATTTTTCTTTCTTTATAATTATAAATTAAATGGAAATCGTACAATATCCAAATTTAATTTTAAAAAAAGAGACAAAAAAAGTTGAAAGTATTGATAAAAATATAAAGCAGATTGTAGAAAAAATGAAAAGGATTATGGTTAAAGAAGGAGGCATTGGACTTTCGGCTAATCAAATCGGTATTGATCTTGCAATTTTTATTGCTAAACCAAAAGATAAGTTTTATGTTTTTATTAATCCTGAAATCATAGAAACTAAAGGTGAAGAAATAAAAGAAGAGGGTTGTTTAAGTATTAAAAATAAATATGGTTTGGTAAAAAGAGCAAAAGAAGTTAAAATAAAATACCAAACTTTGTCTGGCAAAGAAAAAATTATGAAGGCAAAAGGGCTCTTAGCTCATATTATTCAACATGAATATGATCATTTAAAGGGCATATTATTTATTGATAAAGCTATGCAAATTTATGAAATAAATTCCAATGACTAAAAAATTAAATTTTTGTTTTTTTGGCTCAAGTAATTTTTCTATTTATGTTCTAAGAAATGTTTTAAAACAATACAAACCTGAGATAGTTTTTACTTTGCCGGCTAAACCTAAAGGTCGGGGTTATAAATTAGAGCCAAATGTTGTTTATTCTTATGCTCTTAAAGAAAAACTTCCTGTAATTGAAATTAAAGATTTTAGCAATTTTAATTTTAATTTTGAATTCGGTTTATTAGCTGCTTTTGGTAAAATCATTCCTAAAGAAGCTATTGATAAATTTAAAAAAGGTATTATTAATGTTCACCCTTCTCTTCTGCCAAAATATCGAGGTCCTAATCCTATAAGAGAAGTGATTTTAAATGGAGAAAAAGAAACTGGTGTAACTTTATTTCTGATAGACGAATTAGTTGATCATGGACCTATTATAGCCCAAAAGAAAATAGAGTTAAAAGGAAATGAAAATTACTTAGAATTAGAAGAAAAATTAGGCATTTTAGGAGGTAAATTGTTTAATGAAACTATAGAAAAATATTTGTCTGGAGAAATTAAACCTATACCACAAGATGACTCTTTAGCTACCTATACAAGAAAAATTGAAAAAGAAGATGGAAAATTAACTTTAAATGACATTTATTTAGTTTGGGATAGAAAAATTAGAGCCTTAAATCCTTGGCCTGGTACCTATATCATTATCAATCTAAAAGGCGAAGAAAAAATTCTAAAAATTTTTGCTATAGAAAAAATTAACGAGAAAAATTTGAAAGATAAAAAAATTAAAATAGGAGAATTTTTCCAATATAAAAATGAACTTGGTTTAAGACTCCAAGATGCTTATATTGTTATTAAAGAATTGCAATTACAAGATAAAAAACGAATGAGCTCTAAAGAATTTCTAAATGGCTATAAATTAGGCACTTTCGAGATTAAAAACTAAATGACTTAAAACAACTGCAAAAGCAATCCCAACATTTAATGATTCTTTTATCTTACCTTTTTTAGGGATTTCTAAAACATAGTCACATAATTTTAAGTTATCTTTGCTTATGCCTTTAATTTCATTTCCAACAATAAGAGCGATTTTTCTATATCTTTTTCTAAATTTATAATAAGGTATTGAATTTTTTGCTTGCTCAATAGCAATTATTTTATGTTTTTCTTTTTTTAATTCTTTAATTAAAGGTTTTAATCTAAATTTTCTTTCAAATTCTAAATTATTTTCAGCACCTAAAGAAGTTTTAATTACTTCACGATGAGGAGGTAAAGGAGTTATACCTACACCAATAATTTTTTTAACTCCTAAAAATTCTGCCGTCCTTAAAATATTACCAACATTAAAACCTGATCTTATATTATCAAGAACAACAATAATTTCCATTAATTATGTAATGAGTATAAACTTAAAGTTTTTATGGACTAGGATAAAAAACATTAGGAATAGAGGTGGTAGGAAGTAGATTTTTTTGAGGACCAACTTCGTATAAAACAGTGGAGTCTCCTCCATCATTCGTTTCTGCATCTGTCATCACTTCTAAATTAGCATCTAACTCAAAATTTAAATCTTTAGTGCAAGCATAAGTATAGTAATAAGACGGATTATCATTATAATTTGAATTTCTTGGATCAATTGGTAAAGCAGATAAGTTAAGAGTTGTTGCTGAAGCAAATCTAACAGGTAACCAACCTGTTCCATCAACTTTAGTAGATGTTGAAGATGTCGCTCGAGTGAAAGTTCCAAAACCTGATGGAGAAGGTATATTAATTGATAAGGGAGGCTGAGTGTTAGCTGAATAATAAATTGTAGCAGAAGCATTTGGTAAGCATCCATTTATTCCACCTAAATCTGCTGTCAACACAATAGCTGAAGGATTTTGAGCAAATTCTGCGATATAAGTTTGGATAGCATTAGCTAGTCTATTTAAGTCAGATTGTCTTTGAGTATCTCTTAATCTAGCAAATATTTGTTGAGGTTTTATAACTGCTACTAATATACCGACCAAAACTCCGATGATAGCTAAAACAACGATAAGTTCAATTAAGGTAAAACCGACTTTTTTGTTTTGCATTTTTTAAAATGTTCTA
>Ga0326762_1000053_pt1 | contig 60974 bp, 49 predicted proteins | sample NORPS_S_FD_207669 | JGI IMG/M metagenome (GOLD analysis project Ga0326762, IMG submission 207669) | Hot spring sediment microbial communities from Norris Geyser Basin, Yellowstone National Park, WY, United States - NOR.PS_S | ecosystem: Environmental > Aquatic > Thermal springs > Near-boiling...
AGGAGTTTTTCGTATTCTTCAAGTTTTTCTGCCCACTCTATGAAAATCAGACTATTTTTGTCTTCTTTGTATTTTTCACAAATAAAATTTACTACCTCTTCAATTTCTTTTTTGTTTTCTAACCTGTAAAGGTCTATATGAACTATATTTTTCTCTTCTCCCCAGTACTCTTGTGATATGCTGAAAGTTGGAGATGTTATTGCGTCCTCATCTATTCCTAATTTTTTTGCTACACCTTTTATGAAGGTCGTTTTTCCGCTACCTATTTCTCCAAAAAGTAAGAAAACTCTATTTTTGCTAAATTCTGAAATTATTTTTTCAGCTATACTTTTCGTTTCATCTGGTGATTCCGATAAGAATGAGATAAATTTTTTTTTTATTTTTTCCACTTTATCGTACATCCAACAGGTTGAGTTTCCTGAACCTCTATCTTTTTACCAGAAAGTAAGCTTTCAATAGCATCTTTGAAATAGTGTTTTTTCACTTTTGATTCATCTTCCCAGTTATCGTCTGGTGCTCCATGATATACAAGCTTCCATTCAGAATCAAAAAGGAATATTTCGGGAGTCCTTTGAGCTCCGTATGCTTTTGGAACTTCTTGACTTTCATCAAAAAGATAAGGGAATGGATATTTTTTCTCCTCAGCCCTCTTTTTCATGTTCTCAAAAGAATCCTCCGGATACTTTGTGGGGTCATTTGCATTTATAAGAACAAACTGAACTTTTCCTGCATATTCCCTTCCCAATCTTATAATTCTATCTTCCCACGCTTTGACATATGGACAGTGATTGCACCAAAAAATAACTGCTATTGGTTTCCCTTTTTCAAACGAAGAAAGAGAATATATTTTACCGTCTACTCCTGGCAGCTTGAAATCTATAATACTATCCCCTATCCTCATATCTTTGAAAATATAAAACTTCTGGATTTATTTTTTATTTTTTTGAGTTTTTTATCCGTTGGTTTTGCTTTGGGAATTATAATATTTTTCAGAACTTCGCAAAAATACTATAAATTGAGCATATGGGATAAAAAAATATGAGGAATCAGAATAAAATTTCAGTAAGAATTTACGGAATGACATGTTCAGGTTGTGTAGCAACGGTAGAGAAAACTATAAAAACTATTGATGGTATAAAAAATGTTTCAGTAAGCTTAATAGATGGAACAGCAGAAATTATTTTAGAAAAAAATGTAAAAAACATCGCAAAGGAAATATCGGAAAAAGTAAGAGAAAAAGGATACAAAGTTGAAACTAAAAAAGCTATTTTTTTAGGAGATATAAGTTGGATAATTCCTCAAAAAATAAAGGAGAGTTTAGAGAAAATAAACGGTATTGTTTCAGTAAAACTAAATCAAGCATCAGATGAAATAGAAATTGAATTCGTTCCCGGCTTTATAGAAATTGATAATATAAAAAATGAACTCAAAAAACAGGGAATAAAAATAAAGGGAGTTATATCAGGCGAAAAGCAAGAAATCTTCCATGATGGAACCAAAACTTTAAAAACAAAATTTATCTTCTCCATACCGCCATCCACATATTTTATCTTCAAAATGCTCTTTGGATTTCATACTCCACACATAGTAGATTTTTTTGTTTCAACACCTGTGATATTATTCTTATCATCATACTTTTCAAAAGGATTTTTGAGGAAACTCATATCTTTTTCTTTTGATATGAATTTTCTTGTATCAATTGGAATATATTTAGGATATTTCGTAAGCACGCTATATGTTTTCTTTCCAAACCTCTTCAGAGAAGAAGTGATGTTCTTTGAAAGTTCAGTTCTCATAACATCTATTATGCTTTTGGGAAAGTCAATTGAGCTTTCCGCAAGGAAAGATATACTGCCAGCTTTAAAAAAATTATCAGAACTTGAACCAAAAACAGTAAAAGTCAAAAGAAATGGTGAAGAAATTGATGTAAAGTTTGAAGATGTAAAAGTAGGAGATGAAATAATCTTGTTTGAAGGAGAAAGAGTATCGCACGATGGAATTCTGATAAAAGGTATTGTAAAAGTTGATGAATCTCACATCACCGGCGAACTTGAACCTAAAACCAAATTAGAAGGAGAAAAAATATTCTCAGGCTCTCTTATTTTGGAAGGAAGTGGAATTTTGAAGGTAGAAAGCGAAGGCGAAAACACCATTTTGAGGAAAATAATTTCATCAGTAAGACAGGCTCAATTCTCAAAAAGCAGCATTGAAAAATTTGGAGATAAAGTGTCTCAGTTTTTTGTACCCTCTATAATAATGATTTCACTTTTTGTTTTCATATATTGGATACTTGCAGATAGTTTTGTTTTCGCTCTTGAAAGGGCTTTATCAACAATAGTTGTAGCTTGCCCTTGCGCTTTGGGACTCGCAACCCCAACTGCTGTAGCATCAGCAATAGGAAAAGCCCTCTCTAAAAAAATACTCATAAGAGATGGTTCAATATTTGAAATTTTGCCAAAAATAAAAGTCGTAGTATTTGACAAAACCGGAACTATAACAGAAGGAAAATTGAAACTGAAAGATATCATCTTGTTTAACCCAGAATACGAAAGAAAAGAAATTTTATTTTTACTTTCTTCTTGTGAGATGAACTCAAATCATCCGATAGCAAAAGCAATTATAAGCTTTGCTTTATCTGAGGGTATAAAGCCCAAAAACCCAGATTTCTTTTTCAACTCAAAAGGAAAAGGAGTTTTCGCAAAAATCTACGGAAACGAAATAGTTATCGGCAAACCCGAATTTCTTGAAGAAGCAGGGGTAAAAATTGAAGAGAAAGAAAGGAAAAAGATTGAAAAGATTTTCAAAGAAAATAAAAACACCTCAGTTCTATTTGGAATAAATGGAAAATTGGTGGGAGCTTTAACTTTTGAAGATAATATAAAAGAAAAATCAAAAGAAGTAGTAAATGAACTCAAAAAAATTGGATTAAAAGTTTTTATTCTGACAGGAGATAAATTTTCAGTTGCAGAAAAAGTAAGTTCTATTTTAGGAGTTGATGGATTTTTTGCCGATGTTCTTCCGGATAAAAAAGCAGAAATAATAAAGAACTTGCGAAAATACGGAAAAGTTATGATGGTGGGCGACGGAATAAACGATGCCCCAGCTCTGGCTGAGGCAGATGTTGGAGTAGCAATATCATCAGCTTCTGAAATCTCAAAAGTCACTGCTGATGTAGTGGTAGAAGATATAGACCGAGTTACTCATATATTCAAACTTGGCAAAAAAACATTCTCAATAATAAAGCAAAATTTCTTTTGGGCTTTTTTTTATAATTTAATACTAATACCTATTGCAGCAGGTATGCTATATAACTTTGGAATATTTTTGAAACCTTTCATGTCAGCAATTGCTATGTCTTTTAGCTCTATTTTTGTTGTTCTGAACTCCTTGAGAATAAGAAAAAGATCAGGAGAGAATTAACCCCCTGGGTCATTTATTTTCTCCGAAAATCATCCATATTTTTTTTCTTAACTCCAAAAATTCTTTCGGAGCTTGAGATGGATACCTTCCATAAGATGGGAAAACTCTGTTTGACAAAAAAATGCAAAATTCCTTTTTTTTGTGTTCTATCCAAAAACCACAACCTGTAAAACCAAGATGTCCAAAAAGAATTTTATCTTCCAAAATAAAAGAATCAAAACCTAAAAAAAATCTTTCCCCCTTTTTTACTATTTCCTCACCCTCAGAGAAATTTATATTCTCAATAAAGTATACGCAGAACTTTGTGAGCTCGTAAGCGTCTGACAGAAGTCCCGCATGCAAAGACAAACTATTCATATAATATGAGTTTTCATCATGAACCCTCAAATCATAAGATGTTTTCACTATGTATTTTTTTTCATTTTCAGGAGCGTAGTTATAAAAATAAATTCTATTTGCTTTTAAACTCAACTTTACATCAGAAAAAAGTTCTAAAATATTTTTTTGTGTTTTTTTCTCAAAAAATCTTGTGAGACAAATAAAACCTATATCACTATATACGCACTTTTCTCCGACTTTGTAGCACAAAGGTGAATTCCAAGCCTCATCAAAAATTATCTCCCTTAATTTATGAAATTCTAAATTTTTTCTTTCAACATCTTTTCTTTCATATTTTTCTTCAACTTTTTCAAACAAAGGTATGTGAGCACAAAATCCAGCTTTGTGAGATAAAATATCTTTTACTTTTATTTTTGCCTTCTCATCTTTATCTGATTTTGGTTCGCCCAAAAAATCGTAAATTTTTTCATCAAGCGAAGTTCTCGTATGAAAAAGTATTGTGATTCCTGCTATTGGCTTTGTCAGTGATGCAATATCAAAAAGACTTCCTCTCTCACATCCTATATATTCCTCGTAGTAATTTCCGAAATAATCGCCCATCAGGAGAGCACAAGCCGGATAAAGTTTTAGCTCTTTCTGACCTAATTCAGCCAACTTTTTTGCTCTATCAAACCTTTTTTTGAGATCCACAGATTTTAAAATTATACTGTGTTATGATTTTTCATGCACTTTTTCTGCTTTTTCTTCTCAGAGAAAATAACAGCATCATAAAAGATATAAAATCAATAGGATTTGAAGATTATGTGAGAATATCTTTGGAACTAAAAGAGAAAGTAGATTTTAATTTTTCAGCAGATAAAAAAACTATATCAATATTGTTTTCACGAAAAATATCACCAACTAAGAAAATTATTCAAATTAAAGATATAAGGAAATCCAAAATTACAACCTCAACTTTTCAAGCTGAGCTTCAAAAGAATAAGATAGAAATCAAGTTCAAAAATAATTTCTCAGTAGCAAGATACTTTGTTATACCTTTTCCATACAAGATAATAATTGATGTTGGCTTTAAAGAAAAGGAAATAGAAGATTTTATGAAGGAGAATGAAAGAAAACCAAGAATAGTTATAGATGCTGGACACGGCGGAAAAGACCCAGGAACAATCTTTGCTGGTATGAAAGAAAAAGATATAACTTTACTTGTAGCAAAAAAACTATATGAAGAAATGAAAAAAACGGGAAAATTTGATGTGTTTTTGACAAGAGATAAAGATGTTTTTTTGGAGCTTGAAGAAAGAAGCGCAATAGCAAACGCGTTAGAATGCGATGCTTTCATATCAATTCATGTGAACTCTTCAAAATCACAAGCAAAAGGATTTGAAATTTACTACTTTTCTCAAAAATTCTCGGAATATGCTTTCAAAATTGCACAAAAGGAAAACGGAGTAAAAATGGGAAAAGATGAATCAATTGTTTTCAGCATATCATCAGATTTCAGAGAAGATTCATCAAAAAAACTCGCAAAAACCATAGCGGGACATATAAATAAACTGAATACAGTAAGAAGAATAGAAGGGGCTCCGTTTTATGTCCTTGCAGGAACTTTCTGTCCATCTGTTCTTATAGAATTAGGTTTCATTACAAACCCAGAGGAAAGAAAAAAACTTAAAGATAAAAATTATATCTCACAACTTACGGAGAAAATATATATTGCAATTGAAGAGTTCATCAACTCTTATCTTTATCAGAACTCCTATCTTTAAAAGTTATTTCAATTTTCAGTTCAACCGATGTATCAAGAATAACTCTTTTCATCAAACCGACAATATCAATTGATTTAAAAAAAAGTCTCAATTCTTCCCTCAAAACATTGCTTATTGCCTGAACCAAAATTTTTGAAGCGCTTGTTCCCTTTTCTGCTATCAAAGAAAGAATATTCCATACTGCCGGCAAACGAGAAAGCAAACCTTTTATCTCCTCATATATCTCTTTATCTTTGTCTTTTTTTTCTTCACGATTTTTTTCTTCAACTTGGCTCTCAACCTTTGATCCAGATTTTCTCTTCATATACCTCATAATACAATTTTAGAAACTTCTTTTATTTTATTCCTTAATCTTGCGCAATTTCAATTTCCTCAACTATTGCGCATATTTTACCGCCGCACCTCCCCAATTTTCCCTCCAACCTTCTCAAAACTTTCTCAATTCTCTTCTTGAATTCTTTCAAAAATTCCATCCTTTTTTCTATCCTTTCTTTTTTCATTTTGATGAACCTTATAACATGCTTGCAAGGTGCCCTACCCGATTCAGCTGTATCAATCACAACCTTTATTTCATCAAGTGTGAATCCTAATTTCTTTGCTTTCTTTATAAACTCTATCTTTTCTATTGCTTTTTTGTCGTAAAGCTTGTATACCGATTCCGTCTAACCACAAGGAGAAATCAGCCCAATCTTTGTGTAGTATCTTACCGTGCTCGGAGCTACTTTACATCTTTTTGCAACATCTCTTACTATAAAATAATCGTTCCCCAAACCCATAATTTATATGTTATTCAAAGATACAAAAAAATTTGCTTTTCGTCAGCTTATAAAATTTCCTGAATTTTAAACCTTAAAGCCCACTTCAAAGTTCTAAATTTTTAGGTAAAACAAATAAAAAAACAAAGAAAGGAGGTGAAATAACATGGCAGAGAAAGAAATTAAAAAAGAAGAAAAAATAACTTTGTGTCCCGCCTGCGGTCAGTGTCCCGAAATCACAATAGATAGAAAAGAACAAAAAGTAGTATTCTACGAAGATGGAGAGGAATTCATATTGACCAAGGAAAGGGGAAATTTTATATGAAAGAGAAAAATTTTAAAGAATAGATAGAGAAAGGGGAAAAGATTTTTTAACAAATTAGCAAAAATTTTGTTGTTTTCACATAAACATTCCCACAAGAAAATAATTTCAAAATATGGAACAGCAAGGAATAAATTTGAGACCACCAGAAGAAATAAGGCAAATAATAGATGCTCTTTTTAAGTTCATAGAGTCTGAAATTATACCTCTTGAAAAAGAAAATAAAAAACTACTTGAAAGCGAAGTGAATATGTATGAACCAAATGGTTACCTCAAAAAAGAAGTTTTAGAACTCAGAAAATATGTCAGAAAAAAATCTGCAAAAGCTGGGTTTTTGAATATGTTCGTCCCAAAAGAATTAGGTGGTATGGGGCTTGGACCACTAACATCTGTTTTTGTAAATATATCATTACATGCAAGATATGGTCCCGGAAGACCACTCATAACATCTGGGAAGGGATTACTAATTCATCCTCTTATAGCAGGTTTCGTAGATGGTCCATCTCCCGTTATTTTAGAACTTTCGGATGAACTCAAAAAAGCTTACTTGCCATCAATGCTTGAAGGAGAAAAAACATTGTGTTTTGCCCTGTCTGAACCAGAAGCAGGGTCTGATATATGGTCACTGAAAACGCGAGCAGAAAGAAAAAACGGAAAATGGGTAATAAATGGACTGAAACAGTGGATCACAAATGGTCCGTATGCTGACTTTTGTGTAGTTTTCGCAGTCACAGATCCAGATTTACTAAAACAAAGAAAAGGAGGAATAACGGCATTCTTTGTTGAGAAAGAAAGAGGCTGGAAAGTTCAATCTGTAATTCCATATATGGGACATGTGGGATCTGATACAGGAATACTATCTTTTGATAATGTTGAGGTTCCAGATAGCCATGTTATAGGTGAAGTTAATTTTGGGTTCATAAAAGCTATGCAAGGAATAGACATAGGAAGGCTGGCAATAGGTGCAATATGTGCAGGACTTTCTGAATGGGCATTAAATCAGGCAATTGAATATTCAAAACAAAGAAAAGCTTTTGGAAACCCAATAGCAGAATATCAGGCAATACAGTTTATGCTTGCCGACATGTATATAGACACATATACTTCTCAGGTTCTTGCAATCCACTGCGGATGGAAAGCAGAAAACTCAGATAGAATACCGGTTAAAGAAATTTCAGCAGTTAAAGCTTATTGTGTTGAGGCTTGTCAGAGAGTTTATGATAGAGCAATTCAAATTTTCGGGGGAATGGGACTTACTAACGAATTGCAACTCCAAGATGGTTGGCGACTTGCGAGAACTTATAGAATACCAGATGGAACCTCCGAAATACAAAGAAGAACAATAGCTCGCAGATTACTAAAAGGAGATACATCAATTCTTTAACAGCAGTAAATTGCAATTTTATCTAAAATTCTAATTTTCTGCCTTTTGTACCTCATTTACAGATTCCTTATTCGCAGATGGTAGATGTTTTAACCTCACAAGATTTATTTTTGATCTTGTTGAATCAATAACTTCTATTTCCCATCCATCAAAGATTATTTTCTCTCCTTTTTCTGGAATTCTGCCAAGAATTGAGATTATTGTTGAAGATATTGTAGAAAATCTCTCATCTATGTTCACTCCAAGTTCTCTATTTATATCTCTTATTGGTGTTTGACCTTTTGCGTAGATAAACTCACCGTCCACCCAGAAATTTTCTTTTTGATCAGAGAATTCATCTTTTATAGAGCCAACAATTTCCTCTATTATATCTTCCATAGTTACTATTCCCTCAAATTTACCTTGATCATCTATTATGCAAACCATGTGGGTTTTCCATCTTCTGAAATCTCTGAGTTGATCTATAACAGATTTATTCGGTGGAGCATATTTTGCAGGTTTTAATATTTCAGGATATAACTTTACTATATCTGAAATCTTCATATTTTCATCTGGGATTTTGTCAGGAAACATAAAAAGAAGATTTTTTGAAAGTATTATTCCTAAAACTTTACCATCTGAGATTAAAGGATATCTTGTATGTCTTGTTTGTTTTATTTTTTCTATCGCTTCTTTCAAAGTCATATTGTAATCTATTGTTTTGACATCTTCCGCTGGTATCATGATATCTTGGAGCTCAAGCTCTGCAAGTCTTTTTACTCCCTCTATCATCTTTATCTGCTCTTTTTCAAGAATTTCAAGCGGTATATGAGTTATCATCTCTTCTTCACCCATAGATTTTATTAGTCTCTCAATAGGTTTTATAAGAGGAGATAGAATCTGCGAGGGTAGATACATCAACCTCAATATTATTTTTGCTATTTCGTGAGAATTTTTTATCCCCCATACCTTCGGTAAAATTTCACCAAAAACTATTATAGTTGCTGTAATAAAAACTGTCGACAAAATAACAAGCTTGCCACTTATTCTACTTACCTTATATGTTATAAAAGATGCAAGGAGTATATTTGCTATGTTGTTTAAAATCAAAGTTGCTGCAAAAAATTTTTCAGGCTTTCTCAGAAGCTCATATATTCTGTTATCTTTTCTCACAGAAGCGATCAATTTTTTCCTCTCAGAAGAATAGACTACTTCCGCCATAGATGAGAACGCAGATAAAGCTAACAAAGATAAAAAGACTAACAAGATTGTATATAATTCCTCTCCCACCTTTTGATGAATTTCTTATAAAAAAACAAAACTAACAGTTTATATTCAAGTAGTTATATTTTAGTAATTCCTGAACTCCAAGAGGTATTTTTGAAACATTCTTACTTTCTTTCTTTTCTTTTTTTCTCTTTCTCCTTTCTTTTTACTTCTTTTCTCTTCTTATTCTTGCGAGTTCTTTTTCTATGAGGCTGTAAAAATCTCTTATTTCCTTGTTGTCTTGCAATATTTTTTGTTTTATCTTCTCATTTATTTTTTCAAGTTCTTTAATCTTTTCAGGATTATTCTCCGCCTTTATTTTTTTCAAAAACTCTTCCCTGACATTTTCTTCTATCTTAATTATATCTCTTTCTGTTTTTATTCCATATTCCCATATAAGTTTTTGCGCAGAATCCCTCTTTTCTTCTTGTACCTTTTCCCATATATCTTTTCTCATAACTATTCCCGCCGAATATATATACTGAGGAACAGGAATATAAGATTTGACAAATTTATTCCACTGTAATGCATGAAGTGCATAGAAAGTATTAAAAACTGTATCTACCATACCTGTTGCGAGGGCTTGTAAAACATCGGTTATCTGCAAAGGAACAACCTTGAAAAGTCCTACTAATTCAATGGCTTGATACTTTGCGAGCACATCTCCTATCCATACCCATAAAGAAGAACCCCAAATATTTTCCGACTTTGAGAATATATACACAAAACCTATTGCAAAGTGGCTCAAAAGAACATATCCTTTCTCATAATATCTTCTTGAAAGCTCTGGAAAAAGCCTATCTCTCACTTCAAAAAACTCCTCATACGACTTAAAAACCTGTGGTATATCATAAGCTCTCACTTCGGGTGAAATCATCTCCAAACCGTGACTTGTAAGACCAGCAGCGTGTAATTGACCAATTCTTATTTTCCTTACTATATCAGCTTCATCCCCCATAGCTGCTCCTGCATAAACTATAACTTTTACATCATCATACTCTAAATTTTTCTTTATTTTCATCGCTACATCATACCAGTATGAACCCTCAGGAGCAATTGAGGCAAACTTTATTACAAGACCAAAAAATATATTCACAAAAACCATTCTTACAAATTCAAATTAAATTTTAGCAGAATTTTTATCTTGAAACAAAAAAAATTTTTTATCTAAAAAATATTTTAAATTTAAAAAACTTTTCCTCAAAAAATTTTCTTTTTTTATTTACAGTTCAAAAGTATCTCCAAAAAAGAACTGTTTAGCTTTTATTGATTTTATTATATCTTGTGGTGTACCGCTTTCAACTATTTTACCATCATAAATAAGATGGATTGTCGTACACAAACGCAAAACATCCCTCACATTATGGTCAGAAATTATTATACCTATACCCTTTTCTGAAATAGATATGATAAACTCAATCAAAGAGGCAACTGATTTCGGATCTATTCCCGCAAATGGTTCATCTAAAACTAAAAACTTCGGAGAAAGAATGGAAAGTCTTGATATCTCTGCTTTCCTTTTCTCTCCACCAGATAGCGACTCAACTTTCTGATTTAGCAAATTTTTTATTCCAAATTCCTCAGCTATTTTTTCTATTATGTTTTTGCTTACCCCTGCAAGCTCACAAGCCACTTCAAAATTCTCATATAAAGTCATATCCTCAAACAAGGAACACTCCTGGGGCAAATAAGCTATTTGACGCTTATAAGGAGGATAATCTGTGATGTCTTGACCATCAAGAAAAATTTTTCCTTTGTCTGGTTTATAAAAACCTGCTATTATAAGAAGAGTTGTTGTTTTCCCAGCTCCGTTCGGTCCAATTATTGCAACTCTTTCCCCTGACCTACACGAAAAAGAAATACCATTTACTACATTTCTTTTTCCTAATTTTTTTTCTATTCCGTGAACCTCAAGCATCAAAGACACAAACAAAATCTTGAATAGAAAATTAAATTTTCAAACAAAACGAAACAAAAACAATTTTCAAAATTTTGCCGAACTCTATTATTTAAAGAAAAATCTATTTCAGAAGGACTAAAATTTAAGTAGATATTCAAAACATAGGATAATGAAGAGATTATGATAACGGATATAGAAGTTTTCCAGGTATTCAAAAATTCTGCTCTTGAAATTTTAGAGAAAGCAATAAATGATATAGATGAACTACGCTCAAATTTTAATGAAAAAAAAATTTATGATATATTTTCTGCAATACACACAGTAAAAGGGGAATCTACGTTTTTTGGACTTGATGAAGTTGCAAATGTTCTGCATCAGCTTGAAGATGAAATATCATCATGGAGAGAAAAAAAATTTGCAACTGAACAAGAGATAGAGAAATTCAAAAATGGATTAATATTCGCCAAATCAAGAATAAAGGCAAAAGAAAATCCTGAAATATCTTCTCAGGAAAATTTTTTGGAAGAGATGAAAAAATTTTTTGATGAATATTCAAGAGCCATTGGCAAAAAGGCAAATCTTGAACTCAAAATAAATGGATATATTGAAAAATCAGAAATAGCAAAAATTATTCATATTTTTGTCAATCTTATAAGAAACGCATTAGAACATGCTTTTAGGGGGAGAGAAGAAGGAAATGTAAAATTTTTTGTAGAGAAAGAAGGAAATAAAATAAAAATACATTATGAGGATGATGGAGCAGGATTTTCTCGCACAGTACTTGATAAGATACAAAATGAAGGATTTCAAGCTCTTGTCGGATTATCGAAATCAGCAAGCTTACACTCTGGGCGAGGTATGGGACTTTTTTCTATATACAAACTTGTCAGCGAAAAAAAAGGAGGAATCCTAATACAAAACAAAAATGAAGGAGGCTCTTATATTTTCATATATTATTATTGCGAATAAAAAGTTGCAAATGCTAAAATTTAATAAGTTATTTATTAAGAAAACTTAATTTTTTTCTGGAATTTTTAAAAAAAGAAATTTTCCCTAAAATATGAAATACTTTGTGAAAATGAAAAATTTTTAAATGGAAATCGTAAAATAAAAAGTTTAAGACCAAAAGTAAAAAGGAGCAAAAAGAGATGACGTTAAGAGTCCTTGCAATAGGGGCTCATCCAGATGATATAGAGTTTGGCTGTGGAGGAACTCTAATTAAACTGAAAAAACTTGGAAGCGAAATTTTTCTGTTCGTAGCAACAGCAGGAGAACTTGGAGGAGACCCCGAAATAAGACTGGGAGAAGCTAAAAAAGCTGCTGAAATTCTTGGAGCTGAATTAATCTTCGGTGGAATGAAAGACACATCCTTGATTTACTCAAAAGAGCTCATAACAAAATTAGAAGATGTTATAAAAAAAACAGAACCATCTATAATTTTTGTAAATTTTTATGAAGATACTCATCAGGATCACTACGCCCTCTCCAAATCTGCAATAACTGCAACAAGATATTCAAGAAATGTTCTTTTTTATGAAGTTCCAAGTACATCCGCGACTTTCAAACCGGATGTCTTCACAGACATATCAGATGTTCTTGAAGAAAAACTTAAACTCCTTGCCGCTCATGAATCTCAAGTTTACAAAGTAAATATTGGGAAACTTGATATACTTGAAGTAGCAAAATCAACAGCGAATTTTAGAGGAATTCAAGCAAGATGTGAATATGCGGAGGGATTCCATCCATATAGGTTCCAGTTCCTTGAAATCCTTGAAGTTATGAATGGAAAACCAAAAAGTTCAAAAGAATGAACTCAGAGCAAAATAAATTTGAGAGCGTAAGACTTTTCTTCAAAGAACCAAAAGGTTTCTCGGTCGTTTTCGTTATTTTATTTTTATCAAATGCCTTGTGGAACATAACCGGACTTCCCCAAAGCCTTTTTCTTCTTCTTTCCTCGTTTTTACTTTCGCTCATACTTACCCCATCTATGTATGAGCTATCACGAATTTTAAGAATTGTAGATAAACCTGATGATAGGAAAATTCATTTTGGGGAAGTCGGTAGAATAGGGGGATTAGCAGTTGCTTTGGCTTTTGCTGGTGCGATTTTACTCTCTGAAAACTCCTTCCCCCACAAATACAAAATTGTAATGGTTGCAGGAGCTATTATAGCCCTTGTCGGACTTTTAGATGATATAATAAGCATACCAGCAAAAATCAGATTGATAGTTCAGTTCTTTTTAGCTCTATGGGTTATAGATAATGAAATTTCTTTAAGACTTTTTCCCACTCATGAAACCTGGGGGCAAATTCTCAACTCATCACTAACTATAATATGGATAATAGGATTCACAAACGCTTACAACTTCATAGATGGTCTTGATGGTCTCGCTGCAGGTCTGGGAATAATAATAGCATTTTTTATTTCACTTATCTCCTATATCAACGGTCAGCCAGAAATTTTTTCTCTTTCTGCCCCTTTAATTGGAGCTCTTTTTGGATTTCTTGTTTTCAACTTCAATCCTGCATGGATTTTTTTAGGAGATGTCGGAGCCCAGTTTTGTGGTTTTGTTCTATCTTCACTTGCAGCAGATGTTGCATGGGCTTCACCGGGAGAGTACTGGAAAGTATTCACTTTACCTATGCTGACCTTATGGGTTCTTCTTTTTGATATGATCCAGATAACAATTTTCAGAGTAAAATATGGACTTGTCAAGAGCATATCTGAGTGGCTTGCATTTACAGGGAAGGACCATATACACCACAGATTATTTTTTATATTCGGAAGTCAAAAAAAAGCAGTTATTTTTCTTTATATTTTATCTTGCGTTCTATCTTTTTTTGCTATAATTTTGGCAAATTTAAAGCTCAAAAATATTGAGGGGATTTTACTATCGGCTATTATATTTTTCATCTCAATTTTATCTCTTTTTATACTTGACAAAAAAACAACAAAATTTGCATTTGGGTCAAAACTTAATTCAAAATCAATAATGGAATAATAATATCTTCATTCTTGTGGATTTACTCCGCTCACAACTTTGAGGTATATTTCTTCAAGAGAAGGAACCTCTTCATCAACTTTCACTGGTGTAACTCCGGATTTTGATACTAAATCTTTTATTAAATCTTTCCTTATATCGTCCTCTGATATAACGGTTATTTTTGAGTCTTCTAATTTTACACCTTTTATTTTTTTGAGATTGCCCCCCACTATTGCATTATATGCAATTTGAGCATCCTGAGAATTTGAAAACCAAAAGAGAAATTTCCTCTCTCCCTCAATAGCCCCTATGCTATCAAGATACTCAGAAAAAACAAGACGCCCCGATGATATTATTATAACCCTATTGCATATTTTTGTCACCTCACTCAAAATATGAGTGGAAAGTATAACAGTTTTATCTTTTGATATTTCTTTTATGAGATTTCTTATCTCCACAACTTGCTGCGGATCAAGTCCGACAGTAGGTTCATCAAAAATCATAATCTGTGGATCGTGAATTATTGCCTGGGCTATTCCAACTCTTTGCCTATATCCTCTTGAAAGGTTCCCTATTATTCTGCCTTTTACATCTTTTAGCCCACATTTTTCAAGTACAAAATCTAATCTTTCTCCGAGCTTATTTTTTGGAACTTTTTTCAGTTTTGCAACAAATTTCAGATAAGAAATAACTGTCATATCAGAGTAAACGGGAGGATTTTCGGGTAGATAACCTATCAATTTTTTGGCTTCCACCGGATTTTCAAGAACATCTATTCCACAAACTTTAACTTCTCCCCGGGTAGGTGGCATATATCCTGTAATTATTCTCATAGTTGTAGTTTTGCCAGCTCCATTCGGTCCTAAAAATCCGAGTATTTCCCCTTTTCCTACCTCAAAACTTATATTGTCTACTGCTAATCTATCTCCGTAGTATTTTACTAAGTTTTTGACCTCAACAAGAGGCTCCGTTCTTGATTTTGTATTAAGCTCCATACTATAAAGACTAAAAAGTTAAAAATAATTCGCAAATTTATCACGAAATTTATATTTTTTTTTGTTTTAAACTAAATTTTAGCTATATGACAAGTCAAGATAACTTAATTTTTCTTTCTATTTTGTTTTTTTGTTTTTTTGCTTTTTCTTGCGGCAAAGATAACACATCACAATTAGACAAATTGGAGAAGGAAACAGAAAAACTGAAACAAGAAATTGAATTTCTAAAAAATAACACCACACAAATAGATAAATTAGAGCAAGAACTTGAAGCTCTCAAGAAAGAAATTAAGGCTGATATAGATAAGATGATAAAAGGAACAGTTTATATCACATCTTCCGTGCTATTGCAAGATAGCAAATGGTCAGATTTGTTTGAAAATACAATAGGTTCAGGAGTTGTATATAAAGGCTACATCATAACAAACAGACATGTCGCTGAGCCATATTCAATTTTAGAAAATACCACAGGATTTTACTCATGTCCTTTAACAAAATGCCAAGATTTACAAAGAACTCTAAACTGGTATAGACTTCAAAGGAGTTGCTACCTTGATGAAGATTGTTATAAATCAAGAGTAGTTTTCCTGTCTTGTATGTATATGTTGTCTCTATACTACTCAACAGGTAATCTTAATATTAATGACATAACAACATATCCATGCAGGGTTCTTTGGGAAAAAATTCTCCAAGATTATGCTGCGGGCAAAAACAAGAATTGTATAAATGATTTTTTCTGGGAAAATTTTGAGTTTGAAGATATGTCTTGTTATAAAATTTATTCATCTTACCTACCAGAGGTAAGGGTAAAAACAAAAGCATATGCTTACGATGGCACAGAATTAGATGTAGCAAACACAAAATTTCCATCCTGTCGTGATATAGATTTAGCTCGCCTTGAAGTCAATAAAAACATCTCACAATTCAATTTAAGTAAGGCTGACAAATTCAATGTTGGAGATAGAGTCTTTGCAGTTGGGCAACCTCTTGGACTTGGTTGGACCATATCTGCAGGCATAGTTTCCGCAAAAAGAAATGTAAGAGACTTATATAAGCTCTTCCTTCCCCCCATATATTATGAAATATTTGAACCAACATGCGATTATAATGTTGTACAAACCGATACTCAAATAAACCCAGGGAATTCAGGTGGGGGTTTATTTGATACAAAAGGAAACCTCATAGGAATTAACACATGGAAAATAGCAGGAAGTGAAGGGATAAGCTTTGCGATAGATTTTTCAGAAATAGAAAATAATCTATTCAAGTAAGGGAATAAATCCATACTCAAATGATTATCTATGAGAATAGATTCCAAAATATTACTGGATGCACTACAAGAGATTTTTGAATCAGACATAAAAGGTAAAGAGAAAAAAGCGGAATCACTGGTATCAGAAAATCCCGTAGTGTTAAAGTATATAGAAAACAAAAAGAAAATAGATGAGTTAATTTCCTGGGCAACGGGAAGAAACATAAAAATAATTCCACCAATAGAAAGAGATGTCCTGAGAGTTCTGGTAGCTGAAATCTTGCTTGGAGTAGATGAGAAAACTTTGATTTCTCATGCTGTAAAACTCTCAAAAAAATACCTCTCAACAAATTCTCACAAATTCGTAGTCGCTATATTATACAAAATTTTAGAGAAACTTAACCTAAGTTGCTAGTCATAGTATTCCGAAAAATTTGACCATAGCAATTTACCTCTTCTTTTCATTAAATCTTTAGGATTTAGTTTCCCTTGATTCTCTCCAGAGAGAATGAAAGAATATAATCACCCCAATCGGCACATGAATATGGTCTGTACTCAACTATTTGAGATAAAGATAAATAGACTTTATAACGCTTACCATTACATACTATTTCCCCACTTTGAGATGGAAAAATCTCTATTTCTTCGTTGCTGCATCTGAAAATAGCTGATGAATTTCTTATGGTCCCACAATCAACATTTTTATTCTTCACAGGGCACCCCATATCTTTTAGCGACACACTAAAACCAAAATTCTTAATACCATCCAAACCCTCTAAAAAACCTGTAGAGATCCCGAAATAATCCAATTCTTCTTCTCCATCTTGAACACTATAAATTAAAAGCTCATAACTAGTTGGCCATCCAACATAAACAAAAATCTTAAATCTGTACTTTTTCCCAACTTCTAACTTTATTTCCGGAGCATTTGTTCTCATAACGCATTTTTCATCTATTTCCCAAGTTTTAAGCTCCTCCTCGGAAACATTCATCAATAGTACGCATTCAGCTCCAATATAACTTCTTTTAAACTTCTCTTTAAATTCAATTCCATTATTATATTCATCATTATATGGGGAATAAGATACACGATGTATTTGGATAATTTTAAATCTTACTTTGGATCCTTCAGTTGATATAACCTGAATCTCTGCGTCGAAAAGTCCCACCGATTTAACCCATTTAGCCTTACTTTCCCTATCTGAAATTTCCGACTGCTCATCAATGATAAATAATGGTTGATAGATCAGTACTTTTCTATACAAACAAGCTTCTTTATTTTTAATATTTTCTCTGCTTTTATTTAGATCAAGACAATTTATCGAGAATAAAGAGAAAAAAAAGAATAATGGCATAAAATAAAGTTTCATAAAATTTTCCTCCCTCTGGGAATTATCCTTTTCAGAATTAAAAAGAAGAAAACAAAAATAAATGAGGTTATAATAGGAGATATACTACTACAACCCCCACCACCTCCCCCGCCTCCACCTCCACTACCACCACCGCCACCACCCCCTCCGCCACCTCCATCTGATGGAGGAGGAGTACAATTTATATAGTCTCCTGTGAATATGTTATTGAAGCGAGAGGTTTGTCTTTCCTGATTCCTTTGTTCACATGAAAGTGGTAAGTTAGCAACAAATTCAGCATAATTTTGAGGTCTGAATGTTAGAGCTTCCAAAGTTATCCTCCACGGGAAGCTTGCACTATCGCACGCTCTCCGACCAGCATTTATATGATATGTACAATCTCTATCATCATTGGAAACATCATCAAATAAATCCCAAATAGCTGATGTAACATAACCTTCATTCTGATCCCCACATCCGAGATTTCCCTCTCTACAATATCCACAATAATGTCTTATCCATCTATTTTGTGGATTATCATCCGCTAATCTTATTGTCGAGCCCTCAAGGTTTATGCAATTCACACGATATCCTGGATTCCATGGCAAACCTTGCCAACAACTATATGGAGTATTAAAACTCACCAAAGCTACGGCATTTGCAAATCCCTCAGCCCATGCTAACCCCCTTTTTTGCCTCTCATCAGTAAGGTTATTTGAACAAAGAGTATGAGGTCCTCCCGGTGAAGGCCAATCTCTAAATCCATACAGCCTATCCATAAGAGCATGTCCGAATTCATGGGCTACAATTGAAGCTTCTGCTTGGTCAAATATTATATAAATCCTTCTGTCAGAAGTACTATAAGAACTATTATTTCCAGAAGCCGGGAAAATTATTTCATAATCACCTATGTCTTTCCCACCGCGAGCATTCTTGTTAACTGCATAGGCTGTATTAGCAAATCTGAAAACCCAAAATGCCCTCAAAGTTGTATCGTTCATATCCTGTGCGCTTCCTACCCTAACTGTCCCTATATTATACGTCCCACCTTTGAGTCCATCTCGTTCCCAGACAGTCTGGGAATATGTTCTATTTGTACCACTTCTGAAAACTTGCAACTTCCCATTACAGGCAAGAACAACTATGTAAGGATCTGGATTAGAACCTAAATCATATGCACAACCATTACAACTAAAATAACCAAACCCATCTGTTCTTGCTGAACAAATAAAATCATCTGGATTTAAAAAACCATCCGCATCATAAACATTTATTGAAGCTCCAACTAACGGAATATCTTGAAGTGAATAGTTTTCCCTAATTATAACTCGACCTGAAAAAGTATAGCATTCTTTCCCTTTCACCATTATTCTTCCGCTCATTCCACTCTCCTCGCTACTTTTCTGTGGTTCAATCTCAGAATCGGTCGGTTCAAATTCAATATCTACATCCTGAGGTATATAAGGTGGAAAATCATAAACTTGTTCAAGATCAACTGTTATGAGCGGGTCGGTTTCAGATTCAAGTCTAACTTCTCCTAAAGCGACAGGATCATCTGCATATGCTATCGGTGGATAATATGCCGCTCCCTCTCTCTTTTCATATCTTTCAAGTCTCTTTTCCAAAAGATATATTGAGTACTCAGCGGGATCAAAAGCCTTTATATCTCGCCTGTGTTCTCTTACGATAAAAAGAGTTCTGACCCTAAACTCTAAAAATCCAGAATTATTCTCAAAAACTGGTTGATATTCAAGTCGAGCTCTTATAGGAAAAGTTCCATAATTCCCACACATTTTTATTGGAACATAAAAGCTTTTCACTTCATTTTTAGAAACTTCTCCTATCCTGAACTCATTTCCTCCTATCATCCTCACCTCATCAGGTGCTTCAACTTTTATAAAAACTTCCTTCGCATCAAAAAGTAAAAATGCAATATGAAATATAAGAAAACCATCAGGAGATCTTGGATGATCCTTGAAAACAGGATCCCATATAGACTTGAATTCAAAAACAAAAACAACAGGTGATTCCCCAGCAATCTTTTCCATATCCTCCAACGATGGCCTATATGGATATTCCTTCCACCTTTTCCAGTTCTCAGAAAAATCAGACGCTATCTTGCCAGAAGCACAAAGATCTTCTTCATCTGCTTCTACTGATCCCTCTTTCTTTGCTATTTTAACTTCAATACTTAATGGATTAGCTAAATTGAAACCTTCAGATTTTACATGAAGTGTTCCTTCATATTCACCAGCCAAACCTGAGAACCTAAGTTTTACTGCGTTTCTCTCATTAGCCTTTATTTCGTTGAACTGCAAAGGCTCCACTTTCAATATTTGAGATAAAGAAGGAGTCATCCAAAGTTCTACATTTTTAGCTTCTTTATCTGACTCAAAATAAACTTCATACACAATTTCCTCGCCTTCTTCAAAGTTTACGCTCACTTTTTCGGGTATCCATTTAATCTTTGGTTTTTGTTTACCTAAAAGAATTTCTGGCGCAATAAGAAGAAGACAGAAGCCTAAAAACAATAGTATTATTTGCCGTCCCCCCCCCTACTTTATTCTTTATCATAAGTATTACCTCCTTTTTGTTTTTATAAAATATAATCATTTTTTCCGAAAAAGTCAAGAAATTGAGCGATTATACAAAAGCTACATGACCACTGAAAAGAGGAAGGATATAGCAAAAGAAAGTTGGTTAGATGAGTTATCAAAGAGAAAGCAAAATTAGCTGCTTTGCTTTCTTACCTCTCTTTCTTTCAAGATGAAAAATATCGCTGGATAGACTATAAGTTCTAAGATAAAGCTTGTTATAAGTCCTCCTACCATAGGAGCCGCAATTTTTTTTGCAACATCAGCGCCCGGACCAGTACCCAACATAATTGGTAAAAGTCCGACTATATTTGTAAGAACAGTCATAGCCTTCGGTCTCAACCTTTTCACAGCACCATAAATTACAGCTTCTTTTAGATCATCTAAATTCATCGGTTGTCCTTTTTCTTTTTTCCATTTTTCATAAGCCATATCAAGATAGAGCAACATAACAACTCCTGTTTCCGCATCAAGACCTAAAAGGGCTATTATGCCAACCCAAACCGCAACAGATAAATTATATCCGAGAATATGAAGTAAAACCAGAGCTCCAACGAGTGAAAAAGGAACAGCTAAAAACACAATCAAAACTTTCAAAACAGACCTCAAATTTATGTAAAGAAGCATAAAGATTATCATAATTGTAAGGGGAATTATCAGCTTCAATTTTTCTTTAATTCTTACCATGTATTCGTACTGACCAGACCACTCCCAAAAATATCCCTGTGGAACTTTGATTTTCTCCTCTAAAATCTTTTGAGCTTTTGCAACATAAGTTCCTAAATCTATTCCCTGAACATCTACATAAACCCAACCTGTGCGATAACCTTTCTCTGTTTTTATAGAAGACGGACCTCTTACAAGTTTTATCTCTGCAACTTGCTCAATCGGTATATTGCCATACTTTGTTGGTATCAGAACTCTTTTAAGTTGAGATATATCTTCTCTGAAATCTCTTGCATATCTTACCTGAATTGGATATCTTGCCCTACCCTCTATCGCATAGTCTATGACTTTACCTCCTATTGCGGTTTCTATTATAGTTTGGACATCTTCTACTTTGAGTCCATATCGTGCAGCAATATCTTTTTTTATTTCAAACTCAACATAATATCCATCTATAACCCTTTCTGCATAGACCGAGCGAGTCCAAGGAAACTTTTTAAGAGCGGATTCAATTTCTTCTCCTATCTTTTCTATCACTTTTAAGTCTTGACCGAAAATTTTTATACCAAGCGGAGTTCTTATACCGGTAGTTACCATATCTATTCTATTTTTTATTGGCATAGTCCATGCATTTACGACTCCGGCAAACTGCAAAGCTGAGTCCATAGCATTTATGAACTCATCGTATGTCCATCTTCTGCAATGACCAAAAATTTTTTTCAAAAATGGTTCCAAAAATTCAGGTTTATATTTTTTTTCTACCCTACAAGGCCAATCCTTTTCTGGTTTCAAGATTATCGTGGTTTCAACCATAGAAAGCGGAGCAGGATCAAGCGGAGTGTCCGCTCTTCCGACCTTTCCAAAAACCGTGAGCACTTCGGGAAAAGATTTTATTATCTTATCTTGTATTTGAAGCAAACGAGAAGCCTCTCCGATTGAAATTCCCGGTAAAGTTGTGGGCATATAAAGAATTGTTCCCTCGTTCAAAGTTGGCATAAATTCTGTTCCGAGCTTGAAAAATAGCGGAACAGAAGATAAAGTTATAAGAAAGGCTATTGCAACAACAAAGTATCTTAACTTCAAAGAAAAACTCAAAATCGGCTCGTATATTTTGTGTAATGTTTTAGAGATGGGATTTTTATCTTCTGGTAAAACTTTTCTGGGTGCAAAAATGACCAAAAAAGCAGGAGTGAAAGTTATTGCAACAAAAGCTCCCGCAAGCATTGCAAGAGTTTTTGTTATAGCAAGAGGTTTAAATAATCTTCCCTCCTGAGCTTCAAGAGCCAAAACCGGCAAAAACGAAACTGTAATAACAAGCAAAGTAAAAAATAGAGGTCTTCCAACGGATTTCGTTGCCTCCAAAATCAAATCAAGCCTATCTTTACCACTGATATTTCCTCTTTTCTCACTTTCCTCTTCAATTTTTTTATTTACATTTTCAACTATGATTATCATAGCGTCTATCAGAGTTCCTATCGCAATAGCTATGCCAGCAAGAGACATGATGTTTTGCGTTATTTTGATGTAATACATCGCAATAAAAGATAAAATCACAGCAACTGGAAGCATTACAACTATAATGAAAGCAGACCTGAAATTAAAAAGGAATATGGCACAGATGATTATAACTAAGAGGCATTCTTCAACAATTTTCTGCAAAAGATTTTTCACCGACCTCTCTATTAAATCTGACCTATCATAAGTCGTTATTATTTCAACTCCATCTGGCAAAGTGTTTTTGATCTCAGCTATCTTCTTTTTTACATCTTGAACAACTTTGTAGAGATTTTCACCGAACCTTACTGTAACTATTCCTCCCACAACTTCACCTTCGCCGTCAAGCTCAGCCACTCCTCTTCTTATTTCTGGTCCCAAAGAAACAAAAGCGATGTCTTTTATGAAAATAGGAACTCCGTCTCTTACATCAACTGATATATTTTCTATATCTTCTTTTGACGATATAAGTCCTTTTCCTCTTATAAAATACTCAACACCACTCATTTCAATTAGTCTTCCGCCAACTTCATTGTTAGATGACCTTATTGCATAAATTACTTGCTCCAAAGTTATGTTATATGATATAAGTTTTACAGGATCAACAATAACCTGATATTGTTTTACAAAACCACCAACAGAATCAACATCTGCAACTCCGGGAACAGACCTTATTACATATTTTATGTACCAGTCGTTAAGTGTTCTGAGGCAGGAAAGATCACAATTTCCGGATTTATCTTGGAGAGCATACTGGAATCCCCATCCAACTCCTGTTGCATCTGGACCTATTTTCCACCTGACACCATCCGGTAGTTCTATACCTTGAAGGAATTCAAGTACACGAGAGCGAGCCCAGTAAATATCTACACCATCCTCAAATATAACAAAAACAAGACCAAATCCGAAAAATGACATACCCCTTACAGTTTTTACACGAGGAGAAGAAATCAGGACAGAAACAATAGGATATGTTGCTTGAAGCTCTATTGTTTCGGGAGATCTTCCTTCCCACTCAACATAAATCATAACCTGAGTATCTGAAAGGTCAGGAATAGCATCAAGAGGGATTTTTGGAATAGTTCTTATTCCCCAAAACACTACAAAAAAGAAAACTATAAGAACAAAAACTCTGTTTTTTGCACACCAAGATATTATCGCTTCTATCATCTTCTTTTCTCACCTCCTTTTTTACTTCTTTCTCAAAATATTTTTCTTTTCAATTACTAATGCAAATGATGTTGATCTTCTTTTTGTCTTATATCCTCCGCTTTTTTGAACTTTTCAATAGCGGATTTGAGTTTTACTTCTGAGTCAATAAAGAATGTTCCAGAAGATATAATTTCCTCATTTCCAGATAATCCATACTCCACAATATATCCATCTTTTACTTTTTCTCCCAACACAATCTCACGGGGAACGATTTTTTCTCCTTCTCCTTTTACGAAAACATAATATTTTTCTCCGGACCAAAGAACAGAATCCTCTGGAACCACTATTTTTTTCCCAAGCGGAATATGAATGTAAACAGAAACATACATCCCAGGTTTTAAAATCAAGTTTTTGTTTTCAACATCAATTCTTACTTTCAGGGTTCTTTTTTGTGGGTCAATATAAGGGAAGACATAAGATATTTTTCCTTGGGTTTCAAATCCTAAAATATCGCTTTTTATTATTGCTTTGTATCCGTTTTTTATAATTTTGATATCATTTTCGTAAAATTCTGCGATAACCCAAACATAAGATAAGTCTGCAATTCGGAAGAGTTCAACATCAGGAGAGACAAATTGTCCCCTAAAAACATTCTTTTTTATTATAAAACCACTTACAGGAGATCTTACAACAATATACGGAGAAAACTTTTTTCTTTTTTCATCTGATTTTTCAATAAAGTCTGCAATATCTTTTTCTGATATTCCGTAAATTTGAAGTTTTCTCTTTGCAGATTCTAAAAGTGATTGATAAAAATTATGTTGTGGATGGTCTTTTGAAATTTCCTCATAAGCTTTTGAAGTTATTATGTAATCTTGCAAAGATGCAGCAAGGTCTGGGGAGTATATTTTCACAAGAGGCTCACCCTTTGATATAAGTTTCCATTCATAGTCCGCATATAATTCTTCAATCCACCCAGAGTATTTCAAAGATATAGATTTTATTCTTCTTTCATCAATCTCAACTACTCCCGCTCCTCTTACTTCTTTTGATACATCTTTGATCTGAATTTTCACAAATTTCAAACCAACTGGAATGCGAGTTATTTCAAACTCATTAACAGAACTTTCTTTTCCGTGGTCATGCTCCTGATTATAATGATGCTCTTCTTTTTCCTGTGGATACTCTTTTTCGAGCTTTCCCTGCCCTTTGTGCTTTTCTTCTTCTTTCAGTTCTTCTTTTTTTATAGGGACAAGTTTCATTCCGCATATAGGACAATTTCCTGGTTTATCTGATACATAGTCAGGGTGCATCGGGCAGTGATATAAAGTTTTCTCACGAGATGTCTCTGACTTTGGTTCTTTTTTTGAAGGTTCTTTTTTGACAGGAACCAATTTCATTCCGCATATAGGACAATCTCCCGGCTTATCTGACACATAATTTGGATGCATAGGGCAATAATAAAGTTGAGCTTTACTTTCCGATTCTGTCCCGATTTTCTTTCCACGAGAACATGATTGAGAAAAAGAAATGAAAGGTCCGAAAAACACAATCAAGATAACCCCACCTAATGCAAAAAGTTTTTTATTTTTCTCTGATCTCATAGTTTATTACCTCCTTTTCATCTAAACCCAAAAGTTTTTCAATGTTTGCGTTGTATTTTCTGTTGAGAAAAACATACCTTTTTTCTTCTATTTTGTATGAAAGAAGTAGCGTTAATGAATTAATTACTGTGAGGAAATCAACTTTCCCGACTTCCCAGTTTGCTCGTGCGGCGGAAAAATTCAGTTCTGATTGTGGTATAAGCACATCTTTATATAATTTCCATAGCTCAAATGATGAATCAGAAAGTTCTTTGAAAGATTTGAGAAGGCTCAAAACTCTATTTTTTTCTGCTTCAAACCTTGCATAAGATGAAAGAAGAAGCTCCTGAGATTCCATTATTTTCTTTGCTTCTTTTTTTCCAAAAAAAGCTGGTATTTCAAAACTTATCATAGCTCTCATCATTCCTCCCATGGTATCAAACATGAAACCAAAATTTGGATAAGGCTCAGTCTTTGATACAAAAAGTTCCGATTTGCTTAATTCAATTTCGGCTTTCAAAACCTGCAAATAAGGAGAATGAGAAAGAGCAATGTCTTTTAGCTGTAAGTAAGGCAAATCAAATTTAGATGGAAAAATCTCATTTTCTGGAACAATATTAAAGTCAGGTATTTCTCCTAAAAGCTCGCTTATTTTTGAAGACAAGACTGAAATATCGGCAGATAAATTTATAATTTTCTCTTGGATTTTAGATATCTCAATTTGAATCCGCATGATAGAGCCAATAGGTTCTTGACCAAGCCTATATCTTGCTTGAACAGCCTCTGCAAGATCAGAGATTAACATCTTTATATTTTCAAGGATTTCTTTTTGGGAATACAAAAACCAGAGTTCAAAGTAATACTCTTTGATCTGTGTTTTTATCTCCCACTTTGTAAGTTCAAGTTTTTTGAGTTCAAGAGAAGATAATGAATCTGCTTTCTTACCAAGAGCTTTTAGTTTTGAAGGAAAAGGAATTTTTTGAGATATAGAGAACTCAAATCGTGGTGTCAAAAATGAAGCACCAAGACCAATTTCTGGGTTTGGTAACCACCACCTCAAATACTCTCTTTGATACAAAGTTGAACTGTAAATCTTTTGTGCAGATAAAATTTCTGGATTATTTTTCATCGCTTTATCTAAAAGTTTCTCCAAACTGATTTGAACCAAAAAAATAGAAAACAAAAATAAAGCCATATTCTTCCACCTCCTTTTCTTTTTTATATTTACTTACTTTGTGATTTACTCTTTTGTGTTAATATAGCTACCTTCTTCAAGTGTAAAAGAGTCAGAAGATAATTTACAATTGACGAGGGGGTTGAAACTTATCTTTTATAGATAAAATTTCTCTGCTTATTTCTGAAACTAAACCTAAACTTTCAGAATGCAAATTTTGGAAAAATTCTTTTTGATGTAAAGCACAAGGTGAAGAGAAGTTAAGACAGCAGGTTTTGTTGTAAGAACAACAATCAGAATGTGATGAAGAATGGGAAACAAAATAATCAAAAAAAAGTAGATTTTGTTTTTTATTTTTTTCATTTTTATTTTTTTCATTTTTATCTTTGCAACACTTGTGAGAGAGTTTATGTTCATTTTTATCTTTATAACTTACAAAGTTTTTTTCTTCCGATATTTTTTTTATATAGCATATAGGAGATTTTATATTATAAAGGTTATTGAGCATGAAAGACAAAAGAATAAAAGATGAAGATAAGATTTTCAGCTTACTCATTATTAATAAGTTAAACTCAAACTAAAAAATTTTCTTGTTTTCTTAAAAGTTTCCAGGTTTCCGTGAGATTTTAGAGATCAAAACTACATAACTCATAACCGAAAGAAAACAAAATAATGATACAGGTATTGTGAGAAATTCGTGAAATGTCCTTATCCCAAAAGCTTTTTCTGCTATGAAAAGAATAATAAATGTGAATTGAAGAACAACGGCAGCTTTACCAAACTTTGTCGGAGAAAAATTAAGCTCTGCTCCCTTCAATTTCCCAACTAAAATAACCAGCGGAATAATTATATCTTTGCCAAGAACAATAATTCCAAACCATTCCGGAATCATATTCTTTATAAAAAGAACAAAAAATAAAGATATAAGAACTATTTTGTCAACAGTTGGATCAAATTTCCTACCAAAATCTGATGTCATTTTCAGTTTTCTTGCAACCGTGCCGTCAGCAAAATCAGAAATTATTGCCACACTTCCTATCACAGCAGATAATTTCCATTTCTCCTCCAAAACAAAATAAATGAGCGGAAATGTTAAAACGAGCCTCAAAAAAGTTATTATATTCGGAAGCAAAAATATCTCTTCTCTTTTCATTTATTAGAAGATTTTTCTCTTTTGAAAGTAAAAATTTGATTTATCAGGAGAATTTTCAGATTTTTATTAGGTAAATTAGCTTTTCCACCTTTGTGGAACCCCGAGATTCCTCTTTATTCTTCCAAGATTTTTGATATACCACATTACTGCTTTTCCTTTCCACCAGTCTTTTTCTCTTATTCCTAAATCTTCTGCTACTTCGCAAGCCGAAAGATAACCTGACGCTAACCAAGTCGCTCCAAAAGGATGAACAGAATTTGAAAGGTAAAGATTTTTTATAAATGTCCTCGTTGCTCCTTTTACTATAACTCCAGGTAAAGGTCTATTTTTGAAAAATTGTTCAGGAATTACCGAACCTCCACACCAGTTCCCTCTTATTGCGCTTCTGTTATTCCTCCACACATCTAATGGTGAATATGGAAAAATTTCAATTATATTTTTCTTAAAACCGGGAGCGTACATTTCAAATAAATCTGTAAGCTTTTCTGCAAGTTCCCACTTTATCTTATCCCACACAGAAAAATCATATTCAAGTCTTCTTTTACCCCATCTTATAGGTATTGGTGGAACATCAAGCCAAAGAAACGCCGTATGGCATCCATCTGGTGCTTGAGATGGATCTGCCAAAGTTGGAACAAACCAGTTAGCCATAAGATTCTCAGGTATCACTCCTGAAATGAGTTCAACAGCAAACTTTTTCATCTCTTCTTGCGTTTCACCACCGATATACCCCATAAAACATCTTTGAATCCCAGGGTCAAATTCCGCTGATAACCATATAGGTGCATCTTTCAAAGCGTAATGAACTCCAAATATCACTTGCTCATCATAGCAGAAATTTTTTATTCTCGTCCTCATCTCTGATGGAATTACATCTTCATCTATAAGTTCAAAAGTTGGAACAAGCGATAAATCACTTATTATCTTTTTTGCTGTTATCTCTTCTCCTGGGAATAGGGCATCTTCACTCAATTTTACTCCATACGCTCCATCTTTTGATACAAGTATTTTTGAAACAGGGCAATTCTGAATTATTTTTACTCCATAAGCTTTACAACACCTTATAAGTGCGTGGGTCAAAGAATGCGAACCACCTTTTAGCTGATGCACAGGAAAAATAGGACCAGTCAGAGCAGCTACTCCAATGCAACCTGATGATCCAATTCTTCTGTGTATAGGGGGGAAAGCTCCAATCCACGACAGGGACGCGATTGTAGTTTTTATATAATCTGACTCAAAAAATATATCAAGGGCTTGAAACCCGTTCATATTTACGAGTTCATCCGGAGAAATTTTCAAACCAAGTCTCTGATTTATTTCTCTAAGAAATTCAAGGTTCTCTCTTACTTTTTCAAAAGACGGGGGAGTAAATAAGAAAGTATGGACCCATTCTATAACATCGTTGAATCTTTCTATCAAAACCTCAACCGCCTTTATTATAAATTCGGCATCTTTTGGTGAGAGCTTCATCCAGTTGTTTATTGTATCTTGCGGATTCACTCCCATAAGGCAACATTTACCATCTCTGAACACCTTACCATAAGCATAGTCAGTCATAACTATTTCAAGTCCGAACTTTTCAAGTTCAAGGTCTTCCATCGCCGGAGATAAAGCAGTGATCATCCATGTTGCGTGTAAATTATGCAAAAACCCTGCTTGGAGTTCTTCTGTGTCGCAATGAGCTCCGCATTCTCCTCTCGCTTCAACGACAAGAACTTTTGCCCCTGCTTTCCCCAAATAAGCAGCCGCTGTAAGCCCGTTTATTCCTCCACCTATAACTATTACATCAAAGTCAGGCATTTCATTTCACCTCCTTTCATTTTTCAAGGTATGTTTTTTTGTGTTTCACAAGAAAATCAGGTTCTTTCCACCATTTTTTCAATCCAATATCTTCTGCGATTACATTTGCCGCTATATAACCCGGACCCCCTATTATGAGCCCTCCGGGATACGTACTTGCTCCACAAAGATAAAGATTCTTGATTGGAGTCCTTGAACTTGAACATGACTCTGATGGTCTGAAATATCCCATCTGTGTCGGAGTGTAGTCACCATGCTTTATCGAACCTCTTACCATAGAAGCGATTCGCATTTCAATATCACGGGGAGTTTCACTTACAAAATCTTCCGGTGTTGTATCTTGGAAATCTTTGAGGAGTTTCAAAACTTGATTTTCTATTTCAGATTTATTTCTTTCCCAGTCAAAGTCGTATGGGGCACACATTTGGAAAAATGAGATAAATTTTCCGTTTCTTGAAAGTGTATCGTCAAATAAGCTCTGGCATGTCGCGTGTCCAGCAATTTTCGTTATTTTGTTTTCCCTCAAACCACGGAAGAAGTCAAGAACATCATCAGGTCCATCAAATCCCAAAATTGTCATAAAAGACCTATCAACCCATCTATCATCTGTTTTGAATTCGGGAAGTTTTGATGATGTAAAATGAAGTGTAAAAAATGACCATTTATCCCATTTCCACTCTTTCAAAGGTGCAATTTCTTCTCTTATATCTTTTGGAATATTTTCTTCTTTTATAAGTTTGAAGAAAGTCAGAGGCGGTGGTAGCGATGATACAACTATTTTTGAGAAAATTTTTCTTCCATCTTTGAGTTTTACTCCTTTTGCTTCTTTACCTTCAATAATTATTTCCTCAACTTCTGCGTTATCAAGGATTAACCCTCCATTTTTTACTATTTCCCTTCCCAAAGCACTTGCGAATCTATGAGACCCACCATAGCAGTAGTATTTTTGCATACCACATCGCCATATAAGTAAAGGAACCATAAACCCCATTCCAGATTCCTCCGGATCAACCCCCCACATTCCAACAAGATAAAGTAAAAAAGCTTTGAGCTTTTCACTCTTGAAGTTCTCATCTATTATCTCAACGGGAGATTTTTCTGCTATCTCTAAAAACTCTTTCCCGATTTCTGTTTTTGAAATCTTCTCATAAAACTCAACAGGGGGTAGAGGAGGATAGTAGGTTGCGGGAGCGAGAATTTCATCAACAAACCTTATAAATTTCCTTATAACCTTTTCAAACCTTTCGGCTTCGTCTATCGATAATTTTCCAACTGAATCTTTGGAATCTTGAAGCATTTTCCCAAATAAAACAGAACTTTTATCTCCAAAAATAATTGCTGATTGAACGAATGGCTTTACCCAGTATAATCCATGCTCCTCTAAATCAAAATCCCTCAATGGAGGTATATAATCTACCATCATGTGATATATGGCGTGAGTATTTGATGAGTTTCCCGGAAACAGAATCTCTTCTGTGGCAAGTCCCCCTCCTATTTCATACCTTCTTTCGCAAACGACAACTTTCAAACCTGCTCTTGCAAGATAAGCAGAGGTAATGAGTCCATTAGGACCTCCACCTATTACTACGCAATCTGCCTCATATTCTTCTGGAAAATCTTTCAGAACATCATCTTTTTCAGATGGACTATAACCTATCCAAACTCTACTCATCTTTTTCTTTTTTATCCTCCTTTTTCATCTGGAAAGTATGATGGAACTTTTTGTAGAACATCTATGAATTTTCTTATAAAAGCCATATACTGCATAAGTATTCCCATGTTCCCATCAACTTTTATTGCTCCTTGAAGGAATGCATGAATTGGGTCCAACTCTCCTTTTACTATTCCTTTCCATACAGAGTATTTTGCTCTTATTGTGAATGCAGGATTATATTGTTTTTCATCTTCAATGATTTTTGCCTCTTTCACAACTCCTCTATCTATTGAAAAGAAAGCTTTCCATGTCTCGTTGAGTTTCTCATCTGGTTCCATTACGGTTATGATTCCACCATATGTCCAGCTTTTCCCTATTTCTACGAGCTCTGGAATTGATGTGGCTATTTTTACAAGTTCATCTACCCACTCTTGCGAGGGAAACCTATATAATTTTTTCTCCTCCATTTTCTTTTTCCACCTCCTTTCTTTTTGTTTTTAAGCAATCATTTAAAATCTTTTTTCTCCATCGGGTATGTGGTAGGGTGATGGTATGAACCAATCGGGTTTTTCTATTGCACCATCGTCTATGAGTATGTGCATAAGATTGTAGGGAACTGCGAGAAGACAAAGCCCGCCCGGATATGATGTTTGATGGCAAAGATAAAGTTTGTGAATTGGAGTTCTGTATCTTGCAAGTTCAGGAATAGGTCTGAAACTCCACCACTGATCCTCGCATTCCCTTATCGCATACCAATTTCCACCTATGAATCCTGTATTTCTGAATTCACTATCTTGTGGAGTATTTATAAACTTTGCAACTATATTTTTTTCAGTCATGTTCGGAGCAAATTTTCTCAAAAGCTCAATCATTCTTTCTGCTATCTCCCACTTTGCTTTATTTACTGCATCAGGACCATCTCTGTGATACTCAGGAGGAGGAACCTGAATGTATATTGGAGATAGAACATGATATCCCGGGGGACATCTTGTTTCATCATAAATATCGTGGCAACAAACCATAATGTGCAGGCTTTCCTCTCTTTGTGGATGAGTTCTGAAAGAGAATATATCTTGAGCTTGGTTCAGAATAAAGCTGCGTGAGTCTCCCGGCAAGCAAACAACCGTTGGATAATTTCCATCTTTGAAAAACAGCTCTTCTGCGTCCCCTTTATATTTTGGAAGATCTTTGACTATGAGGTGAAGAACGAATAAGCTTCCACCGTGTAAATTTATATCTTTTATCTTTTCAAGCAGGGGTTTTGGTATATATTTCCCTTTGAGAAGTTTGAGGAAAGTTTGTTTAACATCTATTGCAGATATCACAAGCCTTTCAGCACGTATTACTTTGCCGGGATAAAAAGATTCATCCGCCAAAACAACTCCTTTTGCTTCGCCATTTTCAACCAATATTTCTCCTACTTTTGCGTTATTGTATATTTTCACTCCATAATGTAAGCAACATCTTATGAGTGCATGCATGTAAGAATGCATACCACCTTGCGGAGAAGATGAGGAGTAAGCCATAAGGAGTCCGGTTGCTATTCCGAAGATTCCCATACCTCGCCATGCGGGAAAAGGTCCGTTGTACCATGCTCCCTGACCCGCAACGACTTTCAGAGGTTCAAACTCATATTGTGTGTCAAGAAGCTCGTAAGTTGAAAGTTCCATAACAACTTCTGGCGGAAAAAGAGCTAAAAGCCCGGGAGCTTTTTCCTTCATGAACTTAAACCAGGGAAGGTCATAAGGGTCTGACCACATTTCGGGAGTATAAGGTGGTGTCCAAAATATTGATCGCAGGAAATCCTTTGTGTATGGTTCAAAAGTTTCATACATGATTTTGGTGAATTCCGCATCTTTTTTTGAGTATTTCGCAACGGATTCTATCGTATTTTTTATGTTGAACCTACCTGATATTATAGCCTTCCCGTCTGATGTTACTGTTCCTGCGAGAGTTTTGAAATATTTCAGTCTGAAACCAAATTTCCAGAGTTCAAGAATTTCTATTGTTGGTGAAGCTCCTGCGTAAAAGTAAGTCGCGTGTGGATCTATTCTGAAACCTGGGATGGGTTCTACATTTTCTGCTCCGCCTCCGCATTGGAGCCTTTCCTCCAAAACACATACTTTAAGACCAGCTTTTCCCAAAAGGGCAGCTATTCCGAGTCCATTCGGACCACCTCCTATTACAACCACATCGTATCTTTCCGATGGATAAGCTTTTTTTATTTCTTTTTCTGTTCTCATAATTTCAATCCTTACAATAAAAATAATTTAATAACAAAATAATCTACCTACCATAAGTTAGACAATTTTTATTTTAAAAATTTTTTTAGAGTTTTTATTTTTTTGATAAGATTCAAAGTAAATCTAATACGGAAATGGGGATTGTGTAATTGAATTTAAGAATTTTATCGCAAAAAATTGATAAAATTTTTTTGGTGTGAAACAGAAAAGAAAGAATCATCATTATCTTGATTACAGAATAATTTCGGAGCTCAAAGTAAAACAGGGAGATCTTTGGAGAGTTTTCAAAATAATGAGCGAATTTGTTATGGGATTTGATGAGCTATCAAGAGTTGCTCCCGGAGTGACTATTTTTGGAAGTTCAAGAATATCACAAGATAACGAATACTACAAAAAAGCTTATGAATTAGGATATATGCTCGGAAAAGAAGGATATTCAGTAATAACGGGGGGAGGACCGGGAGTGATGGAGGCAGCAAATAAGGGAGCATATGAAGCGGGAGCAACTTCCGTTGGACTTACAATAGATCTCCCAGATGAAGAACCGTCTCGCCAATATCATACATTGTCTTTGGATTTTGATTTTTTCTTTGTGAGGAAAGTTATGCTTGTCAGATACTCAGTAGCTTTTGTCATATTCCCGGGAGGTTTCGGAACCTTTGATGAACTCTTTGAACTTCTAAATCTTATCCACACAAGAAAACTTTACCCCTATCCTGTTATTTTGTTTGATCAAAGTTTTTGGGAACCAATTTTGAGTTTCTTGAAAAACAACCTCCTTGAAAGGGGCTTTATTCTTCCACGGGGACTCGAACCAATCCATGTTGTCAGCGAGCCAAAGGAAGCATTAGACTTAATAAATAATTTTCTTGTAGAAAGATACACAAGTATATTAGACCATATGCATCCTGTTGAAAGAGTAAGAACTTTAAGGCTTGTCAAAAACATAAAAAAGAAAATGTCTGATTCAAACGTTGAACATAGAAATCAAACTTAATCCTTCTCGCTTTTATACATTATACAGAAGACTGTTGTTATCACAAAAATCGTCCCACCTATGAATAGATTTTTCCCAAGATATGTCTTGAAAAAATTAAGAATATCACTCAGAGAAATTTTTTTTAAAACGAAATCTTTATATTTTCCATCAAAAAAAATTCTCTCATATGTGAATGCAACGACTATTAAAAAAATTATTCCAACCAGTAATAATACACTAATTTTTTTCTTCGGACTATCTAATTTCTTCCCTAAAAGATATCCTAAAATGAAAGTGCCAGCATAAAAAGCTGAAATAAAAGGTAAAAGATATCTACCACCTATTTCTTCCGCATTTAAAAAGAACATAAAAGCCCAATCAGGATTTATATAAAAAGCCCAAGATGATACTACTATAAAAACAAAAGGAGGAAGTATCTTCCTCCACGATTTTTTTTCAGACAGAAAAATTCCTAAACCAAAAAGAATTATTGGATCATATATTACTGTGATTTTTCACCTCCTTCCCTTCAGAGAAACTTTAGTATCGTTGGCTTTTATTCACTCTTTTCCAAAATTTTTTTATTTTCAAATTTCAGATTTTTTCAATTTGATAAATCTTATCTGCAATTCATAATAATGTTATAAATGAAATTGAACAGAAAACTTCTCCTCTCAATTTTTATCTTCACCTCAATCTTATGCAACCGTCAGCAAGAAAAAGAAGAAAATAAAAAAATCAAAATATGGGGGACAGCTATATCCGGTTTCCAGGCTGATATGGGACCAGGAGTTCCACCAGATACCAAATCAGATTGGTGGATTTGGATGCACGATGAAGAAAATCAAATTTCAAAAAGAGTTGGAGAAGACAAACCAGAAGATGGACCAGCATTCTGGAAAAACTATAAGGAAGACCTTGAACTTGCAAAGCAAATTGGGACAAACTATTTCAGATATAGTATAGAGTGGTCTCGTGTTTTCCCGGAATCTACAACAGATATTCCAGCTGATGTTGAATTCACAGAAGAAGGATTTCCAAAAAAAATAAAAATTTCTTCCACATCCATTTCTGAACTTGAAAAAAGAGCAAATCAAGAGAATATCAAAAAATACAGAGAAATTCTTGAATATGCAAGGAAACTCGGACTTAAAATTTTCCTGACTTTAAATCACTTCACTTTACCTATATGGATACACGATCCCATTTCGTGCAGAGATTGGTTCAAATCAGGAAAATCCGGACCGGTGTGTTTCGGAAAGCCTGCAGGCTGGTTATCAAAAGAAACAATAATAGAGTTCGCAAAATATTCAGCCTTTTTAGCCTATAAATTCGGCGATATCGTTGATCTCTGGGGACCTATGAATGAACCAATAGTTGTTTCAACATCAGGTTATCTTGCAGGTGATGTTGGAATTCTTGCCGGAGTAGGCTCTTTTCCGCCATCTGCTCTTGACGTTCTATCTTTTGAGATCGTGACAAAAAATTTAATTTTCGCATTTGCGCGTTCATACGACGCAATAAAAGAATACGATATCTACGATGAGGACGGAGATGGAAAAAAAAGCGTGGTATCTCTAATTTACAACATACCTTTTTTTGAGCCAGATTCTCAAAGTGAGCAAGATATTGAAGCTACCGAGAAAGCTTGGTTTGTTCAAGTCTTTTGGTTTCTTGATGCTATTTTAAAAGGAGTTTTGAGTTCTCTTGATGGTAAATCAGAAAAATTTTACGATTCTCTGAAATCAAGAGCAGATATCGTGGGAATAAACTACTACAATAGAATCAAAATAAAATATGTTCCTATTATTCCTGAGAAAAATATTGTGTTTTTACCTAAATTCCCGGCTTGTCCAAGTTATGAGCCATCAGATGAATGCCCTTACGGTATGAGCGAAGGTGGTTGGGAAATTTATCCACCAGGTATATATGAAGTTATAAAAGCTGTTTGGGGAAGATACAAAGATTTAGGATTACCTATAATGATTGCTGAAAACGGTATAGCTGATGCAAAAGACTTAAAAAGACCTGAGTTTATAAAAGAGCATGTGAAATTTGTAAAGAAAGCGTTAGAGGAAGGCATACCAATTTTGGGATATTTTTATTGGTCGCTTATAGACAACCTTGAATGGAATTCAGGATATGGCAAAAAGTTTGGACTGATAGAGGTAGATTTTTCATCTCCAGGAAGAAAAAGAACTTTAAGGAAAAGCGCGTTTATTTTCAAGGAGATAATAGAAAAAGAAAAATAAGTAAGTAACCAAGATATTGGCTAATTTTGTACTTTGTGTGAAATTATGAATCTTGTATTGTTTATTTTTTCCCTTTACTCCTACAACTTTGATATCTAATGTTTTAGATAATTCACCATATCCAAGTTTTATTTTTATGATGTCATTCGATTCTGATCTATACCTTACCGCAAACTTTATTTCTTTATCACTTCTTTCTTTCAATTTTACTTCTCCTGCGGATGCTGAAACATTCAATATATGAGAGTCAAAAAATACTGTGTTTCCCACTTTATCTTTCAATTTCACTTTTATCTCAACCTCATCTTTTCCATCTCCTTTTAAAAAATCTTTACTTAATTCAGTGTATATGCTGCTCGGTTCCCCCGCTGTTAATGAAATTTGAGTCGCTGACCTTAAAAATACTGACTTCGGTAACCTATCTTTATCTATTATGATCTCAGCTTCAACTCCTATTTTCACATCATATTTCCTAACTTCTTCCGGCATCTTCTCCGCATAAAAAATAGGATATCCCCCTTCTTCTTCAATCTCTACTATTCCATAACTTGCAGAAAAAGTCGCAAAGTAGGGAAGTTTGTGAAGTTCAATCTCATTACCTAATATATCCTCTACCCTAACCAAGAGTTTTATTTTTTCTTCACCAGTAGCAGCTAATAAATTTTTCTCCGGATATATTGAAATCTTATATGGAATCATTTTTTTCTCCGCTATCAATATTTCCTCTCCCGATGCTATATAGTATTTTCCAAATCCTAATCCTGGAATTAGAATTGATGATGTTCCACCTACTCTCGCAATTAATGAATCACCTAACCTCATTACCCTCGAACCAGCAACAAATTCTCCGCCTATAACAAGAATTTTTCCACCAACTCTTATAGCTTCTGATAGTCTCGGCTCATCAAACCTATATTCAGGAATCCTGACTTCTTGTTCGCTTTGATTCCCAAATTTATCTTTAAGTATTACCCTGAAGGTCTCCTCTCCCGGTATAACATAAAACGGGACAAAAAATCTTCCTTTTTCATCTGACACAAACTCAATTTCTCTTCCGCCTATTTTTATTTTCCCTTGAACTTCTGGTTCTGTCTTTCCTTCAAAAATAATTTTACCAGGAATTTTTAGCTTGTTGTAATAATACCTTATTAGCTCATTTCCGTTCTCATCTTTTTTGGATGACATCAAAAAAATTATGTCCTCATAAGGTGTTTTCGAGAACCTCTTATAACTTACTCTTATTCTGCCTTCCTCTGGTTTTATTCCTACTATTTTCCCAAGCGATGCTTTTGCCTTTATTTTTTCTCCCGGTGGTATGTCAAAAATCAAATCAATAATTTCACCAGATATGTGATTAACTTTTGGCTCTCTCGTTATCTTTATTGGGCAGGTTTTTTTTACTTTTACCTTCTCCCTTTTTCCATCTTTATATACGACTTCAAACTCGTCCTGATCTTCATAAATCAGCCTCCATACTGAATCTTTTATTTTTTGATTTTTTATTCCTTCAATCTTTCGTATTGTGTCTTGTATTGTGTTTTGCGATACTGATATAAGATAAAACTCCTGCTTGAAACCACATATGAATTCATCCTCTGTTAATATAAACTGCGATACAAGAAAAAATGAGATAGAAATTATAGCTCCCATCTTAAATTCATTTCTTCAATTTTCGGGGGAGTAAGGTCAACCAGTATTTTCGTTTGAGCAACTGTTTCAATTTCACCCAATTTTCCTTCTGCTAATACTTTCAGATCGTGCTCCCCCTCTTTAAAAGGTATTGAGATATCATATTTTCCGCTGGATGAATAGAAGGGAATATCATTCACAAGAATTCTCTTTATGTTTTCCCCTTCTATTTGTATTTTTACCCATTTGCCATTCTGATCTATCTTCACATAATTTATCTTTAATTTCTGTTGTTCTTTTAGCTTCTCATCGCTTAATCTTTTTTCTTCTCCTTTCGTCTCAATTTTCAGTTCTCCTTCTTTTATTTTCGCTACCTCTGGTTTGATATCCATTTTTATTTTGCTTTCCTCTCCAACGAACACTTCTCCTCCTTCGGATTCTATTTTCAGGTCCTTAATTTTTTCTTCTGGTATTCCTGGTCTTAGTGGAATCCATACACCATTTACAAATACCTTGACATTTCCTTTTACTATAGTTATTAATGATGTTTTTCTCATCAGCTCGTTGAGGGAATTAAATGCTAAAAGTATGTACAAGATTATAATAACTATTGATATTATCAGTCCCCTTATCATCCTTCCTCTCATTTTCTCATCTATGTTTGTGGGAGTTGGCATAACCAAATTTCCTATTTTTTAAATTTATACCAGATGAGTTTTGGGTTTTTTAATCTCTTCTTTCTCCAAAAACTCCTTTATCTCCTTGTTCTTCTCCTTATCTATCTCTATCCTGAATGTCTTGTTATCATCTTCCAAAATTATATCTCCTCTGAGGTTAGTAAGAATTGTTTTTGCTATTGTCAGCCCAAGTCCAATCCCCTCCCATTTCTTCAAAGTAAAAAAAGCATCAAATATTCTCGTCTTGAACTCATCTGGAATCTTCTCTCCATCATCACTTACCCTTATGAATATTGTTTTCTCTGTTTGACCAAGCACAACTTTTATTTTTGATTCTGCTGCTAAAAAAGCATTCTTTATTACCTCCAAAATTGCTACTTTAAACTGCTCCTCATCCGCGTATATCATATCCACATCCTCTAATTGAGCCTCTATCTCTTTACCCTTATCCTTAAATTCTTCAATAACCTCTGATATGACTTTCTTTGGAGACAAAGATATAAATTCCGCTTTCATTTGTATTTCAGCAAAATAAGACATCCTCTCCACTATGTTTTTTATTCTTTCAAGATTTGGAATAGCCTTTGAAATGTATTTTTGAGCACTTTCATCTTGCACTTTAACTTTCGCTATTTGCAAAAAGCCAATTGCAGATGCGAGAGGATTATTTATCTCGTGAGCAACACCTGCCCCCAAAGTCCCGACAGAAGCCATCTTCTCCGCTACGAGCAAATTCTCATGCATCTTTTTTAGTTGAGCTGTCCTCTCTTCAACTCTTTTTTCAAGTTCAAGGTTCCATAATTTGAGCTCCTCCCATGCCTTCTCTATCTCAGTTACCATAGTATAGAATGCTCTAACAACATCTCCTACCTCATCCTTTCTGTAAGATATAACTTTTTCTGAAAAATCAAGCTTTGAGTATTTTCTTGCAAGCTCTGATACTTTTGATAGCGGTTTTGTTATACCACCCGAGAGAATAAATGAAACAATAATAGAAACTAAAATCCCAAATGATGTAAAAAGGATAATTCTATTTTGTATTTTCCTCCAGGCTTTACCTATTTCTGAGTAAGGCAGTGATACAACGGTATATATTGGGGTTTGACCTACTTTCTTCACAGCTCTCAAAAATTGCCCATCGCCTCCTATCATACTAAACGCTTCATCTTCACTTCCTTCAACATATATGGTATATATTTTCCCTTCAGTTCCTACGGAGAAAGATGCGGTTATTTGATCTATGGGAGTTTTATCAATAACTACTGTGATGTCATCAGAGAAGACAATATATCCACTTTTGATGAAAAGCCTTTCTTTTTTGTCGTTTTTTATCAGGTCAGAAAAGCTCATATCTCCAACGCTTACTTCACCATCGCTTATAAAAACTATGTTCTTGATATCTTGAAGTATTTCAGAAAACGCAGTAATTCTTTGTTCCTCTGGGAGTTTCTTGGCTTTTTTTATAGATGCTATTGCTATTGAGGTTGTAGTTTCAATATATCTTGCTATTGCATCTGAGACATTTTCAGCAGTGAAAGATAGCATATTTTTTACTCTCTCCTCACATTCTTTTTTGACAAAAAGCAGCCCCCATAGAGATGAAAATCCCCCTGAACATATAACTAAAAGCACCGAAATCAAAAGAACTTTATGAAAAATCTTCATAAAATGAATTTTAAGCATTTTAGAGAAATTGATAGTTTATCACTAAAAATTTAACTGTTGATTTGTTTCCGATCAGAACAAACACTAAAATTTCAAGTACGGAGAGGTGCCGGAGCGGACGAACGGGACGGACTTGAAATCCGTTGGGGGACTTAAATCCCCCTCGTGGGTTCAAATCCCACCCTCTCCGCCAAAAATAATCTGAGTAAGGTAAAAATTTCTCCTATCTTTGGCTGCATTATCTATTTTTTCCTATTTTCTTTTCTCCACCTTCCATACCTTTATGCCGATTACCCTGATACATTTCCCTTTCAGACAATTTCGGATCTTGGTTTGAAGTATAAAAAAGATGCAATTGTACCTGTGGTTGGTTTGAATTTCTCTTTTTGGGGAAAAACAGTTGATGTAAAGGAACCAAATATTACAGATGGCTCGGTCGTAACTTTGCCAAGGTTCCTCAACTACAATTTGAGCCAGTTCGCAAAATTATCCAATAACAAATTCTCAGTAAGAGATACTGATCTTCTCTTTTCAGGTGACTACGCTTTCTTCGAAAGTTTCTTCGTAAATTTTGGGTTCTTTGTAAGGTTTAGAGATTTCGGTGGTCTGATCAATTCTTTCGGGCTCGGGGACATTAATGTTAATTTGGGATTGAAGCTTCTATCTAAACCTCTTGAAATTTTTTCATCTGGCGGAGTTGTGATTCCTCTTGCTGGGGAACCTGATGAGAATCTTGCCGCTCTGCGCAGAATAAATGTCTCTTCTTTCGGAGTTGATTTTCCATTTTATCTTTTTTTGAGACAGAACTTTAATTCAGGTTATTTAAACTTTTCTCCCTTTGTTTCAGCTGGCTACATATATAGAGTTGGTTATATTTTTTTCACCCAGAATGTCATACCAGGTGATGTTTTAGTTTTATCATCAGGATTTGGATTGAAGTTAAAAAATTTTCTTCCAACAAGTACAGATGTATCTCACGATATAAATATATTTCCTGCTTTGATTTTCCTGCATGGTTTTCCTGATCTTCAAGATTCAGGCATTTATCAAATTACTGGAAAAAGCTGGGGTGTTGTAAAATTTAAGTTTTCACCATCTTTGATTTTCAAAAAATCAGAGGAAAAATTTGGGGAAAGATCTATAAGAGATTTTGCTTTTGTTCAACTTTCCCTATATTTTACTATCTACGAAAAAAATTTCCTTTATTTAGGAGACCCAAACTATGCGATATGGAGAGCTCATTTTTTAGATAGAATTTCCCCTGGCTTTACCTCAACTTTATCTGCTGGACTTTTATTTTAACTGCTCTTTTATATAAGATGATCTTTCCATTTCTATATTTCCATTTGAAAGCTTTTTGCTCCATCTGAAATTTTTACAATTCTTATTTCGGTTTTTTTGTTTGTTTTTGATTTGTATTTTTCTTGTACAAATTCTGCAAACTCTTTTTCTTTTCCTTTTTCTACAATATTTACGGTGTTTCCTCCGAAACCAGCACCTGTCATTCTTGCCCCTATGGTGTATTTGAAATCATAAGCTATCTCAACTAATTTATCTAATTCTTCGCAAGATACCTCATACTCTTTCTGGAGCCCAATATGAGACTGTATAAAAACTTTTGCGATTGTTTCTTTATCTCCTTTTTTTATAGCTTCTTTTGCAGTAAGAACTCTTTTGTTTTCTTCAACAACAAATTTTGCTCTCTTCCAAAGAATTTCGTTTTCTCTTTTCAAAATATCAAGCATATCTTCATCTACATCTCGCAGACTTTCTATTTGATTATTCTTTATTCTTTCTTTTATTATCTTCAAGGCTTGCTGACATTCATTTTGTCTTTTTTTGTATTCTGATTCTCCTAATTTATGCTTTACGCCACTATCACAAATTACGACAGACCAGCTTTGAGGAAACTTTATATATTCAATTTCTTCTGTTTTGCAATCTATAACCATAGCGTGATTTTCTTTTCCAAATACGCTTGACATCTGATCCATTATTCCGCACGGAACTCCTACGAATTCATTTTCTGCTTTCTTTGATATTCTGACTATTTCTATTTTTTCCATTTTTAGATTGAACATCTCATTCAAAAGAGAAGACACTGCAACTTCGCAAGAAGCGGATGAGCTCAATCCTCCTCCAAGAGGAACATTACCCTTTATAATTATCTCTAAACCTCCTTTTAAATTCCATATTTTATTTTTGAGAAGAAAAATGGGACCTAAAATGTAGTCAGCCCATGTTTTTGTGGGTTTTATATTATCAAAATTTACTCTAATTTTCTCTTTTAAATTCAGGCTTTCTATTGAAATTTCTCCTTCGTGATTTGTAAATCTTCCTATTGCTACTGTTTTCAAGTCAATTGCACACGGCATAACAAATCCCATATTGTAATCTGTATGCTCCCCTATAAGATTCACTCTACCGGGTGCATATGAGACGAAGATTTTCCCCCTCAGACCTTTCGCTTTGACTACCTCGTCTATTATTACTTCTTTTTCTTCTATTATTATATCTTCTACTTGCTCTTTCATATATAAGAGATTATTTAAAGCAATTTTTTTTGTTTTTTCACAATAGTATTGTTTCTTATTAAAAAAGAAGTTATGGCGAATTTAGATTTATCCCATGCTTTGTCTTTAAAGGAATTTGGCTGGAAGATTGTTCAACTGGCACAAAAGGCTGGACTTGATATAGGTTATAATTCAATAATTTGTGCTATTATGTGTCCTGATAGTCAATCTACAACGGTTCTCTTGAAAATAAGGGAGGAAGTGGGAAAGAAAGAAAAGGTTAAAATTTTACCAAAAAAGATAAGGTATGATCTGATTTATGAAAGGAGAGTTTTCGGAGGAATTTTTTTACCCGATTTCTCTTATCATAGCTTAGAGCCAGCTGTTTTTCAGATACCAGATTCAGGTTATGATAAAAAGGGTTTAGTTGTAATCCAACTTGGACATATCGGTTATGATGAAAAGCTGGGATTCGGAAGATTTGTGAGGTACGGCAGAGAAGAGCATTCTCCATCTTGTGCTGCTATATTATCTTTATTTCAAAACGAATTTATTCCGCAAGATGCCGATTTGAGAATGTTGAAAAATTATATTGAATCTCTTAAAAGGTCAGAGGACGATATATTATCTATCACATACAGGCTTGTTGAAGAGTCTTCTCATCATACTATTTCAGAGCTCAGAAAGGTCGCTGAAAAACATAATATAAAAATTGTTTTTATCTCAGGAATAGAGATAGATGTCAGTAAGACAAAAAGAACAAAACTACATAACGACAAAATATTTGTTGTGAGAGAAGAATTGATATAATAAATGCTACTGGGTAAAACAATTTGGTTGCTTCGATTTTATAACTTTTCATCTTTTATTTTTATTTTTATCTGAATTTTTCTTAAACTTTATTTTTAGAGGCTGTGAATTTTTATGCTTGTTCTGAAAAGGAAAATAGGACAGCGAATAATCATAGGAGATAATATAATCGTACAAGTAATTGATATAGAGGGAAGAAGCGTAAAGATAGGCATAGAAGCTCCAAAGAGTGTACCTGTTGTGAGAGAGGAACTTCTGGAAAGAATAAAAGAAAAGGTAGCAGAATCTGCAATAAAGGAGGATATTATAAAATCTTTTAAGGCTGAAAACAAAAAATCTGCAAAGTAAATTTTATGAATTTTTTATTTGAAAAAACTTGAAAAAAAATGGGAAAATTATTAATTTTGAGATAAAATATTTTGCTATGGGAGGGAAAAAAAGAGTTCTTATAGTAGATGACAGCGTTTTCACCTTTGAACAGCTAAAAAGTATAGTTGAGAAAACAGGAATCGCAGAAGTTGTTGGACACGCAAAAGATGGTATGGAAGGAATAAAAAAATACAGAGATTTAGCTCCCGATGTGGTTTTTTTAGATATACTCATGCCTAATATGGATGGACTTCAGACTTTAAGAGCTATAATGAATATGGATAAGAACGCAAAAGTTGTTATGATTTCTTCACTCGGAGGAGCAGCAGAGAAAGCAGAAGAATCCTTAAAATTCGGAGCAAAAGCTATAATTTCAAAACCATTCAACGAAAAAGAAATAAAAGATATTTTGGAAAAACTATAATAATAGGAGGGAAATAGATGGGAGTTAAGTTCTTTGGAGCTTTTTTGGTTGAAAGAGGAGTAATCACAAGAGAACAACTTTTTGAAGCCCTTGAAGAGCAAAGAAAAACAAATCTCAAATTAGGAGAGCATGCAATAAGGCTTGGCTATCTTACCCCTGAGCAAGTTGAAGAAATAAGAAAACTTCAAAAAAGAGAGGAAATCAGATTTGGAGAAGCAGCCGTAAGGCTCGGATATCTCACACCAGAGCAAGTTGAACAGCTCATAAGAATTCAGAAAAGTTCCCATAAGCTTTTAGGAGATATTCTTGTTTCAAAAGGATTTATAACACGAGAAACCCTTGAAAGGGAGTTAAAACTATTTGAAGCTGAGCAGAGAATGTATATGACAGAAATGGTCTATCTCCCAGAAGGTGTAAAGGACAGAGATTTTATAAATATTGTTGTAGATCTTACGAAAAAATTCCTTTTGCGAACTGTTGATATTAATACAAAGTTTGGAGATTTCTCTTTTGAGGAATATAAACCATCTGGAAATTTTGATGTCCAAGTTGATATTTCCGGTGATGTCAAAATGAAGATTGTTTTTTCTCCTCCCGAAAGATTGGGAGAACTTTTAGTAAAAGAATATGGAATGCCGGATTCACCTCTGATGAGAAAAGATGCAATTTATGAATTTATGAACATAGTCATGGGAAATTCAGTTGCGAAGATGGAAAGGCTCGGAAAAAGAATATCAATAAGTGTTCCAAAAGTACCTAACATTTCTGGTAAATCATTCAAATATAACCTCATTTCTCCCGATGAAATTTTCTCCTTTTACTTTCAGGAATATTGATATAAGGTTTTGCTGATTATCTTGTACCTAAACCAAAGATGAATAAATTTATTTTTTATATATATATTTATATTATGCCTACCCAAAAATTTTCATCAGATGAAATTCCTTTTGACCCGAAACTTGAAAAAGCAGTTCTTGGGGGAATTCTATTAAGAGGTGATCTTATAGAAGATGTAATACAAATACTCGGGAAAAATCCAGAGGATGCATTTTTTGATCCGGCTTGCAGACAGATTTTTCTTGCTATGTTATCTTTGAGAAAAAGAGACGACGATATTACTCCCGATAATGTTATAGAAGAACTGAGAATATCAGATAAACTTGAAAGAGTAGGTGGAGAAGAATTTATTTTGTCTTTACCATCTTATATACCATCAGCTTCTTTTTTAGAAAGTTTTACAAGAAAGCTCAAAGAAAAAATGATTTTGCGCAAACTCGTTCAAAAAATGAGAACTTTCATAGAAGAAATATCATGGGGTGTTCCGAACACATGGGAATTTGTATCCCGAGTTGAAAAAGAAATATCAGAAATAGTTCAAGAATCTGTCAATCCCGATTTTTACTCTGTTGAAGACATAGTTTCTTTCGTTCAAAAAGAGGTTATAGGAAGTGAGGGAAGGCAAGCTATTCCTTCATGTTTTCCTTCTTTGGACGAAAAAATCGTTGGATTTCACCCCGGAGACTTTGTGATAATAGCTGGAAGACCTGGAATGGGGAAAACAAGTTTTGCTTTATCTATTGCATATTATATGGCAAAGGAGGGAATACCAATTTGTTTTTTCTCTTTAGAGATGCCAATAAGACTCCTTCTTTTGCGCTTGCTTTCCATGCACAGCGGAATACCTCTAAAAAGAATAATAGCAAAGGATCTATCAGAATCAGAGAGGGTAAGGCTATCAAATTCCGCAAGGGAAATCTCTTCTTTACCAATGTACTTCAACGACACCGCAAATGGTATAACTCAAATAAGGTCTCTTGCAAAAAGAATAAGAGAAGAAAAAGGAATTGGAGCAATATTTATAGATTATATCCAGCAGATTTTTGTCGAGTGGAAAGTAGAGAGGAGAGAAGAAGAAATATCAAGCATATCTCGTCTTCTGAAAGCCCTTGCGAAAGAACTTGACATTCCGGTTATCGCTCTTTCGCAGCTATCTCGTGAGCCAGAAAGGAGAGGTGATAACAAGCGCCCTCAACTTTCGGACCTCAGAGAATCCGGAAGCCTTGAACAAGATTCCGATATAGTCATTATGCTTTACCGTGACCACTATTATAATCCATGCCCAAAATCCATTCAAGATGATAGAAAAGAAAAAGAGGATTCTTTTAATTGTTGTGAAAGAGTAAGGATATCAGAAATAATAATTGCAAAAAATAGAAACGGTCCAACTGGAACTGTGTTAGCTAAATTTATAGGAGAAAATTGCTTATTTGAAGACCTAAAATACACAAAAATCTAAAAGTAAAAAATTGAAAATTTATTCTTTGTACATTTCATCAAAAATGTGTTTGAATTTTTTTTCTATTTCTCTTCGTTTCACTTTTAGCGTTGGGGTTATTTCTCCTTCATCTATATAAAAGTCCCGCTCAAAGATTTTGAACTTTCTTATGTTTTCAACTCGTGATAACTCTTTGTTTGCGTTTTCAACTGCTCTTTTTACTCTCTCGTATATAAGTGGATGAGATGATATTTTCTTCATAAGCTCATCTAAACCTTCCGGTCTTGCCAGTGGTTTTTCTGCTAACTCATCCAATATTTTTTTTGCTTTCTCTTTTTCTTCCTCATCAAGAATATTATTTTTTATAGCAAATTCTAAAGCTTCTTGTGAGTTCAAAGTAATTAAAGCAACAAGATAAGGTCTTCCATCCCCGTGGACATGGACCTGGGAAATTATTATGTCTTGCGCTTTAACTTTATTTTCTATTTCGGCAGGAGCTATATTTTTCCCACCAGCAGTTATTATTATGTGCTTTTTCCTATCTTTTATTTTCAGAAAACCTTCATTATCTATTTCCCCGATATCCCCCGTGTGTAGCCAGCCTTCTTCGTCTATTACCTCTCGGGTAGCTTTTTCGTTTTTGTAATAACCTTTAAAAACTATCGGACCTCTTATGAGTATTTCGCCATCTTCTGCTATTTTGCATTCAACACACTTTATGGGTTTCCCAACCGTTCCGAGTTTGAACTCCAAGGGTGTATTCGCGTGAGTTATGACTGTTGCTTCTGTTAAACCATATACCTCATATATTCTGAGATTACAAGCCCACATGAACTCAAGAATCTCATACGGTATTGGAGCAGCTCCAACTATGAAATATTTTACCCTTCCCCCAAATGCATCCTTTATTCTTTTTAGAACAAGCGAATAAGCAATTTTATACTTTATTTTCAAAGAAAGAGGTATGGGTTTTCTCTCGTTAAGATATTTCACATATTCTCTTCCAACTTTTTCTGCCCATCTGAAAATTTTCTGTCTTCTTTCTGGAAGTTTTGCAACTTCTTCTTGTATTCTCGCATAAGCCTTTTCAAAAATTCTTGGAACTGCTCCAAAAACAGTTGGTCTCACTTCCTTTATTTCATCTACAACTGCCTTTATGCTTGTTGCATACGCTGCTGCAAGTCCAAGATTTATTCTACCAAAAAATCCCGCTACATGTTCTGCCACATGCGCCATAGGTAAAAAATGATAACTTATATCATCATCTCCTATACCTAACATATCAGCGAAATCATCAAAAGATGAAAGAAATGCAATTATGTTCCCGTGAGATATCATAGCTCCCTTTGGATCTCCTGTAGTTCCTGATGTATAGACCATTATAGCTATGTCATCTTTTTCAATTTGATTTATTCTTTCTTGAATGAGTTTCTCGTCTGGTTCAACTGAAAGACACTTTGAAAAACTCAAAAACTTGGATGAGTCAAAGTACTTTTCACATCCTTCAGGGTCAAAAACTATTATCTTTCTTATTTTGGGGATTTTATCTTTTATCTCAATTACCTTATCTAATTTTTCTTTGTTTTCAACAAATAGCATAACAGAATCCGAATGATTAAGAAGAAATTCAATTTGGCTCGGAGATAAAGTAGGGTAAAGTCCCACCGTTGTAGCACCAGATGATAAGATTGCAAGATCTGATATTGCCCATTCAGGTCTTGTATCAGATAATACAGCGATTTTATCACCTTTATTTATTCCCTCTTTTATTAAGAAGGTCGCAACAGAATCTACTTTCTTTTTCATCTCTCCCCATGTTACCTCTACCCATTTTCCGGTTTTGTCTTTGTATTTATAAGCAAGTTTTCCATAAGATCTTTCTACTCTTTCTCTGAAAAGCTCTGGGACATTTTTTATTTTTACTTCCTCACCCCACCTCAAAATCAATCTTCCCGACGATGTTGATAGCATAGTAAAGATATTTTAAGTTTTTTCAATTGAATTTTCCTTAAACTTTCAATTTTTTGAAGTGTCACTTTAAACTTAAATGTTATCTTATAAGACCAGCAAGTTCAACGAGCATGGCATCAGAAACCGCTATTACTCTGGAAGAAGCTTGGAACGCCCTTTGAAAAACTATCATATTTATAAATTCGGTCGCAAGGTCAACATTTGAATGCTCAAGTGATTTTGCCACAATTTTCCCTCTACCCCCAACAGTTGCCTTATCAAAAGCTGGCTCACCAGAGCGAGGAGTTTCAGCAAACAAAGTTCTCCCAACCCTCAAAAGTCCGTCTTTATTTGTGAATTTTGCAATGGCAAGCTGAGCTATTGGGCGGGAAATTCCGTTTGAATAAAATCCTATAATTGTTCCATCTTCTTCAACCGTAAACTTGACAAGGGAACCGACAGCTTTACCATCTTGCTTTACAAAATTAACAGAAGATGGAGAAGCAAACTGAGTCGTTCCATCAAGTCCGACCTCAACCCCCGGCTCAGGCACAGTAAGACCAAAATTTACCTCATCCAAACTCGTTCCAAAATTTATCTCAATAGTTTGAGGAGATTCAGATTGTCCATTTTGCCATGTGACTTCAATTCTCAAAGATTTATCAAGCGTTCCATTTATTTTCTCTGCTGCAAGCTTTCCGTCTTTTGTGAATTCCAATGTCCCCAAAACAGGATTTCCGAAAGCGTCAGGTGGAGGGAAATTAATTGTTCCTCCTTCAACAGTTGCAAGAACTTCCCATACATTTCTTGAATTCGGATCAAACGGGTCTGCTTCCTGGATTTTCCTGAAAAATAAATTTATAACCCTCGGAGTTCCGAGAGAATCATAAACTGTCACAGAAGTATTAAACTGATAGGTGGTGGGGTCATCTGGGCTAAAAAATGGCAAAGGAGGAGATGGTATAACATCTTTTCTTGAATCAAGATTGATACCAAAGTTTACACGCGTTGTAGCCTTTGGAGGAGAATCAACTTGCGGGATTCTTATATCTGTCATAGGACCGACTCTTCTTATTTCTCCTGTTCTTTCATCTGTGACGACCTGCCATCCTTGAACTCGCAGTCCCTCTCTACCATCTACCAACCTATTTACAAGGAAACCGTTTTTATCTATTTCAAATTGTCCGTTTCTTGTGTAGTAAATTCCGAATCTTGGGACATCTTTTACAACAAAAAAACCATCTCCATCTATTGCCATATCGGTTTCAAGTCCTGTAAATTCAAGCGTTCCTTGAAGATGGAGAATTCTGACTTCCCCTATGATAGCCCCTCTTCCAAACTGCTCCCCTATAAAGCCTGTTGGTAGAATATCTATGAACTCCGGGCGTGACGCTTTGAACCCGATCGTATTTACATTAGCGACATTATCTGATACAACCTGGAGAGCCCGCATATTTGCCTGGATTCCCGTTCTTCCTACAAATAAAGAAGGCATTGGCATATCATTTCACCTCCTTTCTTTTTATTTTTTTCGTAAAAATTTCAAAAGCTTTTATCATTCCAGCTACCTCCCCACTTTTCTTACTCTGAACTTCTTACCTCAACAACCTTTCCAAACTCAAACGATGTATTTCCTAAACCCACAAAAACATTGGTGCCATATAATTCAACTGATTCTATTTTTCCAAAAACAAGCTTTTGAGGTTTGAACTCGTTTCCATCAGAATCATAAGCAACAACTTCAAAACTATATGAGCCATCCTGCACCATGTTTCCGTTCATATCTTTTCCGTCCCAGGAGACATAATGTTTTCCTGCTGGAAGATTTCCGAGTTCAATCGTTTTTATGGGAACTCCTCCCGGTGATAATATTTTCACTTTAACATTACGAGCTGGAATATCAAGCTGGAAAGCAGGTAGAGAAGAAACTTTCTTATTTGAAACTGATATTTTATCAGCAACAACATAAGCTGATTTTCCTATAAGAGATGAAGCTGAAAGGAAATTTGCTCTTGCTATGGATGAGGAGAGAGAATCTATTGCTTGCTTCACATTCATCGCTTGTTCAATTTGTGCAAGAATTGAAAGTTGCGATAGCAAATCTTTGTAATCAACTGATGACTCAAAATCTTGGTATTTGAGCTGCGTAAAAAGAAGTTTCAAGAAATCATCTTTTCCTATTCCATTTTTTCTTGAAACTATTCTTTGTACCTGATTTTGTATTGTTAAATCATTCAATAAATCTGAAATTTCATTTGGCATATCAATTTACCTCCTTCCTTTTTAAACAACCAAATTTATCTTACCTTTCACATTTGCAAAAAGCATTCCATGAGAAATTTTTTCCTCGTATTTAGGTTCCACGAAATTACCTCCGTAAAAGTTCAAATTTCTGTTATATCCTACAAAATTTTCTCTCCCCATACTCTCATCAAATCTACCTCCTATATTCAAATCTTGGAGGTTAAGGTTATTATCCTGAAGGAATTTTTTGAGGTCATCTTGATGTTTTGATATTTCGGCTTTAAGAGCCTGATCTTGAGTGGAGATAGAAATAGACACATTACGTAATGGGTCAACCGAAACATCTAATATGACTTTTGATCCAAAAATATTTGCTTCAACATAAGCTCTCTTTTGAAAGTTTCCTTCATTTAATCTGACAGCTTCAAGAATCACTCTCTTTATCTCATCTATTTTCTGACTGATGTGAGATTGTGAATTGGAAACCTCAACATCTGATGAAACTTCTCTTATGTGATTTTCAAACTTCAAATCTGGTCTTACAAAATGTTCGGATTTAGTATGCCGAAAATCTGAAAGATTATCCGGTGACTGTAAATCCGATTTTTTCACAGTTTCGCTTGTCTGATTTTTAAATATATCATCAATCAAATTTTCCAATCTTCTTTTTTCGTGCTTCTTTTCCGGATGTATTTCAATATTTTCTGAACCGGTTGATTCAATAACCTTATCATTGGTAGAACCAGCCGATTTGGTCTGTAATACATCCTCTATCTGAGATAAGTCCTCTTTCCTCTGGGATACATCCCCTATCTGAGATAAGTTCTCCTTCCTCTGTGATATATCCCCTATTTGAGATAAATTCTCTTTCCTCTGGGATAAATCAGCCGTTTGATATAAGTTCCCCTTCCTCCGCGATACATTAGCTATCTGAGATAAGTCCTCTTTCCTCTGGGATACATCCCCTATCTGAGATAACTCCTCCTTCCTCTGTGATATATCCCCTATTTGAGATAAATTCTCTTTCCTCTGGGATATATTCTCAACATTTTGTGGATTCTGGACATTTTGTGGATTCTGGTCAAAAGATTTTTCTAATTTTTGAACCATATCAGAGGTGTTCCGATTTGAGTTTGAATCAGGTAAAAAATTTTCCTCAGCATTTTGCAAATCAGGGAATTCCAAGTTTGGTTGATTAGCCTGATTCACATTTGGTTGATTAGCCTGATTCACAACGGCATAGCTCAAATTTGCCAGAAGAATTTCACTATTACCTTTACTTTCTCTTTTGTTTTCTTTCTTGTTATCATCCCACTCTTGATCTTCTGCCCTGCCTATAAAAGATAAGTTTTTATCTTGCAGATAAGATATAAGCTTTTTTAAATCATCAGGATCAATTAAAATTTTGCCATTGTTTTGGTTTTGATTTACTATCTTCCTTAAGACTTCCTCAAGCTGAGAGTTGCTTTGGTTCTGCTTGAGAATATCTTTCAGAACATCAACTAAAATTTTCTCGAAATCTTCTCCATTCTGAGTTTGGATGTTCTGGAACAGATTATTTGAATTTGAACCGAACAAGCTCTGTATCAGAATTTGTATAATATCGAACATGCCTATTGAAAGATGCAAACATCGTACCAGCGGGAAAATTTTTCCCAGTATTTTCCTTTGTAATTATCTATATTCCAAGTTTTTTTGTTCTATATTCCAAGCTTTTTTCTTTCCCTGTTTTGAGGTTTCTGATATAAATTGTTCTCCTTTTCTCCTTCCTTCATTATATCTTCTTCTGGCTCGGACTGAGGTGAAAAGAATTTTGGGGTGGGACCTTCTTGTCTTTCGGGATTTTTGAATTTTTCCTCTCCTTTTGGTGTAATCCCAAACATAATATCAGTGATTTTTTTTGCCTTGTCCTGAGGTAACAAAGATAATATTTTCGCAGCTTTTCTTTCTTCAACTAAATTGAGAACCTGAGCAGCAATATCTTCGCTCATAGATAATATAATTTTGACAGCATCATCGGGTGTTGAATTTGCAATAATCCGAGCCATCCTTTTGACACCCTCTTCCATAGTTTTTGATCTCTGTTCCTGAATTATTTTCTTCCCCTCCTCCCTCTGTCTTAAAGCTTCAAGGAGAGAATTTATTTGTTTCTCGTATCCTTGTATTATTGATGATAGAGCCTGCGAGAAAGAATTTTTGAGCTCATCAATCTCCTTTTTTCTTTCGTCTTCTATAACTTTCACTTTCTTCTCATATTGAAGAGCTAAATCCGAAATTCTTTTCTCATATTGAAGAACTAAATCCGACATTCTCTTCTCATATTGATTCTTGAGATCTGAAAATTTTCTCTCATATTGGAGAGCTAAATCTGAAATCCTTCTTTCGTATTGATTCTTGATGGCAGATATTTCTTTTTCATAATTGCTTATAATTTTTGTTATTTCTTTTTGGAATTTTTCTCTTTCCTTATCATACCCTTTTACGACCTCTTCCAGATTTTTTTTGAAATCTTCCTCCTTTTTTGCTAAAATTTGATTTGCCTGTGTTAATCTCTTTTCGTAATCTTGAATTTGTTTTTGATATTTTGATTCAAGTTCCTTCATCATTTTTTCATAGTTCATTATCACATCTGATATTTTCTTCTCATACGATATGATAAGTTTTTTCTGTTCAGCTTCAAATGCAAGTTTCTGATCTTGTAAAGCTTTGACTTTTTCCTCTTCTTTCTGTTTTATTTTATTTGAACACAAATCTTCAAGGGCTTGGATATCCTTTTTGAGCTTGATAAGTTCTGCAAGTTTTGAAGATATTTCATCTTCAAGACGTTTGAGGTAAGCTTCACGCAAGACCAAATCTTTCTCCCTTGACTTTATTTCATTAAGACGCTTTTCAAGGGTTCCTATAAACCTTTCCAAAGAAGGAGGGTCAAAAATTACATTACATCCATCAAGCTTAAACGAATCCTTCTTTTCTGACTTCTGCTGCTGAGCAGAAACAAAAGATGAGAAAAATAAAATAAGTGCGCCTAAAAATATTATTTTAAAAGAGAACTCATAACTTCTTTCATATTTTAAATTCTCTCTTTTATATTTTAAATTCTCCTTCATTTCAGTATTTTCAGCTATATGTTCTCATCGTTTTCCGAAAATGCTTTCCTTATAAGCACCATTTCATCGGCAAGTTTTTCCTGCTGTTTAGCTTTTTGGTTTATTTCATTCATCAAAACCCGGTAAAATAGCCTTTGGGCAAGGTCAGCTTCTTTTTTACTATCAATATATTCCCTCCTTTTCATTTCTTCTTGATGAACAAGTTCCCGTAGCTCTTCAACTTTTCTTTTCTTCTCATCTCTGAGTCCGCTAATATAATTTAGGAATTGAGATATATATAAAGGGGAGATTCCTTCCTCCATGAGATTTTTTTCAAGTTCAGAATAAATCTTTGACTTTTCGTTCTCTAAACTTGCGATTTCGCTTTCCTTCTCTTTCCTTTTCATCATAAAAAGAAAGAGTTCTCTTTTCTTTTGAGCTTCGGATATTTTTTTGAATTCAAGATATAGCTTGTATAACTTTTTCATAGTTTAATGTATCTTCAACTAAAAATTTTAACAATTTTGAGTTTTTATCGTAGTTTCGGTAAGAAAGTTGAGATATAATACGGAGAAATTTTTCAAGATACCTTTTAGCACAATCTGTTTCTCTTTTGAATAAAGATAGAGTTTTTTCTTTCCCGAGAACAGAAAGGATATTAGGAGACCCAGATCTCAAATCTTCCTTTAGGTCGTAAATATCATCCAAAATTTGAAAAGATACTCCAAAATGCAGAGCAAATAATTTGAGAGAATTTTCTATTTTTTTGCGAATTCCCTTTTTCTCTAATAGTTTTTGATCTGAAAATAATAAAGGTAATAGACAACTTATTTTAAATAAAGATGCAGTTTTTTTTGACTGAATTTGGATAACCAATTTTTCTACATCGAGCGATAAATCTAACTTTTTCTGCGACCACATAACATCAAGTATCTGTCCCTCTATTACTGAGCACATATGAGAGGCAAAAAACTTTACAGCTTGTGGAGATGAGAATATTGGTATGAAAGAATAAACCATAAGCATATCACCTACGAGTAAAGATATTTCTTGACCAAATCTTTGGAAAATCGGAGGTTCTCCTCTTCTCTCTTTTGGTTTGTCTATTATATCATCGTGCACCAGGGTAAATGCGTGGGATAGCTCAATAGAGTATGCAATCTCAAAGGCTTTCTTTTTTTTCAATCCAAGAAGAGAAGAAATAAGTATAGTGATTATTGGTCTTATCCTTTTTCCACCTGAAAGAACGGATGCTTGTATTGCATCAAAAATATCAAGCGAACCAAAATCAGATTTAACCCTCGCCGACAAAAAATCCTCAAAACTTTTCTTGAGTTTCTCTATATCATTCAGATAGTTCGTTTTTTCGGTTTCAACAATCACCTTTTCCTTTTTCTATTTTTTTATTTTTATTTTGCTTTGCAATTTTTACCTTGTTTTTTGAGTTCCAAACACTGGAGCTCTATTAATATAAAATGCCTGAGCGAAGGTAGGTCAGTATTTTCCTTTGAAGCCTCTTCAAATTTATTTTTTTTCGGCGATATAGGTTCAGGAACATCATATGAATCGGAATATATTATGTCTTTTGCAAATTTTTCCTTCTCCATCCTTTTTATGAGGTCTTCAAACAGCGAAAAGAGTTCGTTATCCGCGAAAGATTCCTCAACTTTGTCTTTTGATATAAGAAAAACTTTACGGGGGACCAAATCCTTCTCCACAAACCCTCTCTCTTTCTTTTTTCTGACCCCCTCCCCGCCTTCATACGATTCACTTTCATATGATTTATTAGCGCTATCTTCGGTGATCCTCCATATACTTCCCTCACATTTTATACAGTAGAGTAAATATCCTCTATCCAGAGACAAAATGACTACTTTTCCACGAATTAATTCAACATAGTAAGGAAAGCCATCGTAAAACCTAATAATTTGTTCGGCAACCTGCTTTTCTGACTGGAACTCAGACATATCAACTAAAATCTTACCGTAGTAGAAAGTCAGGGATTTTGAAAAGAAAGCAGAACTTTGTTCATCTAAAATCACTTTCAGGTATAATGTAGGTTTGAATACATTTTGTCTTTGAAGAAAAACCCTTGATTTCTTCCCTAATTTAACACCAAAATCTGAAACCTGAGTAAGAATGGAGTCATGGGAAGAAATTTTAAATGTTTTTTCTCCGGCTGTAATATATATGTACTCTCCGTTTACCTTTATTATTTCCCATCCAACACTTAATTGCAATAGCAAAAAAGAAGAAAAAAACAAAAACATAACTTATTAATTTAGGAATTTTTTGCATAGTTCATAATTTTAAAAAATCTTGTTATAAAGTAAGATCCAAGAACCACTTATCTGCAAGTAAGTAAAATTCTAATCTAATTTGAAAAAAATGGAAAAAACAAGTTAGGAGAAAGAATTAAAGAAGGAAAAACAAGAAGGCTTGAAGAAGGCAATTTTATTGGATGTTCAAATCAAGTTTGGTAAATCAAAGATGAAAGAGCTGAAAAATCTTTTGGAAGAAATTGAAACTTTCCTTTATAAGTAAGTGAGTGAGTAAAATACTTTTTCATCTTCCGAATCGGTAATTTATTGTGAGTTTGCAAAGTTCGGGTGTAAGGAGTGGGTCAGGTGAGCGGAGTTTTGCTCGCCACATAAGGGATGTCCCAGTAGAACCAAATGGGAAAAATTCAGCACCAGGAACAATATCAACCCAGGAAAGTCCACCATTATTTGATACAGAAAAAGATATATTACAACCAACTTCATCACATATCGGGTCCTGAGTTTCGCAATAATAAGCACTGAGTTGAGCATCTTTTATTGATGTTTTGAGGTCAGGGGTTAAGTTTTTACTTTGAGCTTTTGACTCAGAAAGATAAAACATCTTCCCCCTCGCAAACCTCACAAGTTTTGCCCTTCCATCTTGATCTAAAACAAAAGCTATATCTCCGAAGATTTCTCCTTTACTACCTTTTATACTTTTGGAATAGACTTCACGCGGGCGGTCTACATATGTGTTGTCAACAAGAGATATCCCAGAACCTCTGAAAACAAGGTTGAAATATCCAAAGTTCCTGACCCCTATTACATTTTGTAAAGGAGAGGCTCCAACTTGCGCCAAACTCCCAAATATTATTCTGCTTATATCGTAAAATATCAGACCAGATATAGATTGGGCAGTCGCTATATATTTTCCGAAAGGAATTATCTCCCATACAGCAGAAGAAGTGAGATTATCTAAAAGTAAAGAAAAGCTACCGTCTAAAATCCTCACAGCTATAACCCTTGAATCCCTTGAAGAAATAAAAAGAATATCACCTGAAATATCAACATCGTATATTGAATAGCTACCCTCAAACTTCAAAACTTTATCCGGTGTGAGATTTTCAATATCTGTAAGAGGTACTAAAAAGACTGCTTTCTCTCCCGCAACAATTGCTGAATCCCCCCAGTTTACTATCTCCCAAATATAAATCCCGGACCTCAAAGAAGATAAATCAACCTCTTTTATTGGCACATCAGTTGGAGGAAAAGAATAAATCTTAACAAAAGTGCCATCACCAACTACAACTTTATCTCCCCACAGTGAAAATGCCGTTATGTTTGAGCCAGTTATTGAAGTAATATGAGAAGGCGAGAAAGGATTATTCGTTAAGAAAAATTTTACTTCGCTTTCTTTTCCGACAACCGAAAGAGTTCCATAAAGTCCAACCGACCTTACTCCTGAATTCTCCACAACTTTCATTTCATAAGCAGTATCAAAAGGTTCAGCTATTTTGTAAATATAAAGACCAGAATTTATATCGCCTGCAAGTAATCTATCACCATAAACAAAAGATGATAAAGTTCCTCCTCTTCTCAAATCATAGAGCAAAGCTGGATTTGCCGGATTTCTGACATCAACAAATTTCACTCCTTGATTATCGGAAATAACAAGTAAAATTCCCCACTGGTCAATATCGTTTATCTGAATCCCAGAAGCAAGGAGCAAAGATGAAATGAGTTTTGTTTTTCTTGGATTTGTCGCATCAAATATATATAAATTTCCGTTGTTGGTCCCGACTGCAACACAAGGGAAGAAGAATTTAACAGAAACAGCTCTCTCACCAGCTTGTAGGAAATCAGATATAGAAGTAATTTGTATAGGAGAGGATGGTTTTTCAATTGACACGATTCTTAATCCACCTGTATTTTCTGCTACTGCAACAAGATCCCCAAACACATCTATTTTTTGAGAAGATACACCGGCTGCATTAGATGAGGGCTGAATTCCTCCAACTCTCTCAAAAGTTATACTCCGTGAAGATTGAGACCAATCATGTTTTATCTTCACAATAACTACTCCTTGGTTCCCGGCAGATATTATAATATATTTTCCCCAAACCTTGATATGATTTGCCTGCCCAGAAGGTATGGTGAAGTCAGCGGATAGATTTGCAGAGCCTATCTTTCTTGGAGAGCGGCGATTTGATACATCATAAGCAGAAAGTTCAGATGAAGATAGGACAAAAAGAACATCATGCCACAAAGCCAAAGATACAGCAGAGGTCACCCCAATCTGCGATATAATCCCCGGTGAAGATGGAGTTGATATATCTATTATTTTCAGATTGGAGTTACTGTCAACTAAAAATGCGGTTTTATCCGCAACATCTATTTCCAAAGTCCCTGCTCCCTGAGTATCAACCGACCCATCTTGAGTTATGGAATCTTTTTTGAGAACAAGCTTTCCATTATCCCACTGTGCGGTAGTTTCTTTATCGTCCATATTATCTTGCTTATCAAACTCTTCTATATATTTTCCGGAAATTTCACATTCTACCTTTGAAATTTCTGATTTATTTCCAGCTAAATCAATTCCACAAAAGTAGACATCAGAAGGAACATCTATGGTAACGCCTGTGACGGGTGCCGTTCCTGAAAGTGTATCTGGAGCATTCGGACTACAATCAGTAAGCGAGCATCCTGGAGTTCCTTTTTCACATATTTTCCAGAATATTTTTGTTTTTTCTTCATCTGACCTTATTGAAGCTGAAATAGGACCTGCGTCAGAAAAGCAGTTAGCAGGTTCAAAGAAAACCCGGGGTGGAGTTTTATCTAATATGAAATCTGCTCTGCGGAGCTGATCTGCCAACCCTCCCTTATACGCTCTGAAAACAATAATGTTTTTGCCCTCCTTTTCTAATATAATCTTGCAAGGCGATTGACATGAGTCAGATGAGCTTGTTGTAGCATCTGGGAAACTCACCTGATAGCTTATCAGAGCATCTTCAGGGATAGTAAAAATTTTGACTTCAAGAGGTATTGAGGCAGAACCGAAAATTCCCCCAGGTGGTTCAGCGTAAGCAAAAGGAGTTTCTCCAATAAGCACTATTACAGTTTTTATATCTTCCCTGTTTCCTGCAATGTCTTTTGAGAAGAACTTCAAAATTGTGTGAGATTTTATAGCTACATCTGCTGAATTTTTAGCTTTGAAAGTATTTCCACCAGCCTGGTAAAGCTTTTCTGCATCATCGGACGGCGGAAAACCATCTACTGACCAAAATATATCAATAGTAGGAGATTTATCATCTGATGCTATCAAACTCACAGTAATGGGATTTTTACACCTTACAACATCCGGAATTTTTTTATCACATCCTCTCAAACATTTGCAGCTTTCAATCCCTAAAACAGATGTTTCCGGAGGAGATTTATCTATAAAATATTCTTGCTTTATAATTTCTGATTTTAAACCCAATTCTTTATCTTCTGCAAAGACTTGAAGTTTGATATCTTGCGATACTTGAAGAATAAAGCCATTTTCTTCTTTTTTTGCGCTTTCTTTTTTAGGTTCTGTTCCATCAGTTGTGTAGTAAAGGAAACAAGGTTTATTACATCCAACAGCAACTGTTATTTCTTGCTGATAAAAACCACCTTTTGGATTAATGGTTATAAAAGGTTTGAGGATGATTCTATAAAATTTTTCAGTCATAAACCTTTCTCCATCTTTTGATGTAGCCAAAATCCTCAGATAAAATACTCCATCTGTTGCTCCCTCGTTGAACTCAGGAGTAAATGGAATTGTCACAGGTTCATTCGCTTTAACTTTGATTTTATAAACATACTCTCTTTCGCAAGGATCTGGATTATCTTTTTCTCTTATAGTGTAGCAGATTTGAGCATCTTTTGTTGAGGTAATAGTAGCAACCATAGTATCATATTGAGGATATGTTCCTTCCGGGGGTTCAACTTTGACAAAAAAGTCTTTTTCTCCCTCCGGCTTGTTTTTATTTTTGCAAGAGTTCAGAAAAAATAATGGAGTAAAAATAAAACAAGATGTAAAAACGAAAAAAAATTTCCTTCCAGAAAACCAACCGAACATACTAAAAATAATTTTCTTTTTCTTTATCTATATGGGTAATTTTCAATTATTCCGGCAGTAGCTATACCTTTCCATATAGCCCTGTGCAAAATCGCATTATCTGTTAAAATTTTACCATCTTTATTAGTTATAACTCCATTCTCACCTTTGTAGAACCTCAAAACACCAGAGAATGTAGGATCTTGGAAGAGAAAATACAAAAGGTCTATAACTTCATTATTTCCATCTCCACCATAAGGACCCGCTGCACACATCATACCTCCCGGACCGATTGAGTTTCTTGGATCAACCCTACCATCAGGCCACAAATGATCAACATCTTTGACATCAAATTTGTTGTTTCCACAGACTTCGTTACAAAAAGTTCCTGATTTCCCATTTAATATTCCATAATTATCATCCCACCACTCGGTATAATCTCCAATATCTGGTACTTTATTTGAGTTTTTATCTCGCCAATCAAATAAGAAATTACCCTCCGTTCCAAAATCATTATCATCAACTGTGGAATTGACAAA
>Ga0326762_1000058_pt1 | contig 58706 bp, 70 predicted proteins | sample NORPS_S_FD_207669 | JGI IMG/M metagenome (GOLD analysis project Ga0326762, IMG submission 207669) | Hot spring sediment microbial communities from Norris Geyser Basin, Yellowstone National Park, WY, United States - NOR.PS_S | ecosystem: Environmental > Aquatic > Thermal springs > Near-boiling...
GGCGATGGTAGATATAACGCAGAAGCAGGACACATACAGAGAGGCAGAGGCGATAGGGCGGATCAGACTTAGAAGAGAAACAATAGAGAGGATAAAGAGAGGAGAGATAAGAAAGGGAGACGTGATAACAACAGCAAAAATAGCAGGAATACTAGCAGCGAAGAAAACACCAGAGCTAATACCACTAACACACCCAATACCAATAACAAACACAGAAATAGAGATAGAGATAGGAGAAAACACCATAGAGGCAAGAGCAAGAGTGAAAACCACATACAAAACAGGGGTAGAGATAGAAGCATTAACAGCAGTAGCAACAACACTAATAACAATATGGGACATGGTTAAGGAATACGAAAAAGACCAACAAGGACAATACCCATACACAGAGATAGAAGAAATAAGAATCATAAAGAAAACAAAGGTCTAAACCTCGCCAACAACAGAAAAATAAAATACAACAGATAAAATAAAAACATTTTAAAAATGTACGGTGAGATCAGATGGAAATACAAGCACTAAAGGTAGCATCAGCAAAAAAAGTTAAAAATATTGAGAGGAGATACCGAATAAGACTCTTCAGGGATCCGAATAACTGGACTATAGGATAAATATTTTTAAATGCTTTAGCTTTTCTCAGGCGTTTCATGGTTTTTCGGTATATATAGGGCTTCTCTAGGTATTCTATTTGTTTTAATATATTTCTTAATGACCTTCTCAGTAACATATGGAGCACGCTCAATAGCAGTATCTAGATCGTACCACCTTCTTGCATTTATAGAATATGTTGAGACCGATAACATCCTTCTCTCATGGAATTTAGGTGGATCGTCTTTCTTGAAAGTTATTATTGTTTTTTCAATAGATATGCCGTGAGTGGGTAGGAGTTCATCTACTATATAGCTTAGATCTCTCCCGTCACAGAAGAACTGAACTATGCATTTATGTTGATCATAATTGCAGAATGCTAATGCATATGGTGTTCTGCTAAGCATGTAGGAGAAGTATTCAACGCCTTTTCCGCTGGCGATTATAATTACTACTGTGTCTAGTACCTCTGGGTTTGGGGGTCTTTTGAGGTATATACCTAGGTAGTATCTATTCTTTATGTGTCTCTTGAAGTGGTATTTCACGGTTGTTGTCCCTATTTTTAATCCCCCCTTTATCCTGTAGGCCCATGTTGGTGTTACTACGTATTTGTATTCTAGGTATGACATTACTATTACGTCCTCTATGTCCATGGGATCCTCTCTTCTTCCAACGAATTCCCTCAGCTCCAGTCTTGGCCTCTTCCTCAATACATCTTCCTCTATAAGTTTTCTCGCATCTGTCATTGTTCTTATAACGCCGTTTCTGAACCATATGTTGAAGTCCATGGGTTTTGTGTAGAATGTGTATTCGAATCTATATAGCTCTATTCCTTCCCCTCTATCTATTGCTGGATGCGATTCTATCTCCGCCATTATCTTATTCTCATCACTTCCAGCCGGTACTGTGTATGTTGCTATTAGTGTTTTCTTCGGTATAGCCTGGATCCCTGCGTATCTCAGCCATGGGTTATATGGCAGTGTTCCCACAAGCTTTGTGAACTCATCGTTATCCTTCGGCATTTCTTTAAGCTTTGCTATAACTACGTATCTATCTAGGTTCATTTTATACGGTGAGAAACCCATTGCGAGGAAATCCCTCTCTATGATCCTTCTAACTATCAGATCTGTTGCGATATACTCCTTCCCCAACCCCTTTGCAAGCTTTCTAAGATCGTCGAAGAAGGCGTTATCTATCAGATACTCAGCCGCTCTTATCATCTCCCTGCCGAGCCTCGATTTAACTTCAACATCTTTTTCTGGCATGTCCTAACCAAGCCTATTCAATATATATATTTGGGGTAATAAATTCTCTAAGCAGATAACAGATGCTTTTACAGCCTTTACTAGATTAAATAAACCCTCCCCAGATCTAGAATGCTCATCATAGACGCGAGATGCCCGTAAAATTGCTAGGGATATAGCTCCCCCTATTTTTCATCCCAACAAAGGTAGATCGATTATGTAACGTCATTCCAACTCTAGAGCGTGATCCCATCACGATCAACGATTCCATCCTTTCTAAATCGAACCCACAGCAATATTTCCTAATTAGCTCTCTGGGTTATCAGATCATGCATAACATCACCACTCAGATCGCTCGTGCCTCATCAACCACTCAATAATTCTAGCCGTTAGCCCCCAAATAACTTTTCCCTCGACACCTGGTACTCTGAAGCACGGAGCTCTTGAAATGTTTTGGGGGCACTCTATCTCTTCTATCTCGGAAATCACGGCCTTTAGGATCCTTGAAACCTCCTCCCCAGGTTTTGCGTCTAGAACTTCTTTGGACACGAATATGTGGGGAACTACTCTCACGGATCCCCTGGTTAGCCAGATACCTATGTCTCCTAGGTGGAAGGCTCTCCTAAGATTTATGTGGATCTCCTCCCAAGCCTCTCTAACAGCTGTCTCATAGCTGTCCTCCCCAGGTTTTCTAAAGCCTCCTGGGAATGCTATGTGTCCTGACCAGGGATCCCCAGGCCTTTCGACTCTCTCGATGAGAATTATTGATCTGCTAGGCTCTTCATAGATCACAGCTACAGATGCATCATATTCTGGGGATCCACACCCACCGCCTTCCAGGGGTTTTAAAACCATCTCCAGGATTCTAGCGAGTATAGGGTCCATAGATATCTGCCAAGAGCTTGAATAGATCTACCCTAGCCTTTTTAAAGATCTCTATAGTCTTCTCTATATCAAGGGGTAGGAGGAGCTTTACATTGATCCCTGCGCATTTGCCAAGCACCTTAGTGCAGATCATGATGCCCCTTAGAACCCCCACCCCAAGGGTCTCAGAGATCCTCCTGAGGATCTCCTCTCCAAGCTCGAGGGCTTCGAAGAAGCATTTGTCTCCACCCATGGCACAGTGGATCAGGGGTATGTCTGTGGATACTATGGAGTATCTATCCTCTGGGATTATGGAGGCCCAGTACCCATCCTCAAACTCTATTATAGATGGCTCTCTAGATATAGATCCTGAGTTCTGAGCCACAGTATGGGCACCTATAGTGTGTTATCCTCGCACAGGCTGTGCAGAATCTAGACCCTCTGATCTGGCCGCATTTGGGGCATATATAGATCGTTGTATCTCCTACCAAAAGGGTTGTGGAGCATATAGCACATCTATATCTCCTCCACCCCTCATGCCCTTTGGCATTGGCACCGATCATCATGAGCGGTATCTAGAACCACCATCTAGTAGAATGTGTCTCGCCTTATAAGCAGATTAATATGCCTATGGCCAATAGATGTTGGGAGCCATGGCGGCTATAATAGAGATTATGGCTGTAAGCGATGTGCACTCACCAAGATATCTACCCCTTTTAATATCCTCTCTAAAATCCCTACTCAACTACAAACCAGACATTGTGCTCTTTGGAGGAGATATGATAGATAAGGGGGACGTCGGATCTCTAAAACCCCTGCTAGACTTCATATACTCAAAATTCCCCGGCATAGAGATCATATCTGTGTTCGGGAACGAGGAGTATGTTGAGAAGATAAAGATCCTCAGGGAGGTCTATAGCTCTGTGAGGTGGCTGGATGACGAGGCGTGGGAGGGTGAGATAAGGGGTGTCAAGATCTGTGTCTATGGGACGAGGGGCTCTCTCGAGAAGCCGACAAACTGGCAGAGGAGGAATATGCCAAATATAGCGGAGATCTTCGAGAAAAGGGTTGCCATTGCCCGTGAGAACCTTGCAAGGCTAAGGCAGATCTGCAGCGTCTTGATCCTCCTAATGCATTACGCCCCAACAACTAAGACCCTTAAGGGCGAGCCTATCTCCACATACCCATATCTATGCCACAGAGGATTTGAAAGGGTTATAAGCGAGGTTAAACCGGATCTCGTGATCCATGGTCACGCCCACGCCTCAGTGGTTCATAGAGCAGAGATCAACAGCGTCCCGGTATACAATGTAGCAATACCGGCTGTTAAAGATGTTACGAGGATAAGGATCTCTGTTAATGATAGGATTCATCTGAACTCTTCCCCACCCTAGAGGATGGGGGTTCATCGCAACGAGGATAAGGATCTAGATCTGCGATGCTATATAGCTAGCACACTATCTATGAACATTGCTATGAAGACAAGCGCTAGGTAGGGGCTCAGGAACTTAAATGTTCTATAGGCCTCCTCCCTTGTGACGCCGTTGAGATGTCTCATCATAATCTGTATAAGTCTTAGGGATAGATATCCTCCAACTATCAGAGTAACCCATGCTCTGAAGCCTGCTAGTATGAAGTATATAGCTATTAGAGAGAGCATGATGAAGACATGTATTAGAGAGCCCATCACGCCAGCCCTCACACCCTTAACAACTGGTAGCATGGGTATGCCGGCTCTCTCATAATCCCTATAATTATAGATCACTATATACCATATATGGGCGTTGCTCCACACAGCAACTAGGATCAATAGGATGAGTGCTTCAGGAGTTGGATGGCCGGTAAATGCCATATAACCTCCAAACGCTGGCATCCCACCTGCGAAGCCTCCATAGATTACGCTGGTCCAACTTCTCCTCTTAGTCATAACAGTATATATGGGGATATCTATTAGAAATCCGAGAAGACCTGCTATGAATACCCATAGGTTTATCATATAAGATATCCAGAGCCCAATGACTAGAAAGGCTATCGAGATCAGGGCCGCCCTGCCCCTGGAAATAGCTCCCCTTGGTATGGCTCTCTTCTTAGTCCTTGCCATTATGCTATCTATATCGGCATCCAGCACCATGTTGAGACCGGTTGTCCCAAATATTGTGAGCGAAAGGGCTATGAGGAGGTAGAGCGCTATCCAAGGATCTATCGATAGGCCTCCAGCTATTAGGTAGCCGAGCATCCCGGTGAGCATTAGGAGAAAACTCTGCCTGATCTTAAAGAGATCCGAGAGGATCTCAAGAGCGTTATAGCCTTTCAAAAGAATCCCTCTCGCAGTCGTCAATCAGCTCACCTAGGTATATATACTACCTTGAATATATACACCTCTTAGCTCCTTAGCTTTATAAAGGATCGGCTTTCAATTATCTCTAGATAGCCTCTGTGGATCGAGCATCTGTATTAGCAAAATAATTGGGACGGATCTCCGCGAGCTATTTTTGGGCTATGTTTTAACACCATAATATTAGCTTCTAGCTACTAGAGTTTTCTTAGCAAGTCTGTTCAAGACGGCAACAGATATTATCCCTATTAGAAGTGCAAAGGTGTTCACAACCTCACTTGGGATCATCATAGCTGTGCCGGAAACGCCTAGAAGCATTCTTAGTGGGAGGGGTATAGGAGATCTATAGAACCCCACGTTAGCAAGTGTTAGGAACCATATGCCTGCTATAGATGCTGCAACCCTGCTTATTGTGAGTAAGGCTGCTTGTATAGGCGGTGAGTGGAGTAGAACGGGTATTATTAGAAGCGATGCTCCCCAGTATGAATATACGAAGGAGATCGCATATAGGTGCTTCGGGATAGCAACTGTAGCCGCCTTAACCCCTGTCTTTATAGGATCTAGTCCAAATACTGCTGAGGCTGCGAATGCAGACAGAGCTACTGGGGGTGTTATGTCTGCTAGCATAGCCATATAGAATAGGAACATGTGAACAGCTAGCGTGGCTGTATCCTGCGGGATCCCAATTGATGTTGCGAGGTTTATAATAGCGGGTGCTGTTAGAAGGGATGAGAGAACATATGTAGCTGAGGGTGGGATGCCAATTCCGAGGAGGAGTGAGAAGCCCCAGGCAAAGAGTATTGCGGCGAGCAGGTTATTCTGAACCATTGAGAGCAGTGCTAGGGTGAATTTCTGGGATAGGCCTGAGATCACGACCATGGCCATTATAAAGTTAGCCATAGCTATTGAGGAACCTACAGAAGCCATAGGTATGAAACCCTCAGCAAACCCTGTTAATATGTTTCTGAGCCTGGGCCTGAGATCCCTATCTATCGCTGCGATAACAATCGCTAGGATGATCGCTGAGGTAACCGATAGTGGGATGCTATAGCCAAGGAATATCATAGAGGCTATCAACATCGCTGGTGCGAATACATGTATCTTAGGACTCTCCCTCTGTAAGATCTCAACATGCTTTAGCCCAGCTCTCCTCGAATAGTACTCGTTGTAGAGGTATATGGATATCACATATAGCACAGCGGGTATAATGCTCATAATAACAATAGTTGTATATGGTATAGCGAGGAGCTCTGCCATTATAAAGGCTACAGAGCCGAGGACTGGTGGTGTTATTATTGCTAGAGTACCCGCGTTTGCTGAAAGCCCCGCCGCTGCCAGATCATCATACCCAGCCTTCCTAAATATAGGCTTCATAGTGGTGGATATGAATGTAGTGTCAGCAGCCCCCGAGCCAGAGATCATGCCCATCCCAAGGCCCATGAAAACAGCTGCTCTACCAACACTCCCAGGTCTTCTACCCATCCTCGAGAGGAAGGTCCTCGCCATAGCATCTCCATATCCAAGTACCCCTAGCACCCCTGAGAGTATTGTGAAGTAGGCAACATATTTCAACGAAACACCTGTTACTAGCCCGAAGAGTGCTGCCTCGCTCTCAACATAGATCTTGCCTATTAGATAGTCTATAGAGAAGCCAGGGTGGTTCCACGGATATGGGAAGCTATTTGCATAGATGTTATAGAGAAGAAATATCGTTGCGATCATAGACATCTCGGGGCCTACATGCCTGAGTATCACGCCCATGAGCAGGAGTGTCTCTGACCAGCCCATCTAGAGATCCGTTGGCAGAGGCGATATAGCCCTGTAGATCAGGTTTTCATAGTCGTAGACCATATAGATATAGGGTGGGATAGAGGCTATGATCCCAACAATATCTAGATATCTTCTATAACCCTCAAAACCAGGTATGATAGGTGATAACATAGCTGCGAACCATACTAGTAGGAGGAGCATAGAGTATATGGGTTGCCAGCCTAGATATTGTATAAGCAAGATTGTTGGTATGAGGGTAAGTGCTGTCGATACATATGCTATCCCAAGCCTGATCCTACCGATTCTAGGTTTATATATAATGCTATAGAGATAGCCAACGAGTAAGATGAACATGACAACTGGGCAAGCCTCGTCCTTTAGGGCGGGGTATGTATGTGTTTTAAGCCCTGGAGTGTAGGTGTTTTTGGTGATGAGGCTATTTCTTTGAGGGTTTGGGGGTTGATGCCTCGGATGGGCACCCCGTTAGATTGCCCCGATGTCCCTAGGGGGGAGACCCCGAAGCGTACCCCCAACCCGATGATCATTGAGGTAAAAACAATAATCCCCCACCAGAGGGCTAACACCCTAGACCCCAGCATAGAAACCCCGCCTTTCAGGGCGGGGAGGGGTCATATGGGTTGCCCTCTGAAGCTGTACGAGATCGAAGATCCCGATTCTATATAAATATGATATAGGTGTGTATGGGTGGAAGACGAGGTATATGTGATATAGGGTGGCTATGATAGCAACTACATATAAGATCCTCCTAACAAGTCTCTGCAAACAAGCTCACCAAGCAATACTACGGTCTGCAGAATTATTAAGAAGCTAGATAGTAGGTTTGATAATATATTAGCATCTATCCATAGCCGTTAGATCTTGTATGTGTTTAAGCGATATGTTAGCGTATATACAAATCGAATCCCCCTCCGAACAACCTCTATTTATAACCCTTCTAAGCTCCTCCAACTCAGCACATAGCTCTTCGAAATACCACTTATTATTGACATAGCCCTCTCCAACTAGCTTTGGATTCCCCTCGCTATAGCCTTCGGGAAAGTACATGTTTTTAACAACATAGTATCCCTTGGAGACGAGAATAGCGCCAATCCTAGTGGCGGCGGGATGCACACCCCTGTCTAGGAGAGATGCTGTTTCGCGATCCCAGGTATATGTGATCATCACCCTTGAGCAACTCCCAAGGATCTTAGATATCTCTTCAACAACCCTATCTATGGCGTTGTATACGTCTTTGGAGGCGGCTAAAACATCTATCTCTGCCCATGGAGAATATTCCTCTCTACCAGTGAAGATCGTTAGGAGGATCACGCTACCACCAATTGCTAGCACAGCCTCATATACACCCCTAATCCTCCCTCTAGAACACTTCACAATATCTGAACCAAGTTTCTCTGCTATAACGCCACATAGATCCACACTATCTATATTTGGCACCACAGATACTAACATAAATAGCTAATAAACGGCCACATCATACATCATGATATAGTCGATCAATCTTAGAGCTGAGTCCGAGCACTATCCATAACAACATAATAATGATATTAACAGTTGAAAAATCCATTTTTAAGAAGGGAAAGTTAAAGGTAGTCTACCGCTATTAACAATAATATCATCAGGAGTTCCAGCATACATCATATATCAGGAGACCCTCTTCTCATCAAAGGGGCGGCGCAGAGGGCCAGAGCCCCGCATCCTTGGCCGCTAGACGACCCGGCTTCAATATTATCTCATCCTAGCGGGTTATAAAGCTTATACAGTAACCTTCATAGAGGTAATGTGATATTAAGATTGGCTCTAAATAGCTAGGAGATCGTATTGCTTCGACAACTGACTAAGCTGGTTTGGGCAAAGCTTTTTATTTAATAGAGTTACTAGATCATTATGGGGTAGCGATGCCTGCACTAAAAAGAATAAAGATGTCAGACCTTAGAGAGAGGGTTAAGAAGGTAAGAGGTCGTGGAGTCGTGAGGGACAACGCCAAATCCCAACAGAAGCCAGAGGAAGACATCTATAAGCTGGAGCTAGAAACGCTATACATGATAGGTGCTCCTGCCTGCTAATCTGACCTCCTCCCCGCCCTGAAGGGCGAAGCTTCCAGCTGTAATCACGGAATTCAGACTTGTCTTTAATATCGTTTTCAAGCAGATCTCTGAATAAAGATCCTTAATCTTCGTTCACAAATCTTAGCGGTAGATGCTTTCTTTGGGGAGAATATGTTTATATTTATATATTTATATAATGATTAGACTTGGTTCTTCAGCGCCTGGTATCAACCTATTTAAGGATCTCGGTTTAGCTCATTAAAAATAACGCTTCGCGCTTTTATATATTAAGGCTTTATCGCGGATCCTCCGTGTTATCTAACTACTATCTCTATTATGGACATGATGTTGTGAGTATTATGTGCATTTCGGATCTAACTCGAGCATTTCTTTAGATTTCTTGTGAGAGATACAGCTATTGTTGATATGGTTAATAGCTATGAAGAGCTTAAGATGCAGCTACGTTCAAAAGATTTTCCATGTTAGTTGAGAAGCTCTCAGGGCTTACAACACAAAAGCCTCGTCCTTTAGGGCTGAAAGAGGCCAGCAGTTGTTGGGGATGTATATAGAGATGGATGAATCGTCAGACAGGGGTTCACTCGTCATTAGTCAGCTCTCGGCAAACTCTTCATCCATTTATATAAATTTCTTGGGAGATATATTTTTCGGTGTCTCGATGGATAGGTTTTTGACTGGTTTTGTATTTATTATACTTGGCTTCATACTTGTATTCCTCGCACTTCTTGTTTTCTCCCTGTTTACCGGTGTTGAGGCTAAGGGTTTTGGTTTTATATTGATAGGCCCTATACCGATTATACTGAGTGGAGGTGCTGAAGCTATATATATCCTCTTGATCATTACAATCGCTATCATAATTGCGATAGTAACTATGCTAGCCAGGGCTATAAGAAGAGTCTTTAGCCCTTAGCAGGATATCTGACCTTCTCCCCGCCCTAAAGTGCGAGGGTTCCCCCGCCCCTTTGTGGGCGGTTCATTGGTTCCCCCCATCTATTCGGGTTTACATCTGTCATTTGGGGGGCAGTGAGGGGGGCCAGAACTCCCCCGAAGCTTTGTTTGATACTAAGTATCTTTAGAGCCTTCTTCCTTATATTGAGCTTTCTGATGACATCCCTATCTGCTTCGAAACTACACCTAGGGCATCTAAGCCTTCTATATCCATTCTCCTCCAGCTTTGAATCGCATTTTGGACATTCCGATTATGTCCCGTTTTGGTTTACTATGGCAAGTGGAACCCCGTGCTTCATAGCCTGCCAATCGATCCATCTCGCTATTCTCCTGAACCCCATTATTATGAGCTTTGTCCTGTGATCCTTGCTCTTGATCCTTCTCAGCGTGTTTATCAGTCCTGTGAGATCCTCTCTAGCTACTGCGTATCCAAGCTTCTTAGCAACTCTCACGATCTCAAGAGATGTTTTCCTAGCCCAGGCCTCCAATATATTCCTATTATTCTGTTCAGGATCCCCCTTCTCCTCCTCCAGGCTGGATACCTTGGAGAGGAATACTTTTTCTGGAGGCTTTCGGCAAGCTTTTTCCATCTATGGGCTTCATCGATCTTGGTGTCCCTCTCCTTGTTTATCCTATCATCTCCATAGACTATCTTCCTCTCATTGATATCCACAGCTATAGCATCCCTAGGCTTGTAAGGCTGTGGCTTAGGCACCTTCTTAGATATCCAAAGCATCGTCTTTCCATCTCTATAGACTAGCCTTGCCTCCCCATTCTCGTATTCATCATATCTCCCATCCCAGCCGATGATCTTCATCCTGATCCCTCCTATGATCTCCACATAGATATCTTTCACCCTATATCCCGATCCTGGGTGTAGGAGCATTGATAGCTTCCTAACTAGGCCTCCTCCCCCTCCTAGGATTATTCCTCCAGGCATTGGCATTTGCAAGGGCATCCCTATAGCAGTCAATGGCAACCCTTGATGGGAGGTCGAACCATTCTCTGAGTTCTCTGTAGAGAGCGTTGTGAACCCTCCCAATGCTTCTTAGATCTAGGCTCAGAATCCTGTTTATAGCATAGTTGAGAGCTACATTGTATCTCCTGAGGAGCTCCACAGCCTCAGGCTCGGGACTAACCATCATTCCAATCGAGATGGTTAGCAAAACCCTCACCGCCAGAAGCAATAGAGCCCCTCCAAAACAAAAACCTGGAAGCTATTAAAACCATCCCCGCCCTGAAGGGCGAGGCTTTCAGTTGTAAACTTTGTCTCTAGGAATCGGGATCTGACGGGGAAGGGGTGTTAACCTTTACTCTTCTCTGTCGATGATAAGAGCCTATAGATCTGCTCGGGTTTTACAGGCATACTAGTTATCCTTACACGTATGCCTGCCCTTTTTAGGGCATCCTCAATAGCTCTTATAATAGCTGGCGGGGCGGCTATAGTCCCTATCTCCCCAACGCCTCTGGTGCCATGTGGATGCTTAGTAGGTGTCTCTTGGAAGTTGATCTCGAATATGGGCATCTCAACAGCTGTTGGCACTAAGTAATCAGCTAAGTTCGGGTTTCTCGGGAACCCCTGTTCATCATAGAGAAGCTCTTCATAGAGAGCCTGCCCTATTGCCTGGGCTATGCCCCCCATTAGCTGTCCTTCGATTAACATTGGGTTTATCGCTCTGCCAACGTCATCATATGATCTATGTAGAAGTACTTTGACCCTTCCAGTCTCTCTATCAATCTCGACAACCGATATATGAACTCCGAATGGATAGACAGGTCCGCCTGGGTTATAATAGCTGATCGCCTCGAGACCTGGTTCGAGACTCTGAGGTGGTGAGAAGTATGCTCTAGACGCTACATCTTTCAGGGTAACAGCTTTATCAGGTGTGCCTCTTACATAGAATTTGCCGTTCTCGAATACCACATCCTCCTCCCTAGCCTCCAGCATGTGGGCAGCGATCTTCTTGGCCTTTTCAAGAACCTTCAGGCTTGCCTGGATCACAGCTCCGCCACCAACTGTGATAGTCCTGCTCCCAGCAGTTATGAGCCCTCTAGCTATTAGATCCGTGTCTCCCCAGAGAACCCTGATGTCCTCAATATTAACTCCTAGGATGTCAGCTGCAAGCTGTGCAAAGCCTGTTGCATCGCCTTGCCCATGTGGTGATGCACCACTTATTATTGTCACCTTACCATCACTTTCAACCCTGACTATAGCGCTTTCGAACGGCCCTCCTGAGGTTATTTCCACATAGAATGATAGACCTACACCTATTAATCTTCCCTTCTTATTTTCCTCGCTCGCCCACCTCAATAGATCCCTATAGCCGAGCTTTTCTAAGCCCTTCTGTAGGGTGCCTGGATAATCCCCCGAGTCATAGGTGAGCCCTGCACAATTCTTATAGGGCATCTCGCTAGCCTTGATCAGGTTTCTAAGCCTGATCTCCACATCATCGATCCCAAGCTCGTCAGCTGCTATACTCATGAGCCTCTCTATAAAATAGGTTGCTTCAGGTCTCCCAGCACCTCTGTAGGCCATCAACGGTACTTTATTTGTATACACACCTAGCGCTGTTATTGAAGCGTTTTCAATTTTGTATGGCCCTGTGATCATTCTTGCACATATCATCGGTAGCTCTGTTCCCCATGGATATGCACCTAGATCACCTACGATCCTAGCCCTTAGCCCAAGGATCCTCCCGTCCTTATCGAAAGCAGCTTCAACCTCGGCGTAAAGATCCCTGCCCCTGTTAAGACTCACCAGATCCTCCCATCTGGTCGAGTACCACTTAACAGGCGAGTTTAGCTGTATCGACGCCAGTGGAACAAGGAATTCCTCAGGATATCTAATGATCTTAGCGCCAAAGGCGCCCCCCACATCAGGCTGAATAACCCTGATCCTAGGCACCTTAAGCTTTAGCCTTGAGTAGAGCTCTTCCTTCAAGTCAAAGGGTGTTTGTGTTGATGACCAGACGGTAAGGTTATAGCCGTCGAAGTATGCAGCAACACCGCGCGGCTCCATTGGAGCTGGTGCTACGCCCTGGTTATAGAGCCTTTCTGAGATCACTAGATGCGCCCTGGCAAAGGCGCTATCAGGATCTCCACATTTGAAACTTTTCTCAAATGCTATGTTCCTCTCAGCAGGCTCGTGGATCCTAATATCGCTCTCCATAGCCTTGTAAGGATCTGTAAGAGCTGGTAGAGGCTCATAGTCAACGCTGATAAGGTCTGCAGCATCCCTAGCAACATATCTATCCTTTGCAATGATCATTGCGACAGGCTCTCCCACATATCTAACTTTCCCACTAGCTAGAAGAGTCATCGGCTCGGACTTTGCTTCATCATACGTAATATGTTCTACATATTTTTCGATATCTTTGTAGGTATATATACCAACTACACCACTTAATTTTATAGCATCACTCACATCTATAGATCTTATCCTCGCATGTGGATATGGAGATCTAAGGAAATATGCATATAGAGCACCAGGAAGCTTTATATCATCAACATATAGCCCCCTTCCCATTATAAGCTTCGGATCTTCGATTCTCTTAACCCTCTTACCCACATATCTACCCAAAAAGATCTCGCCTTGAGACATCACAACACCGTATATTGTACATCAGTAAAAGCTTATATTATTGATTTCAAGATGGCGTCTAAGCCATAACAAGCTCCTGATCTCTAAGGTATAGAGGTTGAAACATACATGAGACGGGTTAAAGCCGTTAAACCTATACACGAGGAATTTCTTTTTAATTCCATGGGAGGAGAAACACTTCTGCCCAGATTTAATAATGTGAATATCCATGACAGATATCTCAAAGTGATTCTTATGACTTGCTATTGTTGAGCTAGGTATATTACTTGGAGACTAAGCTCTAGAGAGATTAACAGGCCAGCCCTAAAAGGCAAGGCTTCCAAATTGTAATAGAGGTATTATTTTTGAAGAATAGAGCTAGTAAGTAGATAGATATAGAGGCGCTATTGGATGGTTATAAGGCTATTAACACTTATTCCCTGGGATCTATATGTCTACACCTACACAGAGACTGTGGAGTTCTATAGAGGATGTGTTCAGCGCTATCCTGAACCACCCATTTATAAGTGGTCTAACCACCGGGGATCTAAGTGTTGAGGTTTTCAAATATTATGTGATCCAGGATTCCCTATATCTGAGGGACTTCTCAAGAGCACTTTCCAGGCTTGCATCTAGATCCCGAAATGAGAATCTGATTTCAATGTTCTCAGAGCATGCTAAAACAGCTATAGAGGTTGAAAAGAGTCTCCACAGATCATTCCTAGCTGAGTGGGGATTAAGTGAGGAGGAGATCGCGAGAATCCCTCCCTCACCTGTCAACTATGCATATACGAGCCACCTGCTGAGAACAGCGGCTGAGGAGAGCTATGAGGAAGCTGTAGCAGCTGTTCTTCCATGCTATTGGATCTATCTCGAGGTCGGCAAATATCTGGAGAAAAAAGGATCTCCGAATCCTCTTTATAAGAGATGGATAGAGACGTATTCCTCAGCAACATATGAGAACATAGTTAGAATGGTCCTCAGTGCTGCTGATAAAATTTTATATAGAGTTGGGGAAGAGCTGTGGGCAGATGTGATGAGGAGTTTTAGAATAAGCTCTATATATGAGTACCTTTTCTGGGACTCTGCATATAGACTCGAGAAGTGGGTTTTCAAGCTATAGATACTAAAAGATATATGATCCAAAGAAATCTTATTCAACCATATACATATTTCTAGGCCAGATACTCCATATATTTTACATTAGATATTGGGATCTAAATATGGTTCTTTTCGCTATTTCTTATAAGCTGCTTAGCATTGACGTATAAAGGCATAGTTGCCTAGAGAAACCCTCTCATCGATCTTGGTGATAGGGAGTGGAGGCATAAAGATCGCTGAAGCAGCGGAATTCGATTATTCAGGCTCGCAAGCATTGAAAGCTATAAAGGAAGAAGGTATAAAGGCTATACTTGTAAATCCTAACATAGCTACAATACAGACCAGCCATATATATGCCGACAGAATATATGCTGTCCCAATCACTCCCGAATATGTTGAGAGAGTTATAGAGAGGGAGAGGCCAGATGGAATTATGATTGGGTTTGGAGGGCAAACAGCTCTAAGCGTTGGAGTGGCACTCTGGAGGGCAGGGGTTTTAAATAGATATGGCACTAAGGTTCTCGGAACACCTATCAGCGGCATAGAGGTGGCTTTAGAGAGGGGGCTCTTTAGAGAGGCTATGAGTAGAAGCGGCATCCCAGTACCCCCCAGTAGGGCTGCATCGTCTCCGAAGGATGCTATAGAAGCTGCTGAGGAGATCGGCTACCCAGTGATAGTTAGGGTGAGCTTCAACCTTGGAGGTGGGGGTTCTTTCGTCGCGTGGAGGAGTGATGAGTTTAAGGAGAAGATCTACAGGGCGTTTGCACATGCCGGTCTTGTGAAGACTGTGTTAGTTGAAAGGTATCTGCACCACTGGAAGGAGATCGAATACGAGATTATGAGGGATGGTAAAGGCAACTCGGTTGCTGTTGCTTGTATGGAGAACATGGATCCCATGGGGGTTCACACAGGCGAGTCCATAGTAGTTGCACCATGCCAAACACTCACGAATAGAGAATACTATATTGGGAGAGAGGTTTCAAAGAGAGTTGCAGGTGTGATCAGGCTTATAGGTGAATGTAATGTGCAGGTCGCATTTGATCCAAGTAGTGAGATACACTACGTTATAGAGACAAATCCGAGGATGTCGAGATCCAGTGCCCTCGCTAGCAAGGCAACAGGCTATCCACTGGCATATATAGCTGCGAAGCTCGCCATGGGATATACCCTCGACGAGCTCCTCAACAGGGTTACACTTAAAACCTCGGCACTCTTCGAGCCAAGTCTTGACTACGTGGTTGTCAAGATCCCGAGATGGGATCTAGAGAAATTCGTTGGCTCCGAGGCAAGGCTTGGAAGCGAGATGATGAGTGTTGGAGAGGTAATGGCTATTGGAAGAACCCTGCATGAGGCGCTTCAAAAGGCTATAAGAATGCTGGATATAGGAGAGCCAGGCGTTGTTGGAGGTCCTTTCTATGAGGAGAAGCATTCAGTTGAGGAGGTTCTAGAGGCTCTGAGGGATAGAAGGCCCTACTGGCCTCTCTGGGCTGCGAAGGCATTCAAAATGGGTGCTAGTATTAATGAGGTGCACAAGCTTACGGGCATCGATAGGTTCTTCTTAGGAGTTGTGAAGGACATAGTAGATCTCTATGAGGAAATTAAGAGAAAAGGAGTCGAGGTTCTTAAAGATCCATACATTATCCAGGAAGCAAAGATCATGGGATTCTCCGATAGCCAAATAGCCCGTGCTATAGGTCTCGACGAGGATCTTGTTAGAAAAGCTAGGATCAAGTTTGTTGGGCTATCTTCGATCAAGAGGATAGATACCCTAGCAGCCGAGTGGCCAGCCCAGACTAACTATCTATACACAACATATGGCGGGCAGGAGGACGATGTAGAGCTAGGCGATCAGGATAGAAAGATTCTTGTAATAGGCCCAGGAGGCTTTAGAATCGGTGTCTCTGTAGAATTTGATTGGGCAGCTGTTAGCTACGCCATTGCTGCAAGGAAAATGGGTTATAAGGTAGCAATAATCAACTATAACCCGGAAACTGTTAGCACGGATTGGGATATGAGTGATAAGCTATATTTTGAAGAGATAAGCCTAGAAAAGATCCTTGATGTAAATGAAAAGGAGAGCTTCGAATATATAGTAGTATCTGTAGGAGGTCAGATAGCAAATAATGTCGCTAAGAAGCTTGAAAAGAGAGGACTGAGAATAGCTGGCACATCTGGGAGGAGCATAGATATTGCTGAGGATAGGGCTAAATTCAGCTCCCTCCTAGACAGGCTAGGGATTAACCAGCCCCTCTGGGCTAGAGCATCATCTATAGAGGAGGCTCTGAGAGCTGCTAGAGAGATAGGCTATCCAGTTATTGTAAGACCCAGCTATGTGCTGAGCGGGACATCAATGTCTATAGCATATAGCGATGAGGAGCTAAGATTATATCTAGCCAAGGCGGCTAGAATTTCTAGAGAGCATTCTGTGACTATAAGTCAGTTCATAGACAGAGGGATCGAGGCCGAGATAGATGCTGTATCAGATGGTAGAGGTCATATAGTAGGTGTTGTGATCGAGCATTTAGAGAGAGCAGGGGTTCATAGCGGGGATGCGATGATGGTTATACCCCCTAGGAGGCTTGGGAAGAGCATAGTAGATAGAATGAAGGAAATCGCAACTATACTAGCTGGCGAGCTAGCGATAAAAGGCCCTTATAATATACAGTATATTATAAAAGATGGGAAGGTATATGTGATAGAGCTCAACCTAAGAGCAAGCAGATCTATGCCCTTTTCAAGCAAGGCCAAGGGGGTAAACTTAGCTGAGCTGGCTGCGAAGGCAACGCTAGGCTCGGGCTTCGAGATAGATGAGAAGTTTTGGGAGCCTCCAAGCAGATCTTACGCTGTTAAAACGCCTCAATTCTCATGGGCCAGGATTAGAGGCGCATATCCATTCCTAGGCCCTGAGATGAGGAGCACTGGCGAGGTTGCATGCTTAGGAAATAGCTATGAGGACGCCCTTATAAAGTCATGGCTATCAGCTGTCCCTAACAAGATCCCATCGAATGGGATTCTGATCTACAGCTATGTAGAAAGCCATCTAGAAGATCTAGATAAGGTTGCTGAGACACTCTCAAAACACTTTACACTCTATACCCTAGAAGACGCAGAAGTCCCCAGCATAGGGAGTAAGCTCTCACAAGATACCGCTAGGGATATGATTATCAGAGGAAAAATAGATCTAACAATAACAACGGGGTATACACCGGAAAGAGATTATAGACTCAGAAGAACAGCTGTGGACATGAATATACCCCTAATCCTTCACCAAGATACTGCAAAAGAAGTAGCACAAGCAATCCAATGGCTGCTCAGCGGCGGAGATATAACAGTTAGAGAGCTAGGCGAATACGTAGAAACCCATAAACTCTAACCGCTTGTCCCCCGATGGTTGTTGATTATCGCTGATATTAATTTGTTTGGTGTTGCTGTGTTTCTCGATCTACAGGGTTTTGATCCTGTGGCATCGGGAGCTTCCACCTCTCCCACAGAGATCTTGGGATCTCTATGGGCTCACCGGTGGCTTTTAAGCCCAGCGGAAAGGGCTCCCATCTAGGTCTAAGATTAAAACCCAACCCTTCTGGGCAGAGCCCTCATACAGGGCTTCGGCCTCGGGTGCTCTGAGCATCATAGCATCCCGAGGTATCCCAAGATATAGCAGAGATATCACCTCAACATCAAAACAATTATGGATTAGACGCTCATAAGCTTAAGCTGGAGAACAAACGAATATATATAAAAGCATCCCACTACCATGAAAAAGGATACAGCCCTAAACTCTGACTTTCTCCCCGCCCTAGAGAGTTGAGGCTTTCGAGTTGTAGAAGTTTCTATTAACTAGATACTCAAATGGCATACTCAAGCTATAGTTACAGCCCTATAGTCTATAGTTATAACTGAAAGCCTTGCCTTTCAGAGCTAGGACGGTGTTTACAAGCTATGTATCCTCTAGTATTTTCGATGTTGACGGTAATTGGTGTGGGTCTCGAGGGCCACCTCCTAGCAATACCTAGTAAAAATGCTAGATACACAAAACTAAACACTATACCTCCGAAGTGATAATAGTCACAGTCTTGGGCTCCTTGAAGATAGGGATAGGGGTAACAAGCTGGAAACCCAGCCTAGGGCTTAACCGCTCAGAAGCCCGAAATGTAGCCCAAACCTCCCCGCTCTAGAGGGAGCCCTCGTCCTTTAGGGTAGGTAGGAGATCAGCAAGCTACAGCCTCAGGCTGTTTCTGGTTAAATGATAAATTTAAATACTGTTGATTGCTTCTAATTGTTTGAGATATGGAGAAGCTCTTAAAGACGCTTAGGAGAACGGTTGTGCTAAAGGGCTTGGCTAATAGGTTTGGCAGAGAATCTCTTAGAAAGATTGTTGAGACTTATAGAAGCATGCTCCAAGAGATGCTTGGCTACGCTCTGGAGCATAGAGCATCTTACTCCACCTTACATAGGATCTTCTACAGTAGGTTTAGATAGATATCCATGGCTTCCCACGAGGATTGTTAAGGGATTCTATAGAGAATGCCATTAGAAGGGCTAGGTCATTCAAAAAGAAGAAGAGGAAAGGAGAAACAGAAAAAGATAGGCCTGTGATAAGGAGCGTAACACTGATCTACTCTGACTCGCAGGATTAGAGGTTGAGGGAAGGAGCTATAGAGGTTAGAACACATAGAGGATGGAATAGGATAGGCTATAGAAACAATAAGCATCTACATAGATATCTCTATAATAATTGGAAGCCATCTAGCGAGCTAAGATTGAAGCTAACTGATGGAAAGATCCTCGTATATCTAACACTAGCCAGAGAATTCGAAGTATCTTATAACCCGGATAATGCTGTCACAGTAGATATAAATGAGAACAATATTACCCTAGCTGTTTTTGTTGGTAGGAAATTACATGAGATCTATAGGGTTGAAACTAATATTGGCAGGATCGTTATAGCATATTCTGAGAGGAGGAGAAAGATAGCGGAGAATAGATCCACTAGGGATAGGGTTGCTAGGAAAGCCCTTAGAAAGCTTCGTGAGGGGGAGAGGAAAGAAGATATAATATATAAGACAGCTAGGATCATTGGGGAGATCGCTAAGAGATATAACGCGGTTTTAGTTGTTGGGAATGCCCATAGGGGTAAGAGTAGAATGGCTAGTAATGCTAATAAAAAGAGTCTGAGGCATAGGATCCACCAGTGGTGCGCCTCAAAACTAGTAGAGATATTGAATAACAAGCCCCTATACGATGTTGAGGAGTCAGAGGCATACTCCCATCAAGAGATCCGTTTAGCGGTAAGCCCATCAAGAGATACACCCCCTCTGTGATTCGCATTGCGCTGAGAGGAGGTAGAAGGGTAAAGGTTATAAAGATACAGATGAGGCAAGCAAGGCTGAGCAACAGATTAACAATAGATAGAAATGCTATAGGAGCTATAAACATCGGCTTGAGATACCTCAAATCAGATGGGAGGGATATGACGCCCCCCTTAACAGAGCCTCAGGAGGTGCTGGTGAAGCTGGTGACCCCACACCAAGGGCTAACCCTCCTCACAGAATTAGAAATACCGTGAGAGGGGAAACGCTAACCAATGTTTATGAACGTACTATCGCTAGTGATCTACCGGTAGTCATATCCTGAATCCTTATAGCTATATAGATGTTTATATCTCCCTTACCGCTCAGCGGGGATAATGTTATGTTTAGCGCATCAATAAATAACCTATCTCCTACATTGATATATCGCAATAGAAGAACTTCATCTAGATATAGAAGTTTTTCTTCATCAAATAGGCTCCACGGGAATATAATTTTATATGTTGCTGCGTCTCCCTCAATATACATGATACCCCCCCTTATTGTTGTGAGAGTCCCTTCCACAGTAGTTCTAGAGATCGATAAATTGAAATTAGATACATTAAAGCTCTCTAAGTATAAACTAATATTTCTAATTATATGATTTAACAATAAGTATATATAGTTTGATATATTCCAAGGATTTTGAATAGCAGGCGAAGCATTTGTCCCCCAATACACCTGCTGATACCCTGGAGCGTTCTGAGGATAAGCACCTCTACTCCCTACTAAATTATTACCCATGGTATCGAGGTTGGTTTTACCTATGAATGCAGCTATAACAACTATAGATCCTCCGAGCATAGCTATTAACAATAGGGCAGCAGCTTGCGACCGCATATAGAGACCCAAACACAGTTTCTCTATACAGGGTAATAAGCCGATTTTAGCAAAACACGAATGTTTATCCATGGATGGGAAAATATTATATGGGAGGGGAGATATTGGCGGTAGCATCGATAGAGAGGGTTATAAGGGTGGGGGGTAAAAGGTGGGATACATATGTAAATCTATATATGAATAATAAAAACTACATAATTTATATCCCCATGTTGCCTAAAAAGCCAACCGGAATTTCCGTAGAGGTTAGGGAGCACGATAAGAAGGTATTTATAAGATTAATAAGCAGCGACGGGGGAATATGCACCTGCGAACTAGATCTACAGGCTCTGAATATCTCTAGATGCTACAATATCTCATGTACACCCGGTGCAACATGGATCGCCGATCAGGAGATCCTTAGATCGCATGTTAAATCCAGCTAACAATATAAACATTACAGCTTAGAATGGTATATGGTTTTATGCTCGATGGATGTTATCAGCTATAGTGATTTTACCGCTTTCACTATTTCTCCGGCCTTCTCTGGATTTCTCTCCAGAATTGTCCCCAATACTATTGCATCAGCGCCTGCCCTAAGGATCTCTACTGCCGTCTCAGGCTCCCTAATACCTCCGCCAGTTATTATATATAATCCTGTGTATTTCCTAACAGCTCTCACCACCTCCGGGCTGACCGGTTTAGGAGCGCCTGAACCTCCTTCTAGATATATGAACCTCATTCCAAGGAGCTCTGCTGCAATTGCATATGCCGCCGCTACCTCGGGCACCTCTTCAGGGATCGGCCTTGCCCACCCTATGTGCCCAACAGCTGTATTGCCTCCCATGAGTATATATGCTGTTGGCAGTGCCTCTAATCCGAATCTCTTCACTATTGGAGCACCTATCACCTGAGCGCCTATTATATAATATGGATCTGCGCTGTTTAAGAGTGACATGAACAAGATCGCATCAGCCTCTGGAGATATACCATTTACGTTGCCTGGGAAGAGTATTATTGGAACCCCAACCTCTCTGAGTATAGATATGGCCTTGCTAACTTCGATCTCAGATATACCAAGGCTCCCCCCAACCAGTATAGCATCTATATCCCACCCTCTGATAAGCCTCGGTATTTCCTCAATATTGTTTATAACATGTTTAGCAGGATCTGGATCTACCAATATGAATACCGCTTTCTCACCCCTCCTAGCCTTAACTTTCAGATATTCCTCCACCCTACCCCTCCACATAATCTCCACACCTCCACAGCGTCTTAAGCCGCGCTTACAGCTATATAGCTTTGCTACCCAGCTTCTTCGCCCCCGCCTTCTCCCCCTTTCTCCTCCTCAAACCATACCTCAGCCGTTCCTGAGAAATACTCGTCAATGAATTTGCCATATACATCTACAGGCTGTGCCAGCATAGGGATATCCCTAATAATAGATCTTAATCTGCACTTCGGATTTGAGCATGCTATATAAGCAACTCTCCCACCATCTTTCTCCTCAATCTTAACAGATATAGATATAGATCCACATTCAGGACATTGGAAAGTCTTCGGAGGCTTTCTCTTAGTCCAATGAACAGTTCTTAATGTCCTCCTCTTCTTCCTCCTCCCCACAGGCTGCACCTAAATCTCTATATCTTTGAGATTATTATATAACATCTTGTTCACGGTCATCGCCAGATCTAACGTTATATATGTTTCATATAAATGGAGACTCTGAGGATCTAAAGGGATGCTCACAACCTGAAAGCCTCGCCTTTTAAGGCGGGGAGGAGGTCAGCGGTTAAATAGGCTCAATAATATATTTAATGTGGTGGATGTAAAGCCTGGGTGTAGAAGGACTTAGAAAGGTTATCCTTGCTATAAGGAAGGATGAGCGTAGCTATCTAGATGAGGCTGTATCGCTTGTAAAGACGCTGGGAATCAATCATATAGAGTCTCTATTTGTCAAAAAGCCTAATCACAGGTATTATATTCAGGAGGAACTTGTAAAGAAAATGATTTCAAATGGGGAGAAGCCAGATTTAATTGTGATTTATGATAAGCTCAAACCCTGGCAATTCTATAACTTGTCAAAGGATCTAGGGTGTGATGTATGGGATCTAGTGCTCCTTCTCCTAAAGATCTTCGAGATACATGCCGGTACCAAGGAGGCCAAGCTCCAGATAGAACTCTCCCACTCGAAACACATGATCCCGGTGGTTAAAGAGTATATTAGAATGACAAAGCTAGGTGAGCAGGTAGGCTTTATGGGGCCAGGAGCATATGGCTATGAAAGCCTTTTAAGGGCTTTGAGAATGAAGGAGGTTAGAATTTCTAGGGAGCTCGCAACTATAAAGGCTAGGAGGGAGAGACTGATCCTCGCAAGGACTAAGAAGGGATATCCACATGTAGCTATAATAGGCTATACATGTGCTGGCAAGACAACCCTCTATAACAGGCTTACTGGGGATGAAAAGCCAACAGGTCCTATGCCTTTCAAGACACTTTCACCTAAGAGTAGGGCTGGGGACACACCATGTGGAAGGATCATATTTACTGACACGATAGGATTTATAAGGAAAATGCCTAGCGAGCTTATAGAGGTCTTCCACTCTGTGATCTCTGAGATCAAATATGCGGATTCACTTATCTTTGTTATAGATGCCCTAGATCCGCCTGAGGAGATGTTGGAAAAAGTTGAGACAGCCCTAGATCTCCTAGAGAGGATTGGGACTATAGATAAGCCAATAATTGTAGCTTTCAACAAAATAGATCTATTGGGAGGTTTGGATGAGAAGAAGGAGATCGAGGATCTCGTTAGAGGAGCTATGGAGTCTAAAGGCTTTAAACCCCATAGATTCTCCTGGATCTCAGCGTCGGAGGGGATCAATATAGAAGAACTATTAAGGGCCATATGCACCACAATTGGTATAAGCAATATAAATGCTCCCTCTAGATTCCACTAATCGATATACTATGTAAGATCCGGAATATGGATATATAAGGCTGTATAAATATTAGGTAAAGGTGCTATAAATGGCAGAAGCATTCGTGCTAATAAACACCGAAGTTGGCGGAGAAAACGAGGTTTTAAAGGCGCTAATAGGGATTGAAGGGGTTGAAGAGGCATATATAGTCTATGGGGTATACGATGTGGTTGCAAAGGTAAGAGCCCCTGACATAGAATCCCTTAAAACAATTGTTACAACAAATATCAGAAAGCTACCTAAAGTAAAATCAACACTTACAATGATAGTTGTAGAGGGTAAGAAGCTGGAAAATAGATAGCTACTGAAACTGAAAGCATAACTCTTCAATAGCTGGAAAGAAAGGTAAGCACAGGAAATACATGTTTAAAATCCTGTGATATTCTATCTTTAGATCTGCGATATTGCTTAGAGACATTCTGACCCCTTTAAATCATACAGAAGATCTTTTGCCGGGGTCTCCGGCCCATTACCCCTATCCCCTCTTGGGGGCTCGGGGCTGTGAACTTTATCATGGACTTGGAGACATGGGTTTACTAGAGGTTGGCCCCCGAGGTCCGCACGAAGCATAATCGTCATCAAAATTACTAGAGGATATAGAGATTATAAATCTCCATCCCCGCCTTGAATGGTGAGGCTTATAGTTGTAAACGGTGTTTATCTATACAAATATAATATAGCTGGTATAGTATCTGCCCTTATTAGCCTCCCCACAGCATCATCTATAGAGGTGTTCCATTGGCGGACGAGCTATTAAAGGTAGTCGATGTAGATGCATATATAAGCTATGCTGAGGGCTTCAACCCATATACGGTGCTCCAATGTACTCTGGAAGATGGCAGGTTATTTAACCTCTACTTAGTTCCAATAGAGATTGTGCTGGCTATGAATAAGATAAAGGGGCATGGAGTAGAAAATAATAGAGAAACACTTTTCGAGCTTCTCACAATATTCAGCGAGTTGGAGATTCTAAGGGATAGAATAGAGAAGGTAGTTGTTGATGAGGTAAGTGAGGAGACACATCTCTATACGGCGAAAATCTATATAAAGGGTTCTGGATTTACATTTGTGAAGAGAATGATACCCAGTCACGCGATATTCCTGGCATATTTGATAGGAAGCCCTATATATGTTTCTAAGGAACTTGTAGATAGACAGGAGGCTGATGAGAAAGAAGAGTCTAGAGGAAGATAAGTAGATCAGAATGGAACATAGCTATTAGATATTCACAGCTACATCCTATAATCTACAGCTCACCTAGTGGGTTTCTGCTTTTTACCCTTTAAAAGGGCGTCTAATGAGACTCCATTGACCATTATAACTTTGTATTTAACGCCTGGAAGATCTCCCATGGACTTGCCCCTAGTACCCCCAATCCCAGCTATTATTACCTCGTCATGCTCATCTATAAATGTGATACCCCCATCCTTTGGAACGAAAGCTGTTACAACTTTGCCGTTTTTCACTAGCTGCACTCTAACGCATTTCCTCAGAGCTGAGTTGGGCTGTCTGGATTCAATACCAACCTTTTCAAGGACTATACCCCTAGCCATTGGGGCTCCCTCAAGCGGATCGTATTTTTCTTTAAGCCTTAGCATCCTAACCCTGAAGTCCCTCTGGCTCCACCTAAATTTAAGTCTCTTTTTCTCCAGTTTTCGTGCAGCATATAGGCCTGAGGGTGCTTTTTTGCCGGACATCTTATATCCTGTAAATATTTTACTTTTAGAACTTATAAGCTGGGAATTTGAATGTATTCTAGTAAACGGGGATTATTTTATTTTTGTATTAATTAAATTATTGAGTAACTGTATTTATTAACCTTCTAACCAATATTATATGGTGATATTCGAAAATATCAAGCATAGCCGAATCTCCAATTGTTGAGCCTGATTGGCTTGAGAAAAACTTAGATAAGGTTAAGATCGTCGAGGTAGACTATGACCCTGCATCTGCATATAACATAGGCCATATACCGGGAGCCCTGCTGATAGATTGGAAAAGAGATCTGAATAGGTATCCTGAGAGAGACATCATAGATAAGGAGGGCTTTGAAGCACTGATGTCTAGGCTAGGTATTTCAAATGATGATCTAGTAGTGCTGTATGGAGACTATAACAACTGGTTTGCAGCATTTGCTTATTGGGTGTTTAAAATATATGGACATGAGAAAGTAAAGATCCTAAATGGGGGTAGGAAGAAATGGATAGAGCTGGGAAAGCCTTTGACAAAAGATGTTCCCCAGCCTAAGCCCACAAGCTATAAAGTCACAAAGGTTGATCTAACGATAAGAGCCTCTTTCCTAGATGTGCTAAAGAGCCTGAGAAACCCCAAAGTAGTGCTAGTAGATGTTAGAAGCCCTGCAGAATATAGAGGCGAGATCACAGCTCCACCCGAATATCCAAACGAGGCAGCCCAGAGAGGAGGCCACATACCCGGTGCAATAAACATACCCTGGGCCCAGGCTGTGAAGGAGGATGGAACCTTTAAGAGTATGGAGGAGCTCAGAGCGTTATATGAGAGTAAGGGGGTTACTAAGGACAAGGAAGTCATAGTATATTGCAGAATAGGCGAGAGGGCTGCTCACACATTCTTTGTACTGAAAGAGCTCCTCGGATATCCGAAAGTAAGGCTATATGATGGCTCATGGAGTGAGTGGGGGAATATGGTAGGTGTTCCGATAGAGAAGTGATCCCCATGGAAGAGAATCAGGCTAGGATCATAGATATAGGTGATCTCAGCATTCTTTGCAGCACATCAAGACTTGGAGAGATCAGAAGAAGGGTTCTAGAAAATCTCAGACAAGGAGAGGAGGCGATAATCCTCACAAGCGACCCTGAAACATGGTACTCATTAGCAAATCTGGGCGATGAACTGGGATACGATGTTCTAGAATCGAGGAGGGATGGCAATAAATATATAGTCAGGATAAGACTTAGATAAAGATTTTACGGCCCTCTCAAGAGTGTTGTTTAGGATATCTCAAGATTGTTTAGATCGTTCCCTGACGTCTTCACAGTCTTTTTCAAGCACTCTACGGCGATTCACCCTCTCACCCATACAGGAGGAACGAGTGTTTTGAGCAACCATGTTTGTGAGTTTATAGTGCTTTACAACTGAAAGCCCCGCCCTTTAGGGCGGGGAGGGGGTCAGAACTTCCCTGAGGCATTAAAACTCACTTGAACTTCTCCGACCTTAAGACCTTAAGCATCCTAATAAAGTTTCCTACCTCTATTTTTGCCCTTCAGCTTATGGAGCCAAAGTCCTCTTAGATCTTGAGAAATCTTTGTGATAGTCCCCCTTAACCCGCCTATCTGGTACTCCCTAACAACACCGATCCAATCTATCTTCATTATAATAATCATAAATATTATAGAGACTGTAAGGAGAATTGGAATCTGCAGATATTGTGGGAGACCTATATCTTCAACAGCTGTTGAGAAGCCTCTTCCAAGGAAAACTATAAGTAGGGATGCTACAGTCTTTCCCAGGAATGTGGCTAGGAAATAAAGAGATACGCTATATCCTGTGAATGCAATGGGTATCAATATTACATCATCTGGAATAGGCGTTGAGGTTGCCACTAGAACAAATAGGAATCCCCATTTCTTTATCAGATTGCCGAAGATCTCAACGTTTTTCCTACTCTCTTCTGACAATATTTTTGAAACCCCTCTACCTATTAGATAGATCACCATCTTTCCAATGGTAGATCCAATACCAGAGATAATAGCAATAGACACAAGAAATAGAGGATCGTGATACCTGTTGGAATAGTATATCAGAAGTAGATAGTAAGGCACAGCAGCATATGGTATAGAATTTCCTATGAGAGAAGCTATAAATACAGATATATATGGATTAGATCTTACACTCATAAATATATAATATACTCCCTCTATAAGCGCCCTTAATACCTCATCATGAACAGTCAATACTATCCTTATATAAAGTTACATAGAAACTAAAATAGATACTTATGAGAATTAGGCTATCGAAACCCATTAAAGCTAGGTGAGACGGGGGAACACTACCTTGTGAGATTTCTAAGATAGAATATGCTTCCTAGCACAAGGAATATTATACACCACGCTGCTAGCTTTAACAAAAGGATTAGTGGGTCCTCTGTTGTTGCGTTAGGTGTGAAGATACCTCTATATATGCTTGTTGCTATTGAAACCGGGTTATTTGAGATCATTATGTAGAGAACCTGTGGGAAATATCTTGATATCAAGCTATCTGGATAGAATACATTCGAAAAGAAAAACAGCACGAAATATGTAAAGCTCCTCATAGTAGCCTGAAGATCGAAGCTTCTAACTGCTGTAGAGATTACTATTGATAGGCTTGACATAGATATTGTGAGCATTATAGATGCGACAACCATAGTCCATGCTTCGGCTGGGGTTGGTAGCTTTCCATGGAGTATTACTAGAAGAAGTATGAATGGTATTTGATAGATAAGCCCCCTAACAGCGCCACCTAATATCCTGCCTATGGAGAGCTGCATCCTAGTTAGGGGGAGGCTTAGGAAATACTGTGTATAGCCTCTCCTAACCTCTACACCAACTTCCCTGCCTATGGAGAACGCTGAGGCAAAGGTAGCTATAGCGGTTATCCCTGGCGCTAGAAATAAGAGATAGTCGCTGATATAGGCTCTATTTATTATATTATTAAATATTAGGGCGAATATGAAGAGATCCGTTAGGTTCATCGTTATAAGCCCTGCGAGCCACCATTTATACTTCCAAAACCTATCTAGATCTCTCTTCATAACTATATATAGCCCTCTAGCATAGCCCATGCCAACGATCCTCATCTCCAGCCACCTCCTTCAGCCTTTCTCTCTATGAAGAGCATTGCTAGAACTGAAAGCCCTATAGCTAGGCCTGCTATATACGATATCATCTGCTCCTGGCTTAGATATAGAAATGACTTTAAATCTTCAAAGAGAAATAGGGCTCTTAAAAAGTCTGCAAGGCTTGAAAGTGGATTAAACATCGCTGCATAGAAATACGCTGGTATAGCTGATAAAAATGGAAGTGGGTAGAATATGGTGCTGAGCCTTACTAAGAGAGCGTCTACAACTCCAAAGAGAATATCAGTTCTATCCCCGGATTTCAGTCCAAAAACTATGTTTATAGCTAGTCCTACAATACCTATTGAGAAGGCTAGGGCTGAGAGCATGGCTATTGCTATTAAAAGGGGATTCCATATTCTAAGCATAATCAATATGAATAGCATCATTGGAAGGGTATATATGAAAGAAGCTATTCCTCCACCAACGGTTCTCCCTATAGCGAGTATCCTCCTTCTAACAGGCAGCGAGAGGTGATACTCTATAATCCCCTCTTCAAATTCCTCAGCTATTTCATAACCCCTAAACATGGATATCGAGAAGAGCAGGGCTGTATAGGCTCCGAATAAGTAGTATTCATAATACGTTACACCAGAGCCTGCGGAAGGCCTTATAGCTACTAAATATGATATAAGCACTGCGAAAACCGATACCTGAACAGCGAACCAGGCAAACCTCATTATAAGAAATACCTTATACCTAGCTACCTTCCTAACATCCCACATTATCATTAGTAGGAGAGTCCTTAGATCTTCCCTCAGTTTTCATCACCCACAAGCTTCGCCCCTGTATAGTAGAAGAATACATCATCAAGTGTTGGCTCTTTCAAGCTTATCTGCCTAATCTTTATACCCTTCCTCGTAAATAGATCTACAACCCTTGCTATCTTCTCCTCACCCTTATTAACATATATCCTTATAACAGCATCTCTCAGATCTATTCTTATAGCATCAACATCGCTTTTGATCATGTCGAGGAAATCCTGCCTTATATGGCCATCCACAACTGCCTCTATTATATCTCCTCCAGGGATGCCGTCTTTAAGCTCACCAGGCGTTCCTAGGGCTTTGAGAGACCCCCTATATATGATCCCTATTCTATCGCTCAGCCTCTCAGCTTCAGCCATCTCGTTGGTCGCAACTATTATTGTTGAACCGCTTCTCCTGAGATCCTCTATCATCCTCCAGACAGCATGCTTAGTTATAACATCTAGCTGAGCGGTTGGCTCATCGAATATCGCTAGCCTAGGCCTTTGTATAAATATCTTAGCCAACTCTACTTTCTTCTTGTTTCCACCGCTGAGCTCCGCAAAAGCCTTGTTCCTATACTCCCAAATATCTAGATCCTCCATAACATCCCTAACTACCCTTTTAGCATCGCCCATGCTATAACCAACAACCATTGCATGCCAGAGGAGAAGCTCATAGGGTTTGTCAACCCACAGAGCCTTAGGCTCCTGAAAGGCTATCCCAACATATTTCCTCACCTCGTCTCCCTGCCTAACAACGCTCTTTCCAAACACTATCACATCTCCCGATGTGGGTTTATACACAGTTGCTATTATGAGCAACGTTGTGCTCTTACCAGATCCATTAGGGCCTAGAAGGCCGAAGATCTCTCCCTCCTTAATTGTTAAGTTGATACCATTAACAGCTATCGTGTTGCCGAATCTCTTCACTAGATCTATGATCTTTACTGCCGGTTCCATCTTAAAAAACCATTAATAAATATATAGTCTCAATTAATATATAATACATCTCTTCTAGATCTAAAATTATGATCATTGCGCATAAGAGCACCTTTTAAGATGGAAAAAGATCAGATAAGTGTTGCCCGTGTTCAGAAAAACCAAAATAGTTAATGTAATAGGCATGAACACCCCATCTCTTCTTGGGATCCCACATATCTAGTTAGGATCTTTATCTCTCTCAATGCTATATCTCAAGATTCTATGTGATCCTTTGTAGGTATATGTTTATTTAATAGTTTAATATATCTATAGTATATTAATAACTAATATTGATTTACCCTCTATTGATAATCTCTAGAGGTGTTGCAAGGGTATAAAATGGAGCTCGGCTATGCTAATTCAGCTCTAACCAAACCCAAGATAACCTAACGTATCTATAGCAGCTGAAAGACCAGAAAAGCCATATTTAAACTAACAATTTCTTTCGAAGCATGTGAAATCAGATATGATTGATTTTTGCTACGAACCTAGCAAGCTTTATCATCTAATCTCGTACGCCTGTGGAGCTGGCTCAGCACTGACTATGGATACCTTATAGCCCCTTTCCGCATATAGCTTAGATATCTCCTCACCTATTCTTTTATGAAGCTCTCTTTTAGCTAATATGAGGATGCTTGGGCCTGCACCGCTCACAGAGACCCCATAGGCCCCAAGCTCCTTAGCTCTTTTCTTTACATCCATATATAGGGGTATCAACCCTGCCGATGCTCTTGCAGTCTCTACAATGTGATCTTCCATTCCCTCACCAGCTATCTTCAGATTTCCTGACACTATGCCATATATAAGCTTAGCTAAATTCGACGAGTTCTTTACATAGTCCCTCAGCAATATCTGTTTAGGAAGCACAGACCTTGCTAAACCTGTTTTCTTCTCTGGTGTTGTAATCTCTGGGATTACTAGTAGGAATTCGAAATCTGTACCACTGCTAATCCTTCTAGCTGAGATCTTCTCGCCCGGATTAACCATGACAAAGCCTCCTAGAAGGCTTGCTGAGACATTATCGTAATGGGGTTCTCCGGATGCTATTCTCTCACCCTCTCCAGCTATGTATATCAGCTCATCCTCGCTGAATACTCCTCCTAGAAGCTCGTTTATAGCTTTCGCAGCAGCTGCAGAAGAAGCACCGCTGCTTCCAAGACCCTTCCCTGGCGGTACCCCCTTTTCCAAGTTCACCTCGAGCTGGAGTTTTTCGCCTGTCACCTCTAAAGCCCTCATGATCGGCCCTATAACCACGTTCCCCTCTCCATGGGGAATCTTTTCAACGTATTTACCTCTCACGCTGAGATCTATCTTTGTGGATCCCTCTCCAACCAGTTTAATCTCTACTGTATCGTAGAAAGCGTTGAGAGCCACAGCTAATATATCAAAGCCAGGACCTAGGTTAGCAGATGACATATATGCTCTAACAGCTGCCTTTCTCATAGCAATCTCTAGGTGTAGATATATGTTAAGAGCTTTTTATGTTATGCTCACAGCAGCGAACTTCTGTTTAGTTAGGTGATTTACGATGACTATTGCTATAAGCTCTGTTAGAATCAATATGACTCCTAGTGATGCGACAACAGCTATTGCCTGTACCTTATTTGCGATATAGTCGCTCATGATGAAGGTCATTGGAGCAGCGTGGTTTACACCAACAGCAGCAATGCCTCCAAGGGTCACCGAGACGCTCACCTCGCTAAATGCGTATACCCAGCCCATCAGAGATCCGCTAGCTATGCTTAGCTTTGATAGAGGTAATGTGATCTTCGATATAATCCCTATTCGCTTGGATCCCAAATTCGCTGCTGCCTCCTCAAGACTAACATGTATTTGTTGTATCCCAGCATATGCAGCCCTTATAACAAATGGCGCCTTTCTAACGCTAAAAGCTATTATAATTGATATTGCAAGGGCTTGAACGCTGTCTAGATAGTTGAAGCCCAACAACGACGATAGATCCATGAAGTAATATAGATATCCAAGAGCTACCACGAGACCTGGAATTGTGAGGGCGCTCATAGAGATAGCATCTATAGCACTCGTCGCCGGCCTTTAAACCTCTGCGATATATATGCTATAGATATTGCTAGGAGAACCATTATTGCTAATGCAGCGATAGAATATATAAGCGAGTTATAGAGAGCCCTTACAGCAATAGGATCCGCAAATGCTTCTATGAGGAAGCGAGGGCTTATCTCGAGGGGCACAGGGCTTCTCAACCATGGGGGCTAGCTAGGGCGAATATCGCTACCCCAATTTGTGGAAGTGACGTGAATATAGCTAGGGGGAAAGCCACTAAATAGATTAGAAGATAGCTTATAGCCTCTGGTCTCTTAAAGTAGGTGTAGGGTCTCCCACCTTTCGACGGCAATGCATACTGCTTCTTGCCCGCAAGCTCCCTGGCCACTATAAAGACTGATATTGCAATTACCAGGAGAATAATAGCGAGGAAGGCTGTGGTAGGGCTTATACTACCGGTAGAGGCCTGTCTAAATGTTAAGTAGATCTCATACGATATTGTCTGTTTAAATTTAAATGCTATGGGTTCTCCGAGATCCTCAAGACTAAATATAAATATGGTTGAGGCCGCAGCTATAATACCTGGCGTGGAGAGGGGTAGGGTGACTGTTCTAAATAGTGTAAAGCCTCTGCTACCTAGGTTCTCAGCCTGCTCCTCAGCTGAAGGATCCTGTGAGAGCATTGAGGCGCTTATATTGAGATATGCTATTGGGTAGAAAGCCATTACTTGGGCTAGCACAACCCCTGCCATCTCCTGAAAGCTGATTCCAAATGGAAGTTTAAGTAGATCAGTCATAAACCATGGTATAAACCCGTAAATAGGGTCGAAGAGCTTGAAAGCGACAAAGGCATTTATAAAAGGTGCTGGGAGCATTGGTATATATAGCAGCAGTCTTAGAAGACTCTTCATAGGAAATATATATCTAGAGATGATTACAGCGAAGAACAGTCCAAGAGCTATAGATATTATTGTTACTATTGAAGCTATCAAGATAGAATTAAGGATCAAACCATAGTTAAACCCCCTAATAATATAGATAACCCGGCCATCCGGCCTAGTATATTGTACTATAGGCTCCTGAGCAACATAAGGAGAGAAGTACTTAGGATTTATCGCAAGGCTAGTTATATCGGCCTGAGAGGCGGCTGAGAGAACATATACTAGAGGCACTATAAGGAAAGCAATATAAAATATATAAGTGGCAGTCAACTGAAAGGTTAGAAAAGACTCTCTCCTAAGCAAGCTCCCCTGATCATGTTACGTAAATCCCTTATAATTAGCTTCTCATAGCTAGAATAGAAAGACATTCTACAATTGAAACCCCAGGGAAGAAATTCTAGTGAGTTTAAATCGTTTGTAGCCCTCTTAAGTCATCTTCAGCTATTCATCTCTGTCTTTAGACGCTGTTTTAGATTTTATATTTGGCTTATATAGCTTAGTATCGAGACTAAATTTCTCCATAGCCGTTAATATGCTTAATAACTACTCTATAATAATTAATTATTACAACTAAAAGTCTCGCCCTCTAGGGTGAAGAGGGGATCAGAAAAATTAGGAGACACTCCATAATTATCCAATTTCACGAAAAGAGAATGACTTTCAAAAAGCTGTGAAAAATACTGGATAGGGGGATATAATGTGGGCAGAGAACTCAAGAAACACGTTGATGCATTAAATTATCGTTGATTCGGAATACACGCAGGTGATATAACTGGATGGTTTGATACCAATATTTATAGAATTAATCTCTATAATAGATGAGAATAGTTAAAATTAATAATTAAAGAATAAATTAAGATCATCATAAGAAATCAAGAAACCAGGAACAGCCTGCCAATATGAATAGCCGCTTGTCCCTCGATGGTCATTGATTGTCGTTGATTTTCTTTTGTTTTGGATTGCTTTGCATTTTGATCCACAGGGATGTTATCACACCCTGTGGTTATCGAGGGACTTCCACATCCACCACAGAGACCTAGGGATCTCTATGGGCTCACTGGTGGCTGTTGAGTCCAGCAGCACCGGGCTCCCATCTAGGTCTAAGATTAAAACCCAGCCCTTCTGGGCAATGCCCTCATCTAGGGCTTCGAGGGCTTTAAAATAGATATTTATCAAGGCAACTACCTCTCTATGCCACCTCTCACCTCCTTTGCTACATATCCCTATTCTATCCTCTCCATATTCTATTATAGCCTTGTGTATTGGGCAGATCTTAGATTTGTTTCTGGGATCAACCATCAATACCGGCACACCATATTCCCTAGCCTTATCTATTATTGCATTCAGCTCACCCTTCAATATACTCTAATATATCCTGTGCCTCAACTGCCTATCCCTATACCTAGCGATCATAACCCTTATATCGTCTCCCGAGATTCTCTCAATAACTATCACCCTTCTCATCCTCATGGCTTCCCTTATTATCATGTTTGCTGTTTTCATTCTATAGTCTCTCTTCTTCTCCCCCTCCTTAAGCTTTTTCATAGCCTTTCTAGTTTCCCTGCTATCGGATCCATTTCTCCTCTGGATGCTTTTTTTCCTATAGCTATAGCCCAGTGTTGTCTTTGCAAGATCTGTTTCTAGGATTAATGCGAATGCCTCGTAGAGGGTTGCTACTGAGTTCTCATTAACATCAACAGGCTTAATATTCCCAGGCCTGTAGATCTCGACCTCTTTTTCGAGGGATAGGTGGAAAGCTACTCTCCTATTCTTCCTATCAAGCTTGATCTTAGCATGGGATGTAGGCTTAAAACCCCTGGCTAAGAGCTTGTAGAACTCCTTAGAAGGCTCTAGATCGAGGTGCACCCAGCCCTGTGGGTATGAATGGCAACACTTGTGAAGAAAGTGTTCACAACACCATTTATATTGATCTTGGTTGGGTTTACCGGCCTCTATAAGTGGTCATCGACCAGCCATAGGCTAATGCTGTTGATCCTAGGCACTAGTATTTCTTCCATCATCTCAAGATCTACCTGGTGCCGAGCTATTTCCCAAGATCTCCTCCAGAGATATCTCACGACCCTCCTACCCCTAAGATCTTTTTCCCCAGACCTAGATGCTTAACGATCTCATTAAAGATCTCTCTAGAGTATTGTCTAGCCTTGTTCCTCCTTAGAGAGGATACCCTTTCAACAGCATCTTGGCATAAGCCATGTATATAGTGGGATGGTATATTTGGATAGATATCCCTTAGCACTCGATACCTCCCATTCTTAAGCCTATAGTAGCTCTCGATAATATTCCTAGATGCATGGGGAAGCACATCTCCAAACATCTCGCTATATATGTTGAGGATCTCTTCCAATACACTGAAACCCCTCCTAGATAGCCGCTTTGAGGGTATAACAGCGGTTCTACTAACAACTATCTTATCTCCCGGCTTGACAACCCACATCCAGATCAATTCTCCTCCTCAGAAAATTGACCAGCATATCAGCCTCAGGACTCTTCATACTCTCATCTATACTCTCAACACCTCTCCTACCTCACTATAGCAGGGCTGTATCCTTTTTCATGGTAGTGGGGATGCTTATAAGTATTCAATCCATAATATCTATTGGTGTCCCCGAGTTTCCGAGATCCGTAGGGCTTTGAAGCCTCTGGTAACAGGGGCTGAGATGCTGTGGTGAGGGGGCTCGGGGGTAACGTTGAGAGGCAGATGGTGGGGATAAAACAATGAATCACCACCTGCTGAGAAACGCTAAAAGATAAAAGATGGCATAACCTTCTCAAACATACTTATCATTATATCTGGCGTTTCTGTATGTATTGGGATCGGTTTCTTTGACTTTAGCGATGTAATGATCTCTCTGAACTCGTGAGGAAAATAGTGTCCCGAGACTCTTATCCTATAGATCTGTACTCCTAGCCTATATAGCCAGCTAGCTAGCACTCTCTCCTCTTCCTCTCTAGCCATGTCCATAGGCTCTGGGTTTGTGAGCAATACAATAGCCTTCTCTATCACATCTTCCCCTAATTAAAGGAAGCTATCGATCCCGTACCAAGAGCTAGATCTCTAGCCCCATAAAAATAGTTAGATATTGTGAAAGAGGAAATGCTTTATCACTGGAATTAGTTAAAATATTATGGAGATTGTATGGATATAACTATTGAAAGGCTTGAGAGGTTAGCTATGTTGAGACTAGGTGGGGATGAGAGGAATGCCCTGGCCAAAGATATAGCTAAGATCCTTGATTTCTTTAGGCAGCTTGATGAGGTAGAGCTAGAGAATGTGGAACCCCTCTTTCATGTTATTGAAAAAGGTGCAACAGTTAGGGAGGATATGACCAGACCTGGTATTAGTAGAGAATGGGTTGAGGGGAGTGCATATAGAGTTGTAGATGGGTATATAGTTGGGCCCAGAACCATTGTTGGTGAGGAGCGTGAATCTCATCAATAGGCCTATACACGAAGTTCTAGAATATATAAGGGGTTCTCCAGAGCTTTTAATAGAGTATTTATATAGGCTTTATGAGAGGATAGAGAGGTATGAGAAGATCCTTAGAGGCTTCATAACTATAAGACCTTCTGAAGAGGTTATAAGGGAAGCCGTAGAAGCTAATAGAGAGGGAAAGGCACTTGCAGGGATCCCCATAGCTGTTAAGGATAATATATCAACAGCTGGGCTGAGAACTACATGCGGATCCGCTATACTGAAGGACTACATACCCCCATACGACGCGACAGTTGTTGAAAGGCTGAAGAGAGCTGGCTCTGTGGTTATTGGTAAGACAAATATGGATGAGTTCGCCATGGGATCTACTACTGAGACAAGTTTTTTCGGACCCTCGAGAAACCCCTGGGATCTATCGAGGGTACCGGGGGGCAGCTCTGGTGGAAGCGCTGTAGCTGTGTCCGCATATCTATCACCAGCGTCTCTTGGAAGCGATACAGGTGGGTCTGTTAGAAATCCAGCCGCATATACAGCTACGTTTGGCTATAAACCCACATATGGGGTTCTAAGTAGATATGGGCTTATAGCTTATGCCAGCTCGCTTGACCAGATCGGATTGATTACAAGAGATTCTGTAGATGCAGCACTGCTTCTCGAATATATAGTAGGTGAGGATCCTATGGATCCCACATCACTAGATCTAAAGGTTTCCGGGTTTTACAGAATAGCATTAAATATGGGAGAAAAAACAGATTTTCCTAACGCCAGTCTAATAGCTATAAAAGAGATGTGGGAAGGCGTTGAGGGGGATATCTATAAAGTTGTTATGAGTGCTATCGACAAGCTTGTATCCTCGGGCTTCTCATATGATGAGGTAAGCGTTCCCGAAATAAGATATGCACTACCAGCTTACTATGTCCTAGCATTTGCGGAAGCAAGCTCAAACCTAGCTAGATATGGGATCCCGATCTATGGTCTTAAAGAAGATCCTATGAATCTTCCGTGGGACGAATATTATTCCAAAGTAAGATCCATGGGGTTTGGCAGAGAGGTTAAGAGGAGAATAATGCTTGGAAGCTATATTCTGAGCGCAGGCTATTACGAGCAGTATTATTTAAAGGCCCTCAAGGTTAGAAGGGTTTTGAGGGATAAGCTGCTACCGTTCCTGAGAAGAGGATATATAGTGTCACCAACAATGCCTGTTAAACCGCCTAGGCTGGGGGAGGCTATAGAGGATCCTATAAAGCTCTATGCAATGGATATAGAGACTGTAGTGCCAAATCTCATAGGGTCGCCAGCTATAAGTGTTGTTGCAGGCTTTACAGGATCTCTACCTGTTGGGCTTCAGATAATAGGTCCTCCCATGGGGGATAAGGATCTCATATTGATCGGTAGAGCAGCGGAGATCATAATTGGATATTATAACATGAGCCCACAGATCTAAGGTGGGATATGTGAAGCTAAAAGCAGTTATCGGTCTCGAGATACATATACAGGTGAACAGAGCTAAAAGCAAGATGTTCTGTGGATGCCCAGCAAACTATAGGGATGCGCCTCCAAACACTAATATATGCCCAGTATGCCTTGGACTTCCAGGCTCTCTACCAGTTCCTAATAAGGAGGTTATTAGGAAAGCTGTTATGCTCTCGCTAGCCCTTGGATCTAGGCTAAACAATCATGTGGTTTTCGTGAGGAAGCATTACTTCTACCCAGATCTGCCTAAGGGTTACCAGATAAGCCAGCATAGAGGGCCTGGAATGGCTCCTATAGCTGTTGGAGGATCGCTCGAGATAGAAGGTGATTTGGGGGCTAAGATTGTTAGGATTAGGAGGATCGGTGTTGAAGAGGATCCCGCTAGGATCACATATCCATATGGCGATCCGGTTAAAAGCCCTTATAGCCTCATAGATTATAATAGATCTGGCGTCCCTCTGATAGAAGTGGTTACAGAGCCTGATCTATCTAGCGGTAAGGAGGCAAGGTCATTTGTGGAGAAGCTCCTAACACTAGTAGATCATCTGGGGATCTGCGATCCAGATCTCGAGGGTGCATTCCGAGTAGATGTAAACATATCAATCAACGGTGGAGAGAGGGTTGAGATCAAAAATATAGGTTCTATAAGGGATATAGAGAAGGCGATAAACTACGAGGTGATCAGGCAGAGCGCGTTGCTAATGGGAGGTGGTGTGGTTAAGAGGGAGACAAGGCATTGGGATCCTATCAAAGGGGTTACAATAGTTTCTAGGCATAAGGAGTTCGAGGAGGAATATAGATACTTCCCAGATCCAGATCTCCCAGCAACACCCCTAAGCAAGGAGATGATAGAAGAGATAAGAATATCTATGCCAGAGCTTCCATGGCATAGAGCTGAGAGATATGTTAAGAGCTATGGACTCTCTCAGTACACAGCGAAAGTGCTTGTCTCTAGAAAGGTGCTCTCAGAATTCTTCGAAGAGACTATTAAGATCTATAGTGATGCCTCTAAGGTAGCAGATCTATTGATAAACGACTTCCTAGGAATCGTTAACAGCAGAGGCAGGAGCTTCAATATAGTAAAGGCAAGGCCTCAACATATAGCAAAGCTTCTAACTATGCTTGATAGGGGCATTATAAGTATAAAGATAGCGAAGATGATCTTGGAAAGAGTTGTTATAAACGGCGAGGATCCAGAGGAGATAGTTATGAGAGAGGGACTTATAGTGATAAGCGATGAAGCAGAGCTAGAAGCACTCGCAGAAAGAGTTATCAGAGAGAATCCCAAAGCTGTAGAAGATGCGAAGAAAAACCCAAAAGCGATAAACTACTTAGTAGGACAGGTTATGAAGCTAACAAGGGGCAAAGCCGACCCGCAGAAAATAAGCTATATAATAAGAAAAAAGCTAGGAATCAGCGCTAATAGCTCCTTACAATGAAGAGCAAAGGGTAAGAGGTTCTAGTCCTCTGTGAATCTGACCTCCTCCCCGCCCTGAAGGGCGGGGATTCCCTTTGGGCGGTTCATTGGTTTGTGGTTTACCGCCTTCATTCTCATCACTTCATAGCTGGTGGGGATTACCCACCCCGCTCCGCTCGTCCAGCGGTAGACCACGGGCTGGGTCTTCAGCCCATTACCCCTATCCCTCACCACGGAGAGCCCCCATCCGTGGATCCAAGGGACTCGGGGATATGTCAAGAGGCTTCATAGATTATAAGGAGATATATAGCCTAGAGCTCTTAGCCCTTTCCTCTCACAATACCGGTTATGAAGATGGTATCCTCCATCGAAGATCACTAGGTGCAGACATAGGTAAAGGATCGCTCAACTATATCGCTAGCCAAGGCTCTTTATAACCGAAAGTCTCGCCTTCTAGGAGGTCAGTCACCTCTTATCTCCCAGAATCACGATCACAACCCTCCTGGTTCTCGGGCCGTCAAACTCTGCTAAAAGTAGCTCTTGCCATGTTCCTTTCACTAGTTTTCCATCGTGGATTGGAAATATGTAGAACTGCTTGAAAAGGGAGCTGAGTAAGTGGGCATCTGCATTATTATCGATCCTGTTATGCTCATAATCCTCCTTTTCTGGGGCTAGCTTTTCAAAGAAATTATATAGATCCTCGCTTAGCAGGGGCTCGTCCTCATTAGCTATTATAGCTGCGGTTGCATGTGGAAGGAAAACAACTGCTACCCCCTCGCTAACCCCTGACTCTTTGACTATGTCATCAAGGTACCTGGTTATGTTTATTATCTCTCTCCTTTTTGATGTTCTAACGACTATTTCTCTGTATACAACCATTTAGCTGAGCCCCCTTCTAGTTCCTCTATGGCGGTTTTTAATCATCAAACAATCGCTATCAAGAGTCCTAGGATAACTAGGCTCTGGCAAAAGTTTATTTATCTCTTTGAGCTACTGTCTTGTAGGGGCCGTGGCTGTTCTTTTAGAGACAATAACTTATAGATATATACCTATTGGTTATATGACACCTATTAGGGGCGACTATAGCTATAATTCGACATATCAAATATATATGACAAATACTACTGAAACGTTGAGAGGGTTTCCAGGATCTATAGCTGTTAATGCTGCCTCGATAGTAGCCCTAGTTATTTTCATCGGGATCCTGCTGCTTCTTATGTTATATCTAATTTCCGTAACTACACCTCCTAAGATTGCTGGGGAGATGATCCCAAGACCCAGATCTGTTAATATGGAGATCGAAGATCTGCCAGGCTATGTATATACTGGTGTTAAGAAGATCCTTAGAGATATATATGTCTCAATTAGGGAGAGGTCTTGCAGAGCTTGCACGCCGAGGGAGCTGGCTTATAGAGGTGCTATAACCCCTCAATTTGCGGAACTATACGAGAGGGTTGTATATGGAAATATGTATGAGGAGGGGGTTTTAAAGAGACTGGCTGAGATAGGCCTTATAAAAGAAGAGGAGAGCAATAATAATGGATAGGGTTATAGCTATCACTTTATTAATAATAGCGATACTAGTGCTAGGTCTCCAAGATATCGCTATCCCCACTATACAGGCATATGATCCCCCGTCTATATATAATACTGGTAGGGGAGGCTATAGCGATCTATATATTTTGTTAAGGAGAATGGGTTTCTTTACAGAAGCTATAGATAGCATTTCCCAGCTCCGAGGATTCGACCCCAAGACATGGATCTTGATTATAGCAAGCCCAGACATGGATCTTGGAAGGCACGATGCTGACACGATTTTAAAGTGGGTATCAGCTGGAGGTAAAGCTGTGATCCTAGATGAAATAGGCACAGTAGACGAGATCATATATATGGTAGGGTTTAACCTATCACAATACCTCGGCAATATCGATATTGCGTCTTGCAGACTTGGAGATAAGATCTATGAGGTGGTATTCAACGTATATAGAACAATAGAGATCTATAATAGCTCCAATGCCACCGTGGTATGTGTAGTAAGGAACATGCCCACAGCTATTAGGATCAATATCGGGGGTGGTGAGCTCATATTTATAGCGGATTCCAGTATAGCGATCAACGAGGTGCTCGCATCTAGGTATGGTGAGCCTAATTTACGGTTCTTCACAACCCTTTTGGGGAAGAGAAATGTAATCTTCTATGAGGGAAATAGAGAGATTATATTGCTAAAAACATCATATATACTTAAAGCTCTATTGATAGTGCCAGCCTTGATTAGCTATGCCATCAATTCAGCATATTCAGCTGGCCCCATAGCTGTTTCAATACTCATTATAGGATCCTTTATGATGTCGTCTTTATGGCTTATATCGTCCCTCGGCATCAACAGATCTATAGTAAAGCCTAAAACTCCTGTGAGGAAACGCCATATCGATATAGATAGTATTATGATGAGAGGTGTTGAGAGATGGAGAAAGCTGGTGAGAAGATAGCTTTTAAAGAGCTATTCGACAGAGTTATAGAGAATGTATCTAACGTTGTTGTTGGGAAGAGGCGCGAGATCGAGTTGGTACTGGCAACACTACTCTCAGGAGGGCATGTCCTCATAGAAGGTGTCCCAGGTGTAGCTAAAACTCTTATAGCAAGGACGTTAGCCCAGTCTCTGGGGCTAGAGTTTAAAAGGATCCAGGGAGCCCCTGACATGCTGCCAGGAGATATAATAGGCTTTAACATCTATGACCAGAAGAGCGGTTCCTTCGTATTTAGGAAAGGCCCTATATTCACGAACATATTATTTGTTGATGAGATAAACAGGATCCCCCCGAAAACCCAGAGCGCCCTTTTAGAGGCTATGCAGGAGTTTCAGGTAACTGTTGAAGGTATCTCATACAGACTCCCCGAGCCATTCATGGTAATAGCCACAATGAACCCTATAGAGGTTGAGGGCACCTTTCCGCTTTCAGAGGCTCAGATAGATAGGTTTCTCTCTAAGGTGGAAATAGGTTATCCCGATCTCGATGAGACTATTGAGATTCTAAGAAGATATGATTCGATCCAGATACACTATGTAAAACCTGTAGCCACAAGGGAATCTATTCTAGAGGCAATGAAGAATGTCAGAGATGTCAGAGTCGATGAGAATATACTAAGATATATCTCGCTCATAGTCTATGCCATAAGGAATAATAGATATGTTAGACTGGGCCCCTCTCCAAGGGGTGCGATAGCCATATACCTTCTCTCGAGAGCCCTAGCCCTTATAAGGGGTAGAACATATGTAACGCCTGACGATGTGAAGATCTCTGTTTACCCAGCTATTGCCCATAGGATTGTGCTTAAGGATGAGGCAAGGCTGGGCAGAGTTAGCGTAAGATCTATTGTTGAGGAGACACTTTCAAAGGTGGATATACCGTGAGAATAACCCTTGATGGGGTATGCCTCATAGTAGCATCAATTATCTTGATTCTCTATTCCCTCAGAATATCGTCTCTAGAGATTCTATCTATATCACTACTATTGCTTCTCATAGCGTGGAAAAGCTATAGAGAGGTAAAAGGGTATGGAGATGTGTCTAAGCATATAGAGGTGTCAAGGAAGATATCTAGACCATATGTTGAGGAAAGAGACCATGTAGAAGTCTCTATAGAGGTTAGAAACAACTCGGATAGATATATCCAGAGGGTAGAGATAGAGGATATAATCCCGACGCTTGCAAGACCTGTTGAGAGCCCAGTAACCGGGGTCTCGCTTCCACCTAGATATATAGCGGATTTATCCTATACTCTTGAGCTCACATCGCCTGGAAGATACGATTTCTCTACAGTCTTCCTCAGACTCGAAGACCCTCTAGGAATTTTTGTTGAAGAGATAGCAGCTTATATACCGGGTTCCGCAGTAGCGATCCCAAAGCCCGCTGCATTCAGAGAGACCTTAGAGATAGCTTCTAGAAGCCCAGGCACATGGATGAGAGGTAAGAGCTTTGGCGGGCTCTATGACTTTTACGGGATGCGGGACTACCAATATGGTGATGATGCTAGAAAGATTATGTGGAGCGTCTATGCGAGAACCGGAAAACTTCTTGTTAGAGAGGATCTCTCAGAATCTAGGGGAAGAGTTGTTATTATAATCGACATACCAGCAGTAGCGTGGGAACTGGGTGTTCCTCCTAGAAGCGTTGCAGAAGATCTCGCGAGGATCTCTAGAGGTGTAATAGAGACAATGGTTAGAAACTACAATGTTGTAGATGCAGTTATATGTGAGAAATATGTAGCAAGGATTATAAGGGGCATATGGAGTGGGGATAGAGAGACAATATATACTCTCTATTCTAACCTAAAGCACTACAGTGGGTGCGAAAGCAGCTATATCCTCTACAACTCCCTAAAATACATAGACATCGGCCCGGCCCACATGGCTATCTTGGTAACCTCTCCACTTGGGCTAGCATACTCAGACCCTGAAGAGCTTGTAGAGACTATGAGCATGATAAGCAAAAATATATATGTTCTTCTCTACAACCCCCCATCGATCGATTCTACATACACTAGAAATTTCCTCGAAGAGACCATACCAATGCTAACTTCAATGGGGTGGAGAGTAATTGCTATCCAGGGGATCACTTCATAGAATACTTAGTAGCTGGGGATTTACAGAAGCCGTTCTTCTAGCCTTCATCATCATGTTAACATCTATAAGCAGCACAGTATCTATAGTGCCTAACATATTGCTCGTAACATTCACACTAACCAGATATATATTAAAACTGGATCTATCTCCAATAGGCTACCTAGCCTCGATAGTTTCTACAGCACTCCTAGACGCAGGATCCGTTATACTGATATATATCCTAGGATACCTCTCCCGCATATTGCTTAAATACGCATATATGAAGACACCCCAGGATATGCGGAGATATAAAGCTATTAATATACTTAGAACAGCAGCCATCATCTCTGCATTTTACCCTATATCCATGTACTCCAAGATCTTCTCGAGCAACATACCAGGCTATGACCCTTTCTTCCTAGGCTCTCTAACATTATTTTTACAGATACTTTTCATATATATGATATTAAGAGAAGGTAATCTAGTAGATATAATTGATGCTATAATAAATATATATAAAAAGATTATATCCCTAGCCCCTCACATAGCGAGGATCATGGGTATTTTCGTAGCTATCATAGGGGCTACTATGTATAAAGACCCAGCCCTGATCTTGATATATGTAACAGGAATTATTGCTGAAAAAATCACCCTCCGCATAGATAAAATTACTAGAAATATCCACTATAAATATCTCATCCACTGTATAACGCCAGTATCATTACTTCTATATATGGCTTACCTAGGCTTTTAGAGGTAATAGCTGATCGGTTTTATTGATTATAATGGGCTTTATAACGCTCAGAACCTATTATCATGGGCGTGATATGAGGAATCCCTGGATCTTGGCACTATCCCTTATAACAACATCTCTGATATTCATGGCAATATCTGTCTATTTCATCGTAGATAATAGGGTTCTAGCATCTCTATTATCTCTAGCAATAGGTGTACTAATCCTTAGCAGTGGGCTTAGCATTATAAGGGAATATAGCAGCTGCAAACAATAGATCTTTGTTTATAGCTTAAACCCCGCCCTTTAAAGCTGAGATGAGATTGAACATAGTTGTAATAGCGAAAACAATTATAGCTGAGAACCTATCCTTTCCTCCTACTAGGGGTTGGCTTCTAAAGCGGAGAGGTATGGGACATGTCTATTCTATTTTTCTCTTATCTAGTGCTTTCTTTAGCTTCTCCAACTCTTCAGGATCCATTGACCAATACATCTCCCTGCCTGGGAAGAGTCCTTCTCTAACTTCCTTAACATATAGTGTTAAGGCTTCTAGCATTAGCTGATATGCTCTCAGATATTGCTTAGCAAATGGTGGTGGGGAGGGGTTTAACCCTACTAAATCATGGAATACTAGGATCTGTCCGTCGCATTTAGGACCTGAGCCTATACATATCGTCGGTATGCTGAGTCTCCTAGTAATCTCCTCTGCGATCTCTGATGCTGTGTATTCGATCACTATTGAGAAGGCTCCTGCCTCTTCAAGGGCCTTGGACGCTTCTATAATTTCTATAGCCTCCTCAGCCTTCTTGCCTCTCATCCTAAGACCTGTGACCAGAGATCTCTGAGGGTTTAGACCAACATGCCCCATCACAGGGATCCCCGATCTCACCATAGCCTCAACCTTATCAACAACCTCTCCTAATCCTTCTACCTTCACAGCATCAGCCCCCATCTTTATAAGCTTACCAGCGTTTCTTACAGCCTCCTCTCTACTTATCTCATAGCTCATGAAAGGCATATCAGCTACTACAAGGCATCTGGGTCTTGCATTGAGAACAGCTCTGAGGTGGTGTGCTATCATACCCACTGTAACAGGGATTGTAGAGCTGAAACCCATAACAACCATACCGAGAGAATCTCCCACAAGGATCCCATCGACTCCAGCTTCGTCTGCCATCCTAGCCTGGTAATAATCATATGCCGTTACCATAACTATTCTATGACCCCTCTTCTTAGCCTTGACAAAATCTGCTGGGGTTACTTTCCTCCTCTCACCCCCTATCACACTTCACCCCCTGAATCTCAATCGCCTTAACTAAATAATAGAGAACCTCATTAGCTACAAGCCTTATACCTCGTTTAACACCCTCTCGAACAATATAGCCATTTATATAGTCAATTTCTGTACGACCATGTTCGCAAAGATCCATCAGCATAGATGAATAGTTGTTACCAGTTGCCTTAGCAACCGCTACAACCTCTTCCAAAGGATCTCTTGGCAGATCTATCTTAAGCACTCTACACAACTCCTGAATCTCTCTAACTACTGCCTCGGCCAGCAGTCTTGCCCATTGATTCTCAACAATAACAGAGTTTTTGCTCCTCAGAATAGCCGTTATGGGATTTATAGAAGCGTTGACAGCGAGCTTGAGCCACCTATAGCTATTTATGTCCTCCACAACCTTTACATTAAGAATCCTTAGATCATAGGCGATCTTCTCTAAAATGCTACGAGGAACACCATGGGATCCTATATAACTGGTTGAACCTCCAACCCAGATAACTACATTTTGATCCTTCCTATATGCACCGTGATTAAGAACTAGATGCGCAGCCCTAGCATTCCCAACAATATCTATGACAGTTTCATACGAGCCAATACCGTTTTGAAGAGTAACTATAGTGGCTCTTTCTGAGACACTATATAACATAGGGGCTAGATTTGCTATATCATAAGCCTTTACACATATGATTATTACATCACTATCGATCCACACATCTGAATTTAGATCAACAATTTCTCCGCGAATCTCGTGGATATTCCCTAAAGGATCAACTAAGACTCTTTTCAAACTTAGTTCAGATCTTACGACTATGTAGGGTACATAGCCCGATATATTGAGGGCATAAGCTATTAGCGTGCCTATAGATCCAAAACCTATTATCGAGTATTTCAAGTATTCACCCAATAAATAGATCTCAGCTAAAATAAATCAGATATTGGGTGTTTACAACTGAAAAGCCTCGCCATTTATGGCGGGATGAATAGAGAGATTTATAGGTTTTGTTAATCCTGATCTTTTTGGAGGAGCTCTATTGCTTCTAGCGGAGAGGTTTGCCTACCCTTTCAATTGGAATGATGGTTAGTCCCGAGCCTGGGGCTGTGGAGCTCCTCAGGAGATACAATCTTGCTCTCAACTATGCTATAAACAAGATTCTGAGGCTGGATCTGAGGAGCATTGGGAGGGTTCACAACGCTCTATATAGAGAACTCAAAGAATGGTTTGGATTTCCATCTAGGATAGCTGTTGACCGCTATAGGGATGTCCTTGCAAATGCCAATGCCTGGAGGAACAATCCTAGGAGATGATAAGATAAACAAAGAGATAGACACAGGAGTTGATAGAGCCCATAGATGGAAGAAGCTTGCCGAGAATCTCCAGAAGAGATACTCCTCTCCAAGGTATCTTGCATGGAGGAGGAGAAAGGGGATCCTGAATAGAATAAGATCCTATCACAGAAAAGTTAGGAACATTCTTGAGGCCTGGGCTAGGAAAACACCGCTTAAGATAGTGAGATTTGCTAAGAAGCTTGGATACGCAGTAGCTAGAGAGGATCTCACAGGGCTGATAAACACGCTGAGAAAGGTAAAGAACAAGGATCACAGAACAAAGCTCATAATAATGGGCTATGCTAGGCTTGAGAGATGGATAGATTGGCAGACTATGAAGCTTGGAGCACCACTTGCAATAGTAGATCCCAGGGGGACATCCTCAGAATGCCCAAAATGCGATGCAGAGATGATTGAAAATAGATATAGCAAGGCTTAGATACCCAAGTTGTGGATTCGAAGCAGATAGAGACGTTGTTGGAAAGCTCAATATAATAAAAAGGGCTCTGAATATGCTTAGGATCAAAATAGATTTCGGGGGAGTTCTGGCCCTCTCACTGCCCCCCCAAATGACAGATGTAAACCCGAATAGATGGGGAGAACCAATGAACCGCTTGCAAGAAGGCTGGGCTCCCAGCCCTTTCAAGGCGGAGAGGAGGTCAGTTGCCTCTTTAATCCGATTCATCTTCAGACATCAAATATTAGCAGCTAGATCAAATTTGGTTAAAATACTGAGCTTAGGATTAAGATTTAGGCTGTATCCTTTTTCATGGTAGTGGGAAATGTTTCTATATTCGTTTGTTCTCCAGCTTAGGTTTATATGTATTCAATCCATAATTGTTTTGATGATGAGGTGATATCTCTGCTAGATCTTGGTGTGGAGAGACCTCGGGATGCTATGATGCTCAAAGCACCCAAGGCCGAAGCCCAGTATGAGGGCTATGCCCATAAGGGCTTCGGAGATCCAAAGGTAGATAGGAATCCCATGCCGCTGTGCTCAACAGCCACCGGTGAGCCTATAGGGATATGGATATCCCTGTGGGGGAGGTGGAAGCCCCCGATGCCACAGGATCAAAACCATGTAGATCGAGAAACACAGCAACACCAAACAAATTAATACCAACGATAACTAACAACCTTCGGGGGACAAGCGGAAGCAGTTATCTCATAGTAGTTTTTAGCTTGTATGATAATGGTTAACCTTAATATCCCTAAAGCTCAACCTTAGAATGTGAGGCTTGATATATTGTCGTATAGCGAGGTTGCCTCGATAATAGAGGAGATTGTTAGGCTGCCTACATATGCTGTGATAGGAATTGCGGGTAGGCAGAGGCTGATCTATCTATCTACACAGGAGGGTTCTTCGGATCTATATTCTTTAGATCTAGAGACTGGCGAGAGAATTAGAATAACCAGCGGTGAAAGAGTGTTAGGAGCTGCTACCCACCCCGATTCCAGTCTCTTCCCATATATAGTAGATACAACGCCTGGGAAGGAGCTGTCTACAATAATTTTCGCAGACGCCCATACAGGCAGGAAGATACCTGTAGACGGCTTTAAACCTTCAAGGATAGTTGGCTTAGCCTTCGATGGAGAGAAGGCTGCTTTCTCATCTGTAATAGAGGGTGGAAGCGGCATCTGGATCGCAAGGCCTGGAGGCACAGCTGAGCTTATCCATAGAGTTACTAGCTTTATATATGTCTCAAGTGTTAGGGGAGATATAATAGCTGGTGCCGGGTGGTTAACAGGAGATGCAAGATCTTCAGAGCTGTTCTTTCTAAACATACCTAACAGGAGGTTCGATGTCTACACACCTAGAAAGGGTTCCACAAACAGCGCCCCGAGAATAGGTGAGAAGGGAGTTCTATTCGAGTCAAACTATGCTGGCCCCCAGAGGCTCTATGTCCTCGATCCAGGTTCTATGAAGCTGGAGCCGCTTAAAACATCCTACAGGGATCATGTTAGACGTAGAATAGTTGAACATATATACTATGACTGGATGGATAGAGACAGAGCATGGTTTCTCGGTAAGAGAGATGGTAGGGTATATTTATATGCAGATGGCAGAGAGATTCCACTACCTCCTGGTTACAGCGGTTCTGCGACATACTATAGGGCTAAAAACACATTTATACTTAGCAGATCATCGCTGAGATCCCCGCCATCCCTTATAAGTGTTGAGCTAGGAGGTTCGTCAAGGGCTCTTGCATCAGCCAGAACCTCCTCGAGGATCGTGAGGAGAATTGGGAGATCATATTTCGTTAGAATTAGAAGCTTTGACGGACTTGAGATACCTACCTTCGTAATGGAGAGCAATGTAGCGCCCAAGCCGGGGCCGACTGTAATATATGTTCATGGGGGGCCCTGGTGGGAGGTTGCTGACAGGTGGGATACCATCATATCAACACTTGTAGCTAGTGGATACCACGTTGTCGCACCAAACTTTAGAGGTTCCACAGGATATGGAGAGGAGTTCAGGAGACTAGATATAGGCGATCCTGGTGGAGGGGATCTGCAGGATGTAGTCTCCACAGCTAAATGGGCTAGAGAGGTGGGGCTCGCAAGCAAGATAGCGATCTTTGGATATAGCTATGGAGGCTTTATGAGTGTCTGGGCAACTGTGAGGGAGCCAGATGTATGGGACGCGGCTGTGGCCGGGGCCTCTGTGCCCGATTGGGAGGAAATGTATGAGTTAGGAGACGCGCTCTTCAAACAATTTGCACTACTTCTATTCGACGGTAAGAGAGAGCTCTGGAAAGAGAGATCTGCGATAAACTATGCTGAAAGACTCAAAGCCCCAATATGCCTTATACATCCTCAAAACGATACTAGAACCCCCCTTAGACCCGTGTTAAGATACGCTCAGAAACTTCTGGAACTAGGGAAGAAATTTGAGCTACATATAATCCCTGATATGGGGCATTATATTGCGGATGTTAAAAGCGCAATGGAGATTCTATTGCCAGGCATACTCTTCCTCAACAAAACCCTCTCAAGATAGATCAGCTTATTAGTTCCGCGCTAAACGCAAGATCCAGGTATCCATCTGTAAACATTGCAAAAGCTTGCTCAGGGGACTCCACGGGGATCTCTAGATATCCCTCAACCCCTTCTCTCATAACAATGCTTCTCACAGCATCTGAATAGCATGTGCTGCTGGGGAATCTCGGGATTTTATATAACTTACCGCGTCTATGTATCTCAATTCTATATTTCTCTATAATGTTATCTGGTAGAACCCTAACTATAGCCCTTCTCTCTGAGAGATCTATGTGTTCACATATATATCCCCTCGCCGCGGCTCCTGCTTCAAGCCATAAGAGAGCCTCTTCTCTTGATGTATACAATCTGAGCCTGTCACCTGCAATGCCTGTGCCTCTTAGGATTTCTCCGGCTTCGATGATCCATGCTCTCGGCTTGGGGCTAAGGCTTTTGAACTCCACCTCATCCATAGGCCTTAGAATCTTTCTCTGTGCATCATATGGTATCTCGATGTATACATCAGCCAGCGCCAGCTTAGAAATCATATAGCTCTCAAGCACCCATGGTAATACAAAAAAACCTCTCTTACCCCTCACAAGGATGCTAGGTATGTGTGTGAGCCTTCCTTCAGCCGCTTTAACACCCCTTAAAAGTCTTGCAATACCATTCATAGGCCCCTGGAGCTGATCCTCCTCACCCTTCACCCTGTTTAAAAGTCTCACCAATATTGTCTTTACAAGCATCACAACAGAAACAGGGTTTCCGGGAAACCCTATCACAGGTTTTCCCTTTATAACACCTAAGGTAAGGGGTTTTCCAGGCTTATACCTGATTCCCCTTACAACAACCCTACCCATCTCCTCAATAGCTCTATATACATAATCCTCCACCCCAGCTGATGTGCCCCCAGTTATAAATAGAAGATCGCAAGTCTTGAGACCCTTTTCAATGGCCTCTGCTATAGCATCAGCACTATCCCTTAAAATCCCCAGACCGTGTACCTCAAAACCCTCGGATCTCAAAATTGCTGAGAGCATTTCCAAGTTAGACTCATAGATCTTACCGGGCTCTAACCTGCTCCCAGGCTCTTGAAGCTCGTTGCCTGTTGCAGCTATACATATTCTAGCCCTTCTATATACCTTTATATCTCTAATTCCTGCAGAGGCCATAGCAGATATGATCCTTTCATCAATTCTCCACCCCTTCTTCGCTATTATAAACCCCCTATACACATCGCTCCCAGGATATGCTATGTTGCTTCCTCTTGGAAGGGGACTATATATGAGCACATGATCTCCTGTGATGGATGTGTATTCATATGGGATTACGAGATCGGCATTGAGGGGTACATAAGAACCTGTATCCACAGCATAGCATGCACCTCTAGGGATCTCTATATCGCTTGCATCACTCCCAACAGAGATCCTGCCTAATAGCCTGAGACTCGAAGGATTCTCTTTTGAAGCGCCAGCTATATCATCATATATTACCGCAAAGCCGTCAACCAATGATCTTGGGAATGGAGGCAGCGATATAGGGGTTCTTACATCTTCACAAAGCACCCTGCCATAAGCATCTTCTATCGAGACGATCTCACAGCAAGGTTCTAATGGCCCTAGTTCTTTAATATATAGTTCGATAGCTTCAAAAGGATCGTGAGACGCCTCAGCTACAGAATACTTCAAGGCGTTCTCCTAGCATAGATATTGCGTTTAAGAGGATATATGTCTAATCTAAGGCTTTGCAATTCTATAGCTAAGCTAAATAGCATAACATCTTAATAACCTAGTTGTGATAGATTAATCAGTGTGGGCTATATGGTAGAGGAAGAAAGCGAATATGAAGACCAGAGAGGCTACAGCGGTGAAGGAGACATAGATCTTGATAGAGATCTAGAGAGATACGTAAGATATCTGGAGAAATCTGTTAGGGAGCTTCAGATCGAGAAGAAAACATTGTTAGACGAGCTTGGCCAATGTAGAATCGAGCTTGAAAAGATGCTTCAACCGCCTCTGATAGAGGCGACCCTCATAGATCTCCTACCGGATGGAAGAGCTATTGTTAAGAGCTCGACGGGCCCAAACCTAGTTGTTAACATAAGCTCTAAAATAGATCCTAAAACTCTAAAGCCAGGGATCTCAGTGGCACTCAATAACAGGGGGTCTGAGATCGTTGAGGTGCTGGGCTTTAGAGAAGATCCTTTTGTAACGGCTATGAAACTTGTTGAAAAACCAAATACGAGATATTCGGACATAGGGGGTTTAGAGGAGCAGATCAGAGAGATAAGGGAGGTTGTAGAGCTCCCCCTCAAAAACCCAGATCTATTTAGAAGGCTTGGAATAGAGCCTCCCAAAGGCGTTCTCCTCTACGGCCCTCCAGGAGTTGGAAAGACCCTTCTTGCAAGAGCTGTTGCTGGGGAAACAAATGCCACCTTCATAAGGCTCGTGGCATCTGAGCTTGCGCAGAAATTCATAGGGGAGGGGGCGAGGATTGTGAGGGAGGTATTTGCGCTTGCAAGGAAGCATGCTCCCTCGATTGTGCTTATAGACGAGATAGACGCTATAGCGGCGAAGAGGATAGATGTTGGTACAAGTGGGGAGAGGGAGATCCATAGGACGCTAGCGCAGCTGCTAGCCGAGCTAGACGGCTTCGACCCCCTAGACAATGTAAAGGTGATTGCAACTACAAATAGAATAGACGTGCTAGATCCAGCGATACTAAGGCCTGGAAGATTTGATAGAGTTATATACATACCTTTACCAGATAAAAGGGCTAGAAAGGAGATCTTCAGGGTGCATACTAGGAAACTGAATATTAGAGGCGAATTAGATCTAGACCTACTAGCTGAGATAACAGAAGGCGCTTCTGGAGCAGATATAAAGGCTATATGCACAGAAGCAGGCTATATAGCTATAAGGGCTGGAAGAGACTATATAGCCCAAGACGACCTAGTAAAGGCTGTGAAAAAGGTTCTGGAAAGAAAGGCTAGAGGGGATATTGCCGAGGAGATCCAATCAGAGATCCCCATCACACATAAGAGCACAGCCCTCACACAACACATATAGATTGTTAACTAGTAGCGATTACCAGCTCAACTATTATATTGTACCTGGTCTCAGCTGCCCACTCTTCAGAATCACATCTCACCTAAGCAGTGTTCTCTCATTGTATTCCCATCCTAGGACGGGAGGTATCTCAAGCAAAAGCCCTATCCTAGGTTCCAAATTCGTTAGGGTCACGGTATAGAAAGATTCTAGGGATCTAGGTGTTGTAGCGGTATAACCCATAGCTGGGATCTAGGCTACTACGAAGCAAATATAACTAAAAGCCTTGCCCCTCTTTAAGGTGGAAATGGGGTTATCTTTAGAGCTATAGAGCTATTAGAGCCCTGACCCTATGATTCTTGGGTTTGCAATGGAGAATTTATTGGTTGAGAAGCCCTCACAAAGGCTCTTGAGGAGACTAAGAGCCATAGCTGATTATCAGTTCTTTCTAGGAGCAGGTGAGGCCCTTATACCAGATGATTCTAAGGTTCTTATATCTAGAAATACTGGGAGAGTTAGAGCGATCGTTGGAGAAGGGGGCATAATAGCCACTATAAGAGCATCTGACTATAGGCTTCTCCTAAGATTCATAGGAGGAGCTGCTCTCCACAGAGTATCTAGATTCCCAACTATGAGAGTGGTTGTAGTAGATGAAGTTGCTGATGAGATTAGAAGAGGGGGAAATCTGTTTGCAAGGCACGTGCTATATATCGACGAGGATCTCAGGCCTTGGGATGAGGTGCTCATAGTAGATGAGTCTGATAAGCTCTGCGGAGTTGGAAGGCTCCTCCTATCCCCCAGAGAGATTCTATATTTTACCAAGGGTGTAGCAGCTATCACTAGGGAGGGTGAGTGGTGGAGAGGAAAGGAAGAAGAGTTAGGATCATACTTTCGGAGCCCCTAGACGCTATGAGGAGAAATGGTGAGCTATACCTTGTAACAGGGTTTCCAGGCTTTGGTGCTGTGGGATATATAGCTACTAAATATATTGTTGAGGCTCTAAAGCTGAAGAGAATAGGCTATGTTATAACAAAGTACATGCCAGATGTAGTATCCATAGAGGGTGAGAGGAGCTTCAGCTTCCCCCACGAGATCTACTCAAAAGAGGGAAGCGGCCTCGTAGTTCTGGTGAACAGCGTTGTACCAAATATACATGAGAGGATAGAATTTGCAGAAACTATTGTTAGATGGAGCATCGAGAACAGGATTAGCGAAATGCTATTGATCGGGGGCCTCGATCCAAGTGTTAGAAGATCCCAAGAAGATCTCCTCAGATGGACCGGAAATAAATGGGGTAAAAGAGAGCTTAAAGAACCTGTAATGGATAAGGGCCTAATAATAGTGGGCCCGCTAGCGATAATTCTAATGTTCACAGAGATCCTGGGGCAACCCGCAATAGTTATCCTACCCTATGCAGAAAGAGAAAGACCTGATCCCAGGGCGGCTTCTGTAGCTGTTAAGAAGATCTCGGAGATCCTTGGAATGGAGATCGATGTACAAGATCTAATAAGGCATGCTGAGACCGTTGAAGAGATCGAGAGGAAGATAAGAGAGCATATAGAAATGCCAGAAAAAAGGATCACAGGGTATCACATGTAACACCTTACTAATAGGTGAAACTATATATAGCTATTCCCATAGTATAGATCATAGATAGATAACCTGAGATTCTCCTAGCGGTTATAATCAAAAGTGTTCAAAGGCGAAATTGACTCTTAATTAGTATAGCATCTGCATATACCGTTTCTCAGCAGATGGTGGTTCTTTACCATCTGCTTCTCAACGGTCTCCCCGAGCCCCCTCACCGCAGAGGCTCACCACCAGTCGCCTGGTGGCTCATCACTCTACGGCTCTCGGAAACCCGGGGTCACCAGTTAAATATATCTCTGGGGTTTATAAGCATCAGCATATCTCATAGTGTTAAGAGGTCTCAGAAATCAATGAACATGAGTGCTACAAATGATTATGAAGGTCGAAACAGCCCATAAGTTTCACAATTGAAGATATTCTTCAGGTTGGCGATTCAGAGGATCCCTGCTGTTAATGTTTGATCTCCTATTAGATTTGTAAGCCTTTGCTGAGATGTTATAGAGTATGCGGACAAAGCTCCCGAACCTGCCATAGGTTCTCTTCTACGACCAGCTGGAGATTCTCCGGGATCATGGCTCCGCTGTCTTTTTCCCTTATATATATCGAGGATCATTTCTATAAGTGCTTCTCTACTGGGTTCCCCTTCTATATATAATATCCTCTCTCCTATCCTTATACCTTTCCTAGGTGCTGTGGAAAATAGCTCGGTTGAGGGGGATACATATATTTCGATCCCATATTCTCTTCTTATAGCTCTAGCAGCATCCATAACAAGTCTTAGGAATTTGAAGCTCTCATAATCGATACCACCTATCACCTCTACATCCACAGAGATCCCTATTTATATAGGCTTATCACTCTGCCTAGTTTATAAAAATTGGGGTATAATGTGATCTGGTTTGCTCATATGAGATCTCCTCTGGGTACTAGCGTGAGGATCACCTATACAGCTGTTATTGAGATCGGTAGGAAGGAAGAGATGGAGAGGTTGGTCAAGGATATAGAGTATCTAAGGGCTGAGGTCATCTGTGGCCTAGGTGTTGACACCATCTATAGGCTCTCATTACTTGATCCAGATGCCGTTGATGTTATAAGAAGCTGTGGCGATGAATGCTGCGCCTTAGTGGTTTCAGCTCAATAGGCTTCACAGCCTAAGTATTTTAGCTATGATAGATATAGCCTTGCCGGGTCTTTTAGAGATCATGGTTAGAAGCGTTCTTCCGGATATATTTTCCTCTATATAGTCTCTCAAAATGCTATCATCTATCAGCTGGGATATGGAGCCTCCACCCTCTATTATTTTCACAGCTATTCTAAGGATCTTCTTCTGGGTTTCTATCTGCTTGATTATCTTAGACACAGCTTTCGCATAGTTTTCAAGAGGCCTTCTACTCGAGAGGGCTGATGCAAGAGCTATAGCAGACTCTATGCCAGGTCTTATACCCTCTCCTGTGAGCGGATATACAAGGCCGGCTGCCTCGCCGACTCTGAATATCTTATGTGACCCTAGATCTATCTCTGGCTCTACTGTTAGAGGCGCTCCCCTGAGATCCACTATAGATCCCCCTTCAAGCCATAGATTCAGAAATCTATGAATAAAGGGTACTGGATTTCTAACCCCCATGAACCCCCCACCAATGTTTAGATCCTCTCCATAGGGAAAAACCCAGTAGAAGCCTGCCATCCCCTTTTCATATATAAAGTATACCGTCTCGGAATCTATATTTCTTCTATAGTCTCTAACATATGCTCTTACAACATTTACCTTAACACCTCTACTCGTATATGGCCCTCTCGCATCTACAACGATCTCCCAGCTAGTATCTTCAGAGCTCTTGATCCTCTCCCTCATAGAGGAGATCCAGGAGCTCTTATCCACTATATACCACTTTGGACTAGCATAGCTAACCTCCCCTATAGCTTTATCCTCTAAATAGAATATGAATCTCCTTATCTTGTTCAACACATATTTCTTACTAACCATAGGGGTGTCAACTGGAACAGCCTCGCCACATGCCTTGTAATATCTAGGGTGGATATCGACAACCCCTACTTCTTTACCAAGCGATAGTGCCAGCGCTGTGCCTGAAGGGCCTAGACCAAGGATCTTGATCAAATAGCTACCCACTATATATATCACAACAACTATAATAATAGCGTTGTTGACTTCCCCTTCTCTGCTATGGAAAAGCACGTTTTCCATTGTGAATAGCTTCTGAGAATCAATATCTAGGATAGAGATGCTCAGCTCTTTCCTCTTCTAATATTGCTGGCCTCTAAGATCCATTTCACCATCTCTTCGAAGCCCTCATAAAGCCTTCTCCTAGGTCTATAGCGGGTGAGGCTAACCATTTTATTGCATGAAAAAACCTTGTTTAGAAACACCATGTGTCTTCTGATCTCTTTTGGTGCAAAGACCTTTGCAAGCCAGAGAGGGATCGGGATTCTAATAGGTTTTCTTCCAAGGGCTCTAGCTATAGCGTCTATAAAGTCGCCGAAGTTATATGGTTCGCACTCAGTTGCAAAGAAATACTCTCTTTCAAGCTCCATAGCCCTTAAAAGGATTTCGGATAGCTCTGAGACCTCGATAGCAGAGACCCTTGCCTTTATCGATGGAGCTACACCTCTCATAATCATTGAGGCCAGCTGAACCCACTCAGTATGAGCATTATAGGCTCCATATACGAGGGTTGGCCTTACTATAACCCATCTCTTAATATTGCTTGCAATACTCCTCTCAGCCTCAGCTTTAGAAATATCGAAGATATTGACGGGGCTTATACCCTTCAAATGGCTCTCCTCCTCATATATAGTAGTCTCTTTAGGACCTACCACGGTGGCAGCCGATATATGTATGAAAAGACCTTCATAATTCTTTAAGATGTTACAGAGCTTCTCAACAAAAACGAGGTTAGCATTAATAATCTCTCTATCGCTCCCGAAGAACTCGCCAACCAGATTATATATAACCTCCGGCTTCGACGCTTCAAAGGCCTCCTTGGGATCTCTATACTCTATGAGAGAAGCATACCTAGCAACAATATTCCCTAGCCTCGATCTATAGGCGTCTCTAAGCCCTCTATGGGCTACAAAGATTTCGTATCCCTTCTCAGCAAGCTTCTTGACGAGGTTGGCACCTATAAAGCCGACTCCACCGAATATCAATACCCTTATAAAGACCACCAGATCTATGTGCTACAGGGCTATTGAATGCTATTGATTATTAGTTTACATAGTAAATGGAACCTTATTATGTTATAGAAGCTGTGGCTGATGTTATGTTTAAATTTATAGGATTGCTTTACATAGTAAAATATGGTGTCTAGATGGTAGATACATCATATGCTATGATCTTCTCTACGATACAGGACATGGTCTATATATCTATAGCAAGTCTTGTCCTAAGAATCTTTGTAGGAGCGCTATTCATAGTCCACGGACTCCCAAAGCTGGCTGGTCAGTGGAGAAAGCCTATGAGAGATGGGATGTCACAGCTAGGCATACCAGGACTTCTCTTTGACCTTGTAGGTCTGCTCGAACTCCTCGGGGGTCTAGCCCTTGTTATAGGCTTTTTAACCAGAATAGCCGCAGCCCT
>Ga0326762_1000062_pt1 | contig 55936 bp, 62 predicted proteins | sample NORPS_S_FD_207669 | JGI IMG/M metagenome (GOLD analysis project Ga0326762, IMG submission 207669) | Hot spring sediment microbial communities from Norris Geyser Basin, Yellowstone National Park, WY, United States - NOR.PS_S | ecosystem: Environmental > Aquatic > Thermal springs > Near-boiling...
AATCACCGAAGACACGCAGATACAGATATTAGAAAAGCCCGTGTCCGGCGTACGAATACCACACATCACCTGGGAGGATATTGGTGATTTGGAGGATGCTAAGCAGAAGATTAGGGAGTTGGTGGAGTTGCCTCTTAGGCATCCGGAGCTTTTTAAGCATCTTGGTATTGAGCCGCCGAAGGGGATTCTTCTCATCGGGCCGCCGGGGACGGGGAAGACGCTTCTTGCTAAGGCTGTGGCTAACGAGGCTAACGCCTACTTCGTCGCTATAAATGGGCCTGAGATCATGTCGAAATACTACGGGGAGTCTGAGGCGAGGTTGAGGGAGATCTTTGAGGAGGCGAAGAAAAACGCCCCCGCCATAATCTTCATCGACGAGATAGACGCCATAGCGCCGAAGCGGGAAGAGGTGACGGGAGAAGTGGAGAAACGCGTCGTGGCTCAACTACTAACCCTCATGGACGGCCTACAAGAAAGAGGACAAGTGGTGGTAATAGGAGCCACCAACAGACCAGACGCAGTAGACCCAGCCCTAAGAAGACCAGGAAGATTCGACAGAGAGATCTGGATCAACCCGCCGGACTTCAAGGGCAGGTACGAGATCCTCCTGATACACACAAGAAACATGCCGCTTGCGCCTGATGTAGACTTGAGGAAACTCGCCGAGGTGACCCACGGATTCTCCGGCGCTGATCTCGCCGCGCTGGCGCGGGAAGCGGCGATGTCGGCTTTGAGAAGGGCGATTCAGAGCGGGTTAATCGACTTGAACCAGTCGTCAATACCTCCGGAGACGTTTGAAAAAATAAAGGTGACGATGGCCGACTTCATAAATGCGCTGAAGGAAATAATTCCGTCTGCGTTGAGGGAGATCCACATAGAGGTGCCGCGCGTACGTTGGGAAGACGTGGGCGGCTTGGAAAACGTCAAGCAGGAGCTACGGGAGGCTGTGGAGTGGCCTCTTAAGTACCCTGAGAGGTTCAAGAAGTTCGGCCTTCGGCCGCCTAAGGGCATCCTGCTGTTTGGCCCGCCGGGGACGGGGAAGACCCTCCTCGCCAAGGCCGTGGCGACTGAGTCAGGCGCCAACTTCATAGCGGTGAGAGGGCCTGAGATCTTCTCTAAGTGGGTGGGCGAATCGGAAAAGATGGTTAGAGAAATATTTAGAAAGGCGCGTATGGCCGCGCCGGCTGTGATCTTCATAGATGAGATAGACGCCTTGGCCACCGCGAGAGGCTTAGGGGGGGATTCTCTAGTCAGCGAGCGCGTCGTGGCGCAACTACTGGCTGAGATGGACGGCGTGAAGGCTCTTGAAAACGTGGTTGTGATAGCGGCGACGAACCGCCCAGATCTTGTGGACCCCGCGTTGCTGAGGCCAGGCCGTTTCGACAGGATAATCTACGTCCCGCCGCCTGATTTCCGGGCGAGGCTGGAGATCTTGCTTATACACACCAAGGCGACCCCGCTTGCTAAAGATGTGGATCTCGAGGAGCTTGCGCGGAGGACCGAGGGCTACTCCGGCGCCGACCTGGAACTCCTGGTGAGAGAAGCCACCTTCCTAGCTCTTCGCGAGGATATAAACGCGAAGGAGGTATCTATGCGGCACTTCGAGGAGGCTCTTAAGAAGGTTAGGCCTTCTGTCACTCCAGACATGTTGAAGTTCTACGAGACCTGGCTGGAGAAGGCGCGTCAGCTTACAGTAGCGGCGAAGGCCAAGGCAACCCCGCCGCTGTATTTATGATAATCACTACAATAGGCAACATAATCGAGATTCTGTTGAGGAGGCAGGACTCCGTCACGAGTGAAGATGTCAAGATGTTGTTAAAACGCGCAAATATACAGATCTCTGACTCGGAATTTATAAAAGCATTAATGATCCTTGAGATATATAAAAAGATCCACGTGAAAAAAATTAAGAGGGAGGGGAGGGATGTTTTCCAAATAACTAGGCGTAGATAATTATTAAATACCGCGTGTGTAAGGTTCTGTGGGCGTTACCGAGTTGGGTAAACTAATCGGGAAGGAGGCTAGGCGAGAAATAAAGCTCGAGAACCTCGCCGGGAGGTGCGTTGCGCTGGACGCCTACAACGCGTTGTATCAATTCCTCGCCTCTATACGGCAACCAGACGGAACCCCCCTCATGGACCGCGCCGGGAGGGTCACAAGCCACCTCTCGGGGCTTTTTTACCGCACCATAAACCTCCTCGAGGCCGGGATAAAGCCCGTGTACGTCTTCGACGGGAAGCCCCCAGAGTTTAAACTTGCCGAGATAGAGGAGAGGAGGAGGGTGAAGGAGAAGGCAATGGAGGAGGTGGTTAAGGCGATAAAGGAGGGTAGGAGAGAGGAAGTGGCGAAATACATGAAGAGGGCTGTGTTTCTCACCAGCGAGATGGTGGAGGACGCCAAGAGGTTGCTGACCTACATGGGCGTGCCGTGGGTGCAAGCGCCGAGCGAGGGGGAGGCACAGGCCGCCCACATGGCCAAGAGGGGACATTGCTGGGCTGTGGGTAGCCAAGACTACGACTCGCTCCTCTTTGGCTCCCCTAGGCTCGTGCGCAACCTTGCGGTTTCTCCCAAGAGGAGGGTGGGGGAGGAGGTTGTGGAGGTCTCGCCTGAGTTGTTGGAGCTAGACGCCGTTTTGAAGATGCTGAGACTGAAGAACAGGGAGCAACTCATCGACTTGGCTATTCTGCTGGGGACCGACTACAACCCAGAGGGGGTCCCTGGGGTTGGGCCTCAAAAGGCGTTGAAGCTGGTGTGGGAGTTCGGGTCCTTAGAGAAGATGATGGAGACCGTCCTCAAGGGCGTCTCCTTCCCGGTGAACCCCATAGAGATAAAGAGATTCTTCCTAAATCCGCCTGCGACTGATAACTACTCCGTGGAGTTTAAAAAACCTGATGAACACGCGCTTGTAGATTTCTTAGTCGGCGAACACGACTTCAGCGAGGAGAGAGTCCAGAAGGCGCTTGAGAGGCTACAGAAGGCGCAGGGGAAGCTGAAGACGTCGTCGCTCGACTCATTTTTCTAACATGGCGGCTCGGCTAGTCGACGAGCTGACTCGTGAGGGGGTTATAAAAAGCGAGAGGGTGAGAAAAGCCCTACTTTCCGTGCCAAGAGAGGAGTTCGTCCTGCCGGAGTACAGGATGATGGCGTATGAAGACAGGCCCCTGCCTCTTTTCGCGGGCGCCACGATATCGGCCCCCCACATGGTAGCCATGATGTGTGAGTTGATAGAGCCGAGGACCGGCATGAAGATCCTAGAGGTGGGGGCCGGCTCGGGCTACCACGCGGCGGTGTGCGCGGAAGCGATTGAACGTAGAGGCAAGGTATACACCATCGAGATAGTGAAGGAGCTTGCGGTCTACGCGGCGCAGAACATCGAGCGATTGGGCTACTGGGGCGCGGTGGAGGTCTTCCACGGCGACGGCAGAAGAGGGCTGGAGCGTCACGCGCCCTTTGACGCCGTTATCGTCACCGCGGCCGCCAGCGGGATCCCGCGCACCCTTGTTGACCAGTTGAGAGATGGCGGGGTCTTGGTGATCCCGGTAGAGGAGGGCGCCGGGCAGGTCCTCTACCGGGTGGTGAAAAGAGGGGAGAAAATAGAGAAGCGAGCTATTACATACGTCTTGTTTGTGCCGTTGCGGGAGGGCTAGGGCTCAACTCTGTAGCGGTCCCGGGGATACAGCGTGGCGTGTCTCACGTTGTCTAGGTTCAGCAAGGCGGTTACCAGGCGGTTGAAGCCCAGGCCGAAGCCCGCGTGTGGCGGCATGCCGTAGTCAAAAACCGCCAAGTGGCTCTCGAAGAGCCTGGGGTCCAGCCCTCTTCTCCTCATCTCCTCCTCTAGCTCGTCGCGTTTATGTATCCTCGTGGCCCCCGAGGCGATCTCTATGCCGTTGATTATGAGGTCGTACGACTCGCTTTTGTCCCCGCCTCTGCGTTTGGTGTAAAACGGCCTAAGCGATGCTGGGAAGTTAACTATGAAGTAGATAGGGCCGTAGAACTTCATCAATGCCTTCTGCATCTCCACTGTCAAGTCGTCGCCCCACTTGACGTCGTAGCCCAGTTGTCTCAGCCTGTCCACCGCATCGTCGTAGTCGACCCTAGGAACTCCCTGTACCTCCGTGGCCACAGGCCTTATGCCAACCTCAGCAAGCCTCTTCTCCTCCTCCGCAACAGCCGCGACCACGCGCCTCACAATTTTTTCCAAGAGGTCCACTATGTCGTTGTAGTTCATAAACGCGGCCTCGGCGTCCACAGATATGAACTCGTTTAGGTGAAAGTCCGTGTTGTGTTTCTCAGCCCTATACGCGGGGCCTATCTCAAACACCCTCTCTAGAGACGCAGTCAGTTGCTCCTTATACAGCTGGGGGCTTTGGGAAAGGTACGCAACCCTCTCGAAGTAAAGTACTGGGAAAAGCTCAGCCCCGCCCTCTGTGCTCGTAACTATAATTTTAGGCGTAAAAACCTCCACAAACCTCTCCCCATACAGCGCCTCTCTTATCTCCCTCAGAATCCTCGACGCCAAGGAGAAGACCGCCAAGTTACGAGGCCTCTTCAAGTCGACGGAGCGCCACCTAAGCCTCGTGGGGAGGTCAGCCGACTCGGACCAGACGTCGAGAGGAAGCGGCTTGGCCTTGTTCAACACCCAGATATCTAGGGGGAACACCTCCACGCCTCTCTTCGCGATTCTGCTAACCTCCACGACCCCCCTCACCACCACGACGTCTTCACGGCCCAGGTCTGCAAACGCCTTGAAGACGTGGTCTGGGGTCCTCCCCGCCTTTAACGTCACTTGAACAAACCCCTCCCTGTCCCTCAGAAGCAAAAACTTGACCTTTCCTATGTCTCTCAGCTCCCACACCCAGCCTGCAACCACCACCTCCTTACCGTGTAGCTCAGGCGTGATCTCACTCGTCCAGTGCGTCTTCTTAGGGTACACGCCTGTCGGAAAGACGTATAAAAAATATGTTTACGCCCTCAGCTCCCTTTCCCTGACGAGCTCCACCTTGACGTTAGCCCCCGAGATCTGGCTTATAATCGCCTGGAGCCTCTCAGGCCTAATAGGCAACCGCCTTAACTCCCTAGAGGGTATCTTCACCACGGTCTCGGTGGTGCCGTCGGGAAGCCAAGACGTCGATATCGTCAACAACTTAGCCGGGGACACCAGCTGCGCAATCACCTCGTTGACGCTGCCGTGTTCCACCACCCTGACATTTCTTCCGAGGAGAGAAGAAAGCTCCTTCTCAAGTTGTATAAACGCGCCGCGTGACATCTTCTTGGTGTTTCTCATGAGTATAATAATGAAGTCGTCCACTTCGTAGGACTTTACATATTCCACGTCGGCTAAGTTGATTTTACGCTCAACCTTCAACAACGCGTCTGAAACTTCGACGTCGAGCCAGCTGTACCTCCCGCTGTCTATAAGCGACTGACACTTTTGACACAACACACGCGTCTTCACACAAAATTCGCAGAACGGAATCTTAGCCATCGGCAACTATAAAAAGGACATATAAAAACTATTTTATAACCACATTTACGGAGGACGCGTGCGCGTGGTTATAGTAGACGGCTACACCGACGAGCCCGCAGGCCTCGGAGTGCCTCCATATCTAGACGTCTACGCGAGATACGCCGCCGGAGCGGCGTTTACGGCCGGGGCAGACGAGGTTCATTACTTCACCATTGACCAGCTGAGGAGAGACTGGCCCAGCTCACTTAGGGCGCTTGCGCAGTACGACGTGGTTGTTGTAATAGCCGGCATAACGACCCCCGGGAAGTATCTCGGGGGCACCCCAGTACACATAGATGAGATCTTCGACATAGGCCGCGTCGAGGGGCCTATAAAGGTGCTGGGGGGCCCCGTGGCTAAGTTCGGCTACGGGATTGCGGGCGGCGCCGTGGCCGTGCCGTCGTATAAATTCCGCAGATACTACGACTTGGTGGTCACAGGCGACGTAGACCTAGTGGTCTACAGGCTACTCACGGAGGGCTTAGAAAGGGCCTCGCCGTCGGAGGCGCATAAAGACTTCAGGCTGGTGGACGAGTTCGCGTGGAGGGGCGCGAGGATAGTTACGCAACACCCCAACTACGGCAAGAACCTCATAGTGGAGCTGGAGACGTACCGCTCCTGCCCTAGGTATGTGTCGGGCGGGTGCTCCTTCTGCACCACGGTGGGGTACGGCCCCGTGGTTATGCGAGACGCAGAGGGCGTGGTCAAGGAGGTGGAGGCGTTGTACGCCGCGGGGGTGCGCCACTTTAGGCTCGGGAGACAAGCCGACTTCTACACCTACATGGCGCACGACATAGGCAGGGAGGACTTCCCGCGGCCCAACCCAGCCGCCGTAGAGAGGCTTCTTGTTGGGACTAGAAACGTTGCGCCTGGGCTGAAGACGTTGCACATAGACAACGTGAATCCCGGCACCGTGGCGAGGTGGAGAGAGGAGTCGATAGAGGTCACGAAGCTGTTGGTGAAATACGGCACCCCCGGCAACGTGGCCGCCATGGGCGTGGAGACCGCCGACCCCAGGGTCGTCAAGATAAACAACCTAAAGGTCGGCCCAGAGGAGGCGCTGGAGGCCGTTGAGCTCTTTACGAGATACGGCTCCGTCCGCGGCCACAACGGGATGCCCCATCTCCTCGCTGGGATAAACTTCGTAGCTGGGCTACCGGGCGAGACCGCGGAGACCTACCGCCTAAACATGGAGTTCCTGCGACAAGTCCTCGAAAGGGGGCTGCTCGTCAGGAGGGTAAACATCAGGCAGGTGTTGATATTCCCGGCGTCGCGCCTCTGGCCGAAGGCGAAGAAGCTGACCGCAAAGCTTCGGGAACACAAGGCCAGATTCCAGCAGTTTAAGAAGTGGGTGAGGGAGGTCTTCGACAGGGAGATGCTTAGGCGGATCGTGCCGGCTGGCACAGTGCTGAGGGAGGTGTTCACAGAGGCCCATTTCCACAACGGTACCTACGCGAGACAGGTGGGCTCCTACCCTTTGCTTGTCTACATCCCGACGCGTCTAGAGCTGGGGAGGTTCATCGACGTGGTTGTGGTGGAGCACGGCTCCCGGAGCGTGCTGAGCCTGCCCTACCCCCTAGACATAAACCGGGCGGAGAAGCGGCTCCTCCGCCACCTCCCCGGCCTCGGCAGAGAAAAAATGAGGGCAGTGCTACGTGGGAGGCCGTTTATGTCAATTGACGATGTGAAGAGAAAGGTCGGAGAGGGGGGTTACCTCAGATACGTGTCTGTCTGACCTCCTCCCCGCCCTAAAGGGCGAGGCTTTCAATTATTTGTTAAGCTTATACAACACGTAGAGGGTAAATATCACGAAGGCCGCCACAACCACGTCGAAGAGGTTGAACCGAGCCGCGCCTATGGAGAGGTCGGGCGTCCTCAGCCCTGCGACTACCAGATACAGGAGGTAGATGGTCACTCCGAGGGAGAAGCCGGCGTAGGCGTAGAGCAGCTTCACAGGTGGCGGTACCCCTCCCCTATTTATACTTTACCTGTATAGCTTGAGAGCGCCCGTGACCTTGTCCACCAGCTCTTCGGGGGCGGGCCCCACGCAGATGGCCGTGGGGGTGTCGGGCGGGATCTCGGTAAGCCCAGCGTCAACAACCACGGCAGTGGGGAGGTCCAGCTCCTTCGCCTTGTTGCGAAGCTCATATAAGTGGGCGACGTCCTCCGCGGCGAGGACCACCTTCTTCTGGCCCTCCGCCAGCCACTGGTTCAGCCACCTTCGCCACTTATCCTCCTCGAGGGCCAGCATTACGCACTCCACGGCGGCGTGGCCTGCCTGCGCCGCCGCCTTGCCGCAGGAGATCTTGAGGTCCTTCCTTATTACTATCGCCATCTTCATGGGCACGCGTTCATCCTAGGATATAAATTTGTCAACGGCACAATACTTAAAAACACCACATAACAAACAACTATGAACTCAAAACACATACTGGCTGTACTAATTTTCGCAACAGCAATTCTCTATGCCCAGGCAATCTCCGGCGCAAACCCCGCCGTGTTCAACACAGACACGCCAGTACTTGCTAAAATAGTAGTCTCCGACATAAACTCCTTCGCGGCACAGTGGAAAACCGCACCAAATGTGCAGACCGTGAAGGTCGCCGGTAGGGAGATCAGGTTTGCCACCCTCACAATCAATGGGGTCAAGGTCCAAGGCAAGCTAGACGGGGCAACCGCGGAGCTTTACTACAAGGGCCCCGCCAGATCTCTAAAGACAATCGCCGAGTCTCCCTACGTCAAGTCAGTCTTCGTCAAGGTACTGCCTGAGGTGCCGCCGAGAGACTTCTTCGCCGAGGCCCACACATTGGCGGAGAAAGGCGCCGGGACCCCCCAGCCCACGCTTCCCGTGATGAGGGACATTATAGGCGCCTCTAGGGTGGAGCAACTATTCGGCGTCAACGGCACCGGCGTAATCATTGCAGTAGTAGACACAGGAGTAGATTACGGACATCCAGACCTCCAAGAGGCGCTTGCCTGGCTGATAAAAACCACAGACGGCAGAGAGATTATAGCCTCCTTTATATCGCCAGCAGGAACAGCCCTGCAGTATAAGACGCTCAGGGGGCAATCAGCGTCCCTACCCATAAGCCAGGTGGCGTCTCTTGAGCCGCTCGTGCTAGACGCCGACGAGTCGCAGGTACTGCTACTAACGCCAGTAACGGCATCAAGCGGCTACCTGCCCGTCAGCGGCCAGGTATTCTCCGTGATCGATGGCACGGAGTTATACAAGGTATCCGCCACATGTAACTACGCGGTGACTGGACTCACCAGCAGAAGCGGCGTGTATAAATTCGGCATGACAAACCTGTACATACCCTGGTACGGCGGCTATGTAAACGTCGGCGTCGTCATGTACGACCCGGACCAGCCCGGCGTCTACACGGCGGCCCGCGTCGACATAAACCGGAACTGCAACTTCGCGGACGACCCCGAGCTGAGGTACTTCGGCAACAGGCTAATAGTTGATAACCCAGCGGCCCCCACCGTCAGCCTCGGCGTCGCCGGCGGCTACTTCTACGACTGGGGCCTCTGGTTCGACGTCTACGCCAAGTTCTACCCAGGCTGGGACCTCGCTGGTAACTACCTCAGCATATTCTACGACTTCAACAGCCACGGCACCGCCTGTAGCTCAGTATCTGCTGGAAAAGGCAAAGCCACCTACAACCTCGGCTACCTAGGCCCCCAGAGGCTCAGAGGCATCGCGCCTGGCGCCAAGGTCCTAGGCGTCAAGGGCCTCTGGTGGGGCATGGTGGAGCCGGGCATGATGTGGGCCGCAGGCTTCAACGTTAACCAAGACGGGCAGTGGTACTGGACCGGGCAGAAAAGGGCCCACGTAATAAGCAACAGCTGGGGGATCTCTACATTTACCTACGACTACGCCGCCTTCGGCTACGACTTCGAATCCGCCGTGATAAACGCGCTGGCGGCGCCCGGCTTCCTCGACAGGAACTACCCGGGCATCGTGATTGTCCAGGCGGGCGGCAACGGCGGCTACGGCTTCGGCACCATCACGAGCCCAGGCACGGCCGTAGGCGCCATAACCGTCGGAGCCGCCACAAGCGGACACTTCTGGCTCGCCTTAGGAACTCCGTTCTACGGCTTCCGCTGGGGCGACGTCATCAGCTGGTCGCTGAGAGGACCCGCGCCAGCAGGCTACGTGAAGCCAGACGTCGTGAACATAGGCGCCTTCGGCATAGCGGCGTATCCAGTCGGCTGGAGCAGATACTGGTATAACACCCCCGAAGACTGGGACGTCTTTGGCGGAACTTCACAAGCCACGCCGTTGACTGCTGGCGTCGTTGCCTTGGTGCTAAGCGCTGTTGCTGATAAGGTCGATCCCGCCGCCGTGGATCCGTTTCTTGTGAGACAGTTCATAACAAGCACCGCAGTTGATATCGGCTATACTCCGTTTACCGCAGGCCACGGCTTCGTGAACGCCACCGCGGCGGTTATTGCTGCGAGGAGCTACTACGGTCTGCCGGCGCCTAAGGCCCCGGTGGCGCTGTTTCGCACAAACTCCGCGGTGAACTTAGGCTCCTCCTGGGAGTTCCAGTGGAGGGTGAACATACCGCTGTATTTCGGCTACTTGCTGAACAACATACTCACAACGCAGTGGGCCTCCTACCTGCAGACGCAGGTGCAACAACCGAGGATAGGCATGACCACACTCTATCTCTCCGTAAATCCCGGCGGGCAGGCCGTTGGACAGATCACCGTGGAGTCGAGGACCTCCACACTCTCCATTTCGGCGTCGGCTGCCACGCTCACGCCGGTGTATAGGAAGACTGTTCAGCTGAACATACCCGTTAGGACTCTGGGCGGTTACTTCACCATGCAACAGCTAGGCTTCGACGAAACAATCATTAGGCAGGCCGACCTCGTGGTGTTTAGGATGGCCTACCCGTTTTCCGCATTCGACCCCGAGTTTGACTACGCCGAGAACGTTAGACCTGTGCTCTGGGTATTCGGCTGGAGCGATCTGAATAACGACGGCGTTGTCTCCGTCAACGAGTTGACGTGGCTTAACTACGGCTATCAACGCGGGACGGCGACAGAAGTCCCGGTGGCCAAGCTAAGTAGCAAGCTTGCGCCAAGCCAGAGACTCGTCTTGAGAGTAGACGTAAGGCCGGTGAGAGCTCCGTATCCTTCCACAGTACCTGTTACAATAGAGGTCGTGGCCTATAAGAGGACTCCGGCTTCCGACGTCCAGGTGACGCCTACAAGCTATACGTTAACACCTGGCCGGAGTTACAGCTTCACAGTGCGCGTTGTCGCCCCAGCGAACGCGGCGCCCACGGCCTATGAGAGAATGGTGTTGTTTGACATAAATGGAACTACCTACGTGGTTCCGCTGAGTTATATAGTTACTGAGAGCGTACCTGTCAACACGGCCTTTACGCTTACCGCACGGAGATCCGACAGCTGGTATAACGCCAGCGAGGTGAGAGGCGCCAACGACTGGAATTGGCGTTACGAATCGGGCGACTGGCGCGTCTTCTATGTGTCTACGCCAACCTTAGCCAGAGGTCTCTATGTGGACTTTAGCTGGAGGTGCCGCAACACTTCGCTTATCGTATACACGCTCGCCGGCGACGGCTTCTTCGCCGGCTACTTCTGGAACCAAGGAGTTACTTACCATAGGTACCTCAGCTCCGGCAAGTTCATGTGGACTGGCACCAGTGGAGAGACCCGGATAGTGGCTCTGCCGTCTAGCTCCTTTGCCGTACCCATAACCGTCGGCGGTTTCTTATACACAACGATGTCGGCCTCGTACCCCGTCAGCGGGGCTAACCGCTTCGTTATTTTGGCTAGGACGTCGCTTTACGGCGGGTGCGGAACAAGCGAGGCAGTGACCGGAGTTGTGCGTCCGTTTATAAGCGGTGCAGATCAGCCCGTGATACATACCATGCCGCCGTTTGTAAGGTTTGCCTTAAGCACGCCGCCTATTGACTACATCTTTGCACTTAAGTCTGCGAGCGTAATGGGCGGCGGGTTTGTAGTTCCAATGGCTACAGTAGGCACAGACCTACGCTTTAATATGTACTTCATCAAGACGCCGTTGTTTGTGGACTATGTAGCGTTGCTTTACTCGCCAAATTACGCCACCTGGTATAGGACAGGCGGTAACAACTTCGCGACGTATCCGTTCTACGCGGTCGAGGGCGTGTCTATAATTGGCTAAGCTTTTTTTCTATCTCTATCTCCTGGATTTTTCTCCAGGCTTTTAAAAACACGGCTCTTGTCTCATCTCTAGTGATGAGTTTCATTGCCTCGTCGCGGGTCGTCCATATATACGCATCATGCTCCTTAGAGAGCGTGACGTTTTTGTCTCTGGCTCTTGCGAGGAAGTAGACCACTTCTCTGTATATTGTGCGTCCTTTTTTGGAATATTTGTAGCGTATCTCTTCTTTAAAGGAGGGTATCAACTCCACCTTTAGTCCAGTCTCCTCTAGGATCTCCCTCAGAGCCGCCGCGACGTCTGTCTCGTGTAGGTGGACTAAGCCGTGTGGGAAGTCCCAGCCGTATCTCCCGTGGAGTAGCAGGTAGAGTACGTCGCGGCTGTCCACCGCGTATACCACCGCGCCAGCTGACCTCTCATAGAAGCGCACATTTATAATTGTTTGAAGTTATATATGTTTACTGATTCTTAAACCGTATGGGCAGAAGTACTCTACGCCTAGGTCTTTGTAAAGCGTGGAGAGCGCCCCATATATAACCACCGGCTTGCCCAACTCCTTGGCCTTTTTCACCAGCTCGGCGAGGTCTACACGGTGCAGTGCTCCCGGCGCCACCACCACAACCCGCGCCTGCGCAAGCCACTGATACGGGTTTGAGATGTCGATGAATTCGTATGGCATAAGCCTCCCCTCCACGTCCGCCACGAGTCCGTCTGACAGCGAAAAGAGGACGCTGGCCACAGAGCGGTTGAAGCCGATGAGCAAGACAGGGCCTCCGTATTTCCCAACGACGTACTCCGCAAGTTTCTTGGTGCATCTCCCCGCGTCTCTAGACCTACACACCTCAATCCTCTTGATGCCGGTTTCCCTCTGCTTCGACAAGATGTACATGCATTTGCTCAGGTGGGGGTCTTTCTCCGCCTCCTCCAAGCTGTAGCGACCGGGCTGAACGCCGGCGTCTACCGGGATGTCTGCACAGACGTCGCCGATGCAACATCTGGCTAGCACTTGTCCTTCGCAGAGGTCTACGCCCTCGCGTCGGATTACAGATACTGACAACACTTGTCTATTCCGGAGTTGCAGTTAAATACCTTTGGCCCTCACGCGCTAGCTAGATTTCGACAGCAGTCGAAACATAATAATATATTCTTATAGTTTGTGAGGGGTATGGAGATCCTTAGGTACGATCTGGTGATAGTAGGCTCGGGCATCGCCGGTCTGCGGGCCGCCACGGCGGCCGCCTGGGCAAGCGGTGGAAAAATCTCCATCGCCATTTTGTCGAAAATACAGGCAATGCGTAGCCACAGCCTATCGGCGGAGGGCGGCATGTCGGCGGTTCTCTACCCTGAGAAGACCAACGACTCGCTTGAGCTCCACGCGTACGACACTGTGAAGGGGAGCGACTTCTTGGCGGATCAAGACGCTGTGCAGGTCTTGGTGGAGTACGCCCCCAAGGAGGTGCGCTACCTGGAGAGAATCGGGGTGCCTTGGACGAGGGAGCCAGACGGGAGGATAGCCCAGAGGCCCTTCGGCGGCATGTCGATACCTAGGACCACCTTCGCGGCGGACAAAACCGGGTTCTTCATAATGTCCACGCTCTTCTCAGAGACCAGGAGGTTCGACAACATACACATATACCACGAGCACTTCGTGACTAAGTTCATAGTGGAAAACGGACAGTTCAGAGGCGTCACTGCCTACGACCTGAGGAAGGGCGAGTTTAAGCTTTTCTACGCCAAGGCCGGCATCATAGCCACCGGCGGCGCGGGCAGGCTCTACCGCTTCACAACCACGGCCCACTCCACCACCGGCGAGACTCTGGGCTACGCGCTTAGGGCGGGTATGGCGATTAAAGATATGGAGTTCGTCCAGTGGCACCCCACGGCGCTTGTGCCAAGCGGCATATTAGTGAGCGAAGCGGCGCGCGGCGAGGGGGGCTACCTCATAAATAAGGAGGGGGAGCGCTTCATGAAGAGATACGCGCCGCAGAAAATGGAGCTGGCCCCCAGGGACATAGTGTCTAGGGCTATCTTGACCGAGTGCATGGAAGGGAGGGGGTTCCAGCACGAATCAGTCATGTGCTACGTAGGGCTGGACCTTAGGCACCTAGGCGAGGAGCGGATCAACAAGAGGATACCCTTCATCCGCGAGCTGGCTCATAAATACGCCGGCATCGACGCCTTGTCGGAACCCATCCCCGTGAGGCCTGCTGTACACTACACAATGGGCGGCATCCACACCGACACCTGGGGCCGCGTGTTGACAGCAGACGGGAAGTGGATCAGGGGGCTTTGGGCCGCTGGCGAAGCCGCCGCGGTAAGCATACACGGTGCAAACCGCCTCGGCTCAAACTCCTTAAGCGAGTGCTCCGTTTGGGGGAGGCTAACCGGCGAACAAGCCGCCAAGTACACGATGGAGACTCCGGCTCTCCCGTCCCCAGAGGAGAGGCTGGTGGAGGCGGCCAAGAAGGAGGAAAGCAGGATCTTTGACACGCTTCTGCATAAGGAGGTAAACGCGCCAAGTCCCTACGAGGTTAAGAGGCAGCTGAACGACGTCATGGAGGAGCACTTCGGCCCGTTTAGACACGGGTCCGCAATGGCAGAGGGCGTCGCCAAGCTTAAGAAATTGAGAGAGTACACCTCGTTTAGAATAGCCGACGGCAGTAGGGTCTACAACCAGAACTTAAAAGACGCCCTAGAGATAGACGGCATGATAGACCTGGCGCTTGTGGTTGGGCTAGGCGCCTACGCCAGGGCCGAGTCTAGAGGGGCCCACTACCGGCTGGACCACCCCAAGAGAGACGACGTCAGCTGGCTGAAACACACGGTGGCTTACCTATACGGAGGAGAGATAAAGCTGACATACACCCCCGTGACGATAACCAAATGGAAGCCTGAGGAGAGGAAGTATTAGTATGAAGTCAGTAGTCATCAAGGTAAAGAGATACGACGGCCAGAAGACGTGGTGGCAGGAGTACAAAGTGGAGGTGCCCTCCGAGAAGGTCTCAGTGTTGGATCTCTTGGTCAAGGTAAAGGAGGAGCAGGACCCAACACTTGCAGTACGTTACAGCTGCCGTATGGCCATATGCGGCTCATGCGGCATGGTCATAAACGGAGTGCCCCGGCTGGCGTGCCAAACTCTGCTCTCCGAACTGAAGGCCGAGTTCATAACCGTGGAGCCCATGTGGAACCACAAGGTGATAAAAGACCTCGTGGTAGATCTAGAGCCGGACTTTGAAAAAGTCAAGAAGGTCAAGTCATATATAATACGCGACGTGAAGGAGATTTACGAAACCGATAAGGAGTTCGGCCAGAAGCCGGAGGAGCTTGAGAAGTACTACAACTTCGCCTACTGCATCCAATGCGGCTTATGCATGGCCGCGTGCCCCATATTGGCCACAAACGACAACTTCCTAGGGCCTATGGCCCTCAACGCGGCATACCGCTGGAGCGCCGACAGCAGAGACCATGGATGGGGGGAAAGGGCGAAGATCATAGACTCAGAAGACGGCGTGTGGCCTTGCCACCTCGCCTATACCTGTAGCGCAGTTTGCCCACGTGGCGTAGATCCAGGCTTCTCAATACAGTTGCTAAAGGCAAGCTTAATAAGAAGGGCTAAGAGGGTTCTATGAGGGCCGGAAGAGGCATATTAGAGTGGTTTAGAGGGCTGAACATCGAGAGGATATATTTCGCCATACATAGACTCACAGGGATATATCTAGTCCTCTACATATTCCCAAGGCCCTACCTAGTTCTTCTAAGCGGTAGTTGGGAAGAGGCGTTGAGGCTAGACATGACACCCGTAGGCAAAATACTGGCGATTATATTCATCTTCTCAATCCTCTTCCACGGCATAAACGGCCTTAGGATAGTCCTAATCGAGCTCGGCCTCATATCTGGTAGACCTCTACGTCATCCCATCAAGCCAATCCCCGCACTACGCACAAACAAATTCCACCTGATGCTGATCGCCGCCACCGTAATCCTCACCATAGTTGGAATAATTGCAGGTTCCTACCTAGTACTATATGGCAAAGAACACTTGCTGGTAGGGCCATGAAAGCCAGCACCGAAAGACTTATCCTCATAGCCGGCGCCTTGGTGATGATAATAGGCATGCCGCTGGTCATAGCCCTAGCCCTCCTCCTAGGCAAGATACCCTTCGAAGAAGTCTTGACAACCCACCCGCTAGTCATTATTCCATACGCCTTCGTAAAAATAGGCTGGGGGCTCATATGGGCCGTCGTGGCTGTAGACTGGGTGGTACATGGCTCCCACGGCGTCAGACGCATACTTATAGAATTCGTGAAGTCAGAGAGAGGCAGAAAGGCTATCGACCTCGTGGTGAACGCAGTTATGGTAGTGACAGGCCTCGTTATGTTCTACGTCCTTGTGTTTGTCCCATGAACTCAGCTTTGGTGTCTATCCTCACGTTTCGGCAATACCAGCTTACATCACCGGATAAAATCTAATCCTACTTTTTAATCTACTCTGGGGGCCACCACTGTGCTGAACGTCCCTGTGGTGAATTCGTATGTTAATCTCAGCGGCTTATTTGCAGACAGCTCGACCTTTACCCGTTTCGAGAGACTTCTCAGGTTTCCGCTTATGTCTTTCAGCATTTCTACGCTGTATTTCGCAGACACCGCCTCCTCTGCAGATATGCTGAACACAGACTCGCTGTCGTAGCCTAGCTCGGCCTCGGCCGTCTTCCCACCTTCACCTGCGCCTCTGAACACAACACCCTCTGGAGAGACTGTGATCTGTACCCAATCAGACACCTCCCCAACCATAGAGAGCATGTCGTCGAAGAAGCCCGAGTCCACCTCAAAAGATGCGTCGAAAGTCACGGCGAGCTCCGGGACCTCCTCCTCAACCACTTGTACTATTGGGAACGAGAAACGCCGCACCAAACCCACCTCCTTTCCTCTCTTTGGGTACACGTAGAGGGAGAACCTGTTCTTCTCGCTGTCTACTTCAAGCTCCAGCTTCTCCGTAGCGCCTATGCGTTTGATGACGTCCTTTATCGTGGTGAAGATGAGACCAACCCTCGTCTCCTCCTCCACTACGTAGTCCTCCAGCGCTGTTGCGTGGAACTTCAGGTCAAACAGCGCCGTCTTCGTGGGGTCCAACGCCTTGAGTCCAATGCCGTCATGGGAGAAGTTGAGCACCGCCTCAGGCAAGGTTTTGATAAGCACCTCAAAGGCGTACCGCGGCTCCTTCCCCTTCGGAAAGAGAGCTCTAACCATGATATTCCCACCGCAGAGACATATATAAGTAAGTCTCATCAATATAGTAATAAATGGAGAAGACCCCGATCGCTGAAAAATGAAGAGAGGTATTACAACTGACGTTTTCAGCTCTTCAACCTCTTTATCTCCTCTATTAGAAGCGGCAGAATCTGCTTATAGTCGCCGACCACGGCGTAATCTGCGTTTTGCATTATAGGCGCATGGGGGTCTGGGTTTATTGCGATAATTGTTTTTGTCTCCATAATACCCATCAGGTGCTGTATGGCGCCGCTTATACCCACCGCTATGTAAAGTTTTGGCCTGATGGTCTTGCCCGTCTGACCTATCTGCCGTGTGTGGGGAGCCCAGCCCGCACGCACGGCCATGAGGGAGGCCCCCACCGTTCCGCCCAACAGCTTCGCCAGGTCTATAAGTAGCTTGAAGCCTTCGACGGAGCCGAGACCTCTGCCGCCGGCAATCACTACATCGGCCGACTCCACCGGCGGGAGGTCCGCCACGTCTTTCTCAAGTCTCTTCTCTATTGACACAAGCCGCGTTCTTCTTTTCGCGATCTCGACCTTCTCCACGATTATCTGCCCCGTTCTACTTGTGTCGCGCGGCGGCTTGGGGAAGACGCCGGGTCTGACACTGGCCATCTGGGGGCGTCTCTGGGGGGTTCTTATGGTGGCTAGTTGCGTGCCGCCGAAGGTGGGGCGGATCTGAAGCAGATCGCGGGTTTTCGGGTCTATTTCAAGCGCGGTGCAGTCAGCCGTAATCCCTGTGGTCAGCGTATTTGCTATGTAGGCCGCCAGCTCTCTTCCGCGCTTGGTAGCGCCTATGAGGAATATCTCTGGCTTGTACTTCCCCACCACCTTGGCGATGGCCTCGGCGTACTCCGCCGGCGTGTACACCTTTAGGTCTGGGTTGTCTATAATAACCACCTTATCTGCGCCGTGGTATACCGCCTCCCTCGCCATCTCCTCCGTGCCTGCCACTATTACTCCCCCCACCTCGGCACCGCCAAGCTTCTGCGCCAGATCCCTCGCCTTACCCAACAGCTCCAACCCGACGTCCTTTAGCCGGCCGCCTTCTCTCTCAAGATACACCCAGACGCCCTTGTACTCCTCTTTGTTTACCGGGGGCCAGAGCGAGCAGGGCATAGCTACAACACCCCCTCCTGTTTTAATATTTCTACCAGTTTTTTGACTACTTCGGCTGGTTCTCCCTGTATGACCACCTTCTTCCTTGGCGGGTATGTGGCGGGAGCCATGCCGGCCACCACGGTGGGGCTACCGCGGAGACCTACACAGTCGGACTCGAGCCCGAGCTCCTTGTTGCTCACTATCTGTATATACTCCCGCGCGTTGAGCTTGCGGCTGAGCCTCACCTCTCTAGGCACCTGGGAGCCCTTTAGCACAGATATCACCGCTGGCATCTCGACCTCAAACACCTCGTCGACTCCCTCGTCTTCCAGGAAGCGTCTGGCGATTAGGGTCCTGCCCTTGATCTCTGCGTCGTATACATAGTAGACGTAGGGCACGCCTAACCAGCTCGCCGTCTGCGCCCCAATATGTGCGGTCGTGCTGTCGATGGTCTCCTCGCCGGCTACCACCAAGTCGTAGTCAGGTACGTATTTCTCAATGGTCTTGGCCAGCACATGGGCGGTGGCCCACGTGTCGGCGCCGGCGAAAACTCTGTCTGAGGCCAAGATGGCTCTGTCGACTCCCATACCTATCAAGCTTTCCAGAGCCGGTATTCCGCTTGGCGGAGCCATAGAAAGCGCTATGACTTCGCCGCCGTACTTATCCTTCAGCTTCAACGCGAACTCTACGGCGTCTCTATCCCACGCGTTGCTCGTCAGAGGGACGCCCTCTCTCACTAGCGTACCGGTTTTGGGGTCTATCCTTATCGCAGAGGAGAGCGGCACTGCCGCTTTTGTAAGCGCAACGATCTTCATGGCCCTACGTAAACCTGTACCATATACCCATTCCCGAGCGTGGGTAGTTCCAGTCGATGTTGCCGTGAGGACACACGACGCGGCATGTGCCGCATTCTACGCAGGCCTCTGTGCTCAGCACCACGTAGTCGCCTTGTTGCACGTAACACTTGGCGGGACACATAAAAGTACAAGGCTTCTTCTCGCATTTCCTACACTGCTCAGGATCCACGATTTTTATGTGGGGTCTGTGTACGTCCACGTCCCAGGCGTTTGCGTTAAGCCGCTCCTCTATGGTGAAATACTTCAAGCTCATAGGTTCCTCACCATTTTAATCATATTTATCATTAATTTTACCAGGCTTATGCTCGTCTTTTTCGACGCTTCGCGTACAGCCTCAAACAACGTCCTGTGGTTCTCGTCTATGTTGAAATAATTATATGCCGCCTCCGTCGATAACAGAGCCAGATCCCGGAAGAGGGACTCGTCGCTGAGCAGTCTATCTGCTTTTCTAAATTTCTCCAGTTGCGGTAATATGAAGCTACCCCTCAGTTTCTTTTCATACACCGCGAGGTCCTCCGCCGACGGGCTACGGGCCTCCTTTATGGCCTCCGCGGCGAGGACACCTGAAGCCACGGCAAAGTCTACGCCGCGGATCAACACGCCGGTGTGGAGCAGGAAGCCGGCGGCGTCCCCGGCGATGAGCAACCCGTCGTAGTGGAAGCGGGGCGGCGCCATATTGATGCCGGCGACAGGCGTCATATGGCCCCCATACTCCTGGAGAGAAGCACCCTTGACTAGGGGGGCCATATATGGGTGAAGTCTCAGCTTCTCGGCGAGGTCATATACCGGCGTCTTCAACTTCTCCCAGTTCCTCAGGTACACAACCACGCCGAGCGCCAGCGCGTCTTTGTAGGTGTATATGAACCCGCCGCCGGGGAGGTACTCCGTGGGGTACCCGGCGATTGCCCACGCGAGGCCTTCGTCTTCATCTAGGCCGAGTCTCTCCTCAAGTGTCTTTTTGTTTTCAAACTTCAACACCTCTTTCACGCCGACTGCGACCAGCTCGGGCTCCAGCTTCTTCACAATTCCCGCCCTCTCGAGAAGCAGTCGGTTGACCCCCTCAGCATCCACGACGTAGTCAGCCTGGAGCACGTCGGGACCTGACTGCACGCCTGTAACTCTGCCTTTCTCGTCTTTTACAAGTACATCTACTGGAGTCTCCGTGACTATTTTAGCGCCGGCGTTTTGCGCAAGCTTCGCCATCCAAGAGACAAACGACACCAGCGGCACCACGAAGCTCGTCTTTTCCTTCTCCACCACGGCGGTTTCTATGGTCAACGCCTTGTCTTCCGTGAGAAAAGACACGCGTTCTCTCCTGACCCACCTGTCCACTGGGGCGTCTTTGCGGAACTCCGGCAGGTATTTATCAAGCCAATATGCGTAGATACGGCCGCCGTAGAGCTCCTTAGCTCCGGGCTCTCTTCCTCTTTCCAGCACCACGACTTTAAAACCGGCAGAGGCGAGTTTATAAGCCGCGGCGAGGCCGGCGGGGCCGGCGCCCACTATGACAACATCGAATTTCATAGGGCCCCAGTCCTGCTAGATAAATATATATAGATTTCGTCTAAATGCGAAGTTTTACACTAAATTTTTTAAATCGAAGACGAAGAAGCGTCCATGCGCGTCGTGGTTAAGTACTTCTCGGCGCTTAGAGATGTTACAGGGAAAATACGGGAAGAGGTGACGGTGCCCGAGGGAGCCACGCTTTCTCAACTGCTTGAATGGTTCTTCAAGTCTTACCCAAATGCAGAGACGTTTAAAGAGGAGTTGCTGGTGCTTGTAAACGGCCGAACGGTTGACGGCTCTTACGCATTGCGAGACGGCGATGAGGTGGCGTTAATGCCTCCTGTAAGCGGCGGCGGGGGGGTGGTACAGAAACCGGTGGACTTAAACAAGGAAGTACAAGACATCATAGAAAAGACCGCGCCCCGAGGGGGCGGGGGCGTTGTGATCTTTGTCGGATACGTCAAGGGCAAGGTCGGGGATGCCAACGTGGAGGTTCTAGAGTACGAGGCGTATGAGCCCTACGCCACTTCAAAAATACGGGAGATAGAGGAGTGGGCGAGAAGACGGGAGGGGGTCCTAGAGGCCAGGATCTACCACTCGGTGGGGTCCTTGAGGCCGGGCGACGCCACACTGTACGTCTTTGTGTCTGCGGTAAATAGAGAAGTTGCATTCAGAGTAGCTAGAGAGGCCCTAGAAAGAGTGAAGCACGAGGTCCCTATTTTCAAGCTTGAGAGGCGGGACGACGGCGATTATTGGGTTGTTGGCAACGGCAGGAGGATACCTAAAGAGAAAAAGCGATAAAATAGTCTAAGTTATCTAAAAATATCCATAGTTTAAGACGCTAATTTTCAATTAAACAAAATATGTAAAACGCCGGAAAAGAAGCAGTTTGAAAAGGCGGGAAAAAGAATTTTATAAAAAGAGGACAAGCATCATGCGAGACGTGAAAACGGCATCAGCGGCTCCAGAGTTGCTAGAGTAGTTTTACGTATTCCTTCGCCGCTGTGGTGAATGTCAATAGCCCTTTTGGTCTGTACACCTCTCTTATCTTCTCCTCGTATGCTTCGTATCTGCTGAACGCCAGCTCCAGCGTGGCCTCTTTCACCGCGCCGTTTTGGGCGCAGTATGCCCTTAGCTGATTAAGCGCTAGACATGCCTCCGACTCATCCCTAGCCACGTAAACCTCAACCATGTACGGGTGAGGGTTGCTCACCGTCCTCTGCTTCACCACCCCCACAATCCACGGATATCTACGCATAACCTTAGCAATTTCAACCAGCCTCTCCCTGGCGTGGGGAGCCCACGCCCTCACCCACTCCACGCCGAATGTCTCCAGCTCTGGGTACTCTTTCAACAACTCCTCTGCCGGGTCAGTCCTACTATAGCCGGGCTGAGGCGGCTTCTTATCTCCGCCGCGTCTCTGTGCCTGGAGATTTCTGTTTTTCTCGTGTAGTTGTTTTTAAACCGGCGCATGGAGGTGTGGCGTAGACGTGGAGAAGCCGCCTCAGCCGGGCTCTCGGCAACGCTGTATTCGGTGTATCACGGGCTGTACTCGGAGGCTGTGGTTTCGTCGGTGGCCTCCGCCTTGGCGCTTGTGGATGTGGGCCGCTTCAGAGAGGCCGTTGAGTACGTGCAGAAGGCGGCGAAGGCGCTGTATGAGGGGGCGAGAGAGGTGTTTGAGCGGGTTAAGGTGTCTCTGCAGAGGCTGGTGGAGCTGTTTGTGGAGACTGTGACGCGGGTGTTGGCTTGGATCGACGAGCACAAGGCGTATCTCTTCTTGATGGCGGCTGTGGCGGCTGGGGTGGTTGCGCTGTCGGTTGCGTTGAACCTGGGGGGTCTTGTGGAGCTGGAGAAGTTGGCGCATTTCGCCATGGGCATGGCGCCGTTTATACCTGGCGGCGTTAGGGAGTACTCTAGGGAGGAGGTGTTTAACATTTTGAAGAACGACCCAGACCCCCTACGAGAAGTTCAAGGACATGGCCAGGGACGCTAACGCCGGCAAGGCAAAGTTGCCGCAACCTTGGGAGTCGCTGAGGAAGTTGATTATTCTGAAGCGGTCTGAACTTGATGAGAAAAAGGAGAAGGCCCTCCTCTACGCCGTCCTTGCGCTGGAGGAGGCATTCGGCGTTTACAGATCTGCGTTGAGAGAGGTTGTGGAGGGGCTTGGGAAGGCGGTGCAGAGGGTGGAGGTGGTGGAGGAGCCATTTAGGAGAGTTATGTACATGGCCGACCTCGGCCGTCTAACACAGCTGGCCGAAGAGGAGGGCAAGGCCTTCGAAAACGCCTTGAAGATCCTCAGGGAGCGGCTGAATGAATATGCAGTCAAGCACGGTCTGAGGGACCTCCTAGACGTGAAGGAAGGCGTGGCTAGAAGGCTGGCGGAGGCAAAGGCGCCGGAGCTCTCCGAGTTTGGCGATGTGAATTTCGGCGTTAAGGCTTACGCCGCTCTTATCGCCTATAGGGAGTATGCGTTGGGTAGGAGGAGCGTCTTCGGCGCGGCGGCTTGGTATTGGCTTGAGGTGGGCGGGTCTGCTTGGCTTCTCTACTATGCGCCGAGTACGGCGTACAAAGAAGCTGAGAAGGCGGGGGTGGAGAGGCTGGCGGCGGTGGAGGAGTTGGTGGCAGAGGCCCTCCGCCGCCTCTTCCTAAAGCCAGGCGCCAACCACCACCGCGGCCTCGTCGAGGAGCTCACAAAAGGCGGCAGGCTGGCGCTGGAACTTGAGGAGGAAAAGACTAAGAAGAAGACCGAGTCTTACGTGTTTAGGCTCTTCAAGCTTGAGGAGGGCGGCGAGTTCAAAGAGCTGGGCATAAAGCTGAGCATTAGGAAGGTGGGTGAGGGCATGACCTACACCCTGATCTTCGGCATGAAGAGGTGGCGGGGGTTCTTCGAGCAGATGCTTGAGGTGGCGATGAAGGCGGCGGGGGAGGTTGGGGGGCGTCTGTCCGTCGAGGATTCACTGCTGTACATGCTGGGCTGGGTTGACTCAGACGTGGCGATAATCAGAAAAAAGAAGGGCAATAGGGTGTTGCGGATGTCCACCTCCCACCGGTGGCAGTTGGCGGAGACTCACGCTCTCTTCGACTGGTCGTACGTCGCAGTGCTTGGCGTGAGTTTGACTCTTGAGGGGCCGAAGCTGGCGGTTACGGTAGAAGCCCCCCTCGAGAGGCTCGACGAGGCGATCAAGAAGAGCGCGGTGGGCGGGTGGCTTAAGATGCAGGGTGTCGAGGCGGAGAGCTGGGATGGGCTGAAGCGGTGGGTTGCTGACCACTGGGGCGAAGTGATAGGCGCGGTTAAGAGGCGGCTTGAAAGCGTTGAGGTGGGCTCCGGCTTTGACTTGGCTAGGGCGTTGGAGGAGTTGGAAAGGTTGAAGAATAGGCTCGACGACGATAAAATCGCCAGAGAGGTTGTGGCGCCGGCCCTTCTGCTGATGCAGGCGGAGAAGCTGGGCGTAAACGAGGCAACGTTGAAGTACTTCGGCGCAGTGCTGTGGGGCGCGGTCGGTGGGGATGGCTACGTGTCTGCGGCGGAGAAAGAAGTTAACTTGACCAGCGGCGAGGGCGCCGTGACTCTGCTTTGGGCGGCGGCGTGGTCGGCGTATGGCGTGAGGCCGAGGGTCGCTGGCGCTGGGAGGGTGTTTCATGTCGTGGCGTCTGACGACGGCGCTGTTAGGCTTGCTCAGCTGTGTGTGCTTTTTGGCCCGCCTATGCTTGAGGAGGAAGGGTTTATCAGCCACAAGCTTGTAGAGGCTGTGGAGCTGGGGTCGAAGGTGTCGGTGCAGATAGAGGAGAGGAGCTGGAGACAGATCAAGGACGGTGCCGCCGTGGACCTATACATATCGGCTGGTGGCGTGACGAGAAAGTTCAACCTACACCTCCAGGAAAAAGTGTTGCTTGAGTTCAGGTCAACAGACCGCGAGGAGGTGGAGCTTGAGGCGCGCCTGCTGAGTCTGGCTGGCGTGGAGGGGAGGGTGAGGAAGGAGGGTAACAGAGATGTATGGTACATCCAAGCCTATACCGACCAGCTGGCTGAGGGCAATGAGGAGCTGAGGAAGGGGCTTGTTAAGGCTGTGGAGGGGGCGCTGAGGAGGGGGTTAATAGATGATGAAAAGGCGAAGCGCTGGATAGAGAAGTTTGAAAAAGGCGTATCCACATGGAGAGGGTACAAATTCAAAATAGGATTAAGTGGCGGCGCATTACAAGTGAAGTTCCAATCCACAAACCCCGAAAACATAAGGAAATTGAAACAAGAGCTGGAGTCTCTAGGTCTTAGGGAGGGCGAACACTTTACTGTTAAGTGGTCGGAAGATGAGAAGATAGGATATATCTACATCGCGAGGGAGGGCATCATTGAGCTTGCTTATATTGCCAAATACGGCACTGATGAAGCACAGAGGCTTGGAGCGGCGTCGCTGATTGAGCACCTTCGCATAAAAGCGGAGCTCGCAAGCAAAGAAGTGCTTGTGAAGCTGGGGGAGCTGGTTAGGGAGGGTGAGTCGAGGAGGTCCCTCCATGCAGAGAGGCTGAAAACCATCGTCGAGATAGAGTGGAAAGGACGGCACGTCGAGGTGTCCGTAGAGGTGAAGAATATAAAGGCATGGGAAGACGGCGATAAGCTACGCATTGTCGTAGGAGCGATTGTAGGCGGCGTGGAGGGCCAATGGACAGCGACATTCCGCCGCACTAAGAAAAACGCCATTGAAGGCTACACAGTCGCGCGTGTCAACGCCCCCGGCGGCAGAGAAGAAGACGCCAAGAGAATCATAGCGCTGGTCAAGGCATTGACAGGCGAGGAGCCAAACATAAAACTCGATAAGGGTAAGCCCGTGATCATATATACAAGACGGCACCTAAATGGTTTCAAGAAATACGCCGAGGTGGCAGACACCATAAGGGAATGGGAATGGAAAAGTGTCTATGCGCGTCGTGGTTAGAAGTCCTCGACTTTGAAGGGCGATTCCTCAACGTCGACTACGCCTTCAATTTCTGACACGTATTGGTTATGTCGTGTCCTTACTACAATGGTTATGACGTAGCCGCTTTTTGTCACAAGCGTTGTCTTCCCGCGGCTGAATTCCATGTCAACTACCTGTTCGCCGACTTCTTCTAGCTGTTGTGCCACTTTGTTGAGAAGACTCCAGAGAAAGGTCATGGCCACGTGGACATTTCCCATTTTTGCTTCTATGGGTCTCAACAACGCCTCTGAGAGGAAATTACTGATCTCTTTGCTAATCTCAGGGCCTGTTGACTCTATTAGCATGTACACACGTAGCTTGTTTAGACTCTTCACCTTCTCCTGCAACACAGTCTCCACTGGCTGATAGGGGTTCTTATTTAAATAGAAGAGTATTTAAAGGTGGCTGTAATAGCGTTTTGTGTCTGATTACCAGCTTTACTACGAGACGATTCCCACGGGCGTCGAGGGGCTCGACACCGTCTTGGGAGGGGGGTTCATAAGAGGTAGGACCTATCTGATCTCGGGGGAGACGGGCACCGCCAAGACGTTGACGGCTTTGACATTTCTCATCCAGGGCGCCTTGAAATACGGCGAGTCGGGTATCTACATTTCGGTGGACGAGACCTATGAGCAGTTTGTGGAAGGAGCCAGGAGGTTTGGCTGGGATGTTGAGGAGCTGAGGGCTAAGGGCCTCATAGAGGTGCTGGTGCCAGAGATGGACATCGTAGAACGCATCAGGGAGAAAGATCCCACCGCCATAGCTAAATCTCTGGTGGCGTCTATAAGGGAGTACGTAGCGGCTCTAAACGCCCAGAGGCTTGTCATAGACCCCATCGCGCCTCTCGTGTCGCTGGACAAAGACGTACAAGTTCTTAGGGAGTACATCCGCGTTCTCGTCATGAGCATCGAGAGGGAGATCGGCACTACCAACATAATAACCACGGAGATACCGTCGGGCTCCGGCGCCATCAGCAGATACGGAGTGGAGGAGTTCTTGGCCACCGGCGTGTTTATCATGGGTATTGCCAAGGCCCGCGACGGCGCGTTTAAGAGAGTTATGTTTGTGAGGAAGATGCGTTGGAGCCCTGTACATCCCGGCATCTACGAGATAGAGATAGTGCCGAAAGTCGGCATAGTAGTGAAGGGGCAGGTCAAAGAGCCGCTTGTGCCGGTAACATATCTGCCGACATTGTAGTCAGCCGGGTTCTTCTCGTCACGTATCTACATATCCCGTCTTCATCATAATATGCCTGTGTTTTCTTTACTTGGGTGCTGGTAATTTAGTTTTTGCCGTGTACGTATACGTGTCTGAGGAGCTGGCAGTGCTGATACGCCGCGGTGGTTTAACGATAAAAAAGACCCACTTGAGGCGCGGCGATGCCGTGGTGGGCGAGTATATATTTGTAAAACGTGGGTTGTTCGAGGCAGAGGCCGAGTACGACCTGGAGGACCGCGTTTTGTACTATCTGCAGATATGTTGGTTTGGCAGATGCGTCGTGTGGTTTGACGGAGAGCCTGACAGAGAGCCGTCTCCTATGCTTGTGAGACGTGCCGTTGCTCTTTTTAGAGAACTCTCTAAATTTTCCTACGCAGCTAAGGCGGCGTTGAGAGTTTTGTCGTCATCTATAAGCCGCTCGTCACCTCTCAGCACCTCTGACCTCATTCACCTAGACGAGCTAGGTCGTAGGTTATAAACGTTTTATGTTAATTACGCAAAAGAGATATATACCTATTAGGGAAGAGATAGGCGATGAGGGATATTACCGCTCATAAGTTGGCTGAGCAGATTATAAACTTGTTGAGGGAATACGGCGAATTGAGTAGCGCCGAAATCGCCAAGCTACTTGGCGTCAACAGGCGTTCTGTGACTGCCATATTGGCGCGTTTGAGGAGGGAGGGGGTTGTTGAGTATCTTGGCTACTGTTTCGGGGGCAATCGTTGCAATACGCGGTGGAAGCTGAAGATGAATTAGTTTCAGCCTACTCCTATCTGCGGCAGTTGTATGCAGAAGTGTTATAGTAATATTCGTCTGTGGCTACGTGGGTGTTTTGTGTACTGTGATGTGGCGGGGGGAGAAGTACCGGGTGGAGTGCTCTCCCTCTTTTCTGCTCAGCGTAGCTTCTAAAATAGCCGAGAATGAGCACATCTCCTACCTGGACGTGTATAAGCAGATTGTGGAAAGCCTCGAGGGCGAGTACCGAAACACGAGACGTGTGGTCAATGCGCTGTTGCTAGAGAAGAGGGCTTGAAAGGTTTTTAAAGGCGTAGTTTGTGTGGCTGGTATGTCCATCTTCGGTGAGCAACTCCCGAAGAGTAGCCGCGTTGAATACATAGGCGACGTGCCTATAGTTGAGGAGTGTCCACGTGACGTAAGAACTCTCAACGGCGAGCCTGTGTTGCTGTTTGGGAAGTGGGGTTTTGAAAACGTTGTTGTGCGCGACCCAGGTCTGCGTAGGTACATCTGTCTAAAGCCTGTTATGTTGCCCCATACCGAGGGACGTTACCAGAGCCACAGATTTGGGAAGGCTAGGATACCCATAGTGGAGCGGCTTATAAATCTGATGATGAAGCCTGGTCGAAACGCCGGCAAAAAGCACAAAGCCTACAACATAGTCAAGAGGGCGTTTGAGCTTATTCATTACAAGACAGGGCAGAATCCTCTTCAAGTGTTTATCGACGCCCTAGTCAACACCGCGCCTAGGGAGGAAGTCACAAGAATCATAATGGGCGGCATCGCCTACGCCGTGTCTGTGGACGTGTCGCCACAGAGAAGACTCGACCTCGCCCTCCGCTGGATTACAGAGGGTGCTAGGGCATGTTCCTTCAACAACCCGAAGCCAATAGAGGAGTGTCTAGCCGACGAAATCATAGCCGCGGCGGCCAACGACCCAAAGAGCTACGCCGTGAGAAAACGCGAGGAGCTAGAACGCATCGCAGCCGCCTCGCGCTAACTGTTTTTAACAGGTTTTATCTTCTCTGTATGGCTGAGCTCTTCTGGTTTGAGAAGTATCGTCCTCGTTCGTTTGATGAGGTGGTGGATTTGGAGGAGGTTAAGGTTAGGCTTAGGGAGTTTGTTAAGGGGGGTAATATGCCGCATCTGCTTTTCTACGGCCCGCCTGGCACCGGCAAGACTACTATGGCGCTTGTGTTGGCTAGGGAGCTGTATGGGGAGTATTGGCGGGAGAACACCTTAGAGCTTAACGCCTCTGACGAGAGGGGGATAAACGTGATCAGAGAACGTGTTAAGGAGTTCGCCAGAACGGCGCCCGTGGGCAAAGCCCCCTTCAAACTCGTAATACTCGACGAAGCAGACAACATGACCAGCGACGCCCAACAAGCGCTGAGGCGCATAATGGAAATATACGCCCAAAACACAAGATTCATACTACTAGCAAACTACGTTTCTCGCATTATCGACCCTATAATTTCTAGGTGTGCTGTCTTCCGGTTCTCCCCTCTGCCACGGCACTTGATGGCGGAGAGGCTGAGGCATATAGCGGAGAGGGAGGGGATCACCCTTAAAGAAGACGCCGTTGATGTTATCTATGAACTTTCCGAGGGCGACATGCGGAGGGCCATAAATCTGTTACAGATAGCCGCCGCGACTAATAAAGTTGTCGACGGCAACGCGGTCGCCGCCGCCGCTACTGCCGTGAGGCCTTCGGATATAGTGGAGCTGTTCAACTTGGCGCTTAACGGCGACTATCTAAAGGCGCGTGAGAAGCTGAGGGAGCTTATGTATATAAAGGGCGTGGCGGGCGTCGACTTCATCAGGGCGTTTCAGAGGGAGTTGATCCGTATGTCGCTTGACGACGAGGTAAAGGCCGAGGTCGCCGAGTTGCTGGCAGATGTGGACTACAGGCTTACGCAGGGCGCCGATGAGGAGATACAACTGGCCTACCTTCTTGCAAGGCTCGGCGCCATCGGCAAAAAGGCGAGGCCAACCGCGCCTCCGCCTAAGAAGAAGTGATGGCTCTTCCCTGGATAGAGAAGTACCGCCCCAAGTCCTTTGCAGAGGTAGTGGACCAAGAGGAGGCTAAGTACACATTGGCGTCTTGGATATGTACGAGGTATAAGGCGCCTAGGGAGTTCTGCGCACGGTGGGGTAAAAAGAGAAACAAGGAGATATCTGAAGCCAAGGCGGTCCTACTGGCAGGTCCTCCCGGTGTTGGAAAAACCACCATAGTTCACGCGTTGGCCAGAGAGATAAACTACGAACTCATCGAATTAAACGCAAGCGACATGCGGACCGCAGAGAGGATAAAACAAGTTGTGGGAAGAGGATTGAGGGAGTCTTCGCTCTTCGGCTACGGCGGCAAGCTCGTTCTCTTCGATGAAGTTGATGGGCTCCACGTGAAGGAGGACTTGGGAGGGCTTGAGGCCATTATTGAAATTATTGAAACTGCGAAGGTGCCCATAGTGATGACTGCGAATAATCCCTACGACCCGAAGTTCAGACCTCTTAGGGATCTGTCGCTTGTGGTTAATTTAAAGAAACTTTCGGAGGATGAAGTCGTCGAGGTGCTTAAGAGGGTATGCACAGGCGAGGGGGCCAAATGCGAGGAGGAGGCTTTGAGGAGCATCGCCAGATCTTCTCTCGGCGATTTGAGGGCGGCTATAAACGACCTGCAGATGTACCTCTCAGGCGGGAGAAGGGTATTAACAGTCGACGACATTAAAAGAATCGGCGAGCGGAACCCCCAGCTGTCTATGTTTGAAATCCTCGACCGCGTCTACAAGGCGCGGTGGTTCGACGAAGCTCGTGCAGTTTCTTTCAACCCATCGTTTGACTGGGAGCAGTACTTCGTGTGGGCTCTTGAAAGCATACCGGTGGTATATAAGGAACTGGAGCTCATGTCGGTGGCATATGATAGGCTTAGTAAAGCCGATATGTTTATAGGCAGGATTAAACGCACACAGGAATGGGAACTTCTGCCGTATGCCCTTGAGCTGGCTCTGGGAGGTGTATCTCAGGTAAAGAACAAACCCAGGTTGCCTCCTTTTATCAAATACGGTTTCCCGCAGAGGCTTCTGCTTCTGGCGAGGACCAAAGAGACAAGGAGACGGCGGGAGACCTTAATAGAATACCTAGCCCAAAATCTGCACGTCTCTCAGTCTCTGGTAAGAGCCGAGCTTATGTATGTCCTTTCCGCCCTAGCAAGACATAACCCGCATGTTATAGAAAGGCTAAGCAAATCTCTGGGAATAAACTCGCTAGATATCAAAAACCTATTGTGATTCGTAAGTATATTTTAATAAAAACCATACCTAAAAAAGAAAAAACAATCACAAGAGACCTCTGCGACTGCATATATTACTTTGACGATGGGGTACGCTGTGAGGCTGTTGCGACTGGTGTAATATATGTTTATACATACATTAATTACTTTGAAGCATGTAATTCCATGAAATACTTCAAGGCACTAATAAAGAAGTTTGAAGTCTTTGACCATGTTGATAATAAAGAACCTAGTTGTGTTGGTTGTCACGTCGTTAAGGTGGGGTCGCTCTATTTCATTCGCATGGGTTAAGTGATACTTTTGATCTACTACTGCACTTACTATTTTATGTAGACTGAAAGTATTTATATCAGCTTTGTCCGTCTACACATGGCTATCATCATTGATGAGGCCGTGTTTTCGCCCAGTTATGTGCCGCCTAGGCTTCCACATAGAGAGCAACAGCTACAACAACTCGACATGATATTAAGTAGCTGGTTGCGGAACCCAGGACACCACTACCCTAGGGTAACCCTTCTCGGCAGGCCTGGCACCGGCAAGACCGTAACGCTACGTAAGCTGTGGGAGTTGCGGCAGAACGAGTCCAAGGCCCGCTTTGTATACATAAACGGCTTTCTCTATAGAAACTTCACGGCAATTATAGGGGAAATCGCCAGGTCGTTAAATATCCCGTTTCCAAAACGAGGCCTAAGCAGAGACGAGTTCCTAGCCCTCTTAGTTGAGCACCTACGCGAGAGGGATCTCCACGTCTTTCTGGTTCTGGACGACGCGTTCAACTTCACGCCGGATATACTTTCCACCTTTATCAGACTAGGTCAGGAGACGGACAAACTCGGCGCGTTCAGAATCGCCCTAGCCATTGTGGGACACAGCGATACGGTTCTCAACAACCTAGACCCCTCCACTAGGGGGATAATGGGAAAATCCGTCGTGCGGTTTACCCCCTACACCAAAGACCAGATCTTCGACATACTTCTCGACAGGGCAAAGGCAGGTCTTGCGGAGGGTTCCCACAGCGAGGACGTGCTTCAGATGATCGCCGATATCACAGGCGCGCAAAACCCGCTGGACACGAGTAAAGGCGATGCGAGGCTTGCCATAGACATCCTCTACAGAGCCGCCTACGTGGCGCAACAAAACGGCAGGAGACAGATAACGCCGGAGGACGTTAGGAGGTCGTCAAAGGAGGTCCTATTTGGCGTTTCTGAAGAGGTGCTTACAGGTCTACCACTACATGAGAAACTGTTCCTGCTGGCCATCGTGAGGACTCTCAAGACTTCACATACATCGTACGTGACCTTTGGAGACGCCGAGGAAACTTACAAAATCACATGCGAAGAATATGGCGAAAAGCCAAGAGTACACAGCCAGCTATGGACGTATCTAAACGATTTAAGAGATAGAGGCATTATAGAGACCCGGCAAAACAAAAAAGGCGAAGGAGTTCGGGGACGCACCACATTAATATCCATAGGAACAGAACCTCTAGAGACACTTGAATCGCTCCTCACTAGGATGATTAAAGAGGAGCTTAGATGACTGTGGAGGAGGTGCTCGGCGCGCCGCTTCGGATACGCATAATACTGGCTCTGTGGAAGACCGGCGAGGTAAACGCCACAGAGCTCGCGAAGAGACTGGAGACCAACTACAGCCAGCTCGTGGCCCATCTCAAGTTCCTCTCTAGATACGGAATAGTAGAGGAGAGGCGTATAGGACGCGCTAGGCTGGTCAGGCTACGGAATACGAACCTCGTCGAGGCGCTGGCAAAGGCGCTAGAAGAGATCAACGAAAAGCTAAAAACCAGACACGCCTCCCCACAGGGCTGACCCCGCCCCGGGGGCAAGACCTAAGATGCGCTGGGCGATTTGCGTTAGAGTTAAAACACAACGCCCACAAAACCTCATGGGTGCTCGGTTTGAGCGCTACATATTAGACCTGCTCCCAGCCCTTGGGCTGTTTCCGAAGGCGTCACGGCATCGGATATACCGAAACGGCGTGGAGGTGGGCGAAGTCGATATACTGGCCGTTGACGGAGACGGAAACACCTACGCGGTCGAGGTCAAGGCAGGTAAAATCGACATCACAGGAATCAGGCAGGCCTATATCAACGCGAAGCTCATAGGGGCTAAGCCTCTTGTGATAGCCCGCGGGTACGCAGAAGAGGGCGCTAGAGAGCTGGCCAGAGAACTCGGCGTTGAGGTGGTGCTGTTGCCAGACTACGTATTTCTTTCAGTCGACGATTTGTACACAGCCTTCACAAACGCCTTCGTTAGGTCGCTCGCCGTCATAACCGCCATAGTAACCAACTTACAGGTGGACGAGGTAGAGGCTATTGAAAGCTGCCCAGACGTAAGTTGCGTCTGCGAAAAGATAAACTGTGAAACTTTGTTTAACAAACTACCGCGAGAGGCGAGAAACTTCGACACTTTACTCCAAGCTGTAAAAATCGCGAAACTGTTGCCAAAGCTCTGCGACAACCTGAAGAAACAGGCCTAGAGACTTCTCGCCGACAACCGCCTATAGACCATCACGATAACATATTTACGGCATTCAAAACTGTGTTAGCATGGAGAAACTTGTGGAGGAGATAAGGAACCGATTCAAGCCAAAGATAAGGCCCATAGAGTGGATGGGCGACAGACTTGTGTTACTTGACCAGAGAGTTCTGCCGTTTGAGACGAGATACGTAGAGGCAAAGACCGTGGCTGAGGTGGCGGAGGCCATACGCGACATGGTGGTTAGGGGCGCGCCCGCCATAGGCATTACAGCGGCATTCGGCATGGTGGTTGCGTTAAAGGAAAAGAAGCCGAAAACCGTAGAAGAGGCGCTACGCACACTGGCCTCCGCGAAGGAAGTACTGGCGAAAACAAGGCCCACGGCGGTGAACCTCTTCTGGGCGCTTGAACGTATGTACAACAGAGCAGTTGAGCTCGCAGGTAAGACCGCCTCCGCGGCGGAGCTCACCGCCATGTTGGAAGAAGAGGCTAAGAAGATCTTTGAGGAGGAGCTGGATGCGGAGATCAGGATAGGCCTCTACGGCGCCGAGTTGTTAGAAGACGGCGATACCGTGCTCACCATATGCAACGCCGGGGGTCTAGCCACGGGAACCGGCCTAGGCACCGCCACGGCGCCTGTATATGTGGCCGCCATGTTGGGGAAACGGGTATCAGTGATCGCGCCGGAGACCAGACCTTGGCAACAAGGGGCTAGGCTCACGGTGTATGAACTCGTCCACAACGGGATCTCCACGACCCTCATTGCAGACACCGCAGTAGGACTTGTGCTGTATAGGCGGCTGGTAAACATCGTCATGGTGGGGGCGGACCGCATACTTCTCGATGGACATGTATACAACAAAATAGGCACGCTTAACGAGGCGGTGCTTGCCCATGAATTTGGAGTACCTTTTTACGTGCTGGCGCCGACCAGCACCATAGACCCACGCGGCAGGGTGGAGGATGTAAAGATCGAGGAGAGGGATCCCGACGAGGTCCGCACCGCGAGGTCAGAACAGGGCAAGGTCTACGTTACGTCAAGAGACGTCCAGGTGTTTAACCCCGTATTTGACGTCACGCCGCCGAAATTCATAACCGGCATAATAACAGAGAGAGGCGTTGCAACGCAACCGCTTAACAAGAACCTACGTAAATTGTTGAAATCTTAACACGGCAAAACCAGGTCCCTAACGGTGCAACTATTTAAAAACGCTACCTTCGACAAAAGTATACGAAGGTACGAAAAGTTTTAAATATAGTAAAAGTCAGACGGCGATGAAATTCGAAAATATCGAGAAAAGACTTATAGAAGCCCTAGTTGTCCTCTTGCTAAACGCAAAGGGCCGCGTGGTCAGCATCAAGGCGACATCCTTGGCAAAACTAGCAGGTCTAGGCTCAGACCACAGCGCCATATTAAAAGCAGCACGGCTCCTGCAGAAGCTTTCTAGGCACAAGTTCCTCACCACAGCCCCGGACTCCAAGAAAAACAAAACCTACCGCTATATTCTGAAATCCGAAGACGAGCTGTGGCAACTGGTGCGGAAAGACCCCGAACGGGCAAAAGAACTTCTCGTCAAAATACTTAGATGAATCTCTATGGCATCGAGATAGATGAAGAACTCTACAAACACCTCCTTGAATACTTATCCGACGCAGAGATAGACGCGTTGTTCCGCTCAATCACCACGCCTCCGCCGCGTTACTACATAAGAGTAAACACGTCAAAAACCACGCCACAAGAACTACTCAAGAGACTGAACTCAAGGGGCGTCCCAGCCTACAGAGACGAGGTCTTCGACGATGCGTTGTGGATGCCCGTGGAGGGGCCCTTCCAGATACCAGAAGCAAAGAAAAAAGTAATCATAGATAAAAAGGCGGCTGAAAGCGTTATGTTAGGCGCCGACCTATACGCGCCGGGCGTGGTGAAAACCGACCGTATAAGAAAAGGCGACGAAGTCAACGTGGTTGCCGACAACGGAAAGATAGTCGCCTACGGCGTAGCCGTGGCCGACAGCGACGAAGTCATGAAGACAAGAAAAGGGCCATACGTCAAAGTGGAGAAGTCCCTCTACAAGACACCTAAGATAAGGGATCTCCCCGAGTACAAAGACGGCTTGTTCTACAGCCAAAGCCTTCCCGCAATCGCCGTGGGTTATGTCGTGAGCAACCTCGGGGCCGTCACCGCGGTTGACCTCAACGCGGCGCCCGGCGGAAAAGCCACACACCTAGCTCAGATGGGGATTCGCGTCGTTGCTGTAGACCGATCGCATCCGAAGATCGCCAGGATGAAGGTCGAGGTGGCGCGGCTGGGGGTGGCGACCCATGTAGACACGCTTCTTCACGACAGCAGGTATCTCGACCGCGACTTCCCCCGATTAAAGGCAGAAGTCGCTCTTGTGGATCCCCCCTGTACAGACATAGGAGTCCGTCCAAAGATCTACCACAAGGTGACGCTAGACGCGGCAAAGACGCTGGCGAAATACCAGATACAGTTTTTAAAAACCGCCCTTAAACTCGCGCCCCGTGTTGTATATTCAACCTGCACCCTTACACACGTAGAAAACGAGGAAGTGGTAAAGAGGGTCAAAGCCGAGCTTCTAGACCCTGGCCTGACCATCGGCGCGCCGGGGTGGGACTGCCCGGAATGCAGAAGATTTCTGCCGCATATACACAACACCCCAGGCTTCTTCCTCTCACTGCTAGAAAGGCGGTAGGTCAACTCAGCGACTTTAAAGTCTTTGAGACATAGGCGTCGCACTGCTTCTTGTATGAGCAAAAGTTACATGCAAGAGGACTCTCACCGCGTAGTCTTCTTTCGACTACTTTACATATATTTTTTATATAGTATTGTGGAAAGCAGTCTTTACATACAAACGTATTCTCATTTATATACGCTATGTTTTTAAAATTCACCTCCTTACCGCAGACGGCACAAAGAGGCATATACCTCCATGGCAAGCAATTAATATCTGTTTCACCTGAAGAGACATGTTTCGGCCATACTCCTCTGAAGAAGGCACATACCTTGTTAAGTCATCACGACGCGCAGTAGAGACGTACCTAAAGACGGGAAGAATCGAGGTTCCAGATAACCCACCGCCCAGGCTCCTCAGCGATAATTACGGCGTATTTACCACAATAGAAACCGCGAAAGGCGACAAATACGAACTCAGGGGGTGTATAGGCTACCCGGAGGGCTACAGAAACACGCTATACGCAACTATCTACAGCGCAATAGGTGCATGTTGCCAAGACCCACGGTTCCCAGCGCTACGCTCCGAAGAGCTCCCGCACGTAGTTTTTGAGGTGAGCGTATTAAGCCCGCTGAGCTTGCTCGCAGAAGACCCCAGAAAATACCCTGAAATGGTGGAAGTGGGGCGCCACGGTTTGGTGGTAAGAAGGGGGCCATACGCCGGGCTCCTCCTGCCGCAGGTGGCTGTGGAGGAGTGCTGGAGCCCCGAGGAGTTTCTGATAAACGTCTGCATAAAGGCTTGGCTTCCAGGCGACTGCTGGCTAGACCGGCGGGCTAAACTGTACATATACGAGGCGCAGATATTCCGCGAAAAATCGCCAATGGGCGAAGTCCATGAACGCGACTTGGTTTCAGAAGCCGCTAGATGTAGTCCAAAAACTCGATGAGAAAACGGGCGGTGAGGTAGTCAAGATACTGGTTCCCAACTGCCACGAACTTTTTCCCTCCCCTCCTCACCACGTAGACGTAGCGTTCCCCCAGCCTGGCCTGGAGAAAGTCGGCATCCAGCTCCTCAATTTTCTCCAGCCCCGAAGGCCTCTCCCCAAGCTCCCTCTCGCCGAGTTTGATATATGTAAATCCGAGTAGCTCCTTCAGCTCCTCTACACTGGAGGGTATGTAGCCCACCCTTCCGTATGGCGGTATCATTTTATCCACACGCTCCTTCATCTCACCCAGCTGTCTTAGGATTTCTTGTTCGCCAGGCGTGTACCTAACCCCCATCTCCTGCGGCGGAGACGACCCCCTGCGGGACACGAAGAAGATTATCAACGCCAAAGCCGCCACCGCCGCGACTAACAACGACAACTCCATAATTTGTAGATACATAGAGATAACTCTCCCTTTGGTTTATAATACTTACAATTATTTTGGCCCTAATTCTCAGCAGGAGCTTCTCTTCACAGCTCAGGAGACCCTTAGCTCATCAACGGCCATATACATACATACGTATTTTAACTTACCCGCGTCTCTTCGTGAACACCGGACTTAATAAACCGGGCAAGGAGATGTGACGTGTTCATCTACATGGCCGCCATATACGGTGCCGCGGTGCTGATCATGGGCGTCGTCGGAAACGAGCCGGAGCTCGTCCTACTAGGCCTAGCGATGATGTTTCTCGGCAACCTTCACAGGCTTGGAAAATTCTTGGTAAAGATGCAGAAGCGTGCAGTAGACGTAAAGACGTAGCTACCGCTAATTCACTCAGTCTGCAGAAAGTCCAGCACTGCTCAGGTCGTGCACATCTAACACTGCGCCGGCTCCACCTTAAGCGTATCGCCTTGAACCTCGACAACGCGTACTCTACAGCCTTTCTTAATAGGGGTATCAGACACCGCCTTCCAGTACTCTCCAAATACCTTGACAAATCCCGACATGCCGGGCCCTATGTCGTCGATTGCCACGCCCTCCATACCTCTTAGATTTGTTAAGAACTCTGATGGTGGTCTCTGTCTGTGAACCGTCACTATTTTATATATCATGAATCCGAGAAATCCCATGAGCAAAGCTATATTTATATATAAACCAAGTTGGATAAGCCACCAGTCTCTTATATATATAAGTTCACCGCTGAAGACATTCGCCGGGTAGGTTGATAGGAAGCCCACAACCACCAAAACCACCCCCACGCCTGCAACTACCCCATGAGTAGCCATCCCCATCAGCACCTCCGCCATTATCAACACGGCGCCCAGTATTATGAGAGCGACGCCGAGCCACGCCGTAGGCAGGAAGGTAAACACGGAAATCACTAGTATTATTATCGCGGCGACTACGGCGGCCGGGTGACCTGTCAGAAAGGCGGCAAGGAGCAGGATAAAAGCCAGAAGAGACAGAATACTCGACACCACCGGGTCGCTTAGCCACATCTGCAGAATCTCGGTAATTGTCGGTTCCACCTTTCTTGTCGCGACGCCAGCGATTACCAGCTCCGTCTTCTGGTTTCTGAGCACCACGGAACTGCCGTTTATCTTCCTCAACAAGTCGTTTACGTCAACCGCCACAACTTCGATCACTCTGTATCTCAAAGCCTCCTCGGCGCCTAGGTTGACGTTTTGAGTTATGCAAAGCCTCGCAAAGGTGCCGTTGCGTCCATACGACTTTGCAACAGTCTCGAGGTATCCTATCAAGGCGTTTAGCGTCTTAGACTCGTTTATAGGCGTCCCACCTGCGATAGGCTGACAAGACCCAATTACTGTATGTGGAGCCATAGCCGCGATGTGCGTAGACATGAGTATGTAGGTCCCCGCAGACCAGGCGTAGCTGTAGTCCGGGTACACGTAGCCGACGACGGGCGCCTGCGAGTTGCCAATCTCTTTCATGATCTGAAGCGTGGTGTCGGCCAGGCCGCCCGGCGTGTTGAGCAACAGAAGAACCAAGCCGCTGTTCTGCTCACCTAACGCAATCGCTCTCTGTATCTGCGACAGCGTGTAAGGCCCTATAACGCCGTTTATCTCAACTACATATACAGTGGTTACTACATAGGCGTTAGAAAAAAAGACTAGTAGAAGCAGGGGGAGGAATCTCCTCATTCCTTCCTCTCCCTCCTAGCCAAGGCCAGGGGCAATGCCACGTACTCCATCGTCGGCGGCGTGACTATTATGAGGTTGTGCTCCCGCGCGATCTCGATGAGCGCATCTATCATCCTGAGTTGCACCGCGGTGGGGTTCTGCGAATATCTCTCGGCTGCCTCCAGGTAGATCTTACTCGCCTCGTACTCCGCCGAGGCTAACGTGATTTTCGCGCGTCTCACCCTCTCCGCCTCGGCTTGACTCGCCATCGCGCGGAGCAGAACCTCAGGGAGCTTTATGTCCTTGATGGCGACGGCGGTCACCTTAACCCCCCACGGAGTCACGTGATCGTCCACGATAGACGCGATCTTTTTAGCGATATCGTCTCTATGCATTAGTAAAGTATCTAGGTCAACCATGCCCACGACGTCGCGGAGCGTGGAGGCTGCGTAGATGGCGACGGCAGGTATGTGGTTCCTCACGGTCAGCGCCGTTTTTAGGGCGTCCACCACCCTCAGATAAATAGCGGCGTCTATCGTGACCTCCACGTTGTCTTTTGTCAACGCGCGTTGAGCAGGCACGTCCACAACCTCAACTCTGAGGTCGTATTTCATAATGGTGTCTATAATCGGTATGATGAACACAAGGCCCGGCCCCACCACGCCTACCACCCGGCCGAGCCTAAACTTCACAGCTCTCTGGTACTCAGGAATTATGCGTATCGCAGAGGAGAGGATAGCGACGAGAATTACAATGGCGAAAAGAACCAATATGGCAAAGGCTACCTGCTCAACCAGTTGAAGTATCATGCACATTACAACAACATAACTATATAAGTTTGCGTCTAGCCCACGCGGCAAAGAGATATATAGTGGCTGAGACAACCGCCTAGGTGAGGTGAAAACGGGGACGGTCTGAGGGAGTGATGTCAGTTCCGCGCTTCTGAAGCGTCGTGGTTTTCCGGCGGCCGCGCCGCGTATTTCAGCTTCCCAGTTATCCAGTCTTTCAGAACCATGCGGGCGGTCTCGTCGATGTTTATCCTTCCGCCTTTTAGAAGTCTTCTCTTAGCCTTGCCGATTTCCTCCAAAGCGTGCTCCACGTCGCAGTCTATCCCATACGCCTCTCTGAGGGCGTCTGGATTGTATGCAAGCACCCGTTTGAGCAGGGCGTAGGCGTACGGGACGGGGTCGTCCACCGTACCTGGATCCACCAAGCCTCTTATGACGTCTAGCGCCAGGTCGCCTGTATATGCGGTCTTGACTATGCCAGGCGTGTCTAGCACCAGGAGCCAGCTTTTTGCCCGTACCAACTGTTCGCCCTTGGTGAACCCCGGCTTGGGGCTCGTGGGAGCGACGTGGCGGCCCTTGAGGTAGTTTATAATTGTAGACTTCCCGACGTTGGGGTACCCCACCACGACGACGGTGGTAGGTATCCTAGGAGCCAGCGATCTGATGGCCGTAATGAGCTTCCGCGTGCCGAGTCTATGTTTAGCGCTTATATACACAACGTCCCCGCCTAAATTGACGAAGTATGCCCGCCAGGCCTCCAAGATATCTCTCTCTACGAGATCCGCCTTGTTAAGCACCACCAACAGCCTCTTCCCCAGCCTGTCTACCGACTTCTCCACCTCTTCGTTTCTAGTGGCGAGGGGGTCCCTGGCGTCGAGAACCTCGAGCACCACGTCTCCGTCCTCTATCACCCTCCTTACGTGGCGCCACGTTTCCCTCACGCCCAGGTCCGCGCAATACTTTAAAAATGTGGTTGTGAAGCCATCTATGTCGTTTAAGCCGCCTCCTTCGAGGCTTGAGCTGATTAGGCTGAGGAGGCAACTTGCTCTCTTTTTGCGTATGAAGAAGACGCTTGAAGACGCCCGGAACTCTACTATCCAGAGGATAAGAGCCTTGGTGGCCGACTTAGAGCGGCTGAGGCGCGAGATAGCTGACAGATTTGTAGAGGTGGCGGACAACTTCAAGATTGCCGTGGCTAAGTCCGGCATAGACAAGATTGAAAACATAGCGGAGCTGACGCCGAAGACGGTGAGGGTGGGGCTTGTAAATAGGGGGACGCACATAGGTCTAGAGGTGAGCAACTACGTGACTTACCCTACTTACAGCATAGCGACCGAAGCCGCTGAGCTCGACGTCGCGCTGGTGAAAATGCGCGAGCTTCTCACAAAGCTTATAGAGTTCGCCGAGAAGGAGACGCTCTTCTACACGCTTCTCAACAGGGTGAGGGAGTATCAACGTATGATAAACGCCATAGACTATGTCGTCATCCCCCGCATAAGAGAAAACATGCAATATATCCGCCTTGCACTAGAGGAGGGCGAAAGAGAGGAGTTCATAAGGAGGAAGATAATAACCTCACATATTTAAAAACCGGGTCTTCCACTACCTGTATGTCTATGAAAGACCTTAATGTACTTATTAAAGAGCTTATCGATAAAGAAATCGAGAAGGCCATGAATAATGTAAAAGAAGAAATAAAAGGTTTAGTAACAACAATCGATAGAAAAATAGAGGAGTTACGTCAATATTTAAAAACCTAAGAAGTTAGAGGCCCATGAACACAAAAGCACTACTTACAATTGCGCTGACTGCTATGTTAACAATGGCACAGGCATCTACCGATAAATACCTTGGAGCAGGTCTCGCAGTAGGTCTGGCGGGCGTTGGGGCAGGTATAGGAGTGGGGATCGCAGGTGCGGCGGCTATATCTGCATTAGTCGAGAAGCCGCAAGAGAGAATATGGTATTTGATATTCTTGGCGCTTGCCGAAGCTATCGCGATATATGGCCTGCTAGTAAGCTTCTTGATTCTATTCTCAGGTTAGTAGTTTTTAGCGGGTGAGCGGCTCGAAAACTTTTCTTCTTTTTTCAGCTGGTACACCTTCTGCAAGTAGAGAGGCAACTCTCATGAGCGTCATAACCTCCGCACGCATATATTCTAGATGCGTAGCCAGTGCGCCGAGCGAAAACTCCGAAAACCTGACTGTGTATATATCGGAGAGCTTTTTCACGTAGGCTGGATATATATTATCCATCGCGATTGATATGTTCTCCAGCGTCGGCGCCTCAGCCACCAAGTCCAGCAGTATCCTCCCCCAGGGGGTGCCTCCGGCGTTTTCTAGAAACTTCGCAGGCGGATCCTTCACCGCAGATGCCACCAGCGGCGTAGGTTTATCTACAATAAGCTCGTTCAGTTCTTCGACAAGCCCCCATATCCTCGCCCTTATTGCAATCAGGATGTTAAAGTATTCCTTGAGCTCCGTTACGAAGTCGTGGAGCGACTTGTCTTTGCTAGTTGGGGCCGTTGTGGAGAAGTCGTGAATCCACTGCCTATCTAAGAAGACGCTTATCTTCTCATCTCCGTATTTCGAGGCAAGCTCGAAGGCTTTGTAGGCGGGGTGCCTGATCTGTTTCAGTCTCTCTCCTATATCCTCTATGCTCTTGGCGCCGAGGAGGCTTGCTACTACGTGTCTCCGCCTAGTGAACTCGAGCGGTTCCCATATTATGAAATCCTCTGGGTTCCTGCCTGCTTTGACGGCGATAGTTAAGTTCCTAATGTTTTCGTACTCGAAGTACTTAAGCGACGACATAATAACCGCTTTTACGTCGCTACTAGCACCTAGGAAGATGGACTTTATACGCTCCAAGTAAGCCCTCACGAGACCCTTCCTTAGGTCCTCTAGGTTTTCGCGTGTAAGTTTGTCTATGGCTATGCTGTAGGGCGTCGTCTTCAAAATGTTTAGAAACTCGTCTAGCGTGTTGGCGTAGATCAACGAGATTAATTTATCGCGTGGAAGCTCCTTTATCCGGAGCCCCCTTACCCTAGGACCTAGGGCTGGTCTCCTAAGTACCGAGCTCATAAATTGAGAAGAGACAGCGCCCTCTGGACAAGCGCCGCCCGCCTCTCCTGGTACTTCGACAGTATCTTCTGCCGCTTCTCCTCGGTATCTTTCGCGATTTTTTCAGCCTCCTTCTTCGCGTCCTCTATGGCCTTAGCCCTATACTCAGCCACCGCGTTGTTGACGATCTCCTCAACTCTTTTCACCACTTGTTCCGAGTACTTTCTTGATATCTGCTCCACCCCTGTTAAAACTTGCGCCTTGACCTCGTCGGCGCTCTTTACAACTTTATCGACCTCTTCAAGTCGCTTCAGAATCTCGTCTATCTTAAGCATATAAAGACTAAAGAGGGGATCTTATAAAGTTGATGAGTGGTTCGTCCCCTTCAGCCACTTCTCTATGGCGTCTGCAAGCTCGGCGTAGCGCCTGAAGCCCTCCAGATGTCCCTCATAGCACTATATCTTTATCCTGCCGTCTTTTATGCGGTATACCCCCGGCTCTCTCCCCGTAAGGGCCTTAACCAGCGCCGAGAACCTCTCCACGTCCGTCTTCCTGCCACCCGGCGCGTCGGCCCACGCCGCGGCGAAGCCTACGGCCGCGTTTCTTCTGCCGTATCTGCCGTATGTAATCTCGTAGTCGCTCTTTACGCAGTCGACCTCTGCCGTTATCTTAATCCTAAGCAACTTCCTGCCGCCTCTGCCCTCATCGAACTCAGCACTCCAGTCTATCACCTTCACCACGTGCTCCTTGCCACCCACCTCGACCCTCCCCTCAAACCCCTTCAGCGTCAGAGAGCCCTCGCCCTCCCCTCCTCTATGATCTCCTCGGCTTTCTTGCGCACGTTTTCGCCCTCCTTCTCCGCCCGCTGGAGTATGTACTCCACAAACTCCGCCGCCAGCTCCAGTTGCGTCTTAGAGCCGTTTACGGAAAGCCAAGCGGCGTAGGCCAAGCCCTCCTTGAGGATTCTCACGTAGCCCCTCTTGCCGCCCTCCGGTATCTTCACCGAGAAGTGGACGCCCCTCTTAAGGCCCATCTTCTCAAGCCGCTGTGCCACCTGCTCTATGCTGTTGGGGTTTGTGGAACCGAATCTGACCACCAGTGCGCCGCTACCGGACAGCCCCACGTGGTACTTCGGCCATCCCTCCTTCAACACGCGGCCTCTCCTCAGCTCCTCCAGCCAGCCCTCAGCCTTATTAGCGTCCATGCTACCCCCCGCGGTGGCCTCCTTAACGACCTTTGCGAGGACGTTTCTGAGCTCCTCGCGCCCAGCCGCAAGCATGTCGGTATAGGCTTTGATGTACCAGACGTCTCTGCCACCCACCTTCTTCACCTCCGCGCCGACGCCCGCAAGCTTGAGGAGACGCGCCGCGAGTTCGACGCGGCTCCGGTCCGTTGATTGGAATTCGAGCTCGATCTTATCGCTCAGATATACGTTGTATTTGACGTCGATGCCAGCCTCCGAGAGGGTCAAGTCAGCAGCGACGCGGCCTTTCTTAGTCTGCCTTATGCTGTTCTCGTCGAGCCGCACCTCCACCCGAGCATCCTTCACGAACTCCTCGAACTTTTCGCTTAAATACCCTCCGCCGGCCGACGGCGCAGAGACGGCAAGAAGGCGCCTAAGCCTCGCCGCATTTTCGCCGTAGGTTGCTATGTCGTAATACCTGTCCTTCTTCACGTATATCCGCGCGTTGAACTTCAACTCGTCGGGCAGGAGCTCCTTGAGCACATGCAACGTAGCTAGGCGCAGTAGCGCGGCCCCACCGCCCAGCTCCCCACCGACGGCCAACCTAATCTCCCACGGCCCCACCGTGCCATCTCCCGCTAACGCCGTGGCGTACATCTCGCCGAAGATGAGCAACGCCTTCTCCTTGTCGAACTCGCCCCTCAGCGCCTTGTCCAGCATGATAAGCTCAAGGGCGGGCTCCACAAACTTCCTAACCACTGCATCCCTCGCGCAGTCCCTCGCGAGGCAGTACATATCGCTTAGGACGAACTTGACGATGCCCCAAACCTCCTCCCTAGAGATTCCAGCCAGCCCTCCCGCCAGCTTGTCAATGCGCTCCTTCGCTCTTTCCTCACGTCTCTCGGCGTAGAGGATAATCAGCTCGGCCAGCCTTTTGGCGTAGTCACCCTTGATCCTCCCGCCGCTCAGTGTCTCCACCGCCCTCGACAGCCTCTTGGCCCTCTCCTCGCGCCATTTATAGTCGTTCATGCCCCTCCTCGCCTCGCCGAAGTGGGCGAGGAGCGCCAGCTCGCCCAGCATCCTCCTCGCGCGCCCCTCCCTCTCTGCATTGTTCATCTTCTCTGGGCCAATCCAAGTCTTCAGCTCGTCGGCCAGCCCCCCAACCTTCTCCATGACCCAGGTCCAGTCTATTGCATCTACCAGCTCCCGCCAGCTCTCCACGCGCTGGCCCAGCACCGACTCCAGCCATCTGCTTTCCCTCAAGATCTGGCCCTCCCTCTCGCGGGGCCAGTACGCAGTGATGAGGAACTTGATACCGTTGCCTGTGACGCTGGCACTACCGCGGAACGACTTCGGCCCGCCGAGGAGGCCGAAGTACCACCTCAACTGCCAAGAATGAACTGTGCTGGCCACTATCTGCCTTCCGGAGGTCGTCACGTCCGTTGCGCGCCACGCTACATACTGCGGCGCCTTGTCCATCCCCGAGAGGTCCGGCGCCGTCCTCTTCGCCTCCTCCACACGACGCCTCAGCTCCTCCTCGCTGACATTGAAGTAAGCCACCTCCCCTATCCACAACTCGCCGACGGGAGCCTCGACACCGCCGAAGGTCCTAAACATCTGGAATCCCTTTCTGCCGCCCTTCTCGATGCGTCTAAACTTGAGCTCCGCCTCGCCGTATCCGACCAAAAACCGCAGAAGCACAGAGGCGGCCCTATCCTCCCAGTCTACCGCCCCCTTAGACGAGCGGGACGGGTCGACGGTCTCACCGCGTGCGTTGGCGACCCTATCGGCCTTCTCGTAGGCGCTCCTCGGCGTCAACAACACAACATCTGCCAAAGCCCCCTCCGCCATAAGCAACATTGCAGTGTGTCCGTATATCCCGTCCTTCGCAACTGAGAGCAAGGCGGCGTAGGCTTTAGTCCCCATGTTGGCGTTTGAATACTTGCTCAACTCGACGCGCCTAGCCTCCGCCAGCTCATCCGCCTTCTTTACGTCCACCTCCAGGTGGGGTCTGAGCTTTTCGTATAACTCACGGCTGTGCAATGCGTACAGCGCCAACACTTTGTTCAACTCCCTCCTCACCTCCTCAGCCACCTCCTCCAGCCTCCTCTGCGACCCGCGAAGCCTCTTGATATCGCCAGCCGCCACAGTGAACTCCTCCCTCCCGACCAGACCCCTCGCCCACCCGCACCACCCAGCCCACTCCCTATACGCCTCGGCGTTTTTCACAAGCGTCTTGTACAAAACAAGCGTTGCGACCACGGCGGCGTCTTTCTCCACCTCGTCTTCAACGCGCGTCAGCGCCTTCCTCAGCTCCGCGAGTGGCGGTGGCAGATTCTTCAATCCTGTCAACTTCGAAAGCGGCCTCTCCCTCTTCTGAGGGGCGTTGATGACCTCGTTAATGACCTCTTCTATCTTCTGCTTCTCATTCTCATCCACCCTCCACCTATCAGCCACCGCCCCAAACCTCTCCGCCTCCCTCCCGCCAGCATCAGCCAGCCCAGCCACAAACGGCGCGCCCACGGCGGCGTAGGCCAACTTCTCCAGCTCCACCAAACCCCAAATGTTCAACGCGGCAGACAGCGCAACCACTCCAGCGGCGACGGCGGCCATCAAGAAGAGGTAAGCCTTGTGTTCATCCATCCAAGCCAGCACCCTCGCCACCGCCTCGACGAAGAGCTCCACCAGCCTCTGCAGAGACACCTTCACCTGCTCAAAGACGTCTCTAGCCGACTCGTACAGCGCCTTAGCCGCCTTCTGCAAGTACTCAACAGCCTCCCTGAACCGGCCCACGTCCACAAGCACCACGGCTGAGGCCACCGACGAAACCACAGCCTCCGAGTAGAGACCGCTGTATACAGAATACAGCGCCGCGGCGGAAAGCCCGGCTGAGGCGGCTTTTCCGCGTCTACGCCACACCCCATGCGCCGGTTTAAAAACAACTATACGCAAAGAAAACAACTGAGGATTAGAACAAGAGGCGGAGAGGCTTAGGGAGCCGCCCCCGCCGCCTCCGCCCGACCCGGCGGAGGAGCTTCTGCGGGAGTGGCCGGAGTTAGGCGCATTTGGCGTTGATTGGGTTAAGAAGTGGCTGGATCTTAGGGATAGGCTGGTTGAAATAGCTAAGGTTATGCGTAAATTCCCGTGGATAGTTGATGTGGTGAGGCAGAGGCCGATGAAAATCCTCCACCCGTACACAGTGGAGGTTTACGTGGCTAGGGACGGGTCTGAGGTATGCCTCTCGCTGAACCCGCCAAACACTTTCTGCGCCCAAAACGGAGCCGTGAGGGAGGTCAGATTAGAGCTGGCGTTCAGCAGATACGAGACATATGAGAATCAAGTTGAGAGAGGTGTACCACCCCAAGGGCCTGCTGGCCTACACCACGGCAGTAAGGGAATACGTAAGGCTAATCTAACTGTTTTTTCCTCCCTTATTTATTTGCATTGAAAATTGGCGTTTTAAACTGAGTATTATTTTGACTCCACAGAGGCAGGCAAAGGTGATGACTCCAGGACTGTCGAGACATGTGACGATAACTTCTCGCCTCTGACCCTCTGGAAACGTATTAATAGGCCCGTACTTAACACCGTGGTTCTCACGTTGATAGCCTTTGTACTGACAGCGCTTATTCTCGCAGTGAGCCCATTTGCGACGCCGCTTTATGCCACTGCCCCCGTTGAGGTGAGGCAGTTCGAAATAGTGGCAGGCAACTTCGCCGAGAGGTTTCTACAGATACCTCAGCCGCTTGCAACCGCGGCCGTCCTGACGTTGCTGGCGGCTGCGGTATATCTCGAGTTCTTCGCGAAGATGCAGGCGGGGAAGTTGCCTAAGATAATTGCCGTCCTCGCGTTGCTTTATGGGGTCCCTCTGCCGTATGTATACGTGGTTGAGGGAGGCAACGTGGTGGTTGTGCTTAGCAACTTCGCGAAATTTGTCTCCATCCCCCTTTTCGGGGTAGCACTCCTTGCAACCGCCACTGAAGCTCTTTTAACCCCGCAGAAGAGGGCGAGGGTTATTGCAGATCTTTCAATAACTGAGGAAAAGACGGAGAAGGAGGCGTGATATATTGTTTCTTCTGCGCACGTCCACTTACTGTGTACAACGTTGTGAAGCTACGCACAGAGCTTTCGCTGGACTTATATGTATACGCCTGCGATGAATGCTTATCTAAGTATAGCGACTTCATCCTTGAGGTCGTGAAAAGAGGCGAGAAGGTGCCCTATTTTCCAAGCAGGAATCACAGGTACTCCGCTATGAATAAACCCGGTGTCGGAGGAGGTTATTACAAGCGGCGCCACAGAAGGGGCAAAAGCCAGTAGCTTGGAGAGACATCGAGAAACCTTCTTCAAATGACTGCTTGCGACCTCGGACCACCTCCCCCCGCCGCTCCTCCACTTCTTTGCCTCCACCACGAAAACCACCTCCCTGTTCCACGCAACGACGTCGAACTCGACCCCGCCATCGCAGTCAAGCCTCAGATTAGACGCCACGTTGAAGCCGAACTCCGCAAACACGTGCCTGATAAATACCTCGAATTCCCTCCAATCTAGCCGCTTTATGTAACCCGCCACGTTTATCCCTCCCTTAAGGGCCTTGTAGAGCACGTAGCCCCGGCTGGCCGGCTCACCTGACCCAATAAACCCCAGCCTCCTCAGGCAGTCCAGCGCAGATGCATCCCCAGAAAGATACTGCCTTACCGCCGCATCTACGCCTTCACACACATTTAAAACATAAACAGGAGGTATTAAGTGTGATGACTTCTGCACGTTGAGGGGTGATAGAGGTCCAAAGCGCTGAGCCCAGCTATACAACTTTAATAGTGGAAACATGACGCCGCCGTGGGTTGCGTCTCGCCGATTTCCTGCGAGCTCCAGGCAAGCAGAGAGGCGGAGCTCCGCACAGACGTGTTGGTGGTGGGGGGCGGACTCGGCGGTCTCGTAGCCGCGCTGGAGCTGAGACGCTACGGCTACGAGGTTAAGATCGTCCACATGGGTCGTCTCGGCGGCCACCATGTCTTGGGGAGCGCGCCTAGGTTCGCAGAAGACATCGACGTGGAGTCCATCACAGCCAAGGTCAAGGAGCTAGACGTCATGGAGGGGTTTTTCGACGGGCTGTTTGTTTACAGCGGTGGCACGAGATATAGCGTTCACTACAGACACCTCATACTCGCCACAGGCGGCGTCGACGTGCCGATAACCTTCCCCAACAGCGCCAAGGCGCCGCAGAAGCCGGCGGAGGAGGCTCTGCAGAGCCCCCCTAGAGGTCTCAAAATAGCCGTGTGGGGCTCCACTGAGTGGGGATTACGGACGGCCTTAACGCTGAGGGGCTTGGGAAACGAGGTAATTCTACTAGACAACTCCGCGTATCTGCGCGACACTAAATACTATGAAAAGATAAAGAGCAAAATAGACTTCCCTATAACTACCTCTGTAATAATTAAGAGGTTTGAAAAGGGCGTACTCACCTACGAAGTTGTGACTGGCAAGAAGCAGAACGAGACTAGGCAGGAAAAGGTGGATCTCATCGTGTCGGCGGTGAGGATGGTTAATCCCTACGTCCCTATGAAACTTGGATTCAAGGTCTTCTACAGCTTCGAGCTGAACTCGCTTATACCTAGGCGCACAAACGCGGGCGAGCTGTTGATGCTGGACAGCTCGGGAAGGGCCGTGGGCGGCGGCAACGTATACGCCACTGGGCATCTCTACGGCGCCGTTAGGGAAAACCACGTGGCTCAGCAGGCTAAGCTACTCGCCAAATACATAGCGTCGAAGGACGGACACGAGAGTCCAGACGCCGTGAAGAACGAGCTGGACAAGTTCCTAGTCACCTTGACCGTGGAGGCGAACTGGCTGTACAACCTAGGTAACCGGCTTGAAAAGGGCACAGACGGCACCGGCCGCTACGTCGAGCCAAACGTCATAGACGTGCCGCACTGGGCCTCCTTCTGGCCGCAACTAGAGGAGGTCGAGGACGTAGTGATCTGTCCCTGCGACGGCACCACAATAGACAAGGTGATGGCCGAGATAAAGAGACTAAACAGACTCAAGGAGATGAAGATCAAGATCACACACGAGGAGACGGACTTGTTGCGTCAGCTAAAGCTTCCGCAACTAAACTTCGGGGGGCTGTGCGCCGAGAGCGTGTGCCTCCCATACGCCGCGATAATACTAGGCGCGGCGCTTGCCCAGAGGCCGTCCTACTTCCTCTACGGTAAGCCCCAGATGCTTTACGGCGAGATCAGCTGAGCAAGTAGCTTCCTCAACGCCTCCAGCCCCTCTTTTGTGTAGGACTCCATCTTCACGCGGACCAGCGGCTCCGTGTTGCTCGGCCTTATGAGCAAGCGGCCGTCTCTCGACCTGATGTCTATGCCGTCTAGCTCGTAGAACTCCAGCCCGGCGGCCCTTCTCTTGGCCTCCTCCACGGCCTTTCTGGGGTCCGCCGTCTTGAAGTCGAGGCGCTCCTCGTAGACCTTGGGAGCCTCGTCAAGCACCTTGTCTAGCGTGACCCCGGCTGACGTCAGCACAGAGAGTATCTTGAGCGCGGCGTATATTCCGTCGTCGAAGTAGTTGTGGTCTCTAAATCCTATGTGTCCGCTGTATTCAGCCCAAAACAAGGCGTTGTGTTTGATCGCGGTCGGCTTCTGGAAGCTGTGGCCGACCCTCTGCCGCACGATCTTGACGCCTCTCTCCTCCGCAACCTTTTCGAGATACAGCGGCATGGTGACGTCGAGCACCACCACGTCGCCCGGCTTTGCGTAATACGTCAGAAGTGAGTAGACCGCCTTCTCCGGCCTGAACACCTCCCCCCTAGCCGTGACCAGCCCCAGCCTGTCGCAGTCGCCGTCTAGGGCAATGCCTACGTCGAGTTTGTTCTCCGCCACAAGTCTCTGGAGCTGGCGTAGGTTCTCCGGCTTCTCGGGGTCCGGCGGGTGCGCGGGGAAGCGGCCGTCCGGGTAGTCGTTTATGGCGATGACTCTCTTAAACGTCTTTTCCAGAAGCGGCTTCAGCACAACCCCCGAGGCGTTTGCCGGGTCGAAGCCCACGGATAAATCAAGCCTGCCGAACCTCTCAGCTACGTGCTCCACGTAGCTAGACAAGACGTCTTTTACATATACAACGCCGCGTCTCTCCGACGGCGGTTGTTCCAACATGAAGGCTAGTTGTTGCAACTCGTGGCTCTCCAGGTCGAACCCCCCGCGTTTCATGATCTTCATCCCGTTGTACTCCGGAGGGTTGTGCGATGCCGTGATCATAACCGCGGGCTTCCTCAACACGTGGGAGGCGTAGTGAACAACCGGCGTGGTGACGGTCCCGATAAATAGCATGTTTCCGCCGGCTAAAAGGCCCCGGGAAAGCGCCTCCGCGATTCTGAAGGAGTGAAGACGCACGTCCATACCAACCACCACGTCGTCGCCTCCGAAGAACTTCGAAACGGCGAAGCCTATCCTCTCGACGAGATCCATCGTCAGCTCTCTATCCACGACCCCCCGAATGTCGTATGCCTTAAACACGCTCATCGTCGTGTAGTTGCCGGAAAGTTATATATTTTGGCAACGCGTCCTAGACGTGAGGCTGTCAGGCGTGGCCGATCTCCCTCTACACGACGGACATGTACCCGCCTGGTTGTTGACACGTATGAAGAAGCTGGCCTGGCTTATCCTGCGAATCATGAATGACCTCTACGGCCCCGACGGGATAGTGGAGAGGTTCGCCCACCCCGTCTTCTTCCAAGCCTTCAACAACATAATCGGCATGGATTGGGACAGCTCGGGGAGCACCACCGTCACCACGGCAGTTGTTAAAGAGACGTTGCAGAGGTCAGACATCTCTGTAAGAGTCGCCGGAGGCAAGGGGAGGCATGCGCTAGACACGCCAAAAGAGCTGGGCGAAATAGCGAAGCTCTTTGACCTAGACGCGGAGGGTCTGGTAACCGCGTCGAGGCTTGTCGCCAAGGTGGATAACGCCTTGGTACAAGACGGATACGACATATACCACCACGCCTTTTTCGTGTCGGAGACGGGTAGATGGGGGGCTGTTCAACAGGGCATGAACCCCCAAGTCAAGATGGCGCGGCGGTACCATTGGCTCCACGCAGAGGATTTCTTCAACAGCCCACACGCCGGCATAATAGGGGTTAGGCAAAACCAAGTCCTGAACCTCGCGTCGAGACACAGCAAGGGAAACAGAGACGTGGTGCTTGAGCTGGTGAACGAGGGGGCCGCCAAGGTGGCTAGGTACCTCCCGTTGCTACGAGGCCAAGCACCTCTCGTCGATACACCCTACTACCACCCATACGTCAAGCTGGACGTAGATCCAAAGACTGTGCTGAGGAATCTCCCCCCTCCTAAATCGGTAGCCGACTTCAGAGAGCTTCTGCTTAAGTATAGAGTGGGCCCAAAGACGCTACGCGCCCTCTCGCTTGTCGCCGAGCTTGTCTACAAGGCGCTGGCCGACTGGAACGACCCGGCCGTAGACCCCTTTAAATTCGCCTTCGCAGTAGGCGGCAAAGACGGGGTGCCGTATCCCGTTGACAGGAGGACATACGATGAACTCGTCGCATTACTAGACGCCGCGGTGGAAAAGACGCGCAACGACCCGGGGCTTCACCGGCACCTGGCGCATCTCGCCAAGAGGGCGGAGACGTGGCGGTTCCCCGCAGACAAGAAGAGGACTACCTAAGGCGTGTCGAAACAGGCGGGCTTTAACTGGGCCCACTGAGCCGCCCTAGAAGGGTCGTCAAGGACGTATCTGCCGACTATTTCGAAGTCGGCCCCGGCGTTTATGGCGTCTCCCGGCCGTCCGCCCTGGGCCCCTATGCCGGGCGTAATTATTCTGTATCTACAGCCGATGCGCCTACGTGCGTAGGCAACGACGTGGGGCTGGTTGCCCGGCAACACGATCCCACGCACCCCCTCGATTTTTTCAAGTAGCTTCTCCCATACCTCATCGTATAGCGTCGGCGCTGTCATTTTGACCAAGACATACACATGCTCGCCCTTTGGGATGGAGGGGTGTAGAAAGCCGTGTACAATTACGCAACACGCGCCCCGGCTTACAACCTTCTCGATAATCCTTTCCACTATATGCGGCACATCTGCCAACTTGAGATCCACAATTACATTTCCGTATCTTGCTATTTCGCTAATGATGGAGACGCCCCCCTCAAAAACCAGATCCCAGCCAACCTTGAACGTCAAGCCCTTAAGCAACTTCGCGACGTCTAGAGCCCGCAGGACGTTGGTGTCCAGGGCCACCACAAGCGGGGTCACGCCCCTCAATTTTTAATACAATATAAATGCTCTATTGAACATGTGGCGTAACCGCGACGTGATCTCCGCCCGCGATTTCACCAGGGCGGATCTTGAGGAGCTTTTTGAAACTGCGAAGTATATGGAGAAGTACGCCAAAAGCCGCCTAGACGTGTTGAGGGGCAAGATTATGGCGGTTGCGTTTTTTGAGCCGTCTACCCGCACAAGGTTGAGCTTTGAGGTGGCCATGAAGAGGCTTGGGGGCGACGTGGTTGGGTTTTGGGGCGCCGAGGGCACAAGCGTTGAGAAGGGGGAGACTTTGGCGGACACCATCAAGATGCTGGACGCCTATTCTAACATAATAGTCATCAGACACAAGTATGAAGGGGCTGCGAAGCTGGCCGCCGAGGTGGCGGAGAGCCCCGTCGTCAACGGCGGCGATGGGGCGTTTAACCACCCGACCCAGGCCATGCTGGACATCTACACCATGTGGAGGGAGTTCGGACGTGTAGATGGGCTAAATATAGGTCTGCTTGGCGATCTGCGCCACGCGCGCACCGTGAATAGCCTGCTGGAGGCGCTTGCGAATTTCAACGTAAGGGTCTACTTGATATCGCCGGAATACCTGCGTCCACGCGCTGAGACTATAGACTACGTCCGGTCAAGGGGTCTGAAGCTTAGTTTCCACACAAACGTGGAGGAGGTCATCGGCGAGCTCGACGTGATGTACGTGGTCAGGATTCAGAAAGAGCGGTTTATCGACCCGCTTGAGTACGAGAAGGTGAAGGGGAGCTACAGAGTTGCCCCCGACATGTTGCGAAACGCCAAGAAGAGCCTTATAGTGCTCCACCCGCTACCGCGGGTAGACGAAATAGATCCAAGGGTGGACGCAACCCCTCATGCGAAGTATTTCAAACAAGCGGCGTTGGGGGTGCCCCTCAGGATGGCGCTTATATACCTGATCTTGTCATAACGGCTATGATCCTGGCTGTGAACGACGTCGTAATCGACGGCCCCCAGAGGCTTATCGGTAAAGACGGAAAGACCGAGTTCGTGGTGCGGGAAGCCGCTATGAAGGACCTAAACGACGTGATCACGATAAATAGGAGGGTTCTGCCTGAAAACTACCCCAGCTGGTTCTTCGTGGAGCATCTCGAGCAGTTTCCTAAGGCGTTTATAGTGGCGGAGGTCGACGGAAGGGTGGTGGGGTACGTCATGTCCCGAGTGGAGTACGGCTGGAGCAATTTTGTTAAGGGGAAGCCCGTGAGGAAGGGGCATATAGTCTCCGTAGGCGTGCTTCCCGAGGCCAGGAGGCTCGGCATAGCCACCGTCATGATGCTGAGAGCCATGAAGGCCATGAAAGTGTATTACGGAGCCGCCGAGGTGTATCTGGAGGTGCGCGTGTCGAATACGCCTGCGATCTCTCTATACGAGAAGCTCGGCTACAGAGTGGTGGGGCGGATACCGAAATATTACAGCGACGGCGAAGACGCCTACTTGATGGCTTGCCAGCTCTAACACACGCCGACGAAACCCCTATTTGCCACCTCGGAGGACGCAAAGTAAAATATTTAAAAAAACATTCAGGCACCTCTGTGATTGCCCCCGTTGTGAAGTGGCAACTTAGAGGTATTGAGCGGACCGACCTAGACCCCCTTAGGTTTAGAAACACCGCGAGGTTGTTCAACTTGCTAGGTCTCGGAGTATTGGCCGGCGGCGGCGTGTTGCTGGCTGTCGGCGCGTTTCCCCTGGGGCCCCTGTTGCTCGGCGTTGGGGCCCTCCTGTTTTTCTTCCCGAAGCTTATGGTGTCTATCCGCGCCGGCTCAATACGCGAGTTGCTGTCTACGGAGATGGTGTTCTTCACGGCACTTGTGCAGATGGCATTTGCGACTAAGGCTCATCTAAACCTGGTTATTGAACGCATGACGCGGTACAGGGAGCTCCCCGGCGTGAGGACTTTGGCAATTGCCGCGTGGAACAACGCGAGGATGATAGGCATGGAGCCCATGGACGCCATGAAGCGGGCTGTGGAGAAGCTGGCGCCGCAGAAGCTTGTCTACCGCTTCAACTCCCTCTACACCTCGCTAAGGATCGGGGAAGACATCGTGGCTAAGCTGTCGCTATACATGGATATGGACATAGTGGAGTTCTCCGCCGGCATGCAGCGGAGGATGGATAGGATGACCTCTCTCATATCATCGCTGGTGGTTGGGCTGGCGATGCTCTCCGTCACGGCGGTGGTGATAGGCCGCGGGAACCCGGGCATGCTCATTATAATGGGCGGACTCCTGCCCGCCGTACTCGGCGTTGTCATGGCGCTTTTCATAAACGTCCCCCTGATGAAGATGGACTTCAGAATCATCCCGCTGATCTTCGGCATAGCAGCAACAGTTTCCATGATCGTCGTGGGCTTTATGCCTATGTCTCCCTACGCGCCGCTTATAGCCTTCGGCGTGGCGCTCGCCGGCTGGGTAGTTACACGCGAGAGAATAGACGCAAAAGCCTTTGAGAGGGGATTTATGGACTTCGTATACACGGTATTCGACGAGCTGAAGAGAGCGCCCTCGGTTTACCGCGCCGTGGAGAACGCCATAACCTTCGGCGACTACGGGCCATTCAACAACAAGGCCGTTGCGTTGTTGCAAGTTATGAAGGTGGGAGATAGCAAGCTGGAGGACGTGGCGTTGAGAGGTATGCAACCCGTCATGTCCGTGATCTTGAGGATGTTGCTCGACATATACAGGCTTGGGACTCTGCCTCGGGCGACTATAGACCAGTTGCAGAACTTCG
>Ga0326762_1000067_pt1 | contig 54442 bp, 56 predicted proteins | sample NORPS_S_FD_207669 | JGI IMG/M metagenome (GOLD analysis project Ga0326762, IMG submission 207669) | Hot spring sediment microbial communities from Norris Geyser Basin, Yellowstone National Park, WY, United States - NOR.PS_S | ecosystem: Environmental > Aquatic > Thermal springs > Near-boiling...
CCCCGGGACCGCAGGTCGCAGTGACAAGGGGGACCTGACTGTTTAACAAAAACATAGGTCCCCGCGAGCCCGTAAGGGTGTGTACGGGGGCTGAATCCTGGCCACTGGCGGTACGTGAACCCCGGGTACAACCGGGCGAAGCGCCGCTGAAGGCCGGGGGTAAACTCGGCCATCCGCAGGCCGCAAGCTTTTAACCTCCACCCAGAACCCTCATCTTTATCCCAGCGGCCTGCGGAGGCCGGGGCCCAGCTCTGACCCTCTTAACGGGGGCGTTCCCCGCACGAATGTAGAACGCCAGAGTTAAATACTGAGGCGGCCTCCCTCCTCCATGGAGTCGGGTTGCGTTGGTGGCGATATTGCCATAGGGTATGTCGTCGGCTTTATCGACGCGGAGGCCAGCTTCTCGGTGTCGATAAAGTATCAGCGGGGATACGGCCTGAGGCTAGATCCCGTCTTCAGCATTACGCAGTTAAACAGAGAGCCGCTTGATGTGATACACGGCGTAATAAACGCAGGAAGAATCATCAAGAAACCAGGGCAGAAACACCTGCACCTCTACATCGTCGACAACATCAAAGAATTAACAGGACGCCTAATACCATTTCTAGACAAATACCGACACCTCCTATACTCAAAAGGCAAGGCCTACGGCCTATTTAGAGAAATCGTCATCTCACTCTCCAAACGGAAACACAAAGAAAAAGAAGAAATGCGGAGGCTTTTAACACTGGCATACGAACTTTCACACACAAACCCCAAGTCACGAAGAAAAAGAACACTCGAAGAAGTACTGAAACTCCTAGACAACCCACCCCCCAACTCCTAATCCTCATCCTCTCCCTGCGGGGACCCCCCGGGAGGAAGGTAGCCAAATGCCTTGCCGGGTAAGGGCGGTTGCGTGGAGGAAGGCTTAAAGCCAACCCCCAGTTGCGTCGATGTGGACATCGACCAGATTTCTGCCTATTTACTTGGGTGGATAGTCGGCGACGGAGGGCTCTACAAGCTCAGCTACAGCGGAGGCCGGACGGAATACCGCGTAGCCGTAACGCAAAAAGACTTGTCTACAGCGACGCGGTGTCTAGTGCCGTTGTTTGAGAGCCTCTGCAACATGCTCAACGTGACCTCCAAAGTGCGCGTCATCCCAGGCAGTACTAGGGTGGAGGTTAGAGCCTCCAGCAAGAAACTATATGAGCACTTCACCACACTCTTAACAAGACTGCCTGAGTTCACCGACAGTGAGAGGCGGCTGTTCATAGCCAGCTTCTACATGGCTGAAGGCGAAAAAAGCGGGAGACGCGTCAGGATGCGGAATAAAGACATACAGTTGCTCAAGCTGATAGGTAGCTGGCTGAGAGAATTCGGCATAGAGAAGTTCAGCATATACCTCGACGACAAGCGGCACGGAGTCTACGTCTTAGAGATCCCCAGCAGATACCGGCATCTGTTCTTCAGGGGGTTGGAAACGCCCTGTGATCTTTACTAACCTCCACGCGCCGCCCCCCGAGAGTTCCGGCGTGCATGAATGGATCAACGAGGTCCCCACTGTCCCGGCCTGGGGCCCGGCGAACCCACCTCCAGGTGCACAGTCCTGGGACCCCCGACGGGGCGAGAAGTCCCTATGGAGCTTCACAGCAGCCTGTCGTTGCGGGGGGGTGGGGGGTGCAGAGCGTAGGTGGGAGCGATGAAACGGGGTCTCCGGGCCCCGTGGACGCGGCCCTGGAACACCACCCACTCTCCGCCCCTCCGCTTACCCGCCCGCAGGGGCGGGGACAGCGGCAGGCGGGCTGTTCGGCTGGGGCGGCACACCCCTGAAAAGATATCGGGGGTGCCCAAAGCTCGGCTCAGGCGGGTCAGAAATCCGCCGTAGAGTGTAAGGGCAAAAGCCGGGCTGACTGGGCCCTTGAACGCAAGGGGCCCAGGCGGGAAACCGGGGCCTAGAGAACGCTCGTGCCCCCACCAGTGGGGGCCGGGCATGACAGAAAAGTTACCCTAGGAATAACCGGCTCGTCGCGGGTGAGAGTCCCCATCGACCCCGCGGTTTGGTACCCAGACGTCGTCTCTTCCCATCCTGGCGGTGCAGCAGCCGCCAAGGGTGGGGCTGCCCGCCCATTAAAGGGGAACGTGAGATGGGTTCAGACCGTCGCGAGACAGGTCGGTCTCTACCTGTCGGGGGCGTTGGCCGCCTGAGGGGAAGGTGCCCTCAGTACGAGAGGAACGGGGCGCCGCGGCCTCTAGTGTGCCGGTTGTCCGGCAGGGCACTGCCGGGCAGCCACGCCGTGGGGGATAACCGCTGAATGCATCTAAGCGGGAAGCCCTCCCCGAGACGAGGCGGCCGTTGCCCTGGGGGCAACCCCGGGGCGCGAGGGCTCCCGTAGAAGACGGGGTTGATGGGGGGGCGGTGTAACCCCCGAGGGTTCTCCCGAGGGGGGAGCCGGCCCCTCCCAATCGCCCGAGCGTGCGGGGCGGCGGGCGAAAGGGCTGGAGGCGGCGGCGTGGGGTCTTCTTATATTCTCCTTGTGTGTTGCTATGGGCTTCTTCTTCAGTAGGGGGAGTTCTGTGATAAACTGGTTGACGTCTAGGTCTGTTTTGTCTGTTGTTCAGCCGGTTGGAGAGTTCTTCATAGCTTTAAACTCAGGGATGGTCTTATTAGGGATGGTTTGTCTCTCTAGGTCGAAGTGGTAGTGCCATAGTTGGTTTTTCCAGATAGTTGTTGTCCCGCGGCGTTGACTACGCGCTTAATCTGATCCTGGGGGTTTGGAGAGATAAGTGGATTTTCCTGGGAGACGACGGCTTATACGAAGGCGTCTTTGTGCACACCGGCGGCGAGAAGGGAGAAGTGGGGTACCTCAAAATAACTGCGCCGTGTAGAGGAGATGTGAGAGTGGTGGAGGGCCCGCCTGTGATCGGCGAGTTCCTTCCTAGGGACTGCGGCTTCAACTCCCCGCTCACGGGGCGTTGTTACAGCGATCGGAGGCTGGAGGTCGTGAGGAGATGGCCGCTTTTGCCGCCCGCATCGTCTAGCGGCGTTTAGATGCTGGAGAGGCTCTAGCTTTCGCGAAATGCGGCATAGGCCTCGCCTGATCGTGCCGAGCTCCGAATATGGGGAATCCGCCAGACCCCCTCTCCGAGAGGCTCGCCGGGGTCAGGTTGACGACGCGCCCTTCGGGCTGAAGTTGGCGGAGGGCCCACATGCGGAGAGGTCTGTGGAGCCGACGCGGACCAAGCTCTAGGTCTTCCGGGAGGCGGCCGAGACGTGCCCCGCCGTAGGCAGGCCGCGGCCTCCCGCCTCTAGATGTCCGCCGAGGAGGGCGGCCCGCTGGCTCGGCGTAGCCTCCGCCGCAGTTGGCATCTCTTACTTTCATTGATTTTCTCGCGGCTGGGGGGTCGTGGCGGGGCCGTGCTTCTACGCGGCGACCTGGGGGCTCTGCTGGTTGCCAAGTCGAGGTGTTGTACTGAGGAGGTGCAGGTGGGCTTATTGGGCGGCGCCTGAGGGCTATTTGGCGCTAGGGGGTTGAAGAAGGCGATTGGCTCAGCGCGCCGTGGGTGGAGGCAGGGCCTGGGGGCCGCGTTAAGATTGCTGACTAGACACAGCTCTTTTGATGTAGGCCACTACCTCTTCTATGTCTCTCTTTACCATCTCCTCGCTGGCGTATCTAGACACCTCTGCGTCTCTGTCGAGGCCGTTGTATTGAAACTCGTGGAGGTTCAAGGCCAGCTCGACCATTAGCCGTAGCTCTCTGTCGCCGACTATGGCCGCCACCTCCCGCATCCTAGACGTCGGCATCACGGCGATGATCCAATCCCCTCTCTCTACGACTTTAGTGGGGCTCAGCCTGCGCCTGCCCGGGAAGGCGGCGATCACCTTGTCCCTCTGCGCCGCGGCCACAGCCGCCAGATAGGCCTTGACTGCTTGAAACGCCTTGCCGGCGGCGTTTCGAATAACGCCGTTTTTTAAAAACTCCTCTGCGAGCTCTGCCTCGTATAAAGCCTCCTTTAGGCGATCCCGTCGGTACTTCTCTAAATCCACCCAAGGCTTTGAAAGAGAGAGCACGTCCACAGCCGCGGAGAGAGATTTAAGCCTTTCCCGCTAAATGGCCGCCTCAACCGCGCCATCTTTAAAGCGCCTCATAACTAGTTAAGGCTTCGCCGCACCGCCGGATTTCTGATCCAAAAGTCAACGAGGCGGGTTGAGACGTAGGGCTTAAATCTGCATGCCGCTTTGAACTCCCATGACTTCAGAAGATCCGCAGGTAGCTGGCACATGCCAAATCCTGATACCTACACGAGGCGCTGGACCCCTCGGCGAGTTGAGAAGCCCGTCGAAGGGCCAGAAACAGCATAACCGCCCCATCGCCCGCGGGTGGCTAGCCGCGATCGGGTCGCGGCGGGAGGCGCCGCGTCGGCTTCGCCGGGTAGCCTACCCGACGAAGCGTCGAGATATTCCTTCCAGCCCAGAAGGGCGCCGTGAGCTGGCAAATCGCCCGTGTCGGCGGTGGGCAGTCTGCCGAGCGTCTAGACCCGCGGCTCTTTTGACAAGGGCGGAGGTTTTAAATGCGCTATGTTAACAAAGGCGAAATTTTTAAATTTGGCAAGTAGGTTTGGCTATGGGCAAAACTGTGACGGTTAGCATCCCCTCATGGGTGGATGAGGATGAGTTTAGGAGGATTGTGGACAAGGTCGTTAAGAGGCTGGAGGGGAGGGTCCCAGTGGAGGAGCTTAGGAGGAGGCTCGGCGTAAGGCCTGAGGATCTAGTCGAGGATTTAGACGCGGCAGACGTGGAGGCCCTCAAGGCGCGGGAGAGGGAGAGGCTGTCGCTGTGATACTAGATACGAGTGCCGTAATTGAGAGGGTAAGGGCCCGCAAGCCAATTACTGAGGACATAACCGCAGTGACATTAGTGGAATATCCCAAGATCATCTACTACAGACACTTCTCGGGAGGCGTGGTCTTCCCCGTCTATAAGGACTACATAGTGGCGCACAGATTACAGCAGGCGCTAATAAGCCTAGGCAAGCCGCAGGCGTTTTCCGACCTCCTAGTGGCGGCCGTGGCGATAAACCGCGGCGATGTGCTGGCTACGAGAGACAGCGATTTCGAGGTAATAGGGGAAGCCGCCAGGGTCCTCGGGCTACTTCTCAAGGTAGCAACGACGTGACGCCGCCTTCGCCCACAGCGCAGAGCCGCTGATGCCTCTTAAGAATTCACCAGCCGAGAAAGAGGCCCCGGCCGCACTCCCCGCGGGCCTGCCGGAGGCCCGGCGTTAGCTGTGTCGTTAGATATATAATAGATACGACGTTTCCCTAGGCAAATAAACCTGTGGGGTATTATCTGAGTGCAATGCGGTGACCCGCCGGAGGGTCTCGTTGTCAGCCACCGTGAGCGGCCGCCACTGCTGGCGTGTACGGACGACCCAGTGGAGCTCGCCGCGGGGAAATGTCGAGACGCCGCGTGGGACACGTCCTGGATAAAACCGGCGATTACACGGCGTTCAACGCGATGTAGTGGCGTCGTACGCCACGCACAAAGCGCCCGCCCCCGTGCACATATTCTTTTTGTCCCCACTTCTGACTGTTATCGATACGCGGCAACGGTCCAAGAGATGTGGAAGACGTTCCGTGCATTTATGTTTAAAAGTGGTGGGCATATTAGTGGTTCCGGTCTGGGTTGAAGTGTTGAAAAAGGTCTACCCCGCCTTGGCTAGGCATTACAACGCAGTAGTTGGAGGTTCTCAGGTTTTTTACGTGACTCTCGGCCTAGCGTTTCCCTCAAAAGACATAGATATATTCATAGAGTCATTCAACCCGATGTTTCTATCCCGCATAATTGCAGAGGCGCTTGGCCTCGGCGAGGAGAGGTACGAAGTCTTTAGAAAAGGCGACAACGTAGTTTTCCATTTCTTCGTCCCGGTAGAGGTGGGCGTTGTCTCTGTAGAGGTTATGTCGAGAACTCACCTAGGCAAGATTTCAGAAACGCCTCTTTTTAACGAGGTGGTCTTAGTGAAGCGCGACTGCGTCGAGTACTGGACGCTTAGCCTAGAGGCATATGCGGTGCTCCAAGCCACTAGGCCAGACGGCCCTAGAGACGTAGACGTGGCTAGGTTTAGGCTGGTAGAAGACAGAGTCGATTAGGAAAGGGCCAGGGGGGTCGCTTCGGAGCTGGGGGTTAGAGATAAATTTGAAACCTTTTACAGACTTGTATGTATGACTTGATTGTAAAATACGTCGAGACGGGGGATCCTACATTTCTCGAGAGGGTTGCGAGAGAGGCTCTGCGGAGCGGCGCCTTTCTAGAACACGTACTTGATCTAATCCTCATAACTCCTGTCGAAAAGCTCCCGCCCTCCGCCCGGAGGCTGGCGGCCGGCGTTAAACACCTCGTCTCGACAGCCGACTGCAGCTCCCTACCCCAGCGGCTGGCGGCGCCTTGCGAAATCGCTAAGAGAAGGCTAGACTTTATAAAAGTGGAGGGGGAAGAGGTGCCGGAGGTCGAGGCGCTGGGCGTCGATAGGGTCATCTACGCCTTCTGCAAGGCGACCGGCACCATAGTAGCCCCGTATTTCTAGACGCGGCTTAAGTTCAGGGAATAGCTGGACGACACAGAGCCTATATTCACGACGAGCCCGATGCGCTGTAGCTGTCCACCGCTGGCCGTTGACATGAATTTAACGGGCGCTTATCGGCAGTTTTCGCTTTTACTTCAGCCGGCTGTACCGCGTCCGCGCCAGCTGGCGGTGGACAACTTCCTCTCAGGCGCCTACTGTTCTCCGCACGGGATACGCCACCTGTTGCGGCCGCGTCGGGGAGAGAGACGCCGTTGGCAATCACGTGAGGAGCTCCCAAGCTTTGTTCTCCTCATGAGTCTCCAGTCGGAAGCCGCGGCATCGCGCGTACAGCGATGTGCGCATCTTGTCTAAGGAGACTTCGGCCAGCCTATGTGAGGCGCAAAGCCTCGGGACGTGTCCTCTCAACCACGCTCAGCCGGCGACCTCCACGCCGCTTCTCGCCACGTCGTTTTGTATGGAGGGGGGACCCAGCGACGCAGACGTCGACGACCACCGCGTATACTCCGGCCACGCGGTTAGCCGCCACCTCGGCGGGATCCTGCCTCCTCCGCCCTGCGCCAGTCCACCCTACAGGTGGCGCGGCGGGGCGGCTTGGCATATACGCTTGGTCAATGTCTTCGATCTGCCGAGTATCAACGTGGCTGCGGCTCCGGCGGCTCCCACCGCCAAGGCGTGTGCAGGATGTGCGGGGGGCTGTTCCCACCAGAGCCACATCTCGCCTGCCCCGAATACCAGCCGCGCGGGTATAGACAGAAGGCCGCCCACTATGTTCCACAGGAAAATCCACACAGCCGCCACAAGCCAGCTGTAGCGGAAAACGCCGCTCCGCACCCCAAAGAGCAAGGCCAAGGCTACAGCCACGAAAAACCCAACCAACGCCAACACCACAAGTCCAGGCGCCGTCATGGAGAGAAAGAACAATAAAAACACCACGCCCCCCGCCGCCACGTAGACAAGCGGAAGCCTACAGGCGTAGTAGGCGACTTGCAACAACAAAAACATGTAATGTCCAGAACCCATAAGCCCAACCCACGACCTAAACCCCCACCACAAATCCAAACCCACAAAAACCCCATACACAAAATACGGAAAAGAAAAAACGATAGGAGACAAGACAAGAAAAAGAAAAGACAAAGAAAAACCCGCCCTCATATTCACAACAACAGAATCACCTATCCGCAAACGGGACGCCATCTGTCACCCTCATGCCAAAGACCCAATGTCGCAGATATTGCAGATCAAAGAACGCATTGGGATCTACCGCGGGCATCGGCGAGGTGATGGGCGACCGCATGCATAAGTGTGCAGAATCAGTCCCTACTCTGACGTCGACGATTTCTATGGCTCTGTCTCTTGTAGAGCCGCCTGTCTCAAACGCCACTTGGTAAAACTTGTCGTATATGCCGGAGCGCCAGTAGACATCCACGTACTCCGTGGTGATTGTCATCGTCATGGCTGGATACAACAAGTCCCGCAGATCGAACACTCTGTCGATAAACCAACCCACCGGGCCGGACATTAAGCCGAAAAAATCCAGCACTGCCTTCAAGACTTGAGACAGCTTGAAGGCCCATGTCATCCACCAAGGCTCCTCAAATATATCTCTCCAGACGTTGATAGGCAACCACCGAAACCCCCCATATTCACCCCCCTCGACAGATTTATCCCACTTGATATACACGTTGACGCGCAACGCTCGGAGCTCTTCAAACTTGTCTCCCTTGGCATACACAACGACAGGCCATGCGTAAGTCTTTGCAGGCTTACCTCTAAACCACACTCCCTTAATTCCGTAATCACTCGGAGACTCCACGGCGAGGAAATCGGCTACAATCCCACTGGCCAAGCTGTAAGTCGCTACGTTTATCAACGCCGTATAGTTCACCTGGGGCAAACTAGCAGCGGTGCATGCTCTTAGAGTCTGGGAGAAGAAACCTCTTAAAACGAGAAGTAGCCATCTATCTACGTTTTTGTCTATGTAGTTTTCGGCGAATCTGCGACCGGATACGTCGACTCTGTATATTTTCACTTCGGAGACTGGGTGGCTGAAGGAGACCCTCATCACGACGGCTTTGTCCCTAGCTCTGGCTTCGTCGTACCAAAGCCCCACTGCGTCTGGACTTAACGTCGCTGACCTCTGCACCTCGTATATACATGCGCCGTTGCCGTAGCTAGAGGCGGAGAAGGAGGCGGAGTCTAGGTGGATGTGGCCGAACTCTCCTAAGTAGGTGGTGACGGTTAAGGTGGGGCATGGAGGCGCGCTCCAAGGCACGTACACAGTCATGTCTATGCTGAGCCCCTCGCCGTAGTAGCCGTCTGCCAAAGAAAACGGGCCGAGTATTAAATTCCTCACAGGCGGATTTAGTAGGTAGTAATAGACAGCGTCCCCGACGTTTTGTGATCTGTCCACCGGCGCGGTGCCTAGGAAGTAGGCGCCGCCTGCGGCGGGTATTGCATATTTTCTAAGTCCTAGGGTTGCGTTGGCGCCTACCACGTGGGTCCCGCTGTAGTACGGCACGAAGCACAGCTCCACTCCGACAAACTGATCAGGCCAGCTGAGAGGGATGGAGGATGTGTATGTGACGTACCCATTTCTCAAATCTATGGCCCACTGCCCCAGCAACATCTTCTTGTCTAAGGTTGCCGGATCCACAGCCCACGCCTTCACAACTCCCCGCCCCACGACGACGCCGCGGCTGTAGTTGCTTGTATAGACATACCACACAGTCCTCCACACATACGTAGCGTTGTAACCCACAGAAGCCACAGTAGGATTCCATCTAGGGGCATAGTCTGGAGAATCCGGCATCAATATGTTGAGGCAGACTTCGTCGTCTGCATTTATCCAGCCGGTGTACTGCCGGTAGATAAAAGCCCCGCTGGGGAAAACCACCGGTGTAGATTGGGTAGATATCTGGTATGAGGAGGACTGGCGGTCCTCTCCTCCTCTATCTAGGTCTTTGTCTAGTGGTTTTCTGGTGGGCCGCTTTATCCATTCGGCTTTGGTTTTGGGGGCTTTGGTTTGGTCTGGTTTGAGGTAGCTGTATGTGGCCACTACCCCTGGCGGCGCCTCGGCGAGTTCTACCGCTGTCTGGTTGAGGTAGATGCGTAGGACTCCGCCTCTGGCGTCTGGGGGCGTCTTTGCGTTCAGCGCCTCCCGCGGGAGGTATATCACAGCTTTTTTGAAACTCCACGTGGGTATGCGGACTGGGGCGTTTGCCTCGACCCAATACGCCACGTCCCACTCCCCCACGTAAGCCACATGCACAGGCCTAAACCCCCGCCCATCGTAATATGCGAGAGGCGGGATTTCGAAATCCCCCTCAACGAACACGGCCACCACGTCGGGCGGAGGCTCTATGGTTGCACCAGCTAGGGCAGTCATCAGTGCCGCGGCCAAGAGGTATGCCGCCAGTCTGAGAACAGCCACGTATCAACTGGCGGTGTTTATATTTTTCCCGTGTTCGCCTTCTTCTAAGTTGTTTTTTGTTTATTCGAGAATTGTAATTATAGTTGAGGTCTTTGACGTGTTGTGGGTCTGCCGTGTGCAGACGGGTCACGAGGCTGAATTCGGGGCCTTGCGGATCTTGCGGAAGGTGCATTTTCCTCCACCTTTGCGGCTTGACTGAGGCCGAGAGGAAGATGTCGCTATACATGGACCTCCCCCGCCAGCCTATACACCGCGGCCGCCATGTGCACGGTCTCCGCGACGCCGACGATGGCGGCGACCGCCGGATGGGACAGGCCGCGCGGCGCTCCAGATCTCCGCTATTCGGCAACCCCCGCCCCGATTATCGCCTGGACCAGCGTATTGGCCGCGGCTACCAGCCGGCAACAAAAGTAGAAATGTCAGCTCGATCGCGGGACGGCCGGAATGAAGGACGTGAGACTACGGCATCTAGGGAGCTCGTCGCTACACTCTAGCCGCGAGCGGCAGAGAGACGCAAGGTGGTGAAGGAGGGGCGGGGGCAATGAGGGGCTGGCTGACGGACGACAACGTCTTGCCGCGCGGCTAGGCGGGCCCCTGTTGATCCGCCTCTTATGGGCGAAAAGTTTTTAAGTTAATCAAATGATTATCACGTGATCAGGGAGGTTGAGAGGGAGGTCGTTGAAGAGGCCTTTAAAAGCTACCACGAGGCGGGGATCTCCATCAGAAGTCTCGCCAAGCGGCTGGGGAGACCCTTCAGCGCCGTGAGAGACGCCGTGTACAGACTGGAGGCGCTGGGGGTCCTCCAGGTCATAAGACTTGAACGGGAGTATCTAGTAAGGCTGAGAGACGTGGGGAAAGCCTTGGAGCTGGGATACATAGACTTCGACTTTTTAATATACCGCTTCGGCTACATAACCCCCATCCCAGCCAGGTGGCGGGGCCACTACATATCGGACGAGGCCTACATGACGCTCCCCTTCTCCGCCAAGGCGCACGAAGCCCTCAACCAAGTCCTAAAGCTGGAGCTGGAGGCCAGGAAAGGCCTGGAGAAGTGGCTTGCAGACATAGGCGAATGGCCCCGCTTCAGCTTGCTCTTCTACCGAGTAGCCGCCGCCCCCCTCGAAGGCCTGGAGGAGTGGTATCGAGATGTGTGCCACAGATGGTTCAAACAAGCAGGTCTCGAACCCCTCGGCAAGTTGCCGCCTGCCTACGGATTCTTCGCCTTCATCGTCTGGGCCGTGAGAGAGCTCACGGGGGCCGACTGGAGGGAGGCCTTCAAGAAGGCGCTTGAACTCGTAGAAAAATACATCAAGGAGACGCAGGTTGGACGCAACAAGTTGGAGGAGCTTGTGGAGGAGATAGTACGCGGCATGAGGCAGTCGCTATGAAGCTGGGGCAAAGGGCGTTGCGCAGAAGCAGGATACGAAGAGAGCATCTACTGTGTACCGTCGACGAGCCGCCGCACGCCTCGACAACAGCGTATCTCGTCAAGGCGAGTTACGTAAACGCAACCGGAGCCCTCAGGTGGCTTAACGGACGATACGCATCTCCCCAGCCGCCAATAGGGCTTGGCATCGTAAAAGAGCTGAAAATAGGAAATCAGCATTTACACTCCACAGCACCTCTTATACAAATAATACAATGAACCTAAAAAAAGAACTGTCGATATTATTCACTTATTTCTATAGAAAATATATAAGATATCTTGCTGTATTGTTTGTAGTGTGGACTGGGACTTTTATTTGTACGTTCTTCCAGCTGTCGTTTCTCAACGATCTCGTGAATGGGATCGTTGCGGGCTCCTCTTTTTCTCCGCTCACGGCGGTCGGGCTGGTGTTGACCTCATTTTTGATACCTCTGCTAAACTTTATAGGGGAGTACAGTAGCGGTCTGCTCAAGAGACGTGTGGAAATTGACTTGATGGCGGAGATCCTGCGGTCGTCGATGCGGAGGGAGGTCGACAAGTCGGAGGTGCTTGCAAGGATAAGCGGCGACTTGATGAACGCCATGGGCGCGGCCTACACGCCATTTGACGTGGCTTTTCAGCTTATGCGGTTCTCTGTCTATTTCGTCTTGGCGTGGCACTTCTCCCCGACGCTGGCGTTGGCGGCGTTGCCGTTTGTCGCGGCGTATTTTGTGGTGGTGTGGAGACTTGGGCCGAAGATATTTAAGTACTCCGCGCTGGAGCGGGAGAGGTACTCCGAGGTCTATAAATGGGTGAAGGAGACGGTTGACGGTAGCCACAGCTTGAGGCGTCTCGGCGTGCGCCGCCTGCCGGCCCCGCTCCTAGCCGCGTTTAACGGCTGGTTCTCCGTCGCCAAGAGGCAGATTCTCTACCTCAAGGGCGTGCAGTTTGGCGCGGAGTCTATAGCATATGCGGCGCCTCAGTTTACGATTGCATACGGGCTCTACTTGGCGGCGCAGGGCGCGGCCGCGGTGGGCGCGGTGCTTGCGGCGAGTAGGGCCGTGTCTCTGCTGTTTGAGCCGGTGGCGATTATTATAAGCGAGGCGGCGTCGTATCTGCAGTTTAGGGTGTCCTACCGGAGGGTGGTGGAGCTGTTGGACCACGGCGAGGCGGCCCCCGGCGCAAACGGCGGGGGCGAGGCCGCCGTGGTGAAGGCGGCGGTTTTTGCCTACGGCGACAAGGTCGTCCTGTCCGGGGTGGATCTAGTCTTGAGGCCAGGAGATTTCGTCTGGGTGAGGGGGCCGTCCGGCGCGGGCAAGACGACGCTGGGCAAGGCCCTCGCCGGGTTGGTCAAGCCGGCCTCCGGCGTCGTGGAGGTGCCGAGGAGGGCGCTTTACGTGGGCAACGACGACTACATATTCGACGCGTCTGTATACGAAAACATCGACCTATGGGAGGGCTACGGCAGGGAGGAGGTGGAGGAGGCGGCGCGGCTGGCCGCTGTAGACTTCCCGCTGGATAAAAACGCCAAGGAGCTCTCCGAGGGGCAGAGACAGCGCGTCCTCATCGCTAGGGCTCTCCTCAGGAGGCCGCACCTCCTAGTCCTGGACGAGGTGATCTCCGGCCTAGACCAGCAGACCGCGGAGAGGGTTCTGGCGTCGGTGAGGAGCAGGGTGCCTATATGCGTAGTCATCTCCCACCGCCCCGTAGAGGCCGAAAAGATCGTGGAGGTGGGGGAGGGTCAAGCCCGTCCCGGTTCAACACTTACAGCGGCTCGAGGAGAGACAGGCCGGTGAGCCCCGCCCGGGGAGGAGGCGCCGCGCTTAAGGAAGCGGCCGGCTCCACAGCGCCGTCTCTTTCCTCGGTGTAGTATCTAAGCCTTGACGCCTTTCTAACCCAGACTTCGTGGCTCGCAAATAGGCGGGGTGGGGAGCACAGCCCAAGGCGGTGCCCCTCCTTCACGTCTCCGGCAGGTGGGCGCGGCTGCCTCCACGGCGTAGGTCGTCTGCGGCAGGTGGTCTCGTTGCGTAGTCGGTCTTTGTTTTCGTTATGCCACGGCGTGTATCCAAGGTCAGGAACAGACGGAGAGTATTACAATATAATCGAAAGCCCCGCCCTTTAGGGCAGGGTTGGGAAAAGTTTAAAAACAACGTCTGTGTAATTTGGCCCTCTGTTGGGAGCGTGTGACCCGCGGTGCCGGGTAGCTCCATGACCCCGGCCCGAGGGGCCGCTGAAGGCGGGGGCGAGGGCGCCTATGAACCGCCCAAACCCTTTAGGGCGGGTGGAGGTCAGGCTGGCGATGATTTGTCCGGCTCCGCTTCGGTGCTGGCTCCAGCGTCGCGGCGTTGGTTGCCGCTTCGCCGTGTCTGCGACTGTAAAAGATATTACTTTGTCGTCACATGAATTTGTGAGTTATGAGGTCTGGATTAGAAAGGCGTTGAGGTTTAGAGAGTATGCCGAGGAGGATTTGAGAAGCGGTAGGTACGACTCGGCCGCGTTTTTCGCGCAACAAGCCGCCGAGTTTCTGTTAAAGGGTGTGTTGATTAAGTTGACTGGGTCCCGGCCGTTGACGCACGCCGTGTCGGAGCTGTTGGCGTATCTGGCGAAGGCGCTGGGGAGGCCTGTACCTGAGGACGTGGCGAGATGTGCCGAGGCCTTGGAGACGCATTACATACAGGCGAGGTACCCAGACGCGCGTCTCAACGAATACAAGAAGTGGGAGGCGGAGGAGGCGGTGAGGTGTATGGATGCCGTGTGGGGGTATGTTCGAGAGGTGGCTGGCGGCCTTGCGTGAAGTGGCGAGGGCCAGGGAGGAGGAGGCGCGTAGGCTTATAGAGGAGCTCTGCGGGAGGGCGCTTGTGGTGTCTCTCTTCGGCTCTAGGGCTAGGGGCGACTACACGCCGCTGAGCGACTGGGACCTCCTGGCGGTGGTGGAAAGCGGCGACTACAAGGTGGAACACAGAGGGGTCGGCCAGGTGGTCTGGTTGCCGCTGGACAAGCTTGACAATGTCTTGGAGTGGTCTATGGTGGTGCTGGACGCCGTGGTGGATGCGAAGCCCATATGTGGGGACCGGGAGAAGCTGGAGGAGGTGCGGAAAAAGGTGGAGGAATACGTCCAGAGAAGGGGGCTTGTGAGGACTAAACACGGCTGGTTGCCCGCTTAATACGAGTCGCGAGCCTCCACACGCATAAGTGCAGCGGTCCGGGGGTTGCGGCGTGGATTGTCGGCGATTCCGTCGCAGGGGTGTATTGTTGAAGCTACGGGAGTGGCTTGTCTCTTCTGACGAGCCCTGCGCGTAGTATGTGGTCGGCCAGCGTGATTGCCGTCATGGCTTCTAGGGCCACCAGCGCCTTGGGGACTGTGGTGACGTCGTATCTGCCCTTGAACTGTATGGTGGTGGGGGTCATCTGTTGGAGGTCTACTGTCTGTTGGGGTTTTCTGACGGAGGGGGTGGGCTTGAACCAGACGCGGAAGTAGAGGGGGTCGCCTGTGGTGATTCCGCCGAGAGTTCCGCCTATTTTGTTCATGGCCAGGCCCGGCCTTCCGTCTCTTATCGTTATGGGGTCGTTGGCCTGGCTTCCCCGCATCTTCGCCAAGTCTCTCCCGGCGCCCCAGTCCATGGCCACTGCGCCGGGTATGGAGAAGGCGGCTGCGGCTAGGTCGCCTTTTATCTTGCCGAAGTGGGGCTCGCCGAGGCCCGGCGGCACGCCTACGGCCCAGACCTCGGCGGCGCCGCCTATGCTGTCGCCTTCGAGGACGGCTTCTCTGATCTTCTCCAGCATCTTGGAGAGGGCCTCGTCGTCGACCACCGGCAGGTGTTTGCGCCAGCTGTTTTTGATGTCCTCCACGGTGTAGGGCTTGCCTATCTCCACGCCGCCGAGCTCCACCACGTGCCCCACGACCTCTACGCCGAGTTGCGCAATCAGCTTCTTAGCCACCGCACCGGCCGCCACCAGCGCGGCTGTGGTCCTGCCGGAGGCTCTGCCTCCCCCCCTGTGGTCGTAGTGCCTGCCGTATTTGAGGTAGTAGGTGAAGTCGGCGTGCCCCGGCCGGGGCTTCATCCAGAGCTCGTCGTAGTAGCTGGAGATCACCTTCTTGTTCCATATCACTATGGCTATGGGGGTGCCTTGGGTGTAGCCGTCTTTTACGCCTGACAGTATTTCGAACTCCTCAGGCTCGCAACGCGGGTTTAGGACGGGGATGTGGCAGAACATGCGTCTGCCCAGCTCCCTCCTCACGTCCTCCTCCTCGAGCTCGAGGCCGGCGGGGACGCCGTCTATCACCACGCCTATCGCCCTTCCGTGGGATTCGCCGAAGGTAGTTACGCGGAACTCTCTGCCGAAGGTGTTCATGTTTTTCCCAAGAACTGGAGGACGGCTCTGCGCATCACCTCTCTGTCAGGCTCCACGCCCAGCCAGATCTTCTCCGCCTGTGCCCCCTGCTCCACGAGGAGGTCTACGCCGTCTATGACCTTCACGCCCAGCCTCTCCGCCTCTTGCACCATCGCCGTGCGGGGGGTGGGTATGTAGACGAAGTCCACGTAGAGCGACGCCCCATTCAAGTCCGCCAACACGGCGTCGTGCACCGGCGTGGCGTTTATCACCACGTCCGCCTTAACTGGCGCGCCGACGGCCTCCACCCGCCGGCCGAACTTCTCTGCGAACTCCCCGGCGAGGGCCTCCGCTCTTCCGCGGGTTCTGTTGTATATGTACACGGCCTTGGCCTCCGCCTTCACGGCGGCGAAGGCCGCGGCGCGGGCGGCTCCGCCTGCGCCGAGGATGAGCACCTCTGCGCCTTTCATGTAGGGCCCGGCGAGGCGGTACACGGCGTGTGCGTCTGTGTTGTAGCCCACCAGGAGGTTCCTCTCGACGAGGACTGTGTTCACCGCACCCACGGCTCTGGCGTCTGCCGCCACTGCGTCGAGGTGCTTCACGACCTCCTCCTTGTGGGGAACGGTGACGTTGAACCCCCTGAGGTTAAGCCTGGCCAGCTGCAGGAAGCATGGGAGCTCCTCCCGGGGCACGTCTAGGGCTATGTACTCTGCGTCGATGCCCAGGGCTTTGAAGGAGGCTTTATGCATGGCGGGGCTTGCGGACTTGCCGCGGATATGTGTTCCAATGACGGCGAAATACATATTGTGGTCATCAATATATTTATAAATAAGTCTTTTCCCTCTTTACATGCGTCCCCCAGTTGACGGTGGGCGTAATTGGGGCCGGCAAGCTCGGTAGTCAGGTTGCGCTTAGGTTGCGGGGTAACGGCGTGAGGGTCCTCGCCTCGGTTAAGTCGGAGAGGTCCCGGCAGAGGCTCCTCTCGCTGGGGCTTGAGGCGTATACCGACAACCAGCCGGTGGTGGAGAACAGCGACGTGTTGATCCTGGCGGTGAAGCCCGTCAACCTCCCTGAGCTGGAGTTCCGCGTGGATAAGCCGCTGGTCTCCTTCGTGGCAGGCGCCGCGCTTGAGTCTTTGCGCCGCCTCTCCTCGCGGCCCTACAGGGCAATGACCAACGTGGGGCTCACGGCCATAGCGGTGGCGGGGCAGTACGACGAGCTGGTTAACTCCGTCCTCGCCCGCGTGGCGCCGACTTTTTGGGTGGAGGAGAGGCTTATAGACCCCTTGACTGTCCTCCTCGGCTCGGGCCCCGCCATCGTCGCGGAGCTGGCGCTGGCGTTGGTGAGGGCGGGGGTGAACATCGGAATCCCGTGGGATCTGGCGAGGGAGGTGGTGCTGTCTCTCATGGCCTCGCTTCCGGCGCTTGACGACAGGTTCGGCTTGGAGAAGCTGGCGCAGTACGTGGCGACGCCGGGCGGCACCACCATAAAGGCTCTGCTGGAGCTGTCCCCCGCCGAGGCGCAGATAGGTAGGGCTGTGGAGGAGGCGTTTGTCAGGATTTCAGCGCTGAGGCGGTAACTTCTGTAAGACTTCGAGAGTGGTTTTTGTGAGGTCCATCTTCAGCGCTTCTTCCAGCGGCACGAAGGCGGCCTCGGCGGCGTCGTCCCCGGCGCGGGGCTCGCCTGCCGCCTCTACGAGGTAGACCAAGATGACGAAGTGGTACCTCACCTGTCTGCCGTCTTGCTCTATGTATTCCACGGGGGCGAGGAAGCCCTTCACAACTCCGTCTACCCCCGTCTCCTCCTTCAGCTCCCTCAACACGGCCTCCTCGAGCCTCTCCCCCAGCTCGACGTGGCCTCCGGGGAGGCTCCACTTGCCCGCGCTGGGTGGGTACTTCCTCTTCACCAGGAGGATCTTCCCGTCTTTTACCGCCAGCGCCGCCACGGCCACCTTTGGCGCCTGCATGGCTGTGTTTAGATATAATGTTTATAAGCAATTATGTGTGGCACGGCCATGTTCGACAAGCTGAAGCCCATGACTGTTGGGCAGGAGAGGGCTGTCAACGTGTTGAGGGATCCCGAGAACGAGCTGGTTGGGCTCTTCGGGCCCACCGGCACCGGGAAGTCGCTTCTTAGCATTGCATACGGCATCTGGGCTGTGGAGAGCGGTAGGGCGAGGAGGTTCATCATCGCGAGGCCCATAGTGGACGTGGCTACGGGCGAGGTGTTGACGCCTGAGAGGCTGGGGGAGATGTACTACAAGATCGCCTCCACCTATCTTGAGGACATCTTGGGCCCCTACGCCGACCGCGCCTACGTGGAGAAGCTGTTGCGGGAGGAGAAGGTCATTGTGACGGATGTGTCGTATCTAAGGGGGAGGACCTTCGACGAGAGCGTCATCTTCCTAGACGACGCGCAGAACGTCCGCCCGGAGAGCGCCGCTGAGATGCTCATCAGGCTGGGGAGGGGTAGCAAGTTGATGGTGGCCGGCGACCCCATCTTCCAGAGGCCCGCCGACGCGGAAAAAGACGGCGCTACTCTCCTCAGGGAGGCTCTGCTGGGGGAGGAGAAGGCGGAGGTGGTAGACCTGGGTGTGAAGGACATCGTGAGGCCCGGCGCTCGGAGGGGCATCAAGCTGGCTTTGGAGCTGAGGATGAGGAAGAGGCAGCTTTCCGAGACGGAGCGCTACATGTACGAGACGGCGCGTATCTTCGCCCCAGACGCGGACATCATCACGGCCGTGGAGTTCAGGACCGACAAGGACTCCCTGGGCATTAGGGGGGAGAACGTGCCGGACGCCCTCTTGGTGGTTAAGGAGGGCCAGCTGGGCAGGGTGGTGGGGCGGGGCGGCGAGAGGATCAAGACCATTGAGAACGAGGTGGGGGCCAGGCTGAGGCTCCTCGAGATGACGCTGGACTTCAAGCAGTGGATCAGGGCTGTGCACCCGGTGGGCTGGATCTCGAAGCACATAGCAGACGCCGACTTCGCCGGGCCGGAGCTTCTGGTGCAGGTGAAAAGGAGCGAGTTCGGCGCGTTTATAGGCCACAGGGGGTCCTACGTGAGGCTTATAGACAGGGTGATGAGGCGCCTCCTGGGCATAGGCGTGCGCGCGGTGGAGGCGGAGGAATAGTTATAAGCAGTAAGGTTCTTTTATTCATGAAGGCGTATATTCTCCGCAACTTTAAGGAGCCGCCTATCCTCTCCGAGGCCGAGAAGCCCATGGCGGCGCCGGGCAGGGTGGTGGTGAGGGTGGCGGTAGCTGGGGTCTGCTACCGCGACTACTTGGCTTGGCAAGGCTTCCAGAGGGTTAAACCGCCGGCTACGCCTGGCCACGAGTTCGCGGGGGTCGTGGAGGAGGTGGGGGAGGGGGTCTCCGGCCTCAGGCCGGGCGACGCAGTGGCAGGGATGATTTATGAGTACTGCGGCGAGTGTGAGTACTGTAGATCTGGGAGGGAGTATCTATGCCGCAGTAAGAAGATCTACGGCGAAGATCTGCCGGGGGTCTTCGCGGAGTACATCTCGGCCGACCCCAAGTCGCTGGTTAAGATCCCGCCCGGCGTGTCTTTCGAGGCGGCGTCCTTCGCGGCCTGCGTCCTCTCCACGGTGGTGCGGGGCGTGAGGAAGATAGGCGTAAAGCCGGGCATGCGGGTGTTAGTTACCGGCGCCGGCGGCGGCGTGGGAATACACGCCGTGCAGATAGCCAAGGCCTACGGGGCGAGGGTAATAGCGGTCACAAGCCCCGCCAAGGCCGAGGCCGTCTCCAAATACGCAGACCACGTGGTGACCGGCAAGGTCTTCTCGGAGGAGATCAAGAAGCTGGGCGGGGCAGACGGGGCGGTGGAGACCGTCGGCGGGCCCACCTTGGAGCAGACCTTGAGGTCGTTAAGCTGGGGCGCCCGCGTCGCGCTCATCGGCAACGTCGATCCGCAACCAACGCCGGTGGCCCTCGGCATCTTGATACTAAAAGAGATAGAGATCTTGCCCGTGATTCAGGGGAACAGGAAGGATTTAGAGGAGGCGCTTCAGCTGTTGGCGAGAGGTGCCGTAAAGCCCGTGTATACGGTGCACGGCTTCTCCGAGCTCCCGACGCTTCTCGAGGAGACGCCCAGGGCCTCCCACGTCGGGAGGCGGGTCGTCAGGGTTGGCAACTGACTTTTCTCCGCCTGAGCCACGTGTAGAGTATGACTGCGGCGAGGAGCCCCGCCGCTAGGGCCGTGTCTGCTCCCATAACTCCTTTGCCAGATCCTCCGCCGTTTTCCTAACGGCCTCTGCGCTGGATGCGGTAGGTCTCCAGCCCGTGAGCTTTGTCAGCTTTGCTATGGAGAGGGTCATGTATTTGACGTCGCCGGGCCACCCCCTGCCGTCGGGCGTCGCCGGCACGAGCTTGATCTCGGGCTTGAGCCCCAGCACGTCGGCCACTATCTGCGCGATTTCAAGCACCTTGACCGCGTCGACGTTTCCCACGTTGAGGGGGAGGAAGGGCTCGTTGAGCTCCTCCAGCTTCTTCCAGGCGGCCAACGTGGCGTCTACGGCGTCTTTTATGTATAGGTAGCTCTTCCTCTGGGTGCCGTCTCCCAGCACCTCCAGGACGTTTGGGCTCTTCTTGAGCTTCATGATGAAGTCGTAGATCACGCCGTGTCTCAGCCGTGGACCTATGATGTTTGCATATCTCACGGCGAGACACTTTACGCCATAGAGCCTGGCGTAGGTGCCGCACATGACCTCCCCCGCCGCCTTCGCCGCGCCGTACACCGAGATCGGCCTATACGGCTCCTCCTCCGGGGTCGGGATGACCTCCGCGTCGCCGTACACCGTGGAGGAAGAGGCAAACACCACCGTCCTCACGCCGGCGTGTCTAGCCCACTCGAGGACGTGGAAGGTGGCCAGCACGTTTTCGTTAAAGTGAACAACAGGCTCCGTGGCCGACAGCCTCACCTCGGGGTTCGCGGCGAAGTGAAACACCACGTCGCCGCGTATGCCGACCCCCCAGTCGGGGTCTTTGAGGTCGCGTATATAGAGCTCCGCCGCCTTGTTTACGTACTCCCTCCTCCCAGAGGAGAGGTTGTCCACCACAACCACCTCATGCCCCTCGGCCACCAGCCTATCCACCAGGTGGCTTCCTATGAAGCCGGCCCCGCCTGTGACGACAATCCTCATGGCGTTTATTATTTAGCGGTTTATATACAAAAGCGCCGTGGGCCAAGACTTGGCAATAGGCGCCACGTCGTCTATACAGCCCCCCACGGCCTTGGCGGCGGCGAGGGCCATCAGACCTATTCTGTGGTCTCCATGCGATGAAAAGACGACGTTTCCCCTGCTGGGAGGCCCTCTTATGTGGAGCACGCCGTCTCTGTACCAAGCCGACACGCCCATCCTCTGCAATACGTCCAACACAGTGGATATCCTGTCGCTCTCCTTGTGGCGGAGGTGTTCCACGTCTCTAATTACGGTTTCCTCCCCGGACACAGCCGCCGCCAGAGCCACCGGCATGACGAGGTCTGGGTTGCCGCCGAGACTCACGTCGACGCCTCTCGCAAGCGCCCCGCCCACCTCCACGGCGCCCTCTTTTTCGACTACGTCTGCCCCCATCTTGCGGAGTATCTCCAGCGCCGGCTTATCCACGTCGGCGATGCGGCCGCGTATCTCCACCCGGCCGCCGGTGGCCGCGGCGGCCACCATGAGGAAGGCGGCGAGGCTGAAGTCCCCCGGCACCTCCACCTCGCCGGGGCTTCTCAACCCGCCTCTGACCTCCACGGCCTCTCCCAGCCTCACCTCTGCGCCGAACGTCCTCAAGACCTCTGCCGTGGCCTCCACGAAGCTCCAAGACTTCCTGGCACCTACCGGCCTCACGACGCCGCCCCCCGTCACGGCGGCGAGGTACATAAGGCCGGAGATGTACTGAGAAGAGACGTCTGCGCGCATCTCCACCTCAAAGGGCTCCAGCCGCCTCCCCCCTATGAAGACGGCCCCCGGCGCCTTCTCCACTTTTGTCAACTTGTTGAGGACGGCCACCAGCTCGTCTATAGGCCTCCCCCGGAGGGTGCCTCCGTAGAAGACGGCGGTGGCGCCCGGCACCCCGGCGTAGACCGCCACGGCTGTGCGGAGGGTGAAGCCGCTCTCTCCCACGTTGAAGGCCCGGTAGAAGTCGGGCTCCCGCCGCCTCACGTAGACGTCCCGGCCCTCAGCCGTTACCCTGGCCAGGGGTTGCACAGCCCTGTACATGGCCACGAAGTCGTCGCTCCACTCGACGCCTCTGACGGCCGCCTCGCCCTCCGCCAGAGCCGCCGCCAGCAGTAGGCGTTGCGAATAAGGCTTGGAGGGCGGGGCGTCGAACCTGCCTTCGAACCTCCCGGGGCTAATGCAGAACATGCACCGCGTAGGTCAAGGCCTTGGCGGCGTCCTCCACCTTCACCTTCTCCAAGACCCACTTGCCCAGCCTCACCACCACCGGCATGTATATGTAGCCGCCTCTCCTCTTTTTGTCGAATTTAACGAGGGCCGCGGCCTTTTCCAGCTGTTCCCAGGTCGCCTCAGCCTTTACGGGGAGTTTAAACTTCGTCAAGGTGTCCTCCACCTCCTTGACGTGGCTCTCGGCGAGGTAGCCCAGCCCCTGCGCCAGACGGAGCTCGGCCGCCATGCCGATGGAGACGGCCTCGCCGTGGAGGAGGCCTAGGACCCTCTCCAGGGCGTGCCCCACGGTGTGGCCTACGTTGAGCACGTTTCTGACCCCCCTCTCTTCGAACTCGTCCATCTCCACCACCTGCGCCTTGAGTCTAAGCGACTTGTAGACAGCCTCCTCGACGGCTCCCCCCTCACGCCTCAGCAACGCGTCGGCGTTTTCTGCCGTCCAGCGGTAGAACTCCCCGTCCAGCGCCACGCCGTACTTCACCACCTCGGCAAAGGCGGAGCGGTAGACTCTGTCCGGCAGGGTGTCGAGCCACGCGAGGTCGCAGAAGACGGCGGACGGCTGGTAGAAGACGCCCACTAGGTTTTTGACGGGGCCCCAGTCCACGGCGCCCTTCCCCCCCAACGCCGCGTCAACCATAGCCAGAAGAGTCGTCGGCACCTGCACAAGCCTCATCCCGCGCATGTAGGTCCCCGCCGCAAAGGTGGCCAAGTCTAGAAGCGCCCCGCCGCCCACCGCCAACAACGCAGTGGATCTGTCCGCGCCGGCCTCGGCAAGGAAGCTGTAGAGCCGCGTCAAAGCCTCCAAGCTCTTCACCTCCTCCCCGCCCCTCAAGACGAGAGTGGGCACCCCCACGAGGGGGGGCCGAAGCCCCTCTTCAACCACCACCACAGCCCTCTCTGCCCAAGACGCGTAGGGGAGCCCCCTCCCCACTACGACCTCGGTTACGCCTCTGCTGTGTCTGTAGTAAAACCGCCTCATCTCAGCTTCACAAGCTCCTCAGCCCTGGCCGCTACGTTCTCAGGCGTCAGCCCAAACAGCTGGTACAGCTCCTGGGGGCTTTTGGCGGTTCTGCCGTAGGACTTGAGACCCATTATGGCCATCTTGGTGGGCCTCGTCTGGGCCAGGTATTCGGCCACCGCCGACCCGAAGCCGCCGTGAACCATGTGCTCCTCCACGGTCAACACGGCTCCAGTCGCCTCAGCGTATTTCTCAACTGTTGCGTAGTCGAGAGGCTTCACAGTGGGGAAGTGCACCACAGCGGCTGATATGCCCCTGTCTTTCAGCAACTGAGCCGCCTCTACGGCGAAAGGCAACGTGATGCCCGTGGTGAATATAGCCACGTCGCGTCCCTCCGCCACCACGTAGGCCCTGCCCACCTCAAACCTGTCGTATAGTCCGCAGGTGGTGGGTATGTGGAAGTCCCTCCCCACCCTTATGTACACAGGCCCCTTGACCGCGGCAGATGCAGTCGCGGCTCTGTAGACCTCGCAGGAATCTGCCGGCGCGAGCACCGTGAAGCTGGGCAGGACTCTAAACAACGCGATGTCCTCCAGCGCCTGGTGCGAAGGCCCATCGTAGGCGTCGGCGAAGCCGGCGTGCGTCCCCACCAGCCTAACCGGCAGGCCAAGTCGATCCACCGAGTTCCTAGCCTGCTCCCACGCCCTGGTCATAAACGCGGCGAAGGTCAAGGCGTAGGGCATGAAGCCGGCCAAGGCAAGCCCCGCCGCTATGCCCACTAGGGACTGCTCAGCTATCCCCACGTTGAAGAACCGCTCCGGGTGCCGCTCGGCGAAGAGCCTCGCCCTGGTGGTCTCGCCGGTGTCTGCCACAAGCACGACCACGTCTTTCCTTAAGTCGCCGAGGTCGGCGAGGGCGCGGCCCAGCGCCTCCCTAGGCGTCAAGCTTTCGAGGTCTAGCATACGTCGTTGGCGTACTTGAGCGCGTCGTCTCTCGAAAGCCTCTGCCTCGCTGTGTCTTCTATAGGCGGCACGCCCCTGCCCCTCACGGTCCTTGCTACAATAGCCGTGGGCTTGGCGTTGTTCTCGGCCTTCTCAAGCGCAGCAGTAATCTCCCTCAGGTTGTGGCCATTTACCTCAACTACCTCGAACCCCAGCGCCTTGAACCTCCCCGCCACGTCGCCCTTCCGCAGAACCTCCTCGCTGTGGCCGTCGAGTTGCACGTTGTTTAGATCTACTATCGTCACCAGGTTTGTGAGGTTGTAGTGAGCCGCAACGGCAAGCGACTCCCAAGTCTGCCCCTCGTCGAGCTCGCCGTCGCCCGTGACCAAGTAGACGCGGCCCGGCTCGCCCTTTAGTCTCAAGCCCAGCGCCAGCCCCACGGCCATGCTGACGCCCTGCCCCAGGGAGCCCGAGTTGGGCACGTCGACAAAGGGCGTGTCTGTCTCCGGGTGGTTCTGCAACCGGCTACCTATGCTCCCGGTCTCCCTGAGCTCGTCCACTGTGAGGTAGCCCATGGCAGCCGCCAGGGCGTAGATGGCGTGTACCGCGTGGCCCTTGGAGAGCACGAGGTAGTTCCTGTTGTGGGCGCCGTTGGCCACGTTGAACTTAAGCCTCCCAGTGCCATACAGCGCCGCGACAATTTCGAGCACAGAAAGAGACGAACCGAGATGTATCCCGGGGTCGTAGCCGGCCATAAGCACCACGTATCTTCTGGCTTTACACACAAGCCCCTCTAGGCCCGAAACCCCTCTCTCCACCCCGACTGTAAATACCCCTGCATACGTCCATTGAAAAAACCCAATATTTAACCTTTCGGTTTTCCCCTTCGACGCGGTTTTGTGAGGGCGTATATGGGCGTAGTACGGAATACCGCGGTGTACCCCTCTTGACGCGGGCGCGGAGGCGGAGGCCCGGAAAAGACCTATATTTATAGCTAGGAATTCTCTAAATACTATGGAACGTCTACTGAGGAACGTGGAGGAGGTAGTTACCAGGGAGGAGTTCCTGGGCCTTAGGGGCGGGGTGGCGTATCTGGGGTTTGAGCCCCTTTGGCCTATACACGTGGGGTGGCTCGTGTGGGCCTATAAACTTGCCGAGTTGAGGGAGGCTGGGTTCGACGTGGTTGTGCTGGTGGCCACCTGGCACGGCTGGATAAACGACAAGGGGCCGCTGGAGGAGCTGAGAGGCCACGGCGAAAAGGTGAGGGCTGTGCTAGACAAGATGGGGAAGTTCAGGTACGTATACGGCGACGAGATCGCGAGGGACCCCGGGTACTGGGAGCTGGTGGTGCGGGTCGCCAAGGAGACCTCCCTGGCCAGAGTCAGGAGAGCCACCCCCGTGATGGGGAGACGCGCCGAGGAGGTGGAGCTGGACTTCTCGAAGTTGCTATACCCCGTGATGCAGGTGGCGGACATCTTCTACCTCGGCGTAGACGTGGCGGTAGGCGGCATGGACCAGCGGAGGGCCCACATGCTGGCTAGAGACGTGGCGGAGAAGCTGGGGCTTAAGAAGCCGGTGGCTCTCCACACCCCCATAATCACCTCGCTGTCTGGCACGGGCAGGATGGAGGGGACCCACAGAGAGCTCGACGAGGTCTACGCCATGTATAAGATGTCTAAGTCTAAGCCGCAGAGCGCCATATTCATCACAGACAGCGATGAGGAGGTCAGGAGGAAGATATGGGTAGCCTACTGCCCGCCCAGGGAGTCCAAGTTCAACCCCGTTTTTGAAATCGCGGCGCACCTCCTGATACCTTATGCAGGTCCGCTGGAGGTCGGCGGGCGCAGATACGAGAGCGCAGACGCGCTGGAGAGAGACTACAGAGAAGGCGCCGTGACGCCGCAAGCCCTCAAGGAGGCCGTGGCGGCTGCGCTGGTGGGTCTGCTTTCTAAGCTCAGATAGCCTTTTAACACCGGGACTTCCACCAGCCATGCTGTTTATAGTAGGGGGCAGGGAGCAGGGCAAGGCGCTTAAGGAGGAGGTGGAGTCTAGAGGTGTGCCGGCTTGGTATGTAGAGTTATGGGGCAACTATATAGTTGTCACGCCGCCGCACGCCCGGGTGGAGGGGCTCAAAACCCCCGTCAAGGCCGTCGTTGAGCTTAAGACCGAGCTCCAGCTCGTGTCTAGAGAGTGGAAGAGGGACCCCACCCCCGTCTGGATAGGAGACAGGGAGCTGAGGGAGGGGAGGATCTTCATAATTGCGGGGCCGTGTTCTGTGGAGACTGAGGAACAGATACTCAAGACGGCGCGTTTCGTGAAAAACGCCGGTGCAGACGCCTTGAGGGGAGGCGCCTACAAGCCGAGAACCAGCCCATACACCTTCCAGGGACTCGGCGAGGCGGGGCTGGAGTTGCTGGCCAAGGCGCGGGAGGAGACGGGCCTCCCCATAACCACAGAGCTTATGGACCCCGAGGACATGCCCCTGGTGGTGAAGTACGCAGACGCCATACAGGTTGGGGCTAGGAACATGCAGAACTTTACGCTACTGAAGAAGCTGGGCCGCGCGGGGAAGCCAGTCCTCCTCAAACGCGGCTTCGGCAACACCATAGAGGAGTGGCTTCTCGCCGCTGAATACATCGCGCTACACGGCAACGGCGATGTGGTGCTTGTGGAGAGGGGCATAAGAACCTTCGACAAAACCCTGCGCTTCACACTAGACGTGGGGGCCATAGCATATGTAAAACAACACACCCACCTCCCCGTCATAGGCGACCCGAGCCACCCGGCGGGCGATAGGCGTTACGTCATCCCCCTGGCGCTTGCGATCCTAGCGGCGGGGGCAGACGGCATCATCGTCGAGGTGCACCCAGATCCAGACAGGGCGTGGAGCGACGCCAAGCAACAGCTAAACTTCGACCAGTTCACTGAGCTTGTCCAGAAGGCGAGGGAGCTGGCCAAGGCGCTGGGAAGAGCTAGCAGTTAAGCCTCTCCAAGTCACCCGGCGTATCCACGTCCACAAGGATTCCGGGGTCGTCCACCTCCACCACCTCCACCGGCACCCGGCCAAAGAGTGCCCTAAGCCCCACGTCGCCCTCCAGCGCGAGAGCCAGGGGGTACGTGTCTCTACAAGAGGCCACGGGGTTGCCCCTCGCCCCTCTATAAGTGGGCACGACGAGCCCGCCCTTGCAACGTCCGGCCAACGCCGCGACGGTAGACGGCTTTACGCAGGGCATGTCGCCCAGCATCCACACAACACATTTTTTATCTAAAAGCGCCGCCACGGCGGCTTTAACGCTCGTGGAGAGGCCGAGGCGCCACCAGGGGTTGTAGATGACGCCGTATACCTCGCCTGCCGCCTGCGCCACCTCCCGCCTCGCCGCCACGAGGTAGACCTCCAAACCGCCCCGCCGCAGGGCCTCCGCGGCCCACCACACAAGCGGCCTCCCCCTGTATCTGAAAAGGAGCTTGTCCCCGCCGAAGCGCGTGGAGCCGCCGGCGGCTAATACAACGCCGACGCAACTCACCTCAGGAGCCGCCAGACGTCTTCGGGGGTGATGGGCGTCTTGTCTATCCTCACGCCGGGCTTAAGCCTGCGTATGGCGTCTTCCACCGCCATGACGACGGCGGGCGTCGAGGCTATGGTGGCGGCTTCGCCGATGCCCTTGGTACCTGTGGGGTGTTTCGACGGGTGAGGCTCGTCGGCGAAGTAGACCTCGTACCTCGGCGCCTCGGCGGCCGTGGGCACGTAGTAAAACGCGAGGTTCGGCGTGAGGAGGTTACCGCTTTCGTCGTATACGGCCTCCTCATACAGCGCCTGGGCTATGCCCTGTAGGGCGCCCCCGATGGCCTGCCCAGCCGCTAGCAACGGGTTTACCACAACGCCGACGTCGTCGTATGACCTATACAAGAGAGGCCTCACGAAGCCGGTTTCTGGGTCCAGCTCAACCGCCGCGACGTGAACGCCAAATGGGAACGTGGCGTCTGCGCGGTATATGGCCTCGACGGTGAGTTGCGCCTCGGCTTTGCCTCTGTACACCGCCTTGACCACCTCCTCTATGGTCACGCTGTTTCCGCCGCACTGGAAGATCCCCCCGCTGTAGACGGGCCTGCAACCCAGAAGCTTCTCGGCTGCCTTGGCCAGCTCCTCCTTCAGTCTCCGGGCCGCTAATATGGCCGCCGAGCCGCCTGCCGTTATTGATCGGCTACCCATGGTCCCGATGCCGTCGCCGACGTAGGCCGTGTCGCCCCAGAACACCTTTATCCTCTCCATGGGGACCTCCAGCTCGTCCGCCAGCACTTGCGCCAGGGCTGTGGCTAGGCCCTGGCCGTGGGGCGTCAAGGCGGTGTAGAGCGTGAAGCTCCCGTCTCTTTCGGCCCTCAACACGGCGGTCTCGTAGCCGAAGGTGGTGATCTCGACGTAGACGGAAAAACCGACGCCTATTATGCGCCCCCTCTTCGCCTCCTCGTCTGCCCACCTCTTCAAGTCGCGGTAGCCCAGCCTCTCAAGCCCCCTCTCAAAGGCGGTGGGGTAGTCGCCAGTGTCATACGTAATGCCGAAGACGTTTCTATAGGGCAGTTGCCTAATTAAGTTCCGCCTCCTTATCTCCACCCTATCCATCCCCAACACGTCGGCCACGTGGTCCATAATACGCTCTATGAAGAGCGTGGCCTCGGGCCTGCCTGCCCCCCTGTAGGCGCTAAGAGGCGTCTTGTTGGTGAGGACCGCCACCGCCCGCACCCTGCCGTGTCTAATGTCGTAAGGCCCCGGAAGCATCTGCGCCGCCGTGTCCGCCAGCCCCTCACCCCAGTAGTAGGCGCCGGCGTCGGCGTACACAGTGCCGGTCACCGCCAGTATCCTCCCGTCGCGGGAGGCGCCTACCCTATACTCAAGCGTCAAGGCCCTCCCGTGGGTGGCGGCCTTGAAGTCCTCGCTCCTGGTGGCCACCCATTTGACAGGCGCCTTGAGCCTATAGGCGGCCGCCGCCACCCAGATCTCCTCCGGGTACACTAAAAGCTTCGAGCCAAAGGCGCCGCCGACGAAGGGCTGAATCGCCCTCACCCTGGACAGCGGGAGGCCCAGGGCCTTGGCCACCTCCTTCCTCACGTCGAACGGAACCTGGGTGGAGCTCCATATCGTGAGCACGTCGCCGTCGTAAGTAGCCACGACGCCCCGCGGCTCCATGGCTGAGGGTATGATGCGTTGTATGACAAACCTCCCCTCCACCACGACGTCGGCCTCCTTCAAGGCGCGGTCGGGGTCGCCGCCTTCGTACACCTTATCATGCACCACGTTGCTGCCGAGGCTTTCGTCGACCAGCGGGGCGTCCGGCCTCAAGGCCTCGTATATGTCCAACACGGCGGGGAGGGGCTCGTAGTCCACAGCCACCTTCTCCAGAGCGTCGTATAGGAGATATCTATCCCTTGCCACCACCATGGCAACGGCCTCGCCTTGGTACCTCACCTTGCCGCCCGGCGCGAAGTTAAACGGCCCCCCGTCGCCGGGGCCGAACGCCGCCACGACGCCCGGCATCTTTAACGCGTCTGAGAAATCCACCTTGAGGACCCTGGCGTGGGCATACGGCGACCTGACAAAGCCGGCGTACAACATGCCGGGGAGCTCCACGTCGTCGACATAAGCGGCCTTGCCCCGCAGGATCAACTCGTCCTCAACCCTGGGGATGGGCCTGCCGACGTACTTCATAGCCCAGCCACCTCCTTCACCGCATCTACTATATTCTGGTACCCAGTGCAACGGCACAACACGCCGCTGAGCCCCTCCACCACCTCCTCCTCGCTCTTCACGCCCCGCCTCACTAGGTAGTACGCCGTCGTCAACATGCCGGAGGTGCAGAAGCCGCACTGCGCCGCGTGGTGCCGCTTAAAGGCGCCGCGCAGCTTCTCCATAACTTCGTCGCTGTAGTCGGCCGTGTATATCTCGGCGCCGTCCGCCTGCACGGCCAAGACGTTGCAGGTCTTTACAGGCCTGCCGTCTATGAGGACTGTACAGGCGCCGCACGTTGCAGTGTCGCAACCCACCCGCACGGACTTGTAGCCGAGCTCCCTAAGCACGTGGACTAAAAGCTTTCTCGGCTCCACGTCCACCTCGTGGAGAACTCCGTTGACCTTCAGCGTGATCTTCATAGCCTCGCCAACGCCCTCTTCACAGCAACGGACAACAACGCCCTGCGGTACTCGGCGGAGGCTCTGAAGTCGGCAGGCGGCTGGGCCTCCTTGGCCGCGGCCTCGGCGGCCGACGCGATTACGTCTGCGGTTAAGGGGGCGCCGGTGAGAAGCGCCTCTACCTTCCTTAGCCGGACGGGCCTATCCGCAGCGCCCAGCGCCGCCACCCGCGCCCACGAAACGTGGCCCTCCTTCACCTCGGCCGCCACGGCCACAGCCGCCAAGGCGAAGTCGTTATGCCTCCTTGCAAACTTCACGTAGGCCCCCCGCGGCGGGCATCTAAACTCCAGCCCCGCCACAAGCTCCCCCCTCTCCAGCGCAGTCTGGTAGGGCCCCTTAAAGAAGTCGTCTACGGCGATTTCCCTTGCGCCGTCGGGCCCAGCCGTCTTCACCACGGCGCCCAAGGCGAGCATGGCGGCCGGCCAGTCGCCGAAGGGGTCTGCGTGGGCGAGAGAGCCGCCGACGGTGCCCAACGACCTCACCTGCGGATCTCCGATCCTAACGGCGACCCCCCGCAGAAAGCCACACGGCGACTCCTCAAGCTCGTAATGACGCACAAGAGCCCCCACCTCCACCACGTCGCCGTAGCGGAGATACCGGAGCCCCCGCACCCTCCCAATGTCTACAAGAACGCCGTAGCTAGCCAAGCGGAGCTTAAGCATAGGGATCAAGCTCTGCCCCCCGGCAAGGGGCGCCGCGTCTTCACGCCTAGACAAGACATCCACCGCCTCGGGCAGAGAAAAGACGCGGATATATTCAAAACGGGGAATCATCAACGTTGCTAATACGTCACTTTAAATATTAAGACGGTCGTAATCCCTTCCCAATATTAAATACACACCCTCCCCCTCACACCGCGCTTTTAAATACTCGGCGACATCCCTCGGGGCGAACTCCACAGCCAGCACCTTCAAATAGGGGCGGCGTTTAGTCAGCTTTTCGCCCGCCTCCGCCGCCCTACGCAACTGCTCAAGAAGACCCTCAGCCTCCTCCACGCTTCTCACCGCCACAGAAACCTCCCCCACCACCAGCGGCTCTGGACAGAAGAGATCAACCTCCTTAAAGCCGTCTACGGGAAGAGTAACGTTTACGCGTACACCACACTCAACCCCCCGCTCGCGAAGAACAGCCTCAACAACCCTAGCCGCGAAATACTCAAACCCGCCGCCCAGCGCGTCCCTAATCTCCGTCAAGGCGGACCGAACCCACCTATTAAAACTAAACTGCGCCTCCCACCGCTTCTCGTTCTCCTCTAGGAACTTCCTCCATGTTTCGTACCACGTCAGCCATCTCTTCTCGTTTTCTTCCCACCGCTTTCTATTCTCTTCCCATCGTTTTTCGTTTTCTTCTAGGAATTTCTTCCACGTTTCGTACCACATTTGCCACCTCTTGTCGTTTTCTTCCCAACGTTTTCTATTCTCCTCCCACCGCTTCTCGTTTTCCTCCCACCGTTTTCTATTCTCTTCCCATCGTTTTTCGTTTTCTTCTAGGAACTTCCGCCATGTCTCTCGCCACTCTCTCCACCTCCTCTCGCTTAATCTGATGTATCTGTCCATGCGCCTCCGCAGGTCTCTGAGTTCCTGTAATATCTCGCCCAGCCCCAGCAGGCCGGCAACGGCAAGTCTAAACTCTTCGTCTGTCTCCAGCGCCTTTAAAAACCGCCGCTTCTCCTCAGGGCTCAACACTACATAAAACCCGCCGCGCGATTTATAAATCTTCACTCCGGCGGCTGTAGCGCCGCCAGAGCTCCTCAAGCACCTCCAACGCCTTGTAGAAGGCCTTATACGCCTCGTCCGGGTCCACCAAAGCCCTCGGCGCAGAGCCGCCCCTCAACGCCGCCAAGTACTCCCCCAGGGGGGCCCTCTCTGCGTACCTCACGGCGTTTGGATCTCTAAGCAGAGAAAAGGCGTAGGCGGCCAGGTACTTAAAGGAGGTGCCCCCGTACTTTATGACCTCCTCGCCGGCCTCCGCGTATATCCTTGCCAAGGCCAGCCCCACGGCGTAGCTAAGGGCAATCGTCCGCGAGACGTAGTAGTCGTGTCTCGCGAAGTCTCCCCACTCCACGTCGGCGCCGAGCTCCCGCCAGAAGTTATACGCCTCCAGGGCCCCCTCCCTCCCCACGTCCATCACCAACACCCTCTTGCCCCTTATAGACGGCGCCCCCGGCCCAAACAGCGGATGTACAGACGCCGCCTTGGCGCCCGGCGGAAACTCTGCATACGCCTCCGCCAGCCCCTCCTTAAAGGTGGCGATGTCCATCACGAGACGTCCCCCCGCCAACGGCGCCAGCGCCCTAAGCACCCCGGCGGTTTCCCAAAACGGAACAGCCACAACCACTACCTCAGCCCATTTCGCCAACTCCTCCAGCGACCCCGCGTCGGACCTCGCCGGATCCGCGTCGTAGATCAGCACCTGATGTCTCGTCGACAGCTCCCGCCTCAGCCACACCCCCATAGACCCCCCACCCACGACGCCAACCCGCATAGGCCAAACCAAGGCCCAGCTAAATATTTTGCACGGCACAACGTTGAATATTTAAACCCCGGAGTTACACCGATACATGGCAAAGAAAAAGAACTACAAACCCCTAATGGCGCTGGTGGCGCTGGCGGCGGCCGCGCTGGTGGCGGCCACCGTCACGTTCACCAACGTGACGTACTGGCTGATAAACGCCACAAAGCCGCCCGCCATGAAGTACCCAGGCACCGACACGGCAGTCGCCGGCGGCCAATACGTCAAGGTCAGCTACTACTACGACAGCGACAGAGGCATAAACATCACGCGCATATCTATAATCGGCTTCACAGGCGACCCCACAAACTACACCTCAGTGATAAAAGTCTGCAACTACTACGGCACCACTCCCATCACCGCTCAATTAGTCTGGGTCGGCCCGGTGGGAAGCACCGGCTATGAAAGCTACATCAGGGCCTTCCTCGTAAAGGGCCCCGACGGCCAAGGCGTCGGCTTCGTCGGCTCCACGACGTACAACACAGCAGGCCCCTACACCATAGGCACAGGCGGGTGCATTGAGATAGGCGCATACGTAGCCATAGACCCCGCCATACCGAGCAGCCTCGCAGACGGCAGGACGGTGCTGGGCCAGTACCAGGTAGACATCAGAATGAGCCCATCGTAATGAGCCTGTAGTAGCCGCCTAAACCCAATCTTTTTTTTAAGAACTTGCCTTTCCTTTTACCAGATACCTGAGCCTTAACTTCGGTTTTATTGACGGTGTGGCTTTCAGACGGCCGCATGCATAGGCGGCCTCCCGCCTCTCGGCGTTGTGGCACAACGTTAAATATAAATTTGCAGGTTTCTAAGGCGTCCATGGCGAGAAACAAAAACGTGGGTAGGAGGGTGGCGTTGTTGGCTGTGTTGCTGGGAGCGGTTGCGCTGTTTGCCGCGGTGTCTATCATAAACGTGACTTATTGGTATGTCAACACTACGGCGCCTCCTGTGATAAAGTACGTCGGCAACGACACCAATGTCATGAACGGCACCTTCGTAAAGGCTGACTGGTACTACGACTCCACCACCGGCCTCAACATCACCCGCGTCTATGTGACCGGAGTCCCAGGCGACATCGTCAACATAACCAACGCCCTGAGGGTGTGCAACAACTACAACGTGTCGGTCAATATCAGGATATCCGACGTCTCGCTCCTACAAGACTACTACCCCGGCGACAACTACATCAGATACATGGCCGTCAGGATAGTAGATCCGCCTGGCGCCGCCGATAACAGAGTGGAGATCCGGGACGAGGCCGCCGTGGACACCACGACGAGTTACGTCACGCTTGCGCCGGGTCAGTGTGCGATACTAGGCGTTGACCTAGTGATCGACGCCAACGCGCCGTACTACAGGACGCTCGCCGCCTACCAGATCAACATCGAGAAGGTGCCGCAGTAAGATGCGGCGTGAGCAGGTAATAAGAACACTTCTTTTTTTCCTCCCCACCCTAGTCTTCATCATCGCCCTCACGGCGCCGGGGGGCGACTACGCCTTCCGCGCAGGCCCCCTGGCGGAGGTCGCCGCGGGCCAGCTCCCCTACTACGTCTATGTGTCGAACAAGACTCTTCATCTCTACAGCTCTCCATACGCCCCCTGGCCCTATCCAAAAGCCATCGAGGTCAAGCTGTTCTACCCAACCACAGTCTTTATCTCCTCCACATGCGGCGCAGTCGCGGCGTCTTCAGTCGGCGAGGCCCCCGGCTCCTACTCTGTTGACGTAGTGGTGCCGCCGGGGTTCCAGGGGGATTGTTGGGTTAACTTCACCCACCCCTCAGGCTGGCGCGACGCCGTTTTGCTGAGGGTCAAGCTGGTGGACTGGTACCCCGGGGCTACGGAGAGGGCGGTGGTTACGCTCAACGGCTCCGGCTGGCAGTTTGTACAAGTGGGGCAAGGCGGTACACTGTACATATGGGAGCGTCCAATGGCGCAGATACCCGTGGCTGGTTGCGTTTTTGTGTACAACAAGTCGGTGCTTCTTGCAGAGACCCAGCGCTATAGAGAAGTGGCGCCTAACGTCATCCCGCCCGCCGTGGTGCCTTCAAGCTCAGGCTCCGTGCGGTACGGCGCGTTTATAAAGCTGGAGGGGGCGTCGCAACTGTATATATACAAGGCCGACTGTCTCACGACGCCTCGCCTCAACATATCTGGACCTCCGCCGCTTAGGGCTGAAATAGGCGTGGTTCTGCCCACCCCCACGGGCCCCGTCTTCGACGCGCCTGTGGTTAACAATACTGTTACATACGCCACGGGGCTTAGGACTATAAACTACACAGAGGCTGTCGCCCGCATATATAGGCTGTATGTGTACACCTACAACACGCCGGTGGGCCTTTGGGGCGCCGTGTTTAGATACAGCTTCGCCTTGACGACGCTTCTCACCGTAAAGGCCTCTCTGTTTAGGCCGGGCGGCGAGTTGCAGAGAGTCGGCGACGTGTGGATATACCGCGTCGGCAACGTCACCTACTGGATCTACGGCCCCCAGCCCCACCGCCTCTGCGAGCCACCCTGCGGCGCGCCTGCGGGCTGGCAAGAGCCTCTATACGTGGTGGTAGACCCCACTGGGCAGTGGCGCGGCTGGCCTAACGTAGTCGCGGTGAGACGCGAGGTTCTGCAACCTTGGAGGTCGTGACGCCGCCGCGGCTAAACGCAAAATATTTATCTTCGCAGTTAGGGAGGTCTTATGAATTGGGTCGCGCTCCTTGTTGGGGTGGCTGCCGGCATGGCTGTGGCCTTTGGGAGGGTGTACGCCGAGAGGCTTGTGGCGAGGTACTTCGGGCTGGTGCCTCCACTCCTCTTTAAACACAGAGATGTAATTGTGCCGTTTCTCGTGCTGGCCACTGCGGCTAACGTCTATGCCGTATGGATCACCGTGGCCTACGGCGGCTTATCCGCCTGGAGGCTCTCGGCAGTTCTCGGCCTGGCTCTGGTGGCCGCGGCGCAGATGATTCAGCTACACATAGCGCTGAGGCCGACGAGCCGCGACCTCCAGCTGGCGCTTATATCGTGCACGCCGTATGTCTACCTCTTCGCCCTCTACGTCGCCGCCCTGGCCGCGGGGAGGTACAGCCTCTGGCTGTTTTGATATGAACTTCGCAGAGGTCGTCCTCATATCCGCCGCCGGCGGCGTAATTGCGGCGCTGGCGCCTTTGATATATCTCTTCTACTACACCAGGCCCGTGACCTTCACGGTGTGGACCGGCGCAGTGGTGGCCTTCATCGGCGGCTTCATCTTCACTCTGCTGGTCCTGCAGTGGGGGCTCTTCTACGCAAGGTTTACCTACATCCTCGCCCTCGCCCTCCTCCTGGTGTCCATCGCGTATACGTACTGGGGCATGTTTAGACGTAGGTGGTTCGCCTACCTCTTCGCCGCCGCCGCATGGATATATATCATACTCCTGGCAGTTGTGGCGCGGGCGCTGGGGCTCGGCGACCCCTTCATAATCTAACGGGCGGCACAGCGCCGCCGTCCACAACGTTAAATATAAATTTTAGGATTTACAGTCTGCTGTGAACGCCACTGTGTTTATTGTCCTTGCGCCTCTGGCGGCTTGGCTCTTCCCAGTGTATGTGCCGCCTAACTCCACGGCGTACGTGACGGCGCAGCTTCCGCATCAGCTCTGCAACGCCACCGGGACTTTCGTCGTGGATAGGCCCGTCGCGGTCGCCTGCGTAAACACTGCACAGAGCCCGGCTACGCTCAGCGGCTACGTGGCTGTGGAGTATCCAAAGACGCCTCCGCCCGCGGCGCCTAAGGCCCCGGAGGCCCCGGTGCTCGCGGTGGCGGCCGGCGTAGCCGCGGCGGCGGGCCTCAGCCACCTGGCGAGCAACAGGAGGGAGTGGCTGACCCTGCCCCTCCTGCCCATCGTGGCTAGGATCAAGCGGGCCGCCGCCGACGACCCCGTGAGGCGGGAGATTGTGCAGACCGTCGAGAAGATGGGGGCCGCCACGCTTTCGCAGATAGTCAAGGCCACCGGCAGGAGCTGGGGCGCCGTGCAGTGGCACCTCTACGTGCTGGAGCGGGAGGGCAGGTTGAAGTCCGTAAGAATAGGCCCCTTCACCTACTACTTCGTAAACCCCAAAGCCGCCGCGGATGTGATACTCGCCTCAGTCACCCCCGACAGCCTGAGCCTAGAAGATAGAGAAAAACTAGACCTACTGGCGTCGGGGGCATGAGGAGCCTCGCTTTGCTTCTGCTAGGCGTCTTGGCCGTCTTGGCGGCCCTAACCTTTCTAAACGTCGTGCGGCTTGAGGTAAACGCCACTCTGCCGCCCGTCTCTAAAAACCTCAACCTGTCGGTTTGGCCTCTGGCAGATGCGCGGTGGGCCCCGTCGGATATATACAACGTGACTTACTACGGGGTGAAGTTTGTGCCGGGGTGGCCTGAGCTCTACACCGTTGGGTACTTCGTGCCGAGAGACCCCGGCTGGAGCGCGCGGCTGGAGGCAGTCGGCAGATACGGCACGGGGCAGTACGCCATTGCGCTGGGGGGCCAGGTGCAGATTACAGAAAGCCAAGACGCCGGGCCCCCCGTGCCCATCGCCGGAGCCACGCCGCTAGACTGGCGGATACTCGCCACCCAACGCTTCTCCATCCTCGCCAGAGCCTGGTTCAGCCAAGGCGGAACCACAGCCATACAGCTGATAAACTTCACGGCGGAGCCAATGGCAAAACTGTACCAACAGACCTTCTCGTGTGGCGTTTCCACATTCTCGGAGCCGTTTAACTACTGTTCTCCCGTTTCCTACAGCTACGGCTGGGACGGCGCTTCTAACACCACGCTTGTAAACCTGCCGTATCAAGTAGTCACCTACGGCCCCGAGGCTTGGGTGGAGGTGAGCTCCACCGTGGGCAACCCGCGGCCCTCCCTGCGCACTATGGTAGACGGCGCCGCGTCAGACGGATACGGCGTTGCAGCGCTGGTGATCGACGTGTCCAGCTTGAGTCCCACCACACAAGCCACCATATCTATACAACACCTGTACGGCATAGTTACTGGCGACACTCGGAATAACCTTGCCTACATCGAGCTCCAGGTGAGGAGGCCAGACGGCTCCGTGGTGTATCTCTACTTGGCTAGAGACGATGGGTCCGGCTATACTACACGTGTGTATAACGTCATGGGCGGCGCGGCGCAGTACGTGTGCGACTACACTATAGGTAGCGGCGCCTCTGGGTGCCCAGCGGGGCACATAGTGGTGAGGCTGGGTAGCCTCTCCACATCCTGGGCTACTTTCTTCTCCGGCTCCGTATATCAATACGTGGGCTACGGCACGATAGAAAAAATAGCGCTAGTCGCCGTGGATAGGTACTATGCCCCAGGTAAGTGGAATGCCGACTTCTACGTGTATTGGGACAATCTCGCAATCTCTGGATATAGGTGTAGCCTTCCGGGCGCAGTGTCGGCGTATACGCGGGGTCAGCCGTTTACTAACGTGTTTATAGACACCCAGACAAGCCCCACTTCGCCGCCATCCCTCGCCACCCAGGTGGACGCCTACGGCGCGACTAACAACCCTTCTGCCGACTGGGGCGCGGCGATTGCAGTTTACCAGCTCCCCAGCCCCGTCCCTGCCTACGGCACCACAGTTTCGGCGTGGGGTAGGTATGTGAGAGATGCCGGCGACGTTCAGAACAACGTGGCTTATCTCTCCATAGGCGTAGATACAAACGGCGACGGGCAGGTGGACAAGGAATACATCATATATCGATACGACGTGTCGTCGTCGTATTCCGGCGCAATAGTGTCGGCCTTCTTTAGATCTGGTGGGAACCCGCTCTACGTCTGCACTGTGAGTACCACGGGTGCATGTACAACTACAGACCCCCGCTTCGTGGTTGTCAACGCCGGCTCTATGGCCACCGGCAACAACTACCAGTGGAGCTACACCCTGTACGACCAAGGCGCCGTGTTGGCAGTGGCGTTTACAGCCGTAGACGCCTCCTACTACGCCTCCGGCACAGCCAACGACTTCTGGGTGTATTGGGATGACTTGACTATTCAATACAGCGCATGTCCCCCGCCCACCGGCTGGAGTACGGCTGGTAGCAACGTGTGGCAGTCCTACAACTACCTACTGGTGACGGGCTCGGCGACGGCGTATATGTCGCTTATCACTGCGCCTACCCGCGCCTTGACTTACGTGGCTAACTTCTCCGGCGTGGGGACGTATGCAGTTTTCGATTCTTCGCTAGGCGTAATATTCGGCGTCTCTGCCAGCGGTAGCTCGTTTACGGCGCTTTGCGGCGGCTCGTCTACGCCGCTTGGCTCTCTGCCGTCGGCGCGGTGGGTGGAGCTCAGACCGCTCAACGGCCTCGGCGACATCATCATCAGAGACCAATACGGCGCCGTGCTGGCAAGATACGGCTGTAGATACACAGCCGCACCGCAGTACGTGGGGTTCAGAGGCGGACTGCTGAGGGTGTACAACGTTACTGCGTTGGGGTGATATGACGCAGGCTGAGTCTAAGGCCGCGGTGCCGGCGGGCGTCCAGCAGGAGCAGCTGGAGGCTGAGGAGAGGAGACGTAGTGTTGTGTTGGTTCTGCTCGGCTTGGCGGCGATTCTTGTCTTTTGGCTGGGGGTCTTCCGTCTGGTGCCCGGGGCCGCGTTTCCTGTGTCGGCGGCGCCGGTTGAGGGGGTTGCGGGTGGGAATGTGGTTTTGGTGGGGTATAACGGGTCTCAGAAGTTTTTTGTGTGGGCTCCGCCTGGCTCGGTTGTGCGGTGGGACGTGGCTTTTTGCAACGTGGCGGACGGCGACGTATCTGTGGTTGTAAAGGTGGTGGAGGTGCCTAAAGAAGTTAGGCGCTTCCTCTTCTACATAAACGAGACGAAGTTCGGCTGGGACGGGGTTAACTACACAAAGTGGCGCGCCCTCTTCAGACCTAGGGCCTGCGTGCCCGGCAGGCTGGAGATTGTGGTAGACAGCCGCGGCGCCAGAGACGCTGTTCATCTGATAAAGATGGAGATCTCGTCTCACTCCCAGTCTTAACCACAAGACATCGGTAGACGTACAAACTTGACGTCAGCAGTCTGGTGGGGAGGCCGTGGAGGAGGCGAGCTCAAAGCCGCTGGGCCTGAACGCGGCTAGCTCTGGGTCTATCGGCGCGCAGAGCGTCGGCGCTGTAGCCCGCGGAGATGTGGAGCTGGGTGCAGAAACGGCCGCAGTGGCTAGACCAAACGCGGCAGACGGCGTGGCGGCGCACCTCTGCGCATCCCCTGCAAGGCTCAGCAGACGGGTTCCGCTCAGGTTAGATGAGTCTAAAAACGCCGCCGGGGGCATAAGATAGAGGGGCGTGGTGGGGAGGCCGTCTTGGGGCGGAGCTGAGGTTTAGGCTACTATCTGTACTGCTTTACACATCTGTATTATTAGGTCGAAAATTTGTTTGAAGTCTCCTGCCCTCTTGAGGACTTGGGTTTCTCTTGCGTCGTCGTATATGGGTAGCCCCGCCGCCTTTTTCAGCTTGCCCATGTCTCTGCAGACCTCTAGTCTCTTTTTGAGGAGGTACATGAGGCCGCCGTCTACCCAATCCAGCGTCTCTCTGAGCGTCGGCAGTCCTTCGCCGGCTGGCGACGCGCCGACGGCTAGGAGGGCTGCGTAGTAGGCGTCTGCTGTCATCTGGCCGGGGGCTGTGGCTTCGCCGAGGGAGACGTACATTATGGGGCTCCCCAGAGCCGCCGCGGCGACTCTGGTGTAGGCCCCGGCCGGCCCCATGGCGAAGGCCACGGTGGGCTTCTCCACCGCGCCGATGAGAGACAACACCCGCAGTCCGTCTCGCGGCTCTTTTGCGTAGGTCACTACCTTGACCACGTCGCCGAGCTCCGCCGCCTTCTTCGCCCAGCTGAGGAGGACGTCTACAGGCGGCGTCCCTCCGAAGTCGTGTCTGCTGGCTATCAAGTGGGTTTTTCCCCGCGCCGCGGCCACCTGCCCCGCGATGGAGGCCTCTGCCTCCACGTCTACGTAGTGGGGGTTTAGCTCGAGGAGCCTTAGATAGAGGCTGGCACGCTCCTCCTCGGAGCCGCGCCAAGCTCCGCCCTCTTCGCGTCTCCTCACGGTGAATATGACGGTTTTCCTGGCCGCCGCCTGTTCAAGCGCCGGCCGCACCTCGGCCAGCCCAGCCTCTAGGTAGTCTAGGCGGAGTTCTAGACAGGGGACGGGCGCCTCCAGCGCTCTGTACACGTCCGCCGGCTTCCTCACCGGAACCGCCCCGCATATCAATACCCCATGGCTCTGTATGTGGGGCTATTTAAAAGGTTGTCTATATATCCAGCAGAGCTTGCACTGGAGGCACTGGGGGACTCCGGCGAATTCCTCTGGGTCAAACACTACGCGGCTTGCGGCGGGGCCCAGCTTCTCTCTAAGCCGCCTGCGCAACTGCGCGACGTCGACCTTGGCCCTTGGCGCGTGTTGGACGTGGTTGAGGAAGAGGAGTATCGTGGTCTCTGTGTTTTCGAGCAGGTGCTGGAGGGCTTGGAGCTCTTCGTCGCGGCCTGGTGTGTAGACGAAGGTGATGAACCCGCGTCTTAGCTCCCGCCAGACCTCGGCGGCTTCGGCGTAGTTGAAGGGGTCTGCGCTTAGGTGGATGATTAAGTTTTTGGGGATGTCGGCGCCGCGGATTAGGCGGAGGGATTTGGTGTATGTGTAGAAGGTCTTGTGGGGAAGCCTCCTCGCGGCTTCGGCCCACTTCTCCAGGTACCTCCTGTCGTAGAAGTCGCCGCTTACGTGTAGCCTCACCACCGGATGGGGGAGCCTGCTGAGGTATCTAACCGCAATGTCAGGGAAGTCGTCTCTCAGAGAGAGGAGGTAGGCTGCCGCCTCGCGGACGTGGGCTCTCCAGTTGGCGATTTCGTATATGGCGTAGCACCACTTGAGGCAGAAGGGGGTGTGGCCGGGGCAGGTGGAGACGGGGGGCAGGGAGAAGAAGGGCATCTCGCCCATTTTCCTGTTGCCGATGGTGAAGGGGCCAAGCCACCACCTCCCCACTCCGACTAGCTCCGGCTCGAAGGGCGTGTCCGCTAGGCACTGCTCGTCGCCGTAGCGGGCCCACGCCTCGGCGAGCTCTCTGGCCAGCTCGCTTTTTACGAGCCTCTGTGCCTCCTCCACGCGCCAGAGCCTCATCTATTTTAAGGAGACGTATCTTATATGGATTTTGCCTCTGTCCTTGCGCGGATCAAGGAGGCTTCGCCCAAGCACAGGCTGGACATTGGAGACCCCGATCTGCCTCCGCCTCCGGAGTTCGTCGAGGCGTTGAGGAGGGTGGACGACTTCAGGTACGGCCCCGCGGAGGGCCTCCCCGAGTTCCGGGAGGCAGTCGCCTCTCTCTTCGGCGTGGAGCCCAGCGAGGTGGCGGCGGTGGCCGGGGGGAGGCACGGCCTCGCCGCGTTGATGTGGGCCTTCAGGCGGCGGAGGCTTCTGACGCCGTCGCCCTACTATCCGGGCTACTTCGAAATCGCGAAGGTGTTCGGGCTCCGGCTCGGGCTCGTGGAGACGGACGGCGGGTGGATGCCTTCGTTTACTGAGCGGGGGGTGTACGTGGTGAACTACCCCAACAACCCCACCGGCGTCGTGTTGCCCAGGGGGAAGGTGAGGGAGCTTGTGTACGTGGCGGAGTTCGTAATCAGCGACGAGATCTACCGCGACATAGTCTTTGGCGAATTTACGTCGCCTATGGAGCTGAGCTCCTCCGTGGCGGTGGTGTACAGCTTCTCCAAGGTGCTCTCGGTGCCGGGGCTTAGGGTGGGGGCCGTGGTGGCGCCGCGGGAGCTGATAAAGGAGGTCGTCAAGTTCAACAAGGCCACTGTGAACGTGCCCCCCACGCCCGTCCAGAGGGCCATAGCGTCTGTGGCCGACGTCTTGCCCAGGCGCAGGGCCGAGGTCTCCGAGACCTACCGGAGGAGGGCCGAGCTGGCGGCCAGCCTGCTCAAGCTGGAGTTCGTAAGGCCCGGCGGCGCCTTCTACGTGTTCCCCCGTGTCGGCGACGACGTGCGTTGCTTCGAGGCGGCGCTGGCCGCGGGGGTTTCCCTCCTACCTGGCTCGCTCTACGGCGACTCCCGCCACGTGAGGCTGGCGCTTGTGGAAGACGAGGAGAGGCTGAAGGAGGCCTTTACAGCGGTTAACGTGGCCTGCGGAGGCCCGCGTTGAGGGCCATGGGTTGCGTCTCTGCGTGTGCCTACGGCGGCGGGACCGTGATTAATGCAATAGCCACCGGCCACGGTGCCGCCTTCCCCATCTCGCTGAGGGTCGTGGCTGAGGTGTGCCGCTCTGATGAGTATAGGGTGGAGAGCTACGCCGAGGTCGACTTGGCGCCGGTGCGCAGGATCGTGGAGAAGGTCGCGGAGAGGTTCGGCACCGGCCCCCTCTCGGTCCGCTTCTCCGGCGACCTACCCACCGCCGGCGGGCTGAAGTCCAGCAGCGCGGCGGTGAACGCGTTGATCGTCGCGGCGGCCTGCCTCGCCAGCGTCGAGATTGACCTGTTCGACGCGGCACGCCTCAACGCCCAGTTGAGCAAGTGGGCCGGCATAAGCGTCACCGGGGCCTTCGACGACGCCGTCGCCAGCGCCGTCGGCCGCAGCTACCTGACGGACAACCACAAGCTGGTGGTCATAAGAGAGCTCGACGTGAGGGGAAAGGCCGTGGTGTTGGTGCCGCCTTACGAAAAGAGGCGGCACAAGCTGGAGGAGATGAAGGCTCTGGCGCCCGTCGTCCGGACGGCTGTGGCCTACGCGGGGCTGGGCATGTGGCGCGAGGCGATGTTGATAAACGCGGTGGCGTACGGCTACGCCCTGGGCTACCCCCCAGAGCCCACGCTGGAGGCCCTGCGCCGCGGCGCCGTGGGCGGCGTCTCCGGAACGGGCCCCTCTCACGTCTTCGTCACAGAGGCCCCCGAGGAGCTGGCGGAGGCTCTTTCGAAGTTCGGAAGGGTGTACGTCGTGGACATCCCTCAGTCGCCCTGCTCCACGTAGGTGCCCAGCTTCGCGTAGGCGGCGGCCCGCCTCCTCCCGTTGACCACGACCTCGGCCAGCCCCTCGCCCAGCATGTAGAGAGCCGGCCACTGGACGTCGGTCTCCACGGCGTTGCCTAGCCGCGTCACTGAGGCGGGGCCTTCGTCTCTGTATATGGTCCACCTCCCTTCGCCGTATATGAGGAGGGCCTCTTGCGTGGGCACGGCGGAGCCCGACCGCATGTACAGCGGCATGTCTGCCTCAGACACAACCCAGCTGGGGCCTAGGTGGACGCGTCCCGTGGCTAGGTCCATCCAGGCGCCTCTGGGCAGATAGACGTCTCTCTGCCTCACGCCTTTGTCTAAGATGGGGGCGTAGAGGAGGTAGGGCCCCACCATATACTCGTCGTGTATCTTGAAGGCGTCTTCGTCCTCTGGGAACTCGAGCCCCAGCGGCCTCACGATGGGGTAGCCGTGGAGGTGCGCCTCCCAGACCAGATGCCTGAGGTAGGGGAGGAAGCGGAGCCGCATCTTGACCGCCTCCACCGCCATGTGGCGGTACTTGCTGGGCAACCGCGTCACCTCGGCGTCGGGGGTTGCCTTGTCTCTGTGGACGCGGTATATGGGGAAGAAGGCAGCCGCCTGGTACCACCTAGCCGCCAGCTCGTAGTCGCCGAGCCCGGCGAATCCCCCCACGTCGCAACCGACGTACGGCACGCCTGAGGCGGAGAGCCCCAGCACGGACATCACGGCGAGCCTCAGCCCCTCCCAGGTGCTGGGGACGTCGCCTGTCCAAAGGGCGGCGTACTTCTGTATGCCGAGGTAGCCGGAGCGGGAAAGTATAAACGGCTCCTTCTCCGCCGCCTGTAGCCCCTTGTACGTGGCCTCGGCTTCGTAGTAGGGGTACAGCCCTCTGACTTTTTCATGCGGGATCTTGACGCCGTCGGCGACGTGGTAGGCGCCTCGGGGGGCCTTGCAGTACAGCTCCTCTCTGTCGAGGGGGTGGGGGGTGGCGCCTGCCAGGGCGTACATCCGCGAGCGGCTTGTCAAGACGTCGCAGTTGAAGACTGTGGGCTCGTTCATGTCTAGCCAAACCCCGTCGACGTTGTACGTAGAGACGAACTCCGCCACGTGGGATGCCCACAGCTCTCTACACCGCGGGTTCAAGAAGTCGGGGAGCGCGGAGAGCCCGGGCCACCCCCTGGCTAGGTACAGCTCGTCGTTTTCTGTGACCAAGACGCAGTTGAGGAACTTCTCAAAGGGCCGGTACCCCGGCTCGGCCTTTATGTAGGGGTCTACTATCGTGACGACTTTGACGCCCATCTCGTGCATGGCCTCTACGAAGCCCCGGGGGTCGGGGAACTTTCTGTAGTCCCAGGTGAACTGTTTATATCCATCCATGTAGTCTATGTCGAGGTAGACGGCCTCCACGGGCGCCTCCTGGGCCACCTCTCTGACCACCTCCTCCGCCGCCTTCTGCGGCTCGTAGCTGTAGCGGGATAGGTGGAGCCCCAGCGCCCACCTCGGGGGGAGGAAGGGCCTGCCCGTCACCTCGGCGTATGTGGAGTAAACATCGAGGGGCGACTGGCCGAATAACACGTAGACCTCGGGCTTGTCCTCCACCTCTATCGCCACCTCGCCGTATCTCAAGGCGCCTATGTCGGCCACACCGTAGGCGGGGCTGTTTACCACAAGCCCGAAGGCCTTCCCTCCTTCGACGAAGACGAGAAACGGTATGGAGGCGTAGAGGGGGTCCATGCCGAGCTGGTAGCCGTATAGGTCGTTGTTGAAGAGCAAGAAGCGCCCCCTCCTCCTGTCGGGCGGATGCGCGCGCGTGCCCAGGCCGAAGACGTGCTCCCGCGGCCTCAGCTCCTTACGTATGACGGTCCCGTCGGCGGCTGGCTCCACCTTCAGAACAACCTCGACGCCGCAACAAGAGGCGTTGAGCGTCTTGCCGTCGAAGGAGGCTGTGGGCACGGGCTCGCCACCTGGCAGAGGAAATGTGAGGATCTGTTTGCCCAACGTGAGCTTTACGCTCTTTTTCCCTGTTTCCAAAGACACTTGGGGTCGGAAAAAGGGCGATTTATATTTTGGCGGTTATCTCGTTGGTGAGCTTAGCCGCGAGGACTTCTAGTTGCCTCCGTATCTCCTCAATCCTCTTCCTAACCTCCCCGCTTTGGGCCAAGTATTCAAGTTGCTTGGCCAGCACGATGCCCTCGTGTAGGTAGTGATCCAACCGGAGCAACGCCGCCAAGTCCACGTCTTTGTAAACCCTAGTTGCCATTTCCTTCTCTAGGCACTCCCAGTGGACCGGGCCTTTGCTGTAGAACGTGAAGAGCTGACCCTCGATTATCTCCTCGCCGCACGCCGCGCATTTCCACCTCTTCAGCTGGCGCATGGCCTAATGGCGATGTGGATATTAATAGTTAGGCTTCTCGCAGGTCCCTACGCCCCTCAGAGGCAGAACCTTAGGTTTTGCTGAAGATTAAGCTGTAAACGCTCAGCTGGTGTGAAGCCTGTCGGCGGCATGGTTTGCCCGGAGACGCTCGTGGTAGTAACCTATTTAAACCACGTGTAACGCCGCGGACATGGGTTTGAAGATCAATAGGCCGCGTCGCGGCTCGATGGGCGTGTATCCGCGGAAGCGTGCAGCGGATATAGTGCCTAGGGTGCGCACCTGGCCCGACGTGAACCTAGGCAAGCCTACTCTGCTGGGCTTCGCCGCGTATAAAGCCGGCATGGCGCATGCGGTGGTGGTTGAGGACAGACCCACAAGCCCGCTGTATGGCAAGGAGGTTGTCCGCGCAGTGACCGTCCTCGACGCGCCGCCTCTCTACGTGTGGGGGTTCCGCCTCTACACGTTGGACCCCACCACGGGCTATAAGCTGTCTGTCGCAGAGGTCTGGGCCCGGGAGTTGCCCAAGTACTTGGCCAGGGTTTTGACCCTGCCCGAGAAGGTGGATGTGGATAAGCAGTTGAAGAAGGTGGAGGAGTACAGAGATGTGGCTGTCGACGTGAGGGCGCTGGTGGTCACGCAACCCCACCTGTCGGGCGTGGGCAAGAAGACGCCTGAGATCTTGGAGATACCCATAGGCGGTGTGCCGAGCGTAGACGAGAGGATTAAATTTGCCGAGTCTATCCTCGGCAAATCTATCTCGCCTAAAGACGTCTTTACGCCGGGGCAACTGGTCGACGTGATCGCCATCACCAAGGGCAAGGGGTATCAGGGCGTTGTAAAGAGGTTCGGCGTCACCATCTTGCCGCGTTGGCATAAACACAGGAAGGGCCATAGGCGCACTGGCACCATCGGCCCCCAGGCCCCCGCGCTTATGTTCACCCAGCCGAGGCCGGGCCAGATGGGGTTCCACCAGCGTACGGAGTACAACAAGCGGGTTCTGAAAATCGGCGAAAACGGCGCGGAGATAACCCCCAAGTCCGGCTTCTTGCACTACGGCGTGGTGAAGGGGCCGTATATACTTCTGCAGGGCTCGGCGCCCGGCGCCCGGAAGAGGCTTGTGGTGCTTAGGTACCCGGTCAGGCCGCCTAAGAAGGCGCCGCCAGCCGCAGAGCCGCAGGTGGTGTGGACAAGCACTCAAAGTTTTTAAATAGGGTATTATGGACGCCGTGATGGACGTGCTCTTGAAGTTTAAGCAGTTAGATTTCAGCCCATATATCAAGCCAGTGGAGGAGCAACTACCCAGCAAGGTCAAGGTGTACAGCCCCGACGGGGGGTATGTGGCAGATATAGACGCGCCGGTGCACTTCTTGGAGGCTGTGAGACCCGACGTCATAAGGCGGGCGTATTTAAGCGCGTTGAGCGCGAGGTTCCAGCCGAAGGGGGTGTACGAAGGCGCTGGGAAGGAGCACAGTTGTGAGTCGCCCGGCGTCGGCCTCGGCATCGCAAGAATCCCGCGCCACAAGGGCTCTCTGTGGCCCCGCGGCTGTTTCGCACCTAACACAGTAGGCGGTCGGAGGGCGCACCCGCCGAGGGTGGAGAAGAGGCTTCACGAGGAGATAAACAAGAAGGAGAAGAACCTAGCCATTAGGTCTGCCATAGCCGCCACTGGGTACAAGTCGTGGGTCGTTGCGCGGGGCCACGTGGTTGAGAAGGTGCCGTCTCTTCCGCTTGCTGTGATGGGCGACGCGGAGAAGATAAGTAGGGCTAAGGAGGCTAGGAGGCTCTTTGAGGCCTTGGGTCTGTGGCTTGACGTGGAGCGAGCCGCCGAGGGCTTGAAGATTAGGGCTGGGAAGGGCAAGAGGCGCGGGAGGCGGTACAAGGAGCCGAAGAGCGTGTTGGTGGTGGTGTCAAGCGCCGACGCGCCGCTGGCGTCTGCCGTCAGGAACTTCCCCGGCGTTGACGTCGTCGCCGTGGAGAACCTCAACATGCTTGTGCTCGCGCCAGGCGGCGTGCCGGGCAGGCTGACTCTTTGGACCGTTCCGGCGGTGGAGAAGCTCAGGGGGCTGTTCCTATGATCAGGCGGTTTGTGATCACAGAGAAGGCCCTCCGCCTGGCGGAGAGGGAGAACAAAATCACCGTAATAGTAGACAGAGCCGCCACCAAGAAGCAAATCGCAGACGAGATCCAGAGGCTTTACAACGTCAAGGTGGAGAAGGTAAACACGCTCATATCTCCACGCGGCGAGAAGAAGGCATACGTAAAGCTGTCGAAGGAACACAGCGCGATGGATCTCCTGAGCAGGCTGGGCGTATTGTAACAGATATTAAGCCACACCCGCGTGTTGTCTGAGTGATGTGGGTTTTAAGTTCCACGGCGACTCGATACGGACATCGCGAAGGCCTACAGAGAAGAGGTGGCCAAGTTCGAGCGGTGGGTTAGAGAGATGGGGCTCAGCCTCCTCGCCTTAAGGGCGCGGGAAGCCGCCGAAAAAGGAAACCCCGTGGCTAGGGACTACCCAAGCGAGTACATAAAAGGCCTAATCAGGCGGGGACAGGCGAAGATTCTGGTAAACATGTTCGCCGCGTATCTAGTCCACAGAGGACTCGCCACACAGTATTGGCTGATTAAAAACAAACTCGTAGCCGGCGGCGAGTCCATCGCCACTTGGCTACGGCTCCTTAGAAAACTCTAGCTAACAACCACCCCGCCTAACCCCCGACAGCCACCTCTTTATTTTCACCACACAAGGTCTTTCTCATCGACCGGGGCTACCTTTGCGGAGGCGGCTAGACAGCCTCTCCCTAAGCCACACCTGTCCCCCCATCTAGCCAAGCACGTCTTGATATATAGCTTGGCCGCGGAGGAGCCTTCTACACAGCCTTCTCGGGCAGATAAATTCTACTGGCCTTAGGCTCAGCTCGTGGGTTCGTCTTCATCTTTACGGCACTTAAAACCGTCATCACGCCAATGGTTAGTTTCTCCACCTTAATATTTTTGCAACTGCTTACTGCCCCTTGGGGCGGGAAATGTCTACAGTTACACATATGTCTTGCCGTTCACCTCAACCTTCTTCTCAAAGCCCTCCAGCTTTTGAGAACCCCCTCGACATCCCCTCCTTCACGATCTCCTCGACCTTTCTGTACACGTCTTTGCCCTTCTTCTCCGCCCTCCGGAGTATATGCTTCACGAACTCAGCCGCCAGCCTCCTCTGCTGTTCATCCTTGCCGTATACGGAGAGCCATGCGGCGTAGGCCAAACCCTCTTTTAAGATCAAGATGTAGCCCGCCTTCCCGCCCTTCGGCATCTTCACTGTGAAGTGGACGCCCACCTTAAGCCCTATCCATTTAAGCCGCTGAGCCTCCCGCTCTATGTTGCCAGAGTTGGTAGAGGTGAATCTGACCACGCCCTTGGCCTTGGCCGGCCCCACTTCGTACTTCGGCCAGCCCTCCATCAGCGTGAGACCCTCCTCCAGCTTCTTCAGCCAGCGCTCCGCCTTGTTGGCGTCCACCCACCCCTTCTCGACGGCCGCCCTAACGACCTCGGCGAGGGCTTTTCTGAGCTCCTCGTGCCCAACCGCAAGCTTGTCGGTGGTGGCTACGACACACCACACGTCTCTGCCGCCCACCTCCTTCCGCACCTCTGCGCTGACTCCGGCAAGTCTTAAAAGGAGGGCCGCAAGCTCCACACGGCTCCGGTCCGTCGAGCGGAATTGAAGCAGGATATCTTTCCGCAGATATACGTTGTACTTGATCTTGATATCGTCCGCCGATATGATCAAGTCGGCGGCGACGGGGCTGTCCTCAGTCCTCCTCAGCCCCTCCCAGCTGACGCTGAGCCTCTCGGCCGCCAGCTTCACGGCTTCAGCCAGCTTGTGGTTGATAATTCTTTCATCCCCCTCAAGCAGAGGAGCCTTGTAGCGGAAGTAGAGGCCAGCCAGCCTGACGGCATCACCGCCGAACGCGGCTACAAGAAATACCTCCCTGGATTTTTCCACTTTCGTCTTAATGCCATATGCCGCCAAGGCGGCCCCCCAGAGCAGAGCGACTGCATACTTGCCGCTGGTCAAGCCTACCATCCTCATCGCCGCATACACAGTCCCGTCGCCGTCTATTGCGCCGGAGACCACCGCGCCGAAGTATCTCAGTGTTGTTTCGTTTACGCCCAGCCTCTCCACCTGGATAAGCAGAAGGGCAGGCGCGACGACCTCCCTCGCAATTTTGTCGTCGTTCAGCCTATCCCTCAGCGCCTCCAGCTCTCCCCGGACCTCCTCGCCCAGCCGCCTCACGGCGGCCCTCACAACAAAGTCCCAGTTCTCCACGACCCACCGCTTCAGCCCATCCCAGCTCCCCGCATTGATGCCCAGCATCTTGAGCCACCCGCCCTCCGCGCTTTCTCTAATCGCTTTGTCAAGTCTCTCGAGGGGGGTTTTAACTGTAACCGCCAGCTTCGGCCCCTCAAGAGTTAAGGTCATGCGGAGCTCTACGATTTTGGACCAGCCGAACAAGGCGTGAGTCTCCGCCAACTGCCACAGATGAGAGGTGGTCATCCGCAACACCCTCTCGTTTCTCCTTCTGATTATCGCCACGTCAGAGTCAACCCAGCCAACCATGTAGGGGAAGCGGTCCTCCACAGGCAGACGCTCCCTAACCTCTTCAGCCGCCTTCATCGCCGCCTCAAGCTCCGGCTTGAAGAACACCCGCCACCTCTCTACATCGTCGAACTCCAAGGCGTAGACTATGCTCTCTCCCAACTTCCTAATGCGCAACCTTATGTCCAGCTCCTTGAGCCCGCCGCCCTCCTTCACGTTGTAGAGCTTAAACACGTAAGACCCGGCCTTCTCCTTAGTCTTCTTCTCCTCAAGTTCCAGCGCCAGCCTGCCGCCTTTTGTGAGCTCCTCGACAAAGCCGTGGAGGTGGTCGGCGCCTGGCTTTAGGAATAGGCGGCGGAGGGCCTCAGCCACCAACTCCTCCACCGCCGCCGGCCTCACCACCTTCGCCTTCTTGGCCTTGTTGTACGCCGTAATCGGCTCGTAGTAGAGGAGCCAAGCCGACCCGCCCACCTCAAGCCAGTGCCAAGCCGCCACGCCGTAGGGGCTTCTCCTGCCCAATGCATACTCCCTATAGGCAACAAGAGCAGCATAGGCCTTAACGCCGAAACTCACGCCGCTGAACCTGGAGAGCTCCAGCTGTTTCGCCTCTGCCAGCCTTCTAGCCACGTCTTCATTCACATCGAGAAGACCTCCCAGACCGTGCTCGACTGAGTATTCGTTCAACTTCTCCCTGAGAGTACTCAAGGCGTTTTCGAAGGCCTCCTCCTCTTTCTTGGCCAGTTGCTTTATCTGTCCGAGATCCGCCACGTACACAACCTTCTTAAACGGCCCCTCGCCAACCTCCTCCCTACGTACCGCCTCCCTAAGCCCCTTTGCGTACTCTCCCAACGCAGACCTGTAGACGCTGAAGGCCTCCTCCAGCACAAAAGCCGCGTAGAAGAGAGCTCTCTTCTTCTCCTCGTTAAGTTCACTATACACCCTACCCTTCATAAGCCTCCCCTTCTCAGACTTCTTCGGCAGTATCAACTTCCTCAGCGACTCCCAGGGCTCAGCCAACTTCACCCTCCCAACGTTGGCCGCCTTGGCAATCTCCTTGAACTTCCCGTATGGGTCGGAGTCTTTCTTCAAGATGTTGAACGCCTCCTCCCTAGAGTACTCCTTAACGCCGGCGGGTACAAACGGCGTTAGAGACGCGGTGTAGGCCAGCTTCTCCAGCTCCACGAGGCCCCACAGGTTCAACGCGGCGGCCAGCGTAATTGCCCCAGCTGTGACTGCGGTCATCAGGAAGAGGTATGCTTTGTGCTCATCCACCCACGCCAGTGCCCTCGCCACCGCCTCAACGAACAGCTCCACGAGGCGCTGAACCGTGACCTTAACCCGCTCGAATACTTCTCTAGCCGCCTCATACAGCGCCTTGGCGGCTCTCTGCACGTACTCAACAGCCTCCCTAAACCGGCCCACCTCTGCCAGCGCCACAGCCGAGGCGACGGAGGAAACAACGGCCTCTGAATACAGCCCGTGATACACCGAATACAGCGCCGCCGAGAGTCTTGCTGAGGCGGCTTTTCCGCGTCTACGCCACATCCCCATGCGCCAGTTTAAAAACAACTACACAAGAAAAACAGAAATCTCAAGGCACAAAGACGCGGCGGAGATGGGAAGCCGCCTAAGCCGGCGGATAAGACACCCGACACCGTTGAGGAGCTCCTTAGGGAGTGGCCGGAGCTGGAGGCCTTCGGCTTGGAGTGGGTGAGGGCATGGGCTCCCCACGCCAAACAAGAGCTTGTGGAGATAGCCAAGATTATGCGGAGGTTCCCGTGGATGGTAGAGGTGGTGAGGCAGAGGCCGGTGTCTAACCCCCACCCCTACTTAGTGGAGGTCTACGTGGCGAGAGACGAGTCGGAGGTCTGCCTCATGTTGAACCAGCTAAAGACGTTCTGTGCGCGGAACGGAGCCGTGAAGGAGGTCAAGCTGGAGCTGGAGTTTAAGAGGTATGAGGTATACGAAGACAAGATTAGAGGAGTGCACTGCCCCAAGGGCCTGCTGGCCTTCTCTACGACATCAAAAGAGTACATAGAATCCTCTAAAACCCCCTTTTTCCTCTATTTTTTGAAACGCCTCACTTCTCCTTCAGCAACTCGCCCACGCGCCTCGCCGCCTCACGATACCAACGCATTTCCACAACCTGCCTAACAAGCTACCTGTATATGTCGATGTAGGAGACGCCTTCTGCAGAAGCCAACACAGTAGCCAGAGTAAGCAGAAAAGAGGGAGTACACTCCACGCGATACTTCACCCCCGCCACGTCACAGTACACAAATCACCCACACAACCACAGATAAGCACCACACAAACACCACAGGCAGGAGTATAACAAAAATTATACCGCAGACCCTCCCGCCGTCTTAAACCGCGTCTATTTCAAAGGACGCCGTCTTAAACCGCGTTTTTTCCTCCCAGCTAACACGCCACACTCGCCCAGGCGCGTCAGTCTCTTACTACGTATATACTACGCGGCGACTCGATACGGACAGCCACGGGGTTTCCTTTTTCGGTGACGACGAACCCACGAACTGACGCCGAGGTTATGTGTACAGCGTCGCGGCTAGGTCTTTTTGAGGAGCCGTAGCCAGGTGGCTATGGATTCGCCGCCTGCGACGAATTTGTTCTTTATGAGCCAGTACTGTGTGGCGAGTCCTCTGTGGACTAGATACGCGGCGAACATGTTTACCAGAATCTTCGCCTGTCCCCGCCTGATTAGGCCTTTTATGTACTCGCTTGGGTAGTCCCTAGCCACGGGGTTTCCTTTTTCGGCGGCTTCCCGCGCCCTTAGGGCGAGGAGGCTGAGCCCCATCTCTCTAACCCACCGCTCGAACTTGGCAACCTCATCTCTGTAGGCCTTCGCGATGTCCGTATCGACGAAGTGGCGCCAGTGTTGCATCAGCTCCCTTAGAACCGCGTCCACGGTATAAAAGTGTACTGGGTTTAAAAGTTATGCAGTGTAGTGCCCAACAGCTATTTTCCGCCTTACTTCAGTGGAGCAGTTGGGGCAGTAGAGAGCCATCCCGCGCCTCTTCAATACGGAGCCGCAGTGGGGGCAACGGGACAACACAGAGCCGTAGGTGGCTCCGCGTATGCTCACCACCAGCGGCGGGCCGTAGGTCGAGACGACCTTAGCCCGTATGTAGTCTCCTATGCCCAGCTCCCCGTCTGCGAAGAAGTACGGCAAGATTCCGGTGAAGGCGTATTTGAGATCGACGGGGCCCCTCTGCCCCTCGACGGCGAAGCACCTAAGCTGGTAGGCCCTCCTCCCCTTTCCGGTCACTTGGCAATACGCCACAGAGCCGGGCGGGGGTATCGCCGGGTCTTTCAGCGGCCTCACCACGGCTATGTGCGTCTTCTCGTCAAAAGCCGCCACGCCCAACACGGAGGATAGAAACCTGTAGTCTACGCTGTAGGCAGAGCCCTTAACCTCGAACTCCTCCACATATGCCAAAGTCTCCCCTGGGGTGACCACGGTCTTCTTCATACGCGCCGTTGGGCGCATGTATAAATCTTTGATGCCGTCCAGGTGTCTCACCGCCCCGTCTTCCTGAGCCACTCCTCTATGGCGTCTGTGAGTTCGGCGTAGCGCCTGAAGTCTTCTAGGTGCTCTCCGTAGCACATCATCTTTATCTTGCCGTCCCTCGTGCGGTACATTCCCGGCCTCCTCCCCGTGAGGGCTTCGATCAGCGCTGAAAATCTCTCTGCGTCTGCCTTCCTGCCGCCGGGGGCGCTGGCCTTCGCCACGGCGTAGCCCACTGCCGCGTTGTCGGCTCCATACCTG